>WNFO01001190.1_pt1 | contig 25613 bp, 21 predicted proteins | sample 5400251 | NCBI WGS metagenome assembly WNFO01 (sample SAMN13153354, study PRJNA577476) | soil metagenome | isolation source: 100 cm saprolite under Madrone tree | place: USA:California | collected 2016-06-14
ACTTCGGAGGTGAATGATGGCACGCGATTATTACGAATTACTGGAAATCCAACCCGAAGCGAGCGCCGACGAGGTCCACAACGCATACCGGTCGCTCGCCATGCGATACCACCCGGACCGCAATGTGGCCCCGGAAGCGGCCTCCATGATGGCAGTTATCAACGAGGCTTACTCCATCCTCGGCGAGCCGGCACGGCGGCGCCGCTACGATCAGGAGCGGAAGAGACGAGAGTCTTTCGAGATTGCCGGACCTATTCTTCGTGCCGCTGTGGAGACGCTCCTCAGGCAAAACTGGATTAACTCGAAAAACGACGGCACAAACATGATCTTCGAGCAGGGTACTCGGTCGGTCCGGGTGAGCCTGGTCCCGCGCCTGGATAATCAGTCGCTGCAAAGGATCGGAAGGCAGTTTGCCGGCTTTTCTGTTGTCCTGGCTGTGGAGATCGAGACGCCGATCAACCTTTCGCTCCACACCGCCGTCATCGACCTTATACACTCCCGTCATCACGGAGCTGCGTTTCCGGATGATGCATACCGGGCCCTTTTTGCGCCTTTTGTCGTGGCGTCGCCTGGCGGTCCGTAAAAACGCCTGCTTTTTTCTGCTTCCCCCTCACTTTTCTGTACTTTGCCCTAAAGTACATGAATATTCCGCCGATAGGTAAGGACGAGCCCGAATTGTTATGGGGCTTGGAGGGATTACGAAAATGAGGCGATTAATAGCGATATCAATGACATGGGTCATTGCTATCAGTCTGTGCTCGGTGCCCGTGGCCGAAGCACAGACCAACATACTAGGTACCTTGTTCGGTACCGCCACTTCGGCGACTTCGGCCACTAACGCCAAGCTCGACAAGTGGTTACAGGAGAGGCTGAAGACCGGCAAACCAAACGAATGGGTGGACGTGATCGTCCAGTCCAAGCTTCCCGCAGCCGTGGAAGCTCAGTTCGTCGCGATGAGTGCGAAATTGAACAAGAAATATAGGAATTTCTCGTTCCTCGCCATCCGGTTGCCCCTGGGCTTTGTCAAGATGCTGGCAACCCAACCCTGGATCACCATGATTTCACATGATCATCCAGTGAAGATGAATTCTGCTGCGGATGGCTTCGAAGCCGCCAACAGTTCTTCCGGCGCCCTGGATGCCTTTCAGCGGTTCGGTGCTACAGGCAGCGGAGTGGGCGTTGCGGTAATCGACAGCGGCATCGCGAATCACGCGGATCTGAATAACGTTGTCGCCAACGTCGACTTCACCACAGACGGCCCCGCCGTTCGTACCGACCCATTTGGGCACGGCACTCACGTCGCAGGCATTCTGGCGGGTTCCGGCCTGAGCTCCAACGGCCTGTACGCCGGCGTGGCTCCGGGCGCGCGCCTGGTGAACCTGCGCGTGCTGGATGCCAACGGCGGCGGATATACCCGTGACGTGATCGCTGCCATAGATTGGGCGATCGCAAACAGGAATATGCCTGGGAACGATGGTCAAAGCATGAACATCCGTGTTTTGAACCTGTCGCTGGGTCATATGCCGCAAGAGGGATCTGAGACCGATCCTCTCGCGGTTGCCTGCCGTCGCGCCGTTGAGTCGGGTCTCGTCGTCGTGACTGCGGCCGGAAATAGCGGCCGTGATGCCACCGGCACGACTGTCTACGGAGCGATCTACACTCCGGGAATTGAACCTTCGGTCATTACCGTCGGCGCCGTCAGCACGTTTGGAACGCCGTCGCGCTCCGACGACCGCGTTGCTGTCTACAGTTCACGTGGTCCGACCATCGACCACATCGTTAAGCCGGACATTGTTGCTCCCGGCTCACGCATCGTCGCGACTATGAGCCCCGGCAACACGCTGGTGACAGCCCATCCCGTGTTGCAGATCGACAACAACTACATGAGAATGACAGGGACGAGTATGGCAACGCCCATCGTTGCCGGTACGGTAGCCATGCTGCTCTCGAAGGCTCCCGCGCTGACGCCGAATGCGGTGAAGGCAATTCTGATGTACACGGCAGAGGATCGTGGCAGTCCGCTGGACTACGGTGTCGGTGAGGTCAACATTCCCGGCGCAATGGATCTGGCGACGAGTGTCGATCCGACTGCGCCTGTTGGCCAGACCTGGGTGAACAGTGCGAACCTTCCTTACTCGGACCTTATCAACGGGTTCCCGAGTGTGTGGAGCCAGAACATCAGTTGGGCCGATTCGGTCTATGGCACTAACATCGTTCGCTACAATGACCCCACGTGGGCACTGCACGTCGTCTGGGGCAAAGATGGCCCGGCGGCGCAAACCACGGCTTTGAGAACTACTGTTTCTGCTCAAACCGGGCTCGTCACAGGCCTGACCATCGTCTGGGACGAACTCGCAGCGCTGACCATCGTCTGGGACGAGGCGCTGACTATTGTTTGGGACGAATTTTAAACGGAGGCCAACTGTGAAAACACAAAACAGTACCCACAAACTTCCGTTTTCAGCGCGATGCACGATCGGTGCTTTCGCCATCGCAGGGATCGTGGCAGTGATTGGCGCGGTTGCTTACCAGCCCGCGTTTGCCTCAGGCCGGATCTTCCTGCTCCTGGCGATTGCAGCGTGTGCTGCCCGCGCCAAGGTGACCCTTTACCGGGGCACTTCGCTGTCATTCTTGACGGCGGTCGTTCTGTTGGCTGTCCTTCAGGATGGTCCTGCGGTAGCGGCCCTGCTAGCCATTTGCGGGGTTACCATTCAGGCAATCCATCCGCACAAGAAGATCGTGGTTCATCAACTGATCTTCAATGCGGGCATGATTGCTCTTACTTCGACCGGTACGTGGTGGATCCATCACGTGTTGATCGGTAGTCAGACTGCGAGTACTCTCTCGGCCGAAACGATTGCCACTCTGCTGGCATCGTTCACTTACTTCCTCGGCAACTCCTTGTCCGTAGCTCTGATCGTGGCATTGACCAAGGGAATGTCGCTCTTTCACATCTGGTCACAGCACTTTCTGTATTCTGCACCTTCATTCCTGATTGCTGGTCTGCTGTCGCTCGGGCTCATGGCAACAACTGCCGGCCCCGGCCTCCTGGTCCTGGGAGCCCTCACCGTTGTTGTTGCACTTGCCTACTACTGCTCAGTACGGCTTACACAACAGCCGGCGCAGTGATGCGCAATCTGCCGGCAGGCGTGCTACCCGCACGCTTGCCGGCCTGATCGCCAGCTCTGACGACCTTCCTCAATCCGCAATCCGCCATCGCCGATACGCAACCCCCAACAGATACGCCACGCTGGACAGCAATAGCTTAATGGTTTCCCTGATCCGCGATTATCGGTGATGGCTGTTGCGTATCTTTGTTGGCGGTTGCGTATCGGGGATTGCTGATTCCAGATTGAGGAAGGGCGTCAAAGCCGTTTTATACCTGAGTGGAAACTCTTTCGACCTGGCGGTACCTCTTTTGTACCTGAGTGGAAACTCTTTCGACCAGGCGGTACCTCTTTTGTACCGGACTGGAAAATCCTTCGACCAGGCAGTACCTCTTTTGTACCTGACTGGAAAGTCTCTCGACCAGGCGGTACCTCTTTTGTACCTGACTGGAAAGTCTTTCGACCAGGCGGTACCTCTTTGGTACCGTCTTGCCGTAAAGAAGGCCCGGCCGCGAAAGCGGCCGGGCCTTTTCTTTTGGCTGTGAGCTGTAGCCTTACTGGTTGGACCGGACTGCGCCTCCCGGTGTGCGCGACGCCGTGTAGGCAGCAATATTCAGCATATCCTCCGCCGACAATTTGTCGACGACGGGCTTCATGAGATCCGTCCAGACTCCTTTGCGGGAACCAGCCTGCATGTCGAAAAGCTGGCGCACAGTGTAGCTGGGAGAGCGGCCCGCAATTCCCGGAACCGGGCCGAGGCCCTCCATGTTGCTGCCGTGGCACAGCGTGCACTGAGCCGTTTTGGCGAGCGCTTCACCTTTTTTGATGCTGCCCGGAGGCACATACGCAACGAAACCCGAGCGTGGATTCCGCAGCAGTTCAGTGTCTTCGGTTTTTTCCGGCACCTCGATGATTCGTTGTCCGATCGGCTCCTTGCCGGCTTCGGCTCCCTCCGCCACCAGGAACAAGCCTCCGGCGATCCGCGTCTTTGGTACAGTGTCGTTCTCGACGACGCGGACCCACGGCGTCCACTTTATGGCTCCGAAGTACGTCGCGGCGGCCTTGATTTCGTCATCGGTCATGGCCTTCGCGAAGGCGATCATCCTGTTGGTATTCGCCTTACGGGTATCCGTACTCTTTCTCTTATCGTTTTTGAAATCCATCATGGTCTGCACGAAATAGTCGTAAGACAGACCCGATACGCCGGCATTCTCCGCGCGGCCTTTGCCGTTAGGGTAATGGCAAAGACTGCACGCGATGACTTGTTGTGCAGGCTTGCCGTGCGCCACGATGTCGGGCATCGGCGGGTGGTCGCCCGGATACCAGTCGGCCGGGCCGGCTCCATCACGAATCTGTGCCGCCGTGAACGACGAGTTGCTGCCCGGAAGCTTGTGCATCGTGGGGTCCGGAGCAGGTGGAGTTGCAGGAGCAGCAGGGGCAGCTGGTGCTGCGGCAGCCCCCGGAGGCGTCGCGAAGCCGTACGCCCATGGCGGAGGCACGCGGTTGGACTGCTGTTGAGCGGCAAGAACTCCGGCCGCGATAACGATTGCTAAAGCGAGCGTCAGTACGACGACGAATTTCTTCATACAATCTCCTCCCGGGTTTTTCTGGCAGGTTATACCCCCGCGGATGAGAATGCCAATGAAAATCATCGGGCAACAACGAGAGAAAGGGGTAGTGGTATCATCGGGGCATGCGGAAGCAGGCATGGGCGTTCCTCCTGGTGGGTTTCATCATCGGTTTTGGCGCTCTTTATACATGGACGAAAAAACGGGCTCCGGATATCGTGCGGGCGACACCGCTTCCGGTGGAAAGTCTTGGTCCCGCGGGTTCCGTGCCCGGCCAGGCGCCGGAAGAACCGCCCCCACCGCCACTCGATACGGCGCGGCTCCAGCAGCTGGAAACTGAAATCAAAAACAATCCGAAAAACATCGAAGCGCTCATCGAGCTGGGCGGCTTGCACTTCGACCAGAAGAATTATCCGAAGGCCATCGACCTGTATAAGAGAGTATTGGAATTGCAGCCGAGTAACGTCGAAGTCAGCACCGATATCGGTACGGCCCTGTTCTACAGCAATCGGTTCGACGAGGCGATTGCTCAATTCCAGAAGACCCTGGCGCTGCAACCGAACCATCCACGGACGCTGTTCAACATGGGTGTCGCGCTCCTGCATGGAAAGAACGACGCGCAGGGAGCGATTCAAGCCTGGGAAAAGCTTGTTCAGAACAATCCGAATTTTCCACAGGTCGACCTGGTGAAGGAACAGATCCGGCTGCTCAAGGAGCGCGAGAAGAAACCGTGAAGAAGGAAATCATAAAGAAACTGCGGGAGATCCTGGGCAGTCCTGCCGTCATCGAAGATGAGACGGAGCTGCTCGTCTACGAGTGCGACGCGTTGACCCTCTTCAAAAGCAAACCGGACGCTGTTGTCTTTCCACGGACGACCGGGCAGGTGGCGCAAATCGTCCGGCTGGCCAATGAACACCGCATCCCATTTCTGCCGCGTGGCGCCGGAACCGGATTGAGCGGCGGAGCGCTGGCGGTGGAAGGCGGTATCATCATCGAGCTTCAGCGGATGAATCGCATCCTGTCGATCGATGCGGATAACCGCTTCGCGATCGTGCAGCCGGGAGTCGTGAATCTTCATATCTCCCAGGCCGTCGCGCCTTACGGCCTGTACTACGCGCCGGATCCTTCGAGCCAGATGGCATGCAGCATCGGTGGAAACGTTGCGGAAAACTCCGGCGGGCCGCATTGTCTGAAGTACGGAATGACCACGAATCACATTCTGGCCATCGAAGCGGTCACGTCGAAAGGTGAGATCATTCGCCTGGGCAATGCCGCGGGCGAGACGGTTGGGATGGACCTTATTGGAGCTATCGTCGGGTCCGAGGGCACGTTCGTCATCGTTACTGAAATCACGATTCGGCTCCTCCAGAAGCCGCAGTGGGTGAAGACGCTGCTGGCGGCGTTTCATTCGGTCGAGGATTGCAGCCAGACCGTTTCGGATATCATCGCCGCCGGCATTGTGCCGGCGGCCCTGGAGTTCGTCGATGCGAAAACGATCGAGGCGGTCGAAGCGTCGGTTTACAAGGCCGGATACCCTCAGGATGCCGCCGCGGCGCTGCTGATCGAAGTGGACGGCTTTCGTGAAGGCCTCGAGGAAACGTCGAATGCTATCGTCGAGATTTGCCGCCGGAATCGGTCATATGACGTTCGCGTTGCCAAAGATGACGAGGAACGGGCCAGGCTCTGGCTCGGACGCAAGGGCGCGTTCGGCGCCATGGGCCGCATCAGTCCCGACATGATCACGATGGATGCAGTCATACCGAGGACGCGTCTCCCCGAAGTCCTGGCTGAGATCGCGCGCATGTCCGACCGTTACGGCCTGGCCGTGGCCAATGTCTTTCACGCCGGCGATGGAAACCTGCATCCGCTGATTCTCTTCGATGGCCGCCGTCAGGATCAGGTCGAGAAAATCCATCGAATGGGCGAGGAGATTGTGAAGTTGTGCGTCGACGTGGGTGGTGCGCTGAGCGGTGAGCACGGCATCGGCTATGAGAAGAAGGAGTTCATGAATCTGGTTTTCAGCGAATCAGATCTCGAGATCATGATGCGCGTGAAGCGTGTCTTCAACCCCGATGGATTGTTGAATCCTTCCAAGATTTTCCCGAACCGGCGCGCATGCACGGAGATCGGAAAGCACACGACAACCAGCACTGCTGAAATTGGAAAAAGAGTTGAAGAGGTCCTGCGAGGGTCCGCGCGTTGACGATAGACGGCGTATCTCCTTCGACAGTCCTGCGGCCCGAATCCATCGAAGAACTGGCGCACGCTCTCGCCTCGGAGAAGGGCGCGATCGTTCCTCTCGGCGCCGCAACGCAAACCTATTTCGGAAACCCGCTTCGGCGGGCCGACTGCGCTCTCGATCTCACGCGGCTCTCGCGAATCACCGAATACAATCCAGCGGACCTGACGGTTCACGTCGAGGCTGGGGTACCCCTCGAACAACTCCAGCACGCGCTCCTGGAGAATAACCAGTTCCTTCCGCTTGACCCGTGGAATGGCCCGCGGGCAACCGTTGGCGGAATCGCCGCTACCAACGCGCAAGGACCGTTTCGTGCGACGGGAACAATTCGCGACTGGATCATCGGAATGAAAGTGGTCCACGTCGATGGACAAATTTCGAAAGCCGGCGGCCGCGTTGTGAAAAATGTCACCGGGTACGACCTGCAGAAACTTTACACGGGTTCTCTCGGCACGCTCGCCGTCATCGTGGAAGTGAGTCTTAAGCTGCGCGCCAAATTTCAAAGAACAGCGACAGCCATTGCCCGCCCCGCTGACGAGAGTGGGGCTGCCGCGCTGATCGCATCCATTCGCAACAGCGCGCTGCAGCCGATTTCGTGCGAATGGACCGGACCTGAAAACGAAGTCTTGCTTCGGTTTGGTGAACATCCCCGGGCAGTCGATTGGCAGTTGAAGAATCTGCCGGCGGCAGATTGGAGAGTCCTGGAAGATGCCGACGAAGCCGCTGCCTGGGAAAAGCTTCGGGGACGCTATGGCCAGCTGGGTCCGCTTGTCCTGCGTGTGATAGGACTTCCAGCGACCGTACATGAAATAATAAAAGCGTACCGGCCTGCCGCCTGGATTGCTCACGCGTTGAACGGGATCGTCCTGATGCAGATTTTCGATGCCGATGCGATTAGGCAAATTCGTGGAAAATACCGGGCCGTGATCGAGAAAGCACCGCTCGAGGTGCGCCGCAAGATCGGAACGTTTGGGTTGACGGATACCGAATACGAGCTGATGAAGAAAATGAAAGAAGCGTTCGATCCCGAAGGTCGATTGAACGCCGGACGCCATGTTGACGGAGAAAGAAACTAAACCACCGCTGTATCTCGACTGCATTCACTGCGGTCTGTGTCTGTCCTCGTGTCCGACGTACCGCGTACTCGGCAGCGAGATGGATTCGCCGCGCGGACGCATCTATCTGATGCGCGCGTACGACGAAGGCCGCGCGGAGATCACGGATTCGTTTGTGGAGCACATGTTCCGATGCCTCGATTGCAGAGCGTGCGAGACGGCCTGTCCTTCGGGCGTGCATTTCGGCCACATGATGGAAGAAATGCGGGGCAAAATTGTCGACGAGCGGCCGGCTCATTGGATTGCCCGGCTCATGTTGAAGCATGTATTTCCGTACCCTTGGCGATTTCAGCTCATGGCACGAATGTTGCAGTTGTACGAGCACTCGGGCATGCAGCGGCTCGTACGAGGGTCCGGACTTCTCCGGCGGTTTGCTCCCGGCATGGCTGCGGCCGAGGCGCTGATGCCCGAGATTGGAATCGAGCGCGGTCTCATAATGGACAGCCACTATCGCGCCGAAGGAAAGAGGGTGGGTACGGTCGCCTTTTTCAGCGGCTGCGTCATGAATTCGATGCTCGGTTCCATCAACCGTTCGTCCGTGAGACTTCTGACTGCGGCGGGCTATGACGTTGTCGTTCCCGGCAATCAGATCTGCTGCGGAGCGCTGGCCAATCATGCGGGCCTGCGGGATACCGCACAGCAGATGGCGCGCGCGAACATTGCGGCATTTCCGGTGGACAAACTCGACGCCGTCATCATCAACGCCGCGGGCTGCGGCGCCATGTTGAAGGAATATCCGCTGTTGATTCAGGGCGCTGAGGCGTTTTCGTCGAAGGTGAAAGACATTGCGGAGTTTCTGGTTTCAACACGGATTTTCGAACGTCTAAAAACTCCGTTGAACCGTCGCGTCGGTTATGACGACCCCTGCCACCTGATTCACGGTCAGGGTATCAAGACCGAGCCTCGAAAGCTGTTGAAGGCCATTCCCGGAATTGAGTTCGTCGAGATCGAAGGTGCAGATCAATGTTGCGGCAGCGCAGGAATTTACAACATTACGCAGAACGAGCTTTCGATGGAGATCCTGGATCGAAAGATGGAAAAAATCCAAAAAGCGCATATAGATGTATTGGTAACCGGAAATCCGGGCTGCATGTTTCAATTCCGGTACGGCGCGAAAAAGCTTGGTTTGAAGCTGGATGTCGTACACCCGGTCGAGCTGCTGGCTCAGAGTTTGGGTAATTCGGGGACAGACGTATAAATCACCTAATTAGCGGGTGAAGTACTTGAATGCTAATTAGGTGATTTATACGTCTGTCCCCGAATTACCAGGGAGAAATTAATGAACACAACTAAGACAATCCTTCTCATGGTCGGATTGACTGTTCTGCTGGTTTTTATTGGCGGTGCGTTTGGAGGCCGGCAGGGGGTGATCATCGCGTTCATGTTCGCCATGGCCACGAACCTGTTCAGCTACTGGTTCAGCGACAAGATTGTCCTGAGGATGTACAGCGCACGGGAAGTGACCGAGACTGAAGCTCCCGAACTATACAGTGTGACCCGGGATCTGGCGATGAAGATGCGCATGCCGATGCCAAAGGTGTACATCATTCCGTCGGATGCGCCGAACGCTTTTGCAACGGGACGGAACCCGAACCATGCCGCAGTAGCGGCAACACAGGGCATTCTGCGGCTGCTGACCAGAGAAGAACTCGCGGCTGTGATGGCTCACGAGTTAGGCCATGTAACCAATCGTGACATCCTGATTGGCACGATTGCCGCGACGATTGCGGGTGCAATCAGCATGCTCGCCCACATGGCGCAATGGGGCATGATTTTTGGCGGCTTTGGCGGCCGCCGCGACGACGATGAAGGTGCGGGCGGAATGATAGGCACAATCCTCATGATCATCCTTGCACCGATTGCCGCCCTGCTGATTCAAATGGCGATCTCGCGCTCCCGCGAGTACGAAGCCGATGCGACAGGTGCCCGCATCAGCGGGAATCCCCTCGCTCTGGCCAGCGCCCTGCGCAAGCTGCAGGCGGGGTCTCAGCGTATTCCTATGGACGCCAATCCTGCAACCGCTCACATGTTCATCGTGAACCCGCTGCGCAGCGGCGGTATCGTGAATCTCTTCAGCACGCACCCCCCGATGGAAGATCGGATCGCGCGGCTGGAGAGCATGGTTTACGGGCAGCCCTTCGACAGGCATTAAACACAAAGACACAAAGGCACAAAAACTGTAGCGGCGGTCATAGACCGCCGCTACAGTTTTTGTGCCTTTGTGTCTTTGTGTTTAATGCCGTCTCAGTAAATCGAGGGTTCTCCTTCCGGCCTGGTCTTCCATCTTCTGTGAATCCACAGCCACTGATCGGGGTACTTCCTCACGTACCCTTCCAGAATCCGATTAAACAACCTGGTGTTTTCCGCGACGTCGTGTGCAAGGTCTCCGGTTTCGACCAGCTTCACCGGCGGATCGAATTGCAACCGATGCTTTCCGAGGCTTTTTTCCCAAATCAGAAATCCCGGCAGGACGGCGGCCCCCGTTCGGAGCGCGAAAGTTGCAATTGCGGTTGTCGTTGCGGCGGGGATGCCAAAGAAGTCCACAAACACGCCCTCGTCCCTAGTCGTGTTCTGATCGAACAAAATCCCGACGGCTTCGTTCTGGCGCAAGGCCCTGATGATGTCGCGAGCTGCGCTTTTTCTCTGAATGGGTACGTTGCCGCCGATCGTGCGATACTGGGAAATGAGGGATTCGACTCTCGGGTTGTCGATGGGCCGGACGATGAACTTCAGGGGATATCCGTAAACGGAATGGGCGAATGAGCTCAGTTCCCATGCGCCAAAATGGGCGGTCATGAAGACCACTCCGCGGCCCCGGCGCAGGCCTTCGAGATAGTTTTCCAGTCCGTCATGAACGACGAACTCCGAAATATTGCCCTTGGTCAGCTCCGGAAAGTGGCTGAACTCAACGAGTAACCGCCCGAGGTTTTGAAAGCATCCACGCAGGATTCGCTCCCGTTCGGCCTGGTCGAGCGCCGGCATCGCCAACTGGAGGTTTCGAAGGCCGGACCGCCGCTGCCTCCGGGCGAGATGAAATCCAAGCCAGGCCACAGTTGACGCGGCGGGGACGGCAATCCTGCGTGGCAATATACCGAAGGTTTTGAGGAGCAGCCTGGCAAGTCCATATTCGATGACTTCTTTAATGGCTGCGCGCATCCGTGTTATTTTCACATACTTCATGAAACCCGCGCTGCGTCCGTATTTTGATCACATCATCATCATCGTGCTGGCCGGACTGTGCTACGTCCTGTTCTTCCATGGATTGGGCAACATCGGTCTGCTGGGACCCGATGAGCCGCGTTACGCCGCAATTGCGCGGGAGATGTTTTTGACCGGCGATTACATCACGCCCCGGTTGTACGGAACTCCGTGGTTCGAAAAGCCCGTATTGATGTACTGGCTCGCTGCCGTCGGCTACAAGCTCTTTGGCATCAATGAAGCCGGCGCCCGATTTCCGTCCGCACTCGCAGCCAGCGTGTGTGTCTTTCTCGTTTACTTCTGTGGACGACGATTCTGGGACCGGGCCATCGCGTTTATAGCAGCCCTGATACTCCTGAGTTCGATCGGATTCTTTGCTTTCGCCCGCGCGGCATCGATGGATATGCCTTTGACGATGTGCCTCACTGCTGCGCTCGTCTTCTTCCTCTTTGGTTACAATGACCAGACTCCGCGGCGCCCCCTCTGGTTCTATGCCTTCTACGCGGCCATGGGCTTCGGAGTTCTTGCCAAAGGTCCCATAGCCGTCCTGTTGCCGGCGCTCTCGCTTGCAGGATTCCTCGGGCTGCGTGGACGATGGGACGAATGGCGGACATGGTATCCCAAAGGGCTGTGGATCACCGCCGCGATCTCATTACCCTGGTTTGTCGTTTGTACGGTCGTGAACGGCTGGCAGTTCCTGCAGGTTTTCTTCATCAATCAGAACATCGAACGTTTCACGACGACGATTCACGGTCATCCAAGGCCGTTCTATTTCTTCTTTCCCGTTTTCCTGCTGCTGACGTTTCCCTGGACATTTCTGATGATTCCGACGCTCCGCCGCAGGTTCGGCAAGAACGAACACATCCTCTTATGGTGGGCCGCTGTACCATTTGTCTTCTTCTCGTTTTCACAATCCAAGCTGCCGGGCTACATCCTGCCCATGGCACCGGCAATCGCTCTGCTCTTTGCGAAAGAATTGCTGCAGCCGGTCTCTCGCGCATACAAGGTGGCAGTGTTCATTGAAGCCGGGACGATGGCCTTTATTGGTGTCGCGTTCGGTTTTTATGGAAACACGCTCAATGTCGATCCGCACGTAGACGGGATGTTGATTGCGGTAGTTACTTTTGTGATCGCGGCGATCCTTTGCGTGATGGCGTTGTGGCTCAAGCCCGTCTTCCTGGCGCCCTTCAACGTTTCCGCAATCGTGGCACTGGTAATCACGGCGACGACAATGGTTTTCCCAAGGTTCGACCGTACCGACACGATGCGTCCCTGGGACCTGGCCCTGTCTGCAATCGTACCCGCCAATCAAACCGTGTTCATGTACAAACCACCTCGATGGGCGGAGTACGGCCTGCAGTATTACCGCTTCAACCGCACCCGCGGGGTTTTCTCCCCAGAGGACCTCGTTCAGGTTGTTGCGAACGAACGCCGGGTTTTGTGCATCTCGGACGACAAGACGCTGCAGGAATTGAGCCACGTCGCGAATGTGGATATGGAAGTGGTTCACACGATCGGCAACCAGTCGGCGTTTTGGGTTTGGGGTACGAACTAAGCTGTAGCGGCGGTCTATGACCGCCGGCACTTCGGCGAGCATAGACCGCCGCTACAGCTTTACGAGGCGCGGTTCAAAGCTTCAGTTTTAACCGCAGCCTGAGGCAGCACCACGAAGAAAATAGCTCCTCCGGAAGGATCGTCCTCCACCCAGATTGTTCCGCGATGAGCTTCAACGACGGCTCGCGAAATGGCCAGGCCCAGCCCCAGGCTTTCCCCGAGGCTCTTCTTGCCCTGCTTCATCTGATGGAACGTATGGAAGATTTTTTCTTTGTTGGCATCGTCGATTCCCGGACCGGAATCGGAGATTCCAACCAGTGCAAAGCCACTGGTCGAATTGACGGAGGACATTCTTCCACGCGCGATCTGCGGCATGTGGGGAAGCTGCCGCACCGACTGCACGTAGACACCGATGGAGCCACCCTTGACGGAGAACCGTAAAGCGTTTTCCAAAAGATTGGTGAACAACTGCACCATTCGATTCGGATCACACTCCACCATCAAAGGCTCGCGCTGAATATGAGTGAGCGTCCGCAATGATTTCTCCCGCGCCTGCGCGCTGAGCTCGATGACGACGTTATGGACCAGATCCGCTATATCCGCGTTCTGCATCTCGTAGTCCACGACGCCGGCTTCAAGCCGGGACAAATCGAGCATGTTCCCGATCATCTGAGCCAGGCGCTTTCCGCTTTGCAGGTTCAGGTCGAGCAGGCGCCTCTGCTTCTCGGTAAGTGTTCCGGGAATGCCCTCGAGCAACAGGTGGGTCGTTTCCTGCATGGAAGCCAATGGCGCTTTGAGCTCATGCGAGACGTGAGAGATGAAATTCTTCTTCATCTGGTCGACTTCGACGATCCGCGTCAACATGTGCCGGTTTTGTTGATTAAGCCGGAAAACCCGAAGGGCCAGATAAGCGATGGCGCAAACAGCCGCCAGCAGCAGCACGTACATCAGTCCTCAATCTTGTATGACTTCAACTTGTTGCGTATCGTCTTCACGTCCAGTCCGAGCTGGCGCGCAGCTTCGGCTTTGTTGTGGTTGGTTTTTTCGAGCGTCCGGAGAATGAGTTCGCGCTCAGCTTCTGCAGCGGTGATCCCCAGAGGCAGGACGATCTTTGTCGAAGACTCCGTGGTGGGATTTCGCAGATATGGCGGGAGGTGAAATGTCTCGATCCATTCGCCGCGGGAAAGAATGAGCGCCCGTTCCATGACATTTCGAAACTCGCGAACGTTACCAGGCCAGGAGTAGGTCATGAGCATCTCGAGAGCGTCGTCGCGAAGGGCCGTGACCACCGTGGCGTGCTTTCTGTTGAATTCCCCGATGAAGTGCTGAGCGAGCAGGGGAATGTCTTCTTTCCGATCGCGAAGCGGAGGAAGGTGCACCGTAAAGACCGTCAAGCGGTAGTACAGGTCTTCGCGAAGCTTGCCGTCCTGAATGGCGTTGCGCGGCTCCTGGTTGGTCGCGGCGATGACGCGCACATCGAATTCGTATTCCTGTTTTCCGCCCAGGCGGCGAACTTTGCCGTCTTCCAGAACGCGCAGAAGCTTGGGCTGGAGTTGTAGCGGCATTTCTCCAATTTCATCCAGAAACAGCGTGCCGCCGTTAGCGAGCTCGAAACAGCCAGGCCGAACGCCGATCGCGCCGGTAAATGCGCCCTTCTCGTGTCCGAAGACTTCACTTTCGATCAGGGTTTCGGGGATTGCTGCCGAATTCACCGCGATGAAGGGGCCGGTCGCGCGAGAACTGAGCCGATGGATGGTCCTGGCGGCAAGTTCCTTTCCCGTCCCGCTCTCTCCTGTGATGATGGCCGATGCATCACTGGAGCTGAGACTCTGGATCAGGTCGTAGACTTCGCGCATGATCTTGCTGGTGCCAATGAATTCGCCGAAACCCGAACCGCGCTCGAGTTGCGATGTAAGCTTGCGCGACGTCTGACGCATTTCGATGTCGGATTCGGCCGCCTTGAGAATGGAGCGCAACTTGGGGTAGTCCATCGGCTTCGTGACGAAGTCCTGAGCTCCCTGTTTCATGGACTCGACCGCAAGATCGATGCTGGCGTGCGCCGTGACGAGAATCACCGGGCGATTCGGATTGCCGGCCTTGAGGCAACGAAGCAGATCGAGCCCCGATAGCTGAGGCATGACCACATCCGAAATTACGATTTCCGGATCGTAGGACTCGACAAGATCCTTGGCCTCGGAACCGTCCGATGCAAGGCGCACCTCGTAGCCCCACTCCTGCAGGATCATCTCGAGTACTTCGCGAATCGCCGGCTCATCATCGACGATGAGCACCTTCGTCTTGTGCATGTCGGCCGTTTCCTTCCCCATGGCGTGGTCCATCTTTGGAATGTTTGAGGTAGTCACAATGCAAATTATATGGGAAAAATTCCCCTGAACGAAGGCCGGCTTGTCAGTAGCAAAAATAGGGCCAAATGGAAAGCTTCTCGTTCGACCTTAATGAATCAGTTACTTACATAGATTTCTCCGTAGTGGACCCGCCCTTGCGGCTTAAAAGGAGGTAATGATGTTCCTCTGAAGGTGAGGTCAGCATGGTGTGGAGTTTCATACGAGTCGCCATTTTTAGTGCGGCGTTCGTGGTGGGCATGGTGATCGCTGGACCAGGCAGTCAGGCCTCGGCGGATTCTTCCAGCGATTCCCAGATTGCCCAGTTTGATAAGAACGCGGGTTCGTCTATGGTCGTCGCATGCGATGGCGGGAAAGTCATCATTACTCCTTTGCCGAATCAGCGTGGCGCGGTTCAACTGGATTGTCTGCGCAGCCGCATGGTGGTTGCCGGCGACTACCGTCCGATGACGGAAAAAATTCCTGAAAGACGTTTCACCCCGATGGACTTAAAGTTGTCGCCCCCACAGTAAGTGACGCTAATTCGAGACTTTCCCGTCCACTTGAAGTCGTGGTACGGCCCTTGCTTGGGGTTGATCCCTGGGCTTGTCATGACTTCATTCCGCATCGCACTTGTTACGTTGTCCCTGCTTGCCGCGCCGTATTCTTACGGATCCTCAACGATAGCCAGATCAACTCCTACACGAACTCTCTCGGAAGACGCCTCGCATCGAGGGCGCCAGGAGAGAAATATCCATATCAGTTCAAAATCGTCGACGACAAGCAGATCAAGCCATGGTTCAGTTCTTCGAAAAAATCGAGTCCGCCGGCGGTTCTCGGGGCGCCGAATTTTTTTCCAGTCATCCCAATCCGGGCAATCGTATCCAAAGCGTCAACCAGGAAATCCGGAAGCTTGGTGGCTCTCGCAGCTACAGGAATGATTCCGGCGATTTCCAGCGAACCAGGCGGTCCTTAAAGTAAGTCCAGGTTAATGGTCCATGCTCAAGGAGGGCAAGAATGAAAAGTCTGTTGTACACAATCTTCGTTATCGCGCTGGCGTTTGCATTCACCGGTTGCTCGACGGATTCCGCTCAGGAAGCCACGGCCGGCACGAGTGTTCAACCTGAACAACCGGCGGCTGGAGCCGGTCCATCTGCGGCGGCTGCACCAAAAGCTGCAGCGGCGAAACCGGCCGACAAGCCTGCGGCGCCGGCCAGGCCCAGAACGTTTGAAGTGGCCGAAGGTACCGAAGTAAGTGTGTTGTTGATCGATGCCATCAGCACCGGGAAGAACCAGGCGGGCGATCAGTTCCTCGCCAGCCTCGCTGAGCCGATTGTTGTGGACGGCGAAACGGTTGTTGATCGAGGCGCAAAGGTTCAGGGCCGTATTGCCGATGCCGAAGGCTCCGGCCGCGTGAAGGGCCGGGCGAACATCCACCTCGTTTTGACAAGTATTGTCGATGGCGCCAGGACGTACCCCATCGTAACGAAACCGTTCGTCGCCGAAGCTGAAGGGACCAAGGGCCGGGATGCAGGCATTCTGGGCGCTGCAGCCGGCATCGGCGCGGGCATCGGCGCGATTGCCGGGGGCAAGGGTGGCGCAAAGAAAGGCGCGATCATTGGCGGTGCCGCCGGTGCGGGCACGGTATTGGCGACTAAAGGTAAAGAAGTGGAATTTGCGCCGGAGACGAAGCTGAAATTCACGCTGGAAAAGTCGGCCGAGCTTCCCAAGATCCGCTCGTAGAGGCTCTGAACTGTAGCGGCGGTCTATGACCGCCGGCGATCTCGGATTGTGACATCACCGGCGGTCATAGACCGCCGCTACAGTAGTTTCGCCGGCACGTGAGCGCGAAGGTAGTCGAGCGTCGGTTCCACGAGTTTCGGGTCAAACTGCGTCCCCGAACATCGACGAATTTCTTCAGCGGCGTCTCTAAATGACACCGGACTGTTGTAGGGCCGCTTGTAGATCATGGCGTCGATGGAATCCACTATCGCAAATACTCTCGCCCCGAATGGAATCTCCTCCGCTCGCAGTCGTCTCGGATAACCCGTCCCGTCAAACTTTTCGTGGTGCGTGTAAACGATGTCGGCCGCGCCTCTCAGGAATTCGATGTTAGTGAGGAACTCGAATCCGTACTCCGGGTGACGGCGCATCATCTTCCACTCTTCCTCGTCCAGCTTTGCAGGCTTCAGTAGCACTCTGTCCGGGATCTTCAGCTTTCCGATATCGTGCAGCAACGCGCCGTGCTCGATCTGAACAAGAGCACTATCCGTAATCCCCATGGCTTTGGCGGCGCCGGCTGTCAGTTCGGCGACCCGGCGAGAGTGGCCGCTCGTGCTTTGATCTCTGTAATCGAGAGCCATCGAGAGCGTGTCGAGTGTTGCGGAATGAACGTAGCCGAGCCTCATCAAAGCCTCGTTCAATGCGCGTGTTTTTTCCAGGACCAGTTGTTCGAGGTGCAGCCGGTAGTTTTCGTTTTCGATGATCAGGCGCCGGTGTTCCAGTGCGCGGCTCACGGAAAGCTCGAGCTGGCTCAATTCCACCGGTTTCAGAAGAAAATCGATCGCCCCACGCTTCATGAGGTCAACCGCCAGTGAGGTTTCATCCTGGGCGGTGAGGAAGATGACTTCGACGGCGGCGTCCTTCTGTTTGAAAGCGTCGAGAAGAACAGAGCCGGTAAAATGCGGCATGCGGAAGTCCAGGATGCAGACATCCGGCTGGAACGAATCGAATTCAGCCGCCGCCTCTCTGGAATCGGAGATGCCGACGACCGTATGGCGGCGGCTCATCAGAAGTTCGCGAATAAAGGCGACTATTTCGGGCTCGTCATCGACGATGAGGACCTTTCCGGTGGGCCCTGGCGCTGTTCGTACCATCTGCCGGAAATTCTATCGCACAGGCGTGCCGCTACCGCATCTATCGTTTTCGGAAATAGAAAATAAGGCCTGCCGATGCCTCGCCGTTGTTTATTGCGCCGGCTGCAGGAAGAACGGTGGCATTTGGATCGTTCGAGCTGCGGGCCAGCCCGAAGGACGGGTTTCGTCCCAGGAAGCCGCGCAAATCGGCGCGAAAGCCGACGTAAGAACCGAGGCGCGCCTTCAACCCAAAGCCATAGTTCATTGCAAGTTCACGGGAAGAGTCCATATCCGGTACGTTGCCCCGAAGCGGATCACGCACAAACTGTTCGGCCCCGTTTGTCAGCTGGTAAATCGTCATACCCAGTCCGATGGTCGCGAACGGCCGGACATGTTTTGTTTCATCATCCTGGAAGTAGTAGAGAGCATTCACGCCCAGATTGTGCACTCGAATCTTCACGTCCAGCGTCGATGGAGGTGTCGATCGCCTGGTGAAATGTGCCTTGTTCAGTTCGTAACTGTAGAAGAACTCCTGTCCCCAATGGCCACGATCAAAGACATTCACACGAACTCCACCCCGAAAAGCTCTATCCAGCCTGAATCTCCCCGGGATTGGAGTGATGGATTGAGGAAAGCTGATCTGATAGTCCTTCGACGAATAAATGCTGCCGCCCCCAAACAAATTCAGTTCGAAGTTCTCCTTGAGCTGGGCGAATGCAGCGTTCGAGAAGGTAAGCAACGAGACAAGGGTCAGTGTGGAGGTGGTGAGCCGGTGCTTCATAGTAGCGAAATCTTATTTCAAAGCAGGGACAGAACTGGGCCAAAGGAAAAGTTTTATGTGTACAGTATGGATCGATAGTCTTCCGGGGTGTTAATGTTTCGAAAGATCGAGACATCGAATCCCGCCTCGCTGAATTCCGCTTCCTGAATGACTTCGGCATCAATGCTCTCGATAAAGCGATGAACGCTGAGATTCCCGTCTGTCAGCCGCCTTTGAAGTTCTGGCAGAAGGCCACGGCGAACACCCAGGCAAAGCGGGAAGTAGGAACCGATCTTGCACGCGAGAATGCGCTGATCTGTCCTTTCGAGCCGGGACCGCACGTATTTTAGAAAATCGCGCGTCAAAAGAGGTAGGTCGACAGCGACCACCAGATTGGCATCTGTCTCGCTAGCGTTCAGGGCTGTAATGACTCCGGAAAGGGGACCGCGGCCGGATGGAGGATGGTCCGGTAATGACCCGCGGCCGACCACCCGGACGGGATCCGTAACGGCAGACAAAAGGTTCACCATATGATCCAGAAGGGTTTGCCCGTGCCAGTCCAAAAGGGCTTTGTCCCGCCCCATGCGCCTGCTTCTGCCACCGGCGAGGATGAATCCGCTGACTGGTAGATGCGTTGACATAATCTCTGCCGTTACCTTAATATGGGTAGGCCGTTTTTCTGATTGAAAACATTGTATTTAGGGAGCAACCGATTCGGTCCAACATGAAAACAAAAACCCTTCGATTTTTTGGCTTCGCCCTGGCTGCGTTTCTAGCGATAGCCCCCAACTTGGCCGCTCAAAGTAGCAAGTTTATGTCCGTAGATGAAGTGCGGCAGGGCATGAAAGGGTTTGGCAAGACTGTTTTTCAGGGCACAACCATCGAGCAGTTCGATGTCGAAGTGCTTGGTGTATTGAAGAATTTCGCTCCCAGGCAGGACATGATTCTCGCGCGCCTCTCGGGAGGACCACTGGAGAAGACCGGCGTCATTGCCGGCATGAGTGGTAGTCCAGTTTATATCGATGGCAAACTGGTGGGCGCTGTTGCCTACGCTTTTCCTTTCGCAAAGGAGCCGATTGCCGGCATCCAGCCGATCCTACAGATGCTTGGCATCCTGGACCAGAAGCCGGGAAGCACTCCGAAAATCGCTCAAGCTTCCTCCGGAACCCTGCCTTCGGAATCTCCGACGGCCTTTGTGTTAGGCCAGCTTCAGAAACTCGCCGACGGTATACCCTTGCATCAACTGCTTCTGCCCCAGTCTTTGCTGAGCGCAAGCCCATTTCAGGCGGGCGGCGCGCCATCGCTGATGCATATCCAGACGCCGCTTCTCGTTTCCGGCGCGTCGCAGACTGCTCTGCAACAATTCGCACCTTTGTTCAACGCGTTCGGTTTCACCCCTGTGCAGGCGGGCGGCGGTGCCAGCGCGGCGAGCTTGAAGGCTGCGGCCCCGAGCAACGGATGTTCCGATGTCGGCGGGATATGTTATCTCGCTGCTTCCGAACGTCCAGAATTCGTTCAAGCTGGCGGTGCCATTGGACGTCGTTGGTTCGTTCCAGCAGGATCGTTCGACAGGGATTGCCGGCACTCTGGGCGCAACGTCGAAAATGATTCCGGTCAGCGTGAAACTGACGTCGAGCATGAGCACAGTGAATCAGTACCACTTCGAAGTGGCTTCCGACCGTTTCCTCACACCTCCGCTGATGAACTTCATCGTCTTTAACGCGATCACGGCCAGCGAAAGGACTCTCGGTGAAATGACGCTCTCCATCTCCGGCCAGATCCACGTGAAGAACCACGAGCCGGTGAACATCGGCAATGTCTTTTCGAGCGACATGAATGGACCGGTTATGGCATCCATCGCGGCGGTGACCCCGATTCAGTACCTGCTCATGTCCGGCTACGACGGCGTCGAGATCGACAAAATCGATCTCGAAATCACTTCGACAGATCGGAAGACCAACGCTCAGCTCGAACGCATCTCTGTGGACAAGAACGAGGTCCGTCCGGGAGAAACGATCACCCTGACTTCATATTTGCGCGCGTCCGACGGCGCGCTGATCGTCGAACGGAACCCGGTGCAGATCCCGTCGGGTTTGCCGGCCGGTTCTGTGCAGTTGCTCGTCGGTGACGGCAGTACGGTAACCACATCCGAATTGCGCCGCGGTTCTGCGACGGTACCCACCGATGTCAAACAGGTCATCAAGGAACTGAACAAGCTTCGGAAAAACGATCGGCTTTATATCAAGATTCTGAGCTCCGAACCCGGCGTCGTGATCGGCGGACAGGAACTGCCGTCACTGCCCCCGTCCATGACTGCTGTGATCAATACAGACAGATCTTCAAGCCGGAGCGTGTCAGGAACAGCCAGCTCCACTGTTCGCGAATACGAACTCCCGCAATCCAAGTACGTGATTCAGGGGCAAAGATCTCTAAATCTCACGGTGAAGCCGTGAAAGGGAGAAGCCAGGAGCCAGAAGCCAGAATGGGAGCATTTTTCTCCATTCTGGCTTCTGGCTCCTGGCTTCCCTTTCTGAGACAAATTTCAATGAAAAAGGCATTCTGGCTACTCCCGCTACTTCTTGCTATTCCGCTGCTCGCCGTAACGCCGCAGTTTTGGGAAGTACGCACGTACGATGAATTTCGAAAAGGCAAACTCACCAACCTGTCGTTGACGAGCGACGACGAACTCGTTCTGGCTCCGCGCTTCGACATGACTTTCAATACGGAGCAGACGTTGATCTGGTCTGCCGTGGCAGATTCGAAGGGCAATTTGTATCTGGGCACGGGTCACGATGGGAAGATTTTCAAAGTCGATGCCACAGGCAAGGGCACGCTCATCGCAGATCTTCCGGAGCTCGATGTTCTCGCTCTTGCCGTCGACAGCAAGGACGTTCTTTATGCCGGAACGTCGCCCGACGGAAAGGTGTATCGCATCGACGGCCCCGCAGTGACCGAGTTTTTCCATCCCGATGTGAAATACATATGGTCGCTTGTTTTCGACAAGCAGGGAAGGCTGCTGGTCGGCACTGGCGACAAGGGTGTCATCTATCGCGTCGCTCCCGACGGGAAGAGCGAATCGTTTTACGATACGGATGAAACCCACATCGTTTCCATGGCCATCGACAGGGACGGGAACCTCATCGCAGGCGGAGATCCGAAGGGATACATCTATCGTATTTCCCCCGAGGGAAAGGCCTTCGTACTTTATGACTCTGGAATGCGGGAAGTGCATTCGGTCGCAGTAGGACCGAATGGCACCATCTACGCCGCCGTGCTGAACGGCGAGCCGGCGATGGCCCCGGCAGCGGCTCCCACTCAGTCCACGGACCGTCCTGGAAACGTCCAGGCTTCGGTCAACGTGACCGTCGGCGCGGCGCCTTCTCCCGGCCAGGAGATTCAGGTAATCGAACCGCTGGAGCAGGTCTCTCAAGACACTCCGCGCGCACAAACTCGCCGGGTCTCCGACAACAACCTCCAGAGCGTCGTCCTCGAGATTTTGCCGGATGGTGTAGTGAACACGTTGTGGCGCTCGCGAGAAGAAATGGTTTTTGCAGTCCTGCCGCGCGGTGGAAAAGTCCTGTTTTCCACGGGCACCAAGGGCCGGATCTACTCGATGGACGGTCCGCGAAGTGCAACGCTGCTGCAGGAATCCAGCGAAGAGCAGACCACCCGCCTCATCGAAACCGGAAATCGCCTTTATGCAACGTCGGCCAACATGGGAAAACTCTTCCGCGTCGGCGATACTTTAGCGACATCCGGCAGCTATGAATCCGACGTAAAAGATACGGATGCGATTTCGTCCTGGGGCAAGATCTCCTCGAAAGCAGAGAATGCGGACATGATTGAGATCTCGACCAGGACTGGCAATACCAGCGCTCCAGACAAGACCTGGTCCGATTGGGCCAGGGTCGATGGGACTGGCGGGGCGGTCAGCCCAAAGGCGCGATTCATCCAGTGGAAGGCTACCTTGAAATCCGACGCCGGCAAATCACCCAGGCTTGCATCGGTAAAGGTTCCTTACTTGCAACAGAACTTCCGGCCCGAGGTCACGAATTTGGATGTGTTGCCGTCCGGCGTCGCTCTCCAGAAAGTTCCAATCACGACGAGCAACAACGTCAATCCGAACGATCCTGCATCCGTGCGCGCGAACGCACGAGCCGGAGGGCCCGCGCTGCCGCGTATTCCGCCCCGGCGCGTGCCTCAGAGAGGCGCTCAGTCGTTCCAGTGGAGTGCAACCGATAAAAATCAGGATACCCTGTCTTACGACCTCTATTATCGAGGCGACAACGAGCGGACCTGGAAAGTCCTGAAGAAAGATTTGGACGACAACTTTTACACCATCAACTCCGATACGCTGCCCGATGGGACGTATGTTGTGCGTGTCGTTGCCGGCGATCAGGCATCGAATCCGCCAGACCTGGCCCTCAAAGGCGAGATGGAAAGCCGCCCGTTTTCCATCGACAATACGCCTCCGGTAGTCACCATGAAACTGGAGTCGATCGAAAAGGGAAGGGTTCGAATTGCTATCGACGCGGTCGACCAAACGTCTACGTTGAATGACGCGGAGGTCGCCATCGATACAGGGGACTGGCGGCCCGTATTCCCAAAGGACGGCATCATCGATTCGAAATCGGAGTCGTTCAGTTACATCTCCGGGGATCTCCCGAGCGGGGAGCATGTGATTGCGTTCCGGATTTACGACCAGAACGACAATGCCGGGATGGGAAAACTGGTGGTGAGAATTCCCTAACTTTGTGCACAAAGGCACAAATATATACGGCTATGAAAAATCTTTTAACTTCATTGTTGCTAACAACTGTATTGGCCGCACCAGTCGCGGCTCAATCGCGCGCGGGAGCGGATACTGCGTCCGACCGGGCCCGGATCGACGTGGATCTCTATTCTGTCGATGTGACGCTTGACCCGGAGGAACACCGGCTCGCCGGCAAAGCCGACATCCAGTTCAAGCAGCTCGACCGGAAAAACGTGGCGACATTCGATCTCGACCGGCGGCTTCGCGTTGAAAAGGTCACCATTGGCGGCGCTGACACTCGCTTCCGGCAATACGACAGCGATTCAACCGTTGAAGTCGATTTGAGCGGCCAGCAGTTCAATAACAACCCTGTGGTGCACATCGAGTATGCCGGCATTCTCAATCCCGAAGACGACCGGCGCGATCCCGTGCTGGCCAAGGTTTCCGAGGAGAGCGCGTTTCTTCTTTACGAAGGAAAGTGGTTTCCCTCAAACGGTCTGTACAAGGACAAGGCCAACATGCGGCTGAAGGTCAAGGCGCCGGCGGGCTGGAGTCTTGTGACCGATCTGCCGAAAACCGGCGACAGCTTCACGAGCAGCCAGCCCTCCTACTGGGGAATGGTCGCGGCGGGAAAATATACGACAACCGATGTGAAGTCGGAAAAGTCGCAGATCTCGGTTCACACCATCAAGGCTGCGGCCGATGCCATAACTCCGATGGCGGAAGCGGCCGGCAAAGCGATGGACTATTACACGGACACGTTTGGTCCCCCTTTGTCGTCCACGCTCCACGTTGTGGAGGTCGAGGGCGCGAATTGGACCTCGCAATGGTCGATGGGCACACTGCTGCTGCCGTCGTCGCAATTCCGGAAGGATTTCGATCTGCCCGCGCTGGCTTCCACTGTCGCGCATCAATGGTTTCCATTGAAGATCGCCGTCAAGGATCCAAGCGCCGATGCCTGGTTGGTCGATGGCATGGCCGTGTTTGCCAGCCTCATGTACTTCGAAAAAACACTTTCGCCGGCAGAGGCACAGGAGCAAATCAACAAGGCGCTGGTCAAAGCTCTCGGTTATGAAGGAAGCACCACAATCCGCCAGGCCGGAGGTATGGATAAGGATTCGCCGGCATATCACTCGCTGGTTCAGTATAAGGGCGCATACGTCCTGCGGATGCTTCGTTGGACGATGGGCGAGGAGAACTTCCAGAAGCTTTTGACCCGCTATCTGAGGGAATTCCAGAACACACCGGCCTCGACCGAAGCTTTCGAGAAAATGGCATCCGATGTCGCCGGCGGCGATTTGAACTATTTCTTCGATCAGTGGCTCAACGGATCGGGTGTGCCGGAGTTCAAGCAGGAGTACACGGTTTTTCGGACCAAAAACGGCTACAAGATCATGGGACAGATCAAACAGGATCTCGATCTGTTCAAGATGCCGGTCGAGATTCAAATCCAGACGGATGGCGATCCGGAGTATGCCCGCGTTGAAGTGGTTGGCGAATCGAGCGACTTCGACGTCGTGACGCAGCGGAAGCCGAAAACGGTCCTGATCGATCCCCGGGAAAAGCTGCTTCGCATGTCGAACGACATTCGAATTAATGTGCTCGTCAATCGCGGCGAAGAACTCACCAACGAAGGAAAACATAACGAGGCCATCGACGAGTTTCAGAAAGCAATCGACCTCGATAGCCACAATTCGCTTGCGCTGTTCCGTATGGGGGAGGCGTTGTTCGAGCTGGGAAATCTTCAGGCAGCCGTCAATGTGTTCCGCGAGGCGCTGAACGGGGATTTGAAGCCGAAATGGGTTGAAGTCTGGTCCTACGTTAACATCGGCAAGATCATGGACATTCGCGGCCAGCGGGACCGGGCGGTGACCGAGTATCAGAAGGCCATCAATACCGGTGACGATTCATACGGGGCGCAGGCTGAAGCCCAGAAGTACACCACGCAGCCGTTCAGGCGCACTGGCCGAACGATCGGATAACAGCCGTAAAAACACAAAGACACAAAGGCACAAAGAAGGCCGCGTCAAATGATCCTTGACGCGGCCTTCTTTGTGTCTTTGTGTTTTTACGGCTGTTATCGAGAACGCTTAGTAAGGCTCGGTTTGCGCCGTATTTTCTG
>WNFO01001597.1_pt1 | contig 25612 bp, 22 predicted proteins | sample 5400251 | NCBI WGS metagenome assembly WNFO01 (sample SAMN13153354, study PRJNA577476) | soil metagenome | isolation source: 100 cm saprolite under Madrone tree | place: USA:California | collected 2016-06-14
CTCCGAGAGCACACGCAACGACGATGCCAGCGTGAAGTAAGCTATGGCCCCATGACACCGCCACTCGAGGGCGTGGTCCCCTGGCCCGCCGACATCACCGAGCGGTATCGCGCTCGCGGCTACTGGACGGGCGAGACCCTCGGCTCCGCGTTCGACCGTTCGGTCGCCGCCCGCGCCGACCGCGTCGCCGTGGTCGAGGGCGATCGCCGGCTGACTTACCGCCAGCTCGCCGGCCTGGTCGATCGCCTCGCTCGTCATCTGGTCGAGCGCGAGATCGTCGGCGGCGCGCGGGTCGTCTTCCAGCTTCCCAACGTCCTCGAGTTCGTCGTCGCCTACTTCGCGTGCCTGAAGGTCGGCGCGATCCCGCTCGCGTGCCTGCCCGCCCATCGCCACGCCGAGATCGGGTATCTCGCCACGTTCACCGAGGCCAGCGCGTGGTTCCTCCCGTCCACGTTCCGCGGGTTCGACTACGTGGCGATGGCCGCGGAGCTGCGCGCCGGGCTGCCGTCGCTCCGCGAGATCTGGGTGGCCGGCGATCGCGTCGGTTCCGGCATGACGCGCTTTGCCGATCTCCTCGCCGAGCCTGGCGCGACGCGCGCCGCGGCGACGACGCGAGCGGTGACGACTGCGCGAGCGCACCCACAGCCGAGCGACGTGGCCGTCTTCCAGCTCTCGGGAGGGACGACGGGCCTTCCCAAGGTGATCCCACGCACCCACGACGACTATCTCTACAACTCGCGCGTGTTCGCGTCGATCACCGGCGTCGCCCGCGAGACGGTTCTCCTCGTGACCGTCCCGATCTCGCACAACTTTCCGCTCGCCTGTCCCGGCATCCAGGGCACGCTGCTGGCCGGCGGCCGCGTCGTGCTCGGTCCCTCGCCCGACGCCGAGACCGTCTTCAGCCTGGTCGAGCGCGAGCGCGTGACCTGGATCCCCGCGGTGCCGGCCAGCGTCATCGGCTGGCTGAACGATCCCCGCATCACGCGCACCGACCTGACGTCCGTGCGTACGCTGGCCGTGGGCGGCTCCCGGCTCAATCCCGAGCCGGCCCGTCGCGTGCTGAGCGAGATGGGCCCGGTGCTGATGCAAGTCTTCGGGATGGCCGAGGGCCTGCTCTGCTCGACACGGGCCGGCGATCCGGCCGAGGTGATCGTGGAAACGCAGGGCCGCCCCGCGTCGGACGGCGACGAGATTCGCATCGTCGACGACGACGGCAAGGAGGTCTCGCCCGGCCAGATCGGGGAGCTCCAGTGCCGTGGGCCTTACACGATCCGGGGCTACTACCGGGCGCCCGAGCACAATCGCGCGGCGTTCACCGACAACGGCTTCTACCGCACCGGCGACATGGTGCGCATGCACCCGAGTGGAAATATCGTCGTGGAAGGCCGCAAGAAGGACCTGATCAACCGCGGCGGCGAGAAGATCAGCGCCGAGGAAGTCGAGAACCTGATCCTGAGCCACCCGGCCGTGCTGAACGTGGCGGTCGTCGCCGTCCCCGACGAGGTCCTGGGCGAGCGCGCGTGCGCTTGCGTGATGCTCCGCCCCGGAACGACGCTCACGCTCGCCGACCTCACCGACTTCCTCCTCCGCGAAAAACGGATCGCCAAGTTCAAGCTGCCCGAGCGGCTGCAAGTTCGCGATCGCTTTCCCACCACGGCTGTCGGTAAAATCTCGAAGAAGGATCTGCGCGAGGAGGTCCGGGGACTCTCATGAGCGACATCGTCGAAGAGATCCGTCGCGCCTACGCGGGCGTCGGCATCCGGCTCGACCACCCCGCCTCCTACGGCACGTACTATCGGCTGCTCTGCGCCGGCTGCGGCCGGATGCTGGGCAACGTCGGCGACCGCCTGCTGCCCGGCCAGGCCCAGGAGATCGTCGACGCCCAGCGCGAAATGTACGCGAGCGGCCTGCTCGGCTGCGCGTGCGGCCACCAGCAGGAGCGCCTGAAGGGAGCGCGAGCATGAGCGAGATGGACGTCATTCGCGACGCCGAGGAGCGAGGGCGCACCGACCTCTGGCCGCTGTGGCGGCGCGTGTACGCGCAGGGCGACCCGCTGCCGAAGTTCACGCCGCCGGCCCGGCCCGCTCACCGCTTCGACGAGGGCCAGCCGCTGCCCGAGGAGTACAAGAGCCTCCTGTTGAAGATGCTGCGCCACGAGGGCGAGCGCGCCGGCAACAAGTCGTTTCTCGGCTTGATGGGCACGTGCCTCGATCTGGCCGAGGCGCTCTTCCCCACGCGCGAGATGCGGCTGCTCAAGGCCGAATACCTGGCCGAGGAGCTGAAGCACGCGATCATGTTCCATCGCCTGGCCGTCGGGCTCGAGCACGACTTCGCGCTGCGCGACGTCCCCTATGCCCACTACGCGTTCCACCTGCCTCGGGAGTCGTGGGCCGACGACGCGTTCTTCCACTTCTTCGTGGACCTGAACGGCGCCTTCCACGCGCGCGACTGGCGCGAGTCGTCCTACGTCCCGCTCCAGAAGATGTCGGCCACCGTCGAGCGCGACGAGCTGGGCCACTCGGAGATGGGCTATTACTTCCTCCAGGAGATCTGCTCGACGCCGCGCGGGAAGGCGCAGGCCCAGGCGCTGCTCGCCAAGTGGTATCCGGCGACGCTCGACATGTTCGGTCGCTCCGACTCGCCGAACGTGCCGAAGTTCATCCAGTGGGGGCTGAAGTCGGTCGGCAACGCCGAGATCCGTCGAGCGTACAAGGCGTACGTCGATCGCAAGCTGGTCGCGCTGGGCCTCGACCTCCCTGACGAGCGGGCGCGCCGCCGCTTCCTCTGAGTGGACGTTCGCCACTTCGAGCTGCAAGACCTGCTCGCCGAGGCGCTGATCGCGCTCGAGGCCGGGAATCATGCGGCGGTGGAGACGGCATTGAAGAAGGCGCTGGCGTGGGTGGAGCACGACTGGCTGGCTACGCCGGGTGAGATCCGGCTCGCGGCCGACGGCCCGGCGATGTCGGACGACGACGACGAGGACGACTGAATCATGACGTGGCTCACGGTTCCGGTCATCGACATCACAGCGTACTGGACGGGCGTCGACGCCGGCAAGCTCGGCGTGGCGAAACAGGTCGGCGAGGCGTGCCGTGACATCGGCTTCCTCGTCATCGCCGGTCACCGCGTGCCTCCCGATCTGATCTCGGCCGTCGACGACGTCTCCCGGGAGTTCTTCGATCTGACGCTGGACGAGAAGATGAAGGTCGTGCGTCCAGCTCCGGATGTCACGCGCGGCTACATTCCCATGGAAGGCGAGAGCGTCGCCCGGAGTCGCGGGGAATACGCGCCGGGGGACCTGAACGAGTCGTTCATGATCGGCCCGGTCGACGCCGCCGACACGGCCTACTTTCACGGCCCCGCCGCGGGCAAGCACTTCGCGCCCAACCTGTGGCCCGAGCGCCCGGCTCGCCTGCGCGCCATCTACACGACCTACTATCGGGTCATGGCGGATCTCGCGCGCACGCTGATGCGCCTGTTCGCGCTGGCGCTCGATCAGCCGGAGACGTTCTTCGACGAGACGATCGACCGACACATCAGCCGTCTCCGCGTGCGCAACTATCCGGCGCCGCTCGAGCCGCCCGCGCCCGGGCAGCTACGCGCCGGCGCCCACAGCGACTACGGCAGCCTCACCATCCTCAAGGCCGAGGACAAGGCCGGAGGCCTGCAGGTCCACAACAAGGCGGGGGCGTGGGTCGACGTGCCCATCGTGCCCGACTGCTTCATCGTCAACCTGGGCGATCTCATGGCGCGCTGGACGAACGACCACTGGGTCTCGACGCTGCACCGGGTGGTGAACCCGCCGATGGAGCTCGCGCACGGGAGCCGTCGTCAGTCGCTGGTGTTCTTCCACAACCCGAACTATGACGCCGTGATCGAGTGCATTTCGAGCTGCCAGGGTCCCGACCACCCGCCGAAGTACCCGGTCATCACGTCGGGCGACCATCTACGCCGGCAGTTCGTCCGGACTCAGACACAGGCGGAAACGACCACCTGACCTCAGGCGTTCGGCATCTGCTCGGCCTCGCGAATGCGCCGGGACAGCACGGCCATGATGCTGCGGGTGAGCTCGGGCAGCTCGTTGAGCAGCCGCGCGAAGTCGCGGCGGTGGATGACGAGTAGCCGGACCCCCGTCTCCGCAACGACCGTCGCCGAACGCGGCCCGCCGTCGAGGAGGCTCATCTCCCCGAAGAACGCATACGGCTTGAGGATGACGCGCTTGCGGGGCGACACCTCCACGCGCGCGCGCCCGTCCAGGATCAGGAAAAACTCGTCGCCGGCCTGATCCTTGCGGGTCAGGACCGCGCCGGCCGGCGCCACCCGCACCTCGGCGATGCGCGCGACGGCCTTGAGCTGGCTGCGCGAGCAGCCCTCCAGCAGCGGGACCTCGGCCAGTCGCGTGATCTTCTCGTTCTGCTTCACGCGAAAGCCGAAGAACGAGCGCTCCTGGCCGCTGCCCTTGTTGGGCTCGGGAATCGAGCCATCGAGCATGCGACCGATCAGTTCCATCATCGAGCCTCCTCAGTCTAGAGCCTGTCGCCTAGAGCCCGTAGAGTCGGCGCGCATTGCCGCCGAGGATCTTCTGTTTCTGGGCCTCGCCGATGTCCCCGCGGTTCTTGATCTCGTCGAGCGAGCCCGGGTACGAATTATCCCAGTGCGGGAAGTCCGAGGCGTACACGATCTGGTTCTCGCCGACCCGCTCGAGCGCCTGGGGCAAGAGCCACTCGTCGGCCTCGCACGAGAAGTAGATGGTCCCGCTGCGCACGTACTCGCTCGGCCGCTTCTTGAGCGCCGGCGCCTCGCTTCGCCGCTTGGCGTACTCGTCGTCCATGCGCTCCATCCAGTACGGCGCCCACCCGCAGCCCGCCTCGAGGAACGCCACGCGGAGCCGCGGGAACTTTTCGGGCACGCCTTCGAAGATCATCGAGGTGAGCTGGCGCATCTGCCCGAAGGCGTGGGAGCACGTGTGTGTCTGGATGAAGCTCGGAAACAGGTCCACGCCGGCACCGCCCAGGTGCGAGCCGGAGGCGTGAATGCCGAGCATGACGTTCAGGCGCTGGGCTTCTTCGTAGATTCCGTGGAAGCGGGAGTCGCCGAGCACGTGTTGGCCGTCGGCGGCGAGCATCGCGCCGACGAGGCCGAGATCGCGCACCGCCCGCTGCAGCTCGACGGCCGCCGCGTCAGGGTCCTGCACCGGCAGCAGCGCGACCGCCTGCAGTCGCGGGCTGACCTTGACGAAGTGCTCGTGCAGGAACGTATTGTAGGCGCGGCAGAGCGCCACCGCCCACTGGCGATCGCGCAGGAAGGAGAGAAACAGGCCGAGCGTCGGATAGAGCACGGTCTGGTCGACGCCGCCCTTGTCGAGCGCCCGCAGCCACGTCTCGGCATCGCCCGCCCAGTCGCCGAGCGTCCCGAGCAGCCGCCGGTCCCACCCATCCCACGGATAGAAGAACACGCCGCTGGGCCGCCGGCGATACGGCTCGTCGAGATACTTCACGATCTGGTCCTGAGTCTCGGTGACGTGGCCGTCGGCGTCGAGGATGGTCATGCGCTCACCTCAGTGCTTCACGTGGTGGAAGTGCCGGAAGACGGCCAGGATCACGGCGATGCACACGGCGACCGACAGCGCGCCGGGAGCGAGGGCCACCAGCGCGTCGCCGGGGTAGTCACGGAGCCAGCCGTCGGCCGTGAGCTGCCACACCGCGAAGGCCCAGGAGACCGTCAGCAGCGCCGCGATCACGTCGATCACGTACTGCGACCACCAGCTGTTCCGCAGCAGGCCCCAGGCGGCGATCAGTGCCGCAATCCCGAACAGTCCCGCGGGCCTCATGGTTTCTTGCAGACGACGTTGAGCAAGGCCTGACGCTTCTCGTGGCGCACCACCCGCAATGCCTGGTCGAGCATGTCGGGCAGCGCGGCCGGGTCTTCCACGCGTTCGCCCCAGCCGCCGCAGGCGCGGGCCACCAGCTCGTAGTCCGGCGCAGGGTCGAGTTCGCTGAGCGGCATCACGCCGGTCCGCACGGACCAGCCCTCCGGCGCGTAGGCCTTCACCGAGCGCTTGACCGCGTTCCACGCGCGGTTGTTGAAGATCACGAAGAGCACCGGAAGGTTGTGGGCGCGGGCCACCCAGTGGGCGGCCAGCGGCGCGCCGAAGATGTAGGAGCCGTCGCCCACGGTGCAGACCACCGTCTTCTCTGGTGCCGCAAGCTTGGCGCCGAGCGCGGCGCCCAGACCCCACCCGAGCCCTGACGAGGCCGGAGCGCCGAAGTAGGTGCCGGGAGTCCGGAAGCAGGTCTGCGTCGGGTCGAGATCGTACTCGTTGACGACCAGCGTGCTTACGTCCAGGCGCTCGCCGATCGCTCGCGAGAGCCCCAGCATGTCGATAGGACGATCGTCCTGGGCCTTGCTCCCCGCGGCGCTCCAGGCCTGGCGCAGTCGGCGATGCTCGGCCTCCCAGCGCGCCCGGCGCTCGGCGACCGCGTGGGCGTCCACACCGATCCGACGCGCAGCGTCGGTCAGCGCGCCGAACGTCAGCCGCGGCGCCCCCCCGAGTCCGAGGTCGACGGCGAACCCACGGATCGGATAGCGCGAGAACAGCGGGTCCTGGCCGATCTGGATGATCTTCGCCTCGGGCCTCGGGGCCTTGAGCTTGGGGAACCACGGCGCGTCCGACTCGACGACCACGACCACGTCGACGTCGCCCAGGTGCGGCGTCGGGTCGTAGCCGGCGTGAAGCGGGTGGTCCTGGGGAAAGTTGACGTGAGAATGGTACCACTCGAAGACGGGCAGGCCGAGCGTCTCGGCCAGCGTGACCAGCGGGGCAACGGCCCGCGGATCGCGGCCGCCCGACTTGGCGATCACAATCGGATTCCGGGCGGCGATCAGCGCCCGTGCCGCCTCCTCGATCACCGCCGGGTCGGGCACGCGCGCGGCGTCCGCCCGCAGGCGCGGCGGATCGAAGTACTCGATCTCTTGCAGGCGCTCGGCCAGGACCTCGCGTGGCAGCGTGAGGTACACGGGCCCGGCCGGCTCGCTCGTCGCGACGGCGATGGCGCGATCGACCACGGTCTCGAGCTGGGCGCCCATGCGGAGCTCGTAGTCCCACTTCACGTACTCGCGCAGCATGCCCGCCTGGTCGAACGACTCCTGGGCCCAGTGGATCTGACGGTTACGGGCCCCCGGCAGCGCGCCCTCGGTCAACGGCGTGCGCCCGGCCGAGAACAGGATCGGCGCGTTGGCTCGGGCGGCGTTGATGATCCCGCCGGCGCCGTTGGCCGTGCCGACGTTGACGTGCACCATGACGACCTGAGGCCGGCCGGTGACCATCGCGTAGCCGTGGGCCATCGCGACCGCGGGGATCTCGTGCGGGATCGTCAGCGGCCGGGGCAGGACCTGGCCCTGGGCCTCGCGCTTGGCGTAGGCGTCGATGATCGGCGCGAAGTCGGTGCCGGCATTGCCGAAGAAGTACTCGACACCCCTGGCCGCCAGCAGCTCGAGGTACGCCTCGGCCGTGCTCTCCACCGCCACTCGCTTCCGCATGAGGGAGCCTTCCTTCCCCGGGTTCCCGGGGCTTGTATTGTAAAGGACCGCACGAGTGCACGAGCCGGCCGGTTGACAGCAAGGTGAGAATCGTCGGGCGAGGTGCGACCCGGGGGCTACGCGGCGCGACGAAGCTTGGGAGGTTGCCTAGGCCTGTCGAATCAACGAGACCCGTTGAAATACGTCAGTGCCTTGGCCCACGCCTGCACGCCAATCAGATAACCCACGTTCTGCGCGGTAGTGTTGTCGTCGGCGAAGTGGATGCCGCCGTAGAGACGTGACAAACCCGCCTCGTTCGCCGCATCGCTGAACGTCGCATAAGAGAACGTCGTCGGCACCGGTGGGATGCCCGGCTCCACGCGACCGAAGCCCGCCGGCAGGACGGTCGAGAATCCGAAGTCATCGCTGCCCGTGAAGAGCTGCAGCACGGTGGCGCTCGAACGCGAGAACACCGAATGACCCGAGAAGTACCCGGGGAACGATGGCGTCAGGTTGGTGCCCGGGTTGTACGGCGACCACTTTTCGCCCGGGATGTGTTCGATCGGCCGTCCAGGGCCGCCCCAGGCCAAGATGTTCTTTCCCAGCTTCGCGAAGCGGATCGCCGTGATCGGGCGCACCCCGTTGTACTTTCGCTTGATGTGCCAGGCCACGATGCCCGCGTCGAACGACGCGTTGTGCATCGCGAAGAACAGCTTCGCGTCCTCATCGATCGTGTGGTGGTCGCGTTGCGAGACGAACTGGGCGAAGAGTCCCCAGTGCCCCGGTGGCAGCTCGGACGACGGGCCGTCGGCCCAGTACTCGACGATGAGCTTGCGCCGGGTGTCGAGGGCCCGGCTGAACTGGATCATGTCGTTGACGTCCGTCTGATACTGGCCGGCGTTCTTCAAGTAGTCCGGCGGCGGGATCGTCAGGATGTCGTCGAACTGATCCGCCGACGTCAGCGCGAACGGTGTCACCCGTTCCCAGTGAGGAGCGATGAAGACCTGAATCCCCGGACACGTCTCCTCGGTCCCACTCCCGGAGTCCAGGCACGCCTGGCCATTGGAAAAAATCAGCGGCTGCCAGTGATTCGGGTCCACGATGTCCTGTCGCTCGCAGACGAGGACGAGTGGATTGCAGTAGCCCATGAGCGGATTCGTCGGCACGTAGGGCTCGTTGTCTGCCGCAACGTAGTCGGCGTACGCCCACACCTCACCCAACGTCGGGGTCGGATGAGCGGATGTCTGCCCATACGCGGCGGCCGCGCATGGCAGCGGCCACGGGGTGGGCACCGGACACGGTGCCGGCGTCAGATCTCCGTACTGGTTCGAGCCGTCGTGACGCCGGGCATCGATCACCGCCTGCGCGGCGATGTTGCCGAGCCCCGCCGCAGTCTCCGGACTGGAATTCCGGCAGTCGTCATCGGTATTGCACGTCTCGTTCAGGCTGTACCCGAGGCTCAACAGCATGGTGTTCAGACGCACGCTTGGCTGCGTCAGGGGCGGCGGCAGCGAGCCATCCGGATACAGATTCCGCAGGCAACGATACGCGGCAAAGCTGATCGCCTTCGCCTTGTTCTCATCGGTGCGCTCGTTCGCCGGTCGGCGCCGGCTCCCACTGCTATCGGTGGTGCCGACGGCGACGTCGTCAAAGGCGGCCCACACGTCGTACATGCACGTGTGGGCAATCGCCAGTGCGCGCGCCACGATCGGCGGCCCGTTGCGAAGCGCCTTGCTCAGGCGTACCTCGGCGAGGGCGGCCGCGTTCCAGTCGCTCACGACGGTCGCCGAGGCGGACGTCGCCCACCCAAGCGCCGCGACGAAGATCGTCACCCGGAGCGCGCGGTTCACGAGAAGCTCATCCACGATGTGATACGAAGCCAGACAGGATCACCGAGCTGCGGCGACGATTTGATGATCGGCATTGCCGCACCGGGCATGATCGAGAGAGCACTGTCATGACGCTCTCCTTCGCACTCACCGAAGGACAGTCCACGAGCAGGCCATTCGGCCAATTTCATGGCCGAATCCCTCAGCTCTGGTTGGGGCAAGAGCCATACCAGGCCGCAAAGATTGGGGCAGCGCAAAGAATCCGCGACTCTACCCGCGACACGCGTCAACTTCAGTTGGACAGGATGGCCCCCGGCGTTGCGCCGCTGGCAACCCAGCCGCTGCGGACGACGAATCTCATCGAGACGTTCCGATGAGGAGTGCCCCGAGAGAGAGGTGGAACGAATCCGTCGTCGAAGCCTGATGCTCTACGCGTTCGACCAACCGCCCAGTGAGCCTTTTCCCGTGCCCGCTGTTAAATTCCCGCCAGATCGGGTGATGCCGGGTATAAAAGACGTAGGGTGCTCATCTACGCCACCCGCCGAATCCTGTGGCTGGTGCCCACGCTGATGGCCATGGCGCTCGTGACTTTTCTGGTCATGCACGCCACGCCGGGCAGCCCGCTCGATCCCATTGCCGAGGGCGCGAACCCGCTGTCGCCCGAGGCTCAGCGCAATCTCGCCGCACACTACGGCCTCGACCGACCGCTCTGGGAGCAGTTCGCGATCTTCGTCGCCAAGGCGGTCCAGGGCGACTTCGGATCCTCGTTCGTCTATCGCTCGCGTACGGTGGCCGAGATCATCGGCGAAGCGCTGCCCGTGTCGCTCATGCTGGGAGCCATGGCCATGGCCGTCGCCGTCGCCGGTGGCCTGGCCCTCGGCGTCGTGGCCGCGGTCCATCAGAACCGCACCTGGGATTACGTCTCGGTCAGCGTGGCCACGGCGGGCGTGGCCGTGCCCAACTTCGTCCTGGCCGTCTTCCTGATCATCCTGTTCTCGCTGGTCGTGCCGCTCTTTCCGACCGGCGGCTGGGAGTCGCCGCGCGCGTGGGTGCTGCCGACGCTGACGCTGGCCCTCGGCCCGCTCGGCATCGTCGCCCGCTTCACGCGGGCGGCCGTGCTCGACGTCGTGCGCGCGGACTTCACGCTCACGGCGCGGGCGAAGGGGCTGAGCGAAGCCCCGGTGATCTTCAAGCACGTGCTGAAGAACGCGATGATCCCGGTGGTCACCGTGCTCGGCCCCATGTTCGCCGCCATCGGCACCGGCTCGTTCTTCGTCGAGTCGATCTTCCGCGTGCCCGGGCTCGGCCGCTTCTTCGTGCTGTCGATGACCGGACGCGATTACCCGATGATCATGGCCGTCGTCCTCACCTACGGCGCGTTCCTGGCCGTCATGAACCTCGCGGTGGACCTGGTCTATGGGTTCCTCGACCCTCGCATCAGATACTGATCTCGGAGGGGGGCTGCGCGCCCCTTTCGAAGCCACGCCCGAAGAGTCGCACGGGCAGAGCCAGCCCTCGAAGGGCGGTGGTCTCGCGCGCGATGCCGTCCGGCGCCTGCTCCGCAACAAGCTCGCGGTGGCCGGCGGCCTGGTGGTGATCGCGCTCTGCCTGGTCGCGATCTTCGCCGACGTGCTGGCCCCCTACGCCTACACCAAGACGAACTTCGGCCGACTCAACGAGGGGCCTTCGCTCGATTATCCCTTCGGGACCGATCAGCTCGGCCGCGACGTCCTCTCGCGCATCATCTACGGCGCGCGTATCTCGATGCTGGTCGGCGTCGGCGCCCAGATCATCATCGTCCTGATCGGCGTGCCGATCGGTGCGCTCTCCGGCTATCTCGGTGGCCGCACCGATCTGGCGCTCACCCGGATCATCGACGTGATGTACGCCTTCCCCCGGCTCCTCTTCGTGATCCTCGTCATGTCGATGCTCGGCGCCGGCCTCGCCAACATCTTCATCGCCATCGGCGTCACCGGCTGGGTGGGGATCGCCCGTCAGACGCGGGCCCAGGTGCTCGCGCTCAAGGAGAAGGAGTTCGCCGACGCCGCGCGGGCCCTGGGCGCGGGCGGCAGCCGCGTCCTGGCCCGCCACATCGTGCCGAACGCGCTGACGCCGATCGTCGTTGCCGTGACCTTCGGGATCCCCGAGGCGATCTTCACCGAAGCGGCGTTGTCGTTCATCGGCGTCGGCATCAATCCGCCCACCCCCTCCTGGGGCCAGATGGTCGGCGAAGGCCAGCAGTACCTGCGCTCGTACTGGCACCTCTGCGTCTTCCCGTCCATCGCCATCGCGGTGACGATGCTCGCGTTCACGTTCCTGGGCGACGGCGTCCGTGATGCGCTCGATCCGAAACTGCAGTAGCCGCGTCCGCGAGAGGAGTGTGTCGATGGTGCAGCTCGATCTGCTCGAGCAAAGGCTCGCCGTGCTGGGTGTCGACCGGCGCGAGTTCTTGCGCGTCGCGGCCGGCGTGGTCGCCCTCGGCGCCACCGGCTTCGGCGCACGGCGCGCCTCGGCCTCTCCGCGGCCGGCGCCGGGTGAGCGCCTGGCCAAGGAGCAGATCTTCCGCTACGGCGGCGGTGGCTGGTACCAGAAAGATCCGTCGAGCCACGACTACAACAAGGACCTCTACTGCCTGGGCGTGCCCGCGCTCTTCGCCGGCCTCCTGAAGTTCAACGCCGATCTCGAGGCGGTCCCCTACGTCGCGGAGAAGGTGACGTCCAACAAGGAGGCCTCGGTCTGGACGTTCGCCATCCGCAAGGACTCACGCTGGTCCGACGGCACGCCGTGCTCGGCGCATGACTTCGAATGGTCCTGGAAGCGCCAGCTCGATCCCGCGACGGCCGCGCCGTATGCCGCGTTCCTCTACGACATCAAGAACGCGGAGGCCTTCAACAAGAAGCAGATCGCCGACCGCAACCAGGTGGGCGTGCGGGCCAAGGGCGACTTCCTGCTCGAGGTGACGCTGGAAGGGCCGCGCGCCTACTTTCCGGTCCTCTGCGCCTACCTGGCCGCGCTACCCGGGCACCGGCCCTCGATCGAGAAGCACGGCGACAAGTGGACGGAGGCGGCCAACATCGTCGGCAACGGCCCGTTCGTCCTGGAGAGCTGGGAGCACCATCGGACGATGGTGCTGCGGAAGAACCGCCACTTCTTCGGGGCCAAGGACATCCTCCTCGACAAGGTCGTGATCCCGATCATCCCGAACACGGCCGGCGCGCTCCCCTACGAGAACAACGAGATCGACATGACGTCGCTCCAGGTCGGCGACCTCAAGCGGCTCCAGTCGAATCCCAAGACGGGCCGCGAGGTCTTCCGCTATCCGTTCCCCGGCACCTGGTACCTGCTTCCCCAGGTGACCAAGCCGCCGTTCGACAACATCAAGGTCCGGCGCGCTGTGGCCCACGCCATCGACCGCGAGAACGTCGTGAAGGTCGCTCAGGGCTTCGCCATCCCGGCGCACGCCATGATCCCGCCCGGCGTTCCCGGCGCGCTCGACGATCCCCGGATCAAGGCGATCCAGCGCTTCGACCCCACGCTGGCCATGGAGCAGCTCAAGGGCACGCCGTACGAGCGCGGGCGCAACTGGCCGAAGATCACGCTCTCGATGCGCGAGCAGGCCCTCGGCTCCAAGCCCCTGGCCGAGGCCGTCCAGGCGGTGCTGCTGGAACACCTCGGCATGCGCACCGAGCTCGAGGTGCTGGAGCCCCGCGTCTTCCTCGAGCGCGTGTGGAAGCAGGACCTTCAGTTCATCTGGATCAGCTGGTTCATGGACTATCCGGATCCGCACAACGAATACTTCGACACGTTCTACGGTAAGAAGACGACGGGCCGGCGGCAGGCGTGGGTCAACGACACGTTCGATCGCGAGCTCGAGGCCGGCCGCGACACGCGGGATCAGGCCAAGCGGCTCCAGCACTACGCGCGCGCCGAGGAGATCCTCCAGACCGACGTCGGCTACGTCCCCGTGGCGTGGTTCGTGCGCTACGGGGCGGCCAAGTCGTGGGTGCGCGGGATCGAGAAGAATCGCCAGGGCGAGCCCGTCATCGAGGGCAACGCCTACGTCGACATGCTCTCGCACCTGTACATTGTCGAGCGCACGTAGGCCGTCCGCCCTCGGCGCCTCTGGAGACTGGCCAAGGCAGGAGGTGCGCGTGAAATCGTCTCGAGCCGCGAATCTCCCAGAACGTGGCTCGCATCGAAATGGCGCGTATCATCCGGACGGAGGGTAAGTCATGCTGGGGGTTGCACTCGTCGTCATCGTGGGTGTCCTGATCTCGATCGGTGTCCGCTACCTCGAGCGCCGGCGACTGTGGCGTGAGCGCGCGGAGCACCTCCAGCGTCGTCTCGTCGTCGCGTTGAAGCGGGACACGACGCTGGCCGGGCTCGTCTTCGTTCCCGAAGTCTCGGTCGATGCCGACGGCGTGACGAACGTCGCGCTCTCCGGGGTGGTGCCGTCCGAGGCCGATCGCGATCGCGTGATGCACGCCGTCAGGCGTCAGGTGGCGCGACTCTTTCCCGGGGCCACCGTCGACGACGCGATGCAGACGGAACGGCCGGGACAGCGCGCGGCGAGCTAGTGTCCGGCAGGCAGCCGCAGCTTGAGCAGCCGCCGCGCGTTGCCCTCGTAGATCGCCGCCTTGTCCTCGGCGCTCGCCCGCATGCGCTCCATCGCGGCGATCGTGTCCCGCACGAAGCCGGGCCCGCGCTCGGGATCGAACGGCATGTCGGTCCCGAACAGGATGTGATCGGCCCCGAAGAAGGCCAGGCCCGATTCCATCGCGTGCCAGGCGCCGAAGAGCGCGGTGTCACCGTAGAACATCTTGAAGTAGTCGATGGGCCGCTTGCTGAGACGGCCGAGCGCGCCGAGGTCCTCGGCATCGTCGCCGCGAGTGCCGAGCTGGTCGAGGCCACCGCCGACGCGCCCCGCACAGAACGGAATCATCGCGCCCATGTGATGGGTGATGATCACGAGGTCGGGGTGACGGTCGAAGACGCCTGAGAAGACGAGCCGGCCCATGGCCACCGACGTTTCGTACGGCCAGCCGAACGCCCACCACAGATCGAACTTCGACCGCGGCTCCCCCGCGTAGTCCGCGACGAGGGCGGGCCGGGCCGGATGCAGCCAGATCGGAAGCCGCCGCTCCGCCATCCGATCGAAGAGCGGCTGGAACTCCGGCAGGTCGAGCGGACGACGATTGACGTTGCTGAACATCTGGACACCGGTCGCGCCGAGGTCGCCGATGGCGCGGTCGATCTCCTGCAGGGCCGCATCGGGATTGTTCATGGGCAGCGACGCGACGAAGGCCGGGAACCGGTCGGGATGCTTGCTCACCAGGGCCGCCATCTCGTCGTTGGCCAGCCGCGCGAGATCGGGCGTCACGTCGGGGCCGCCGATGACCTCCAGCGGAGGATTGGCCAGCGTGAGGACCTGCACGTATCCCTCGTAGCGATCCATGATCCGGAAGCGCTGCTCCACGTCCACCAGGACGGGGATCCCGCTCATCCGCTTCTGGAGCGTGAGGCCGGGCGGCGCGACCGCGAGCATCCGGTCGAAGAACTTCCGCGGCATGATGTGAGGGAACACGTCGATCTTCATGATAGCGGGGGCCGCGAGGCCGGCTCGGACCGTGGGCGGCCTGTTCGAGGCGCGCGCGGCACCGTCTCGCCCGTTCTCATGGTGGCAGCTGACCTCGCGCGGCGCTCGGACAGGACGAGCGCCATCCCGAGCGCGAGCCCCAGTACGTCGATCAGAATCTCGCCCACCGTCTCCGACAGTCCGAGGCTCTTGCCGAACGGCAAGACCGACAGCGGCGGCATGAAGAGCAGAAGCCCGGCCACCCACGCCCACGTCCGACGGAACCAGTCGAGCGGGCGGAACAGATAGCCGGCGCACCCGACACCGAGCAGGATCACGCCAATGCCGGCGGTGATCACCGCCAGCGCGATCTCCGCGAGGCTCCCCATCGCGATCAGCGGGGGGTGGAAGACGAAGACGAACGGCACGATGTACGCCACGATGCCGAGCCGCATCCCCGCCCAGCCCGTCTTCCAGAAATCGGACTTGGCGATGGCGGCAGCGGCATACGTCGCCAGGCAATCCGGCGGCGTGATGAGCGAGAGCATGCCGAAGTAGAACAGGAACAGGTGCGCGGACAGCGGCACGATACCGAGCTGGGCCAGGGCCGGGCCGACGAGCACGGCCAGCGTCACGTAGACGACCGTGGTCGGCAGCGACATGCCGAGGATGATGCTGACGATTGCGGTCATGACCAGCAGCAGGACGATGTTTCCACCCGCCATGCTCACGAGCAGCAACGGCAGCTTCGACGTGAAGCCCGAGAGCTGGAGGGATCCGATGACGATGCCGGCGAGCGTGGTGATGGCCACCAGGTCGAGCATCGTCCGCCCGGTGCCCTCGAGCGTCTCCATGATCCCGCGCCAGGTCGGGCGCGTCTCCTTCTGGAGCGCGCCGACGCCGAACGTGACGGCGACGGCGAGCATGCCCGCCTGCCCGGCCTCCCAGTTCGAGATGATGAGCGTCCACACCAGGACGCCCAGGGGAGCCAGGAACACCCAGCCGCGGCGCATCACCAGACGGATCTTCGGGAGCTGCTCGCGCGGCAATCCGGCCAGGCCGTGCTTGGCGGCCTCGAGGTCCACCTGAACGAACAGCGCGAGGTAGTAGAGTGCGGCGGGGATCGCAGCGGCGAGCGCGACCTGACCATAGGGAATGGCCAGGTATTCCGCGATGAGGAAGGCCGCGGCCCCCATGACGGGCGGCATGATCTGGCCGCCGTTCGACGACACCGCCTCGATGGCGGCGGCCAGATGCGCGGGATAGCCCGCGCGCTTCATCATGGGAATCGTGATGGCGCCGTCCACGACGACGTTGGCCACCGCGCTCCCCGAGACGGTGCCGTAGAGGCTCGACGAGACGACGGCCATCTTGGCCGGGCCACCTCGGTACGAGCCCATCGCCCACATCGCCACGTCGGTGAGGAACTTGTCGCCGCCGACGGCGTAGAGCGCCTGACCGAAGAAGATGTAGGCAACGACGATCGACGCGGTCACGGCCAGCGGTACGCCGAAGATGCCGTTGCTATCGAGGTAGAGGTAGACGGCGATGCGCTGCCAGGTCGAGCCCTTCGCATAGAGCACACCCGGCAGCAGCCACGCGAACTTCGCGTAGAGCACGCACGCCAGCGCGATCCACATCAGCGCCCAGCCGGCGAGCCGACGGACGCCTTCGAGCACGAGCGCGATCGCGAGCACACCGAGCAGCAGCTTGTCCCAGGTGATGATGCCGAGCGTGTAGGCGATCGTCGGATAGAAGACGGCGACGTAGCCGCCGACCACGAGGGCGCCGGCGGTAAGGAGCCAGTCGTACCACGGCACCCGGTCGAGCGACGCCGCACCGCCGGCCCTCACGCACGCGAACACGGGCGCCAGGCCGAGCGCGAGGAAGACGCCGAGATACTGCTCGTTGAAGAAGACGAACGGCAGGTAATGGTGAACCTGGGTCGCCCACAATCCACCGACGACCGCGAGAGCGGTCAGCAAGGTCCGCTCGACGACGCGCGCCCCGCCGTCGAGCTGACGGAAGCGGGCGATGATCTCGGTCACGCGCGCATCACTTTCCGCCGAGCAGGCGCTGCTGGGCCTGCTCCATCTCCGGCTTCCAGAGGCCCTGCTCCTTGAAGAATCGTACGGCCGCCGGGTGATACGGGATCGTCACGTCGCTCCCCACCGCGCGATCGCGCGTCCACTCCTTGAGCATGGGATGGACCGGTCCGAGCTCGCTCTCGTGATCCCACAGCGCCTTCAGCGCGGCCTCGACCGCGGCATCGGACATGCCCTTACCGGCTGCCAGGTAGCTGTCGTAGGCGATGAAGCACGTGTCCTCGACGACGGCCGTGGCCTCGCCCTTCTTGACCCAGCGCGGGTAGTAGCCGGGGACGCCCGCGCGGATTCGTTTTTCCCCTGCGGGCGAGCAATCGTCGGAGACGTGACGGACGCCGACAGAAGCGTCGGCCTCCTTGACCTTGGCGGAATTGAGGGCGTGCTGCGTCACCTCGGCGCGACCCTGCAGCAGCGCGTCCACCCCATCGTTCACGGCGGGCACCGGTACGATCTTCACATCACTCCAGGTGAGCCCGGCGCTCGAGAGATGGCCGAACATGTTGTACCAGACCGCCAGGTGGGCCGGGTATTCGCCGGTCATGCGCTTGCCCTTGATGTCGCGGGCGACCTTGATCGGAGAGTCCTTGCGCACGAGCAGGCCGACCATCAGCGGCGAGCCGCGCATGACCAGACGAAGGTTGGGCGCATGCGGATACGGGTTGCGACCGCCGATCTTGAACGACGGCCCACGATAGGCGAGCCCGAGATCCACGGCGTTCACGAGACCGAAGTCGACTTCGCCCGTGTTCAGGAGCGGCAACATCGTGCTGGTTCCCGTGTAGGGCTGCACGACCATCTGGTACCCCGCGTGGGACGAGACGACCTTGGCAAGCCCACTCGCCACCGCGTAGTAGGCCGTGCCCGGCGGATTCGTGGCCAGCGTCACCTGTTTCGGGAGCTGCGCGTCGGCGGTCGTTGCCGCGAGCAGCCCGATCAGGATCGCCAGGACGATCATGAAGTTGGGGGGACCCGTTCTATTCTCACTTGGGGGGACCCGTTCTATTCTCACTTGGGGGGACTGCGGTTCCGAATTTCGCGCGTTCAATCTTCCAGCGCCCACAATTTCGGGGGGTGGCCGGTGAAGCCGAGCTGAGCCCACCGCGCCGCGACGTTCTCGTACACGGACCGACGGATCTTCGTCCGCTTCGAGAACTGCTTGATGTAGCGGTGCTCCATGCAGGCGTTGATCAACGCCTTGGAGCCGTAGGGCCGCTCGTCGGGAGGGTTCTGCGTCGGGTCGAGCCAGGTCGACCAGGTGTTGCGCAGGATGTCGATATCCTCGACGGGGTTGCAGCGCGTGGACATCGCCCAGATGACTTGATTCATGTTCGAGGGATCGACGTCCTCGTCCACGGCGATGATCCACTTCGCGTAGTACGCGCCTCCCGGACACTGGGCGGCCAGCGCCAGCGCCTGAGCCGCGTGGCCGGCGTAGCGCTGCTCGAGCGAGACCACCGTCATGCCCCAGCCGCCCGCCGCGGCGGGATGCGAGTAGACCCCGCGGATGCCGGGGACGCCGAGCCGATCGAGATCGTTCCAGATCCGCGCCGACCGCGCGATCGAGAAGAGGGTCGAGTTCTCGTTGGCCGGATAATCCGCCATCAGCGCGTGAGTGAGGATCGGGTGGTCGCGATGGTGAACGGCCTTCACGTGGACGAGAAACGCCAGGTCCTCGGGACGGCCGTAGTACCCGGTGAACTCGCCGAACGGTCCCTCGAGCTTCTGAGAATCCGGCGGGATGATGCCTTCGGCCACGATCTCGGCGCGCGCCGGATAGACAAGGCTCGTCACCTCTCCCTTCACCAGCTCCACCGGGCGCCCCATCAGGCCGCCGGCGAAGTCCAGCTCGGAGACGGTCTTGGGGAACGTCTGACAGGCAACGATGAAGAGCGCGGGATCGATGCCCCAGCACATCACGACCTCGCACGCCTCGCCGCGGCTCCAGCACCGCTCGATGTGGAGCCGCGCGTCCTTGCCCGGCGAGAGATAGAGGCCGACCTGATCCTTGGCCTGGACCATCTGGCGATACGTCCCGACGTTGAGCCATCCGCCGTCGGGATCGCGCGTGATGATGGCGTCGCAGGTCCCGATGTACTCGCCGCCGTCTCGCGCCCAGTGGCGAGCCGCGGGAAAGTCGCGAATGTCGACCTTGTCGTCGCGCAGGTGGTTCTCGTTGGCGGGTTGGCCGAGGCCGTCCACGATCACGGGTGGAATCGAGACCGAGAACTTGCTCTTGCACCTCCGCACCAGCTCCATGACGCCGAGGCCGGGCGGCTCACCGATGGCGACCGCGAAGCGGTCAACGCTTGAGCCGATCGGATTCCACAGAGCACGATACCCCCGCGGCGACTCCTTGATCTTCTCGAAGAGCAGGGTGGGCGCGTTCATCTCCTGGTGCGCCATGTAGGTGATCGCGCCCATCTCCTCGTTGCGGCTGACCTCTTCGCGGATGCGCGTGAGCTGGCCGATGCGCTCGACAGCGTCGATCCACGCTCGCAGGTCCCGTGGCGCCTGCTCGCCGCTCGCAGTCGTCGGGCTGAGAGATCCGACGTGGAGGCTCATCTCTTCCATCGACATCCTCCCGGAAGTCCGCTCGTGAATGGCCACGGACGCGGTCACGTCAGATGTGGCAGGGAGGCATTCTATATGAAACGGCTCCTGGCGCTCGCTCTGGGGATCACGGTCATGGTCGGTGTTGCAGCGGGCCCCGCCTCGGCAGGTCAGTTCGTCGGTCAGCCCAGCGTCTTTCCCATGCCTCGAGATCCGTGGGCATCCTGGGGACACCCCCATCGGCATACGACCGTCGTCGTGCCGGCGCCGGGAAGCGTCGCCGTGGCGCCGGGTGTCGTCGGGGCGCCGGTGTACCAGCCGGTGTGGTATCCCGGCCAGTGGGCGTGGAACGGCTATGGCTGGGTCTGGGTCCCCGGGCACTGGGCCTACTAGCGGGTCAGCGCGGCCTCTCGACCGTCAACGCGGCTTCAGCTCGATCTTGTAGCCGTCGGGATCGCGGAGGTAGATCGACGGGCCGCGCCCGTAGGCCCCGCGCCGATCCGAGATCTCGCCTTCGACCGTCACCCCCCGCGCCCGGAGCTCCCGGACGACACCCTCCAGGTCATCGCAGTCGATCGACAGGCAGACGTGATCGACACCGCCGGCGGACGGCGGTACCGCCGAGCCAGGCACCAGATCGATCATGTGATCGCCGAAGCGGAGATGGATCAGCGAGATCCGCTCGTTGACGTGATCGACCGTGCATCCCAGCATCTCGACGTAGAAGCGCTGCGAGCGCGCCTGATCCGAGACCCTGAGCACTACGTGATCGAGGCCGAGGGGTTTGAACACGGCCGTATTGTGCTCCCGACGCTCGTCCGTGGCGAGTGTCTTCAAAGGTGGACATTGAACGCCCGCGATCGGGTCGATAGATTGCCGGCGCATGATCCGCCGAGGCGTTCGGGATCAGGTCGGGATCGCCATGCCGCTGACGCTGATCGCCCTCGTCATCCTCTCCGCGCTCATGATCGCCTTTGCCGTGCTCGCCCAGAGCGAGCCGGTGATCGCGATGAATCAGTATCGCGGCGCCGTCGCGCGGGCGCTGGCCGAGAGCGCGGTGGAGCGCGCGATCTGGGCCCTGACGGCCGGCTCCCGCGTGGGGGGCGGCGTCGATCCGCCTTCGAGCGGTGTCGTGGCGGGCCCGCCCTACGACGGGGGCACGTCCATCACCATCGGCTCGGGCGGCTTCACGCTGAAGATCACGGGCGTCTCGACGAGCGACGTGAGGATCGAGGCCGTCGGCTTCACGCCCGACAACGCGTCTCCCGGCAGCGCCTATCGCAAGATCACCGCCAGCCTGATGCGGCTTCCCGACTTCGGCCTCGGCGCGCCCTGCGCCCTCTGCGTGAGGGGCGATCTCGACGTCATGGGCAGCGCCACCATCGACGCCCGAGGTGACACCTCGTGCGGCCGGAAGTACGGCACGTACACGGCCGGTACCACGACGACGCTCGGCGCCGCGTCGATCTGGGGCGCGATGGACGGCAACGACACCAGCAACGAAACGACGGACGTCCTGATCAACGCGCCGACCGCCGACTTCGACGCCCTCACGCTGGGCGCCCATCACCTCGCCGTGCTGAAGCAGATGGCCAGGGCCAGCGGCACCTACATCGGCCCGGGCTCACCGCCGGGCGGCGCGACGAGCTGGACCGGGACCGTGACGTTCGACGCGGCCCATCCCATCGCGCGCGCCGGCGTCGTCTTCGTGGACACGATCAGCGGGAACGCGCCCGCTGCGGATAACCCTGCAGATTACGCGAGCGCGAGCTTCCAGAGCGGCGCGTTCTCGATGGGGGACTTTCAGGGCTGGATCATCGTGATGGGCAACGTCACGGCCTTCGATGTGAGCGGGACGCTGCGAGGTCTCCTCTACGTGATGAACGCGCTGACGTCGAGCGGCACCAGCCCCGTCCACGGCCTCGTCGTCGCCCAGAGCCTCGCCGCTGCCGACCGCTCGCAGACCGGCCTCCCGGTGTCCTTCGACTGCGCCGGCGCGAACGGCGCCGGGAAGATTCCGACCGGATGGTTTCTCACGGGAGGAAGCTACAAAGAAGTCAGCGGCCACTGATCTCCCGCCCGTGGTGGAGACGCGCGCGAGTCAGCCCCAGCCGTGCTGTCGTCCTTTTTCCGACGGACGTGCGTGCGATGATTGAGTAGGATCGCTGGAATGCGCTGGCTGGGTCTCCTCGTCGTCGTGATGCTGTCGACCAGCGGGTGCGCGGCCCTCCTGCCCGCACCCGTCCCCGATCGTGCGTACTTTCCGGATTCGAAGGATCCTCGAACGAAGTGTCTATCCCAAACGCTCTACCGCGCGGCCGTTGCCGCCGGCGATGATCCCGCCCACTACTCGTTCGCGATGCTCCAGACGTCGAAGGTGGTCGCGGTCACGCACGAGGAAGGCATCTTCTACTTCTCGGACGGCCTCGCCGACCAGAGCCCGGCGCACGTGGACGCGTTGGTGGCCCACGAGGTGGCGCACGAGGTCCTCGGCCACGTCGGCAAGCGGCGCGTGCTGTCGCTCGGCGTCTCGGGCGGCTTCACGGTCATCGGATTCGTCGTCCCGGGCCTCGGCCTGATGGACTTCCTCGTGAACCCTGTCATCGTCCGCGCCTTCACGCGCGACCAGGCATTCGCTGCCGACCAGAAGAGCCTCGAGATCCTGCGCAGCCTCGGATATCAGGCGCCACGCCGGACGCTCGCCGAGGCGCTGAAGGCTGCGGCGTCACTCAACGGCGCCCCCGACGGCAATCCGTTGCTCGCCACCGAGCCCGATCTCGACGATCGCCTCGGCGCCCTCGAGCCTCTCGAAGCCGAGCAGGCGGGTCTCGCCGGGAACACTCCGCCCACGCGCTGAGGACGGCGCCGGGGATTACTGGGCGCCGTAGAGCCGGCGGTACTCGTCCCAGGAGAGCATGACGCGCTTCACGTAGAGGCGCGTCTCGTCGAACGGGATCTGCTCGACGAACGCCTCGACGTCACTCGTCTTCCGCGCCTTCCACCACTGACGCACGCGGTTGTCGCCGGCGTTGTACGCCGCCACCGCCAGCCGCGGATCGCGGAACTCCTTCATGAGGCCGGCGAGAAACGCGGCGCCCAGCTCGACGTTCGCTCGGGGATCCTCGAGCAGCTCGTCGCTGAATGTCAGGCCGCGAACGCGGGCCATCGGCCCAGCGGTCCCCGGCATGAGCTGCATGAGGCCGCGGGCCCCGGCCCGGGACAGCGCCTTCGGGTCGTACCTCGACTCCTCGCGGATCACCGCGGCCACCAGGAACGGATCGATCCCGGTCCGTCGCGCGACGTCGGCGACGTCAGAGCGCCAGCCCAGGGGATAGAGCATCTCCCAGAAGGCGCGCGGCAGCGTCGGATTGCCGGCGGCGGCCAGATCGGCAAAGTGGCGGTTGAGAATCCTGAGCGCGAGGTGATACCGCTCGTCCCGGGCGTAGGCACCCGACGCGCCATAGAGCCGGACGGGATCGCTGACCGACGCCAGCACGAGATCGCCCAGCTCGCGGAGCGCGAACTCGACGAGCCCGATCCGCCGCAGCAGCTCGACGCGGACGAAGCCAGGATCGTCGACGAAGGCCTCCCGCGGATCGGCCGGCAGGCGGATGGCCGACTCGGTCGCGCTCGGTCCCGAGGCACCGTCGGCGGGAACGCGATGTGCCGCGAGGACGCCGTAATACGAGCGTGGCGCCTCGGCGAGCACACGGCGATAGGTCGGCTCAGCCGCGGCCAGGCCCGTCATCTGCTCTTGAGCTCGCCCCGCCCAGTAGAGCGCGGGCACGCGGAGCGCGCGACCACCCGGAATCTCTCCCACGCGGGTCCACGCCTGCTCGGCACCGTGTAGATCGCCACGCAGATAGGCGATCCAGCCGAGCCGCCACAGCGCGAGGCCCGCAACGTTGCGCGCAGGGTAGCGGCCGGCCAGCGCGCGGTAAGTGGCCACCGCGTCGTCACGGCGATCCATGTCCTCGAGCGTCTGTCCCTTGAGGTAACCGGCTTCGGCGGCCTCGGATTCCGTCGACGCGCCCTCCACCGACGTCAGCACCGCCAGGGCCTTCGCGCGCTGACCCGCCCGCCGGAGGAGTCGCGCCTGCTCGAGCCTCACCGCCGGGCGCCGCTCCGGGGCGCTTCGGTCCGCAACGACGCCAAGCGTTCGGGCCGCCAGCTCGTTGCGCCCGAGGCGTGCCGAGGCGTCGGCGACGATGCGCAGCGCGCGCACGCCGATGCTGGCATCGCCGGCTTCGTCGGCGATGCGCTGGGCCTCGTCGGACGCCGTCTTCGGCACGCCCCCCTTGAGCAAGCGCTCGGCCCGATCGAGGCGCTGCATCGTCGACAGCGGCGGGATCGTGATGCCGGCCGCGGCCAGCGCCGCCAGACGATCCTCGGCTCCGTCGGCCCAGCCGGTCGTCGGCGCGAGGATCCGAAGCTCCCGGTACGCGCTCGCCGCCGCGTCGCGCTGACCGCGAGCCTCGCCGGTTTGCCCGAGCAGATAGAGCGCCTCCGGCAGCGTCGGCGAGTCCGGATACGACCCGATCAGCCGCTTGAGCGCGACTTGAGCGCCGTCGTCGTCGCCGGCGCGGCCCGCCAGCGTCGCCGCTTCGAGCAACGCCTCGGGCGCCAGCAGGCTGTCGGCGTGGCGGTCGGCGATCGCCGTCACGACGGTTCGCGCGGCCGCCAGATCGCCCTCGCGGGCGAGGGCGTCGGCGAGGACGAAGCCGAGGTAATCGGAGATCGGGCTCGTCCGCGCCGCGTCGCTCGCGAACTCGCGAATCACGGGCTCGGTGTTTCCCCGCTGGAACTCCCCGATCGCGTCAGCCCACACGCGCTCGAGGTCGGGCGTCACGGCACGGGCGCCGCTCTGGATCGGCGGGGGCGCCGACGAGCGGTGCGTCGCCCGGGGCGAGCGCGGCCCGGCCAGGCCCAGCGCCGGGATCAACGCGAGCACGACCAGCGACAGGAGCGCGGTATCGCGCATGGCCCGGCGGGTGAACGCAATGCGCTGGAGCGCCGTGATGTTGGCCAGGATCGCGAGCACCCACAGCGCCGGCTCCAGGAGATCCAGGAGCGCGCCGGCGATGAGGCAGATCAGCCGCTCGGGGCGCTCCATCATCCCGACGTTGCACTCGATGCCGATCGACTCCGCGCGCGCCTTCGTGTAGCTCACCATCACGCTGCCGACCAGCGCGGCCATGGCCAGGATGGCGCCGCGCGCGTTCGGCGTCCGCGCGAAGAGCACGACGATGCCGAGCAGGACGACGAGGTCCGAGTACCGGTCGATCACCGAATCGAGGAAGGCGCCGAACGGCGTCACCTGGCCCGACGCGCGGGCCAGCGATCCGTCGAAGAAGTCGAACAGGCCGGCCAGGATCAGGAGAAACCCGGCGCTCCGCGTGCGCCCGGTGACGAAGGCGGAGGCCGCCAGCAGGCTCACGCCGAGCCCCGCCAGCGTGAGGTGATTGGGCCGGAGGTGCAGGCGGAACAGCGCATAGCCGATCGGCGCCGTCCAGCCGCGGAGCGTCTCGCGGTACCGACTCAGCACGGCCGACCGCGCCTCACAGCGGTTGCACCAGCGCCTGCTCGAGTGTCTGCCGCAAGCGCTCGAGGGCGTCCGGATCCTCCACGCGGCGGCCCTGGCCATCGTGGACGTAGAACGTGTCGTAGGCCTGATCGATCTCGGTGGCGATGCGCGCGCTGCCGATGTCGAGGCCGCACGCCGACAGCGTGCGCGTGATGAGATAGAGCAGGCCGAGGCGATCGGGACACTTCACTTCCACGACGGTGAACGCATCGCTCAAGGTGTTGTCGATGCTGATCCGGGGCGACTCGGGCACGACGGTCGGCAGCCGGCCGGCGGCGCGGCGCCGCTCGAGCAGGGCGTCCACGCTCTCCTCGCCGGTCAACACGGAGCGCAGCGCGGCCAGCGTGCGCCGCCAGTGGGCCGGCGAGGTGATGGTCTCGCCGGTCGGATCGTTCACCTGGAAGGTGTCGATCGCGATGCCGTCGCCCCGCGTGGAGATCTGCGCCGAGAT
>WNFO01003453.1_pt1 | contig 25608 bp, 25 predicted proteins | sample 5400251 | NCBI WGS metagenome assembly WNFO01 (sample SAMN13153354, study PRJNA577476) | soil metagenome | isolation source: 100 cm saprolite under Madrone tree | place: USA:California | collected 2016-06-14
CTGCGCTACCGGCCGCACCCGAGCCACTTCAGCGTCGACGATGCGCTCGCCTGGATCGCACGGGTCAAACCCGGCCGCGCGATCCTGACTAATCTGCACGCCGATCTCGATTATGCCGAACTGCGCAGTAAGCTGCCGCCCCATGTGGAGCCAGCCTTCGATGGGCTCAAGCTCGTTATGCCGGATGCCGCGCCCGCGTGAAGCGAATGCAGATTCATGGGGCAAATTGTCTTTCCTTTTCAAAGTGCTGCTGACAAGTCTTCAACCAGAAAAAATGTTCCATAATATCTCTTATGCGAATCGAGCTCGCGGCAGGCGAATATCTGGCGCCGGCAACATCACGGATGGCTTGGCTGCCCCCTCCCCGAACATGAAAAGTGAGAAGGCTCCACTGGCGACCGCGAGCTTCCTCGAGGTGTTCATCGATGAAGCGGAAAAGCGCTGCTGGTTCTTGTTCGAGGCGAGCCGCCAGGCCGAGCGGTCCTGTCACTAAGAGCCGAGGGCGCAATAGCGCATCAGCCGTCGCCCCGTTGGTCTCCAACAACGGACGAGGCAGACCGCGGACAGGCGGCGGCAAGCATTGTATGGTTCGCAGCGTTTGTCTTGGCCCCGGGCGATCTCCTCATGACTCCTTCGCGCGACATTACGCGGCTGCTCGAAATCATGGCGGCGCTGCGCACGCCCGGCACGGGCTGCCCCTGGGACCTGGAGCAGACATTCGAGACTATCGCCCCCTATACCATCGAGGAGGCTTACGAAGTCGCCGACGCCATCGCGCGCGGTGACCTCGACGACCTGCGTGATGAACTCGGCGATCTCCTGCTGTGCTGCAGGTCGTTTTCCATGCCCGGATGGCGCAGGAGCAAGGGGCCTTTGATTTTGCTGACGTGATCGAAAGCCTCACCGCAAAACTGGTCCGACGCCACCCGCACGTGTTCGACGAGACGCGCGGTCTCACACCGAAAGCAGTCGAAGGAATGTGGGAGCGCATCAAGCTGGCGGAACGGGCGCAGAAGGCTAAAAAATCAAGCGGCGAGCTTACCGCGACCGCGCTCGCCGGCATTCCAGCTGCGCTCCCTGCCCTCACCCGAGCGCTTAAATTGCAGGCTAAAGCCGGCAAGGTCGGCTTCGATTGGAACGATCCGCTCGCGGTACTGGCCAAGATCCGCGAAGAGGCAGACGAAATCGAGCGCGAGCTCGCCGCGGCCAATCGCGCGACCGCAGCCGCCGAGGTCGGCGACCTCCTGTTCGCGGTGGTCAATCTTGCCCGTCATCTCGACGTCGATCCCGAAGCGATGCTGCGTGCCACAAATCGTAAGTTCGAGCGCCGTTTCGCTATGATCGAACGGGCGCTTGCGGACCGCGGCAAGACCCCGCAAGCGGCAACGCTCGAGGAAATGGACGAGCTCTGGAACGAGGCCAAGGCTGCCGAAGGAGGGTCGCGCTCCAACGCCTCACGGTGACGATCTCTGATCATCGTTTGCGCCGCCTGTGCTCGCAATTGGCCCTGGTGATAACATTCCCGCCGAACTTTCGAGCAAATCGGAGCCGGCCAGCAACGATCCCTTGCATGCAAATGCTCTCACGCCTCCTCGCCGTGGCACTGGCCGCGGTGTTGGTTCTGCCGGCCGAGGCCGAGCAATGGCCGGCGCGCGGACTCAGAATTCTGACGGGTACACCGCCGGGCGGCAGCCCGGATTTCGTCAGCCGGCTGCTCGCGGAGAAACTCGGCGACCGGCTTGGCCAACCCGTATTGGTCGAACATTCGGCGAGTACCGGCATGGCCGCTTGGAACACCGTCGCCAAGTCGCAGCCCGATGGCTATCTGCTGACGATGTTGACCGGAGCCTTTTCCGCGCGCGCGGCGGTTGCCAAATCGTTGCCCTATGATCCCATCAGGGATTTCGCCTTCATCAGCTTGGTCTCCGGGTATCCCATGGTGGTCGCGACCGCGCCAAATTCGCCGATCAACTCTTTTGCTGATCTCATCGCCCGCGCAAAAGCCGCGCCGTTCAGCGTCACCTACGGCATGAACCTGCCCGGCAGCGTCCATCATTTGACCGGCGAATTGATCAATGTCCAAGCCGGCACCTCGCTGCGCGGTATTCCCTACCGCGGCAACACCCAGATTGTGCAGGATCTGTTGGGTGAGCGCCTGCACGTCATGATTGAGACCGGCACGATCGCATTCGCGCAAATCAACGGCGGCACGCTGCGCGGCTTGGCGGTATCGTCCCGCAAGCGCTTCGCGCTGGAGCCGGATATCCCGGCGATCGCCGAGACGCTACCTGGGTTCGAGGTCATGTCTTGGCTCGGCCTTGCCGCGCCCGGCGGAACGCCGAGGACCATCGTCGACCGGCTGAATTGGGAAATCCACGAAATCCTCAAGCTGCCGGACATTCGCGACAAGCTCGCGATCGTCGGCAACATCCCCATGCCGTCCACGCCCGAGCAGATGCAGGACCATATCGAGCAAGACGCGGCGCGCTGGAGCCGCATCGTCGATCTCAAGGGCATCGAGAAATACTGAGCTTGTTTCCAGCCGCGCAGGCGCTCGTCAATGCAAGTGTTCGCCCGCCCGAGCGAACTTCGCCCGCGCTTTTTGTGCGTTGGCGGGATCGGCGCGAACCGTAATAGCGAGCGCGCCATCCTCGCGCAGCGCCTTGCTCATGACCTCAGTGTGCCGATGGAGCCAGCTCACACCCGCGCCGTCGGACGCATCGAGAAGGAATTCAAGGGTGATACGGTGTGCCGCGAGCCGCCGTTCGACCTCCGCCGCGAGGCGATTAAGCCCCTCCCCGCTTCGGGCCGAGACAAGTACCGGGCATCCCGCGGCCGGCTGGCGTTCGGCACGATTGCGCACCCGCACACGCGCTTCACCGTCGAGAAGGTCGATCTTGTTCCAAACCTCGAGCAGCCGTCCCTCACCCCGTCCAGCGATGCCCAGTTGGGACAAGACCTCCTCGACGTCGAGCGATTGTGCTTCGGTATCCTCGTGTGAGACGTCCCGCACGTGCAGGATCAGGTCTGCCTCGATGACTTCTTCGAGCGTGGCACGAAATGCTGCCACCAGCATGGTTGGTAAGTCCGAGATGAAGCCGACGGTATCGGACAAGATCGCGCGTAATCCCTGGGGCAGCTCGATTGCGCGCAATGTTGGGTCGAGCGTCGCGAACAGCATGTCGGCGGAGAGCACGCTGGCTTGGCTGAGACGATTGAACAGAGTCGATTTACCAGCGTTGGTGTAGCCCACGAGCGCCACGATCGGATACGGCACGCGCTTGCGGCTGTCGCGGTGGAGCTTGCGCGTGCGCTTGACCTTGCCGAGTTCCACCTCGATGCGCGCGATGCGCTCTTCGATCATGCGCCGATCGGCCTCGATCTGCGTCTCACCGGGCCCGCCGAGAAAGCCGAAGCCGCCGCGTTGGCGTTCGAGATGTGTCCAGGAGCGCACGAGCCGGCTCTTCTGGTAGGTCAGATGCGCGAGTTCGACCTGTAGCGCGCCTTCGCGGGTGCGGGCACGCCGGCCAAAGATTTCTAAGATCAATCCGGTGCGATCGAGCACCTTGGCACCCCAGACCTTTTCGAGATTGCGCTGCTGAACCGGCGAGAGCGCGCAATCCATGACCACGATCCCGGCATCATCGGCTTTGATGAGGCCGGCAATCTCTTCCACCTTGCCCTTGCCGATGAATGTCGCAGGGCGAATGCCGCCGAGCGGTACGACTCCCGAGGAGACCACGTTGAGGTCGATGGCACGAGCAAGCCCGATGGCTTCCTCAAGCTTCGCGTCGGGCGAGCGGCTTACAGCTTTGCCGCGCGCAACGGTCCCCGCCATTACCCGGGAACGCAGGTGCGGCTCGATGACGAGCGCGCGGCCGGTCTCCCGGCCTTCCGGCTGGCTCAGTCGGTCACTGCGGCTATCGAACCGACGCGGTTCCAATCAAACCTTTTCTGCGGCGGGCACCTCGTCGGCGCCCTCGAACAGCTGGATCGGATGCCCAGGCATGATGGTCGAGATAGCATGCTTGTAGACGAGTTGCGAATGCCCGTCGCGTCGCAACAGCACGCAGAAATTATCAAACCAGGTGACCACGCCCTGCAGCTTCACCCCGTTCACCAGGAAGATCGTGAGCGGGGTCTTGTTCTTCCGAACATGGTTGAGGAACGTATCTTGCAGATTTTGTGAGCGGTCTGCCGCCATTGTCGTTGTTCCATTTTATCGCTCGCGGGCCCCTTCCCCGAGACTTATTGCCAAGTCGCTGCGCCCATTTCGTACTCGTGCACGCTCAACAGGACCCGGACCCCGCCATTACAAGCCACGGCCGCGGACGGCGCAAGCACAAGTTGGGGGCACGAGGCGGGCGACGCGCCCATCAGGTCGACTCGGCATGGCGGTGAAATTCGGCGCGCAGCGCGGTTGCAATCAACCCGGGTGCCCCATTGCCGACCGGACGCTCGTCGATGCGAATAACCGGCATGACGATCTGGCTGGCGGAGGTCAGGAAGGCTTCGCGGGCGCCATAGGCTTCCTCCACGGTAAAGGGGCGTTCCTCGAGTTCCAGGCCCTGGGCTCTGATCACGTCGATCAGCACGGTTCGCGTGATGCCCCGCAGAATTCCCTGATCGGCCGGCCTTGTCACGACTTTCCCGTCCCGCGTGACGATCCATGCATTGCTCGACGACCCCTCCGTGACGTGGCCGTCACGATCGACGAACCACGCCTCTTTGGCTCCATGCTCGCGCGCCGTTTGTTTCGCCAGCACGTTGGGCAGCAACGAAACCGACTTGATGTCGACGCGCTGCCAACGATTATCGGGCACGGTGATGACGGCGATCCCTTCGGCGGCGATTCGTTCGTTTGCCACAACGTCGAGGCTGTGTGCGGTGACCACGACGCTGGGCCGGGTGCCCGCCGGCGGGAAACCGTGGTCGCGGCGCGCCACGCCGCGGGTCATCTGCAGATAGATGATGCCGTCGCGGACCCGATTTCGTTGCATGCACTCGCGCATGACGATCCCGAGCGCGGCCTCCGACATCGGCATGTCTATGCGAAGCTCATTGAGCGAGCGTCTGAGCCGCGCCAAGTGGCGCCGCTGGTCGATCACGCGGCCCCTCCTCACCTCGCAGACTTCATAGACGCCGTCGGAGAACTGGTAGCCGCGATCCTCGACATGAACGGCAGCCGCATGGTGAGCGAGGTAGCGGCCGTTGACATAGGCAATGCGCGACATCAGCGGTCAGTCTATCCCAAGCGCCTTAAGCTTGCGGTGCAGCGCCGAACGCTCCATGCCGACGAACTCAGCGGTGCGGGAAATGTTGCCGCCGAAGCGGCTGATCTGGGCCACCAAATATTCGCGCTCGAACACCTCGCGCGCGTCCCGCAAAGGCAATCCCATCAGGTGTTCACCGCCATCGCCGCCAGGCATGGAGGGAACCATGGAGCCGACGTCGGGCGGCAGCATGTCGGCGTTGATCACCGCCTCCGGATCGCCGCCGGCGAGGATCATCAGCCGCTCCACGTTGTTGCGCAGTTGGCGCACATTGCCGGGCCAGTCGTGTGACTGCAGCACGGCCATGGCGTCCTCGCCGATCAGCCGCTTGGGCAAGCCGGTCGCCTGGGAGATCTGATGCATGAAATATTCGATGAGGTTTGGAATATCCTCGCGGCGCTCGGCCAGCGGCGGCACGCGAATGGGCACCACCGAAAGGCGATGATACAGATCTTCGCGGAACTTGCCGGCGGCGATTTCAGCTTCGATGTTGCGGCCGGTCGACGAAATAATGCGCACATCGACCTGCACCTTCTGAGTGCCGCTGACGCGCTGGAACGTCTGCTCGACCAAGACCCGCAAGATCTTGTTCTGGGTCTCGCGCGGCATGTCGGCGATCTCATCAATGAACAGCGTGCCGCCATGTGCCTCCTCGAGAGCGCCGACCTTGCGTCCTCCCCCGTTCGTCGGCTGCTCGACGCCGAACAGCTCGACCTCCATCCGCTCCGGCATCATCGCCGCCGCATTGATCACAATGAAGGGGCCGTTGGCGCGGGCCGACTGGCCATGGATGGCGCGCGCCGTCAACTCCTTGCCGGCGCCCGCCGGCCCGACGATCAGAATGCGACTGTTGGTGGGGGAAATTTTTTCGATGGTCTGGCGCAGCTGGTTCATGGATGACGACTTGCCGACCAGCGTCGACGGGGCTAATTGCTTGAGCGCCTTGACCTCGCGCTTGAGCCGCGACGTCTCGAGCGCGCGTTGAGTGACCAAGACCAGCCGGTCGGCCTTGAACGGCTTTTCGATGAAGTCGTAGGCGCCCTGCTTGATCGCCGCGACCGCGGTTTCGATGTTGCCGTGCCCCGAAATCATCACGATCGGCAATTCGGGATGCTGTGCTTTCATCGCGTCGAGCAGTTGCAGGCCGTCGAGCCGGCTGCCTTGCAGCCAAATATCAAGATAGATCAGATTGGGCCGGCGGCTTGCAACGTGGGCCAGCGCGTCGTCGCTGTCGCGCGCCGAGCGCGTGATATAGCCTTCGTCCTGCAGGATACCGGAGACCAGTTCCCGGATATCTGCTTCGTCGTCGACAATCAGGATGTCATCGGCCATGGCTTAACCGTTCGTCGCAAGTTGAGGGGTTTGAGGTTGAGGTGCGGCTGCGCTCTCGTTCGAGCCGGCGGTTTCCGCGGCAAAACGCAGCCGCATCCATGCTCCGCGCTGGCCGGGGATCTTATCGGCGGCATCGCCGAGCTCGATGCGTCCGCCGTGCTCTTCCAGAATCCGGCCCACGATCGCCAGACCGAGACCGGTGCCCTTCTCGCGTGTGGTCACATAGGGTTCGAGCAGGCGACTACGGTTCTCCTTCGGCAATCCGACTCCGTTGTCGATCACGTCGATAACGATGTCATTGCCTTCCCGGCCGGCCCAGACGCGGATTCGCCCGCGACCCAGCTCGCCCGGCGGCACCGCGGCGATCGCTTCGGTCGCGTTCTTGATGATGTTAGTGAGCGCCTGTGAAATGAGCCGGCGGTCGAACTTCGCCGGCATCGGCTCCTGCGCGATTTCGAGGTCGATGTCCATGTCGGCGTTGCCGACGCGCTGAAGGAAAATCACCTGCCGCACAGTGTCCGCGACGTCCTCGGCGGTCATCACCGGTTTGGGCATGCGGGCGAAGCGCGAGAACTCGTCGACCATGCGCTTGATGTCGTCGACTTGGCGGACGATGGTGTCGGTGCATTGCTGGAACACACCGCCATCCTCCGTGATCACGCTGCCGTATTTGCGGCGCAAGCGCTCGGCGGAGAGCTGGATCGGGGTGAGCGGGTTCTTGATCTCATGCGCGATCCGGCGCGCCACGTCCGCCCAGGCCGAGGTACGTTGCGCGCTGACGAGCTCGGTGATGTCGTCAAGCGTCACCACATAGCCACCCTCGGCCGCACCCGATTGCTCGCTCGTCACCCGGACCGAGAGGTTGCGCTCGCGACCATTACGGTTGATGGCCACCTGCCCCTGAAGGAGGCGCTGGACCCCGGAGCGGGCCGCCGCAAGCATACCGGCAAGTTCGGGAACGACCTCGGCTAGGGGGTGGCCGAGCACGTCGGTCTCCATACGTCCGATCAGTCGCTCCGCGGATCGATTCAGGATGGTGATGCAGTTCTCGGCATCAATCCCGATCACGCCCGCGCTCGCGCCTGCCAAGACGGCTTCCATGAACCGGCGGCGGCTGTCGATCAGGTCGCGGGCACGCACGATGTCGTCGCGCTGCGTACGCAGCTCCTGGGTCATTTTGTTGAAGGTCTCGCCCAACTGGGCCAGATCGCCTTCGGAGCGCCGAGTCGGCACTTGAACGTAAAGGTTGCCGGTCGAGACGACCTGAGCCGCGCCGATCAGCCGCCGGATCGGAGCCACCAGGTAATTGGCGAAGTTCAGGCCAATCCAGACAGCGGATAGCAGGACGATGAGCGCAATCACCGTATACATCAGAGCAAACGCGATCTGGATGCCGACCCGGCGCGCGGAAAGATCGGCATATTGAGCGACGCTGGCCTGCGTCGCCCGTAACTGCGCGAGCACGCGCGGATCGAGCAGGCGAGCAATATAAAGATAGACGTCGTTGTAACCGCGCAGCTTGATGATCGCTGCAACGTAGTTCTCATCCAGAAACATCGCCACTTGCGGCTCCGTGTCGTTGACGGCGGCCAATACCTCGGGCGATGGTTTGACGAAAGCGTCACTGGTCCGTGCGTCGACTTGATCGACGACATTGAGGTCCTTGTCGAGCAGCATGACTGCCGGCAAACCGCGGATCGAGGCCTGAACTGCGAGAAACTGATGGAACTGCTCGCGCGACTGGTCGAACAGCGGCTTCGCGCGCGCGAGTTCAATGGCGATCGCGATGCTGTCGGCGCGCACGAACTGGACGTGTTCGCGCACGTAGGCATCGGCGACGATCAGCGAGTTCTCGATGAGCGAGCGGGTTTGCTGAGAGAACAGGCGGTCGAGGCCGCGGTCGAGCGTCACACTCGCCACCACGGCGACCGCAACCGCAGGAACCGCGGCGATGATAGAGAACAAGGCGACGATGCGTACGTGCAGCCGCGCCGCGGCCCGCCCGCGCCGCCTCGCCTGCACGATGCCCCACACCTCGCGTCCTATGACGAGGACCAAAAGAAAGACCGTGACCGCGTTAGCGAGCAGAAGGGTGACGACGACCTCGTGCGTGGGTGCGATCGGCGTGAGGCCGGCCAGCACGACGAAGGTCACCAGCGCCGAGAGCAACGCAAGCGCGACGGCGGCGACGCCAAGTGCCCGCGGGATCGCTCCCGACGTTGGCGCAGCGGCAGCGCTCATCAGTTCGGTGGTGGCGGCTTGGCCGACGTTGGTCATCGACTCATTTCGTCCCAAACGGGAACCTGCAACAGGGCGTGAAAATACGCCCGTTTAGGTGCCCCCCAAGTGGTCGATGGTTTGTGGATTGATGCTTTTATACAACAATGTTGCCAAATTGCGACAATTCCGGGGCGCGTGCAAGCGCCCTGTGGCCGATCGGCACCACAGATGAGGATGCTCAGCCGTTGCTGCGGAAAACCTGGATCTCGAGATCGCGGATTTTCTTGCGTAGCGTGTTGCGGTTGACCCCGAGCAGGTCCGCCGCGCGGATCTGGTTGCCGCGCGTGGCGGCCAGCGTCACCGACAGGAGCGGATGCTCGATCTCTCGTAGTATGCGGTGATAGAGGCCCGGCGGCGGCAATGCGTCGCCAAAGCTCGCGAAATAGGAGGCCAAGTGGCGTTCGACGGCGTCTGAAAGCCCCTCCTCCGTGCGCGGGCCGTCGACGTCGGAAGCCATGGCGGGCTGCGACAGTTCCGCCTCGATCACGGCCGCCGCGATGGTTTCCTGCGGGTAGAGCGCGGCGAGGCGCCGCGCGAGATTTTCCAGCTCGCGGACATTACCGGGCCAGCGATGGCGCTTGAGCCGTTCAAGCGCAGCCTGATCGAGCTGTTTGGGCGGCAGCCCTTCACGCTCGACCTGGCCGAAGAAGTGCCGGATCAAATCGGGCACGTCCTCGCTGCGTTCGCGCAGCGGCGGCAGGCGCAGCGGCACGACGTTGAGTCGGAAGAAGAGATCCTCGCGGAACAGCCCTTGCTGGATCAGAATCCGTAGGTCCTTGTTCGTGGCGGCGATGATCCGCACGTCGGCTTTGATCGGGGTGCGCCCCCCGACCGTGGTGTATTCGCCTTGCTGCAGCACCCGCAGAAGTCGCGTCTGCGCTTCCATCGGCATGTCCCCGATTTCATCGAGGAACAGGGTGCCTCCCTCGGCTTGCTCAAAGCGACCGGAGCTGCGCGTATTGGCTCCCGTGAATGCGCCCTTCTCGTGCCCGAACAACTCGGACTCGATGAGATCGCGCGGGATCGCCGCCATGTTGATGGCTACGAACGGGCCGGTGCGGCGCTTACCGTAGTCATGCAGCGCACGGGCGACGAGCTCCTTGCCCGTGCCCGACTCTCCCGAGATCATCACGGTGAGATCGGTCTGCATCAGCCGAGCGAGCACGCGATAGATTTCCTGCATCGCCGGCGAGCGGCCGACCAGGGGAATGGAATCGACGTCATCCGGCTTCGCGGTCGGCCGTGTCCGTTCTTTCGGCTCGGCCAACGCCCGGCCGACGATCCCGATGAGCTCCTTGAGATCGAACGGCTTCGGCAAGTATTCGTAGGCGCCACGCTCGGAGGCGCGCACGGCGGTCATGAACGTGTTCTGCGCGCTCATGATGATGACGGGAAGCTCCGGCCGCAGCTTCTTGATGCGCGGCAGGAGGTCGAAGGCGTTCTCGTCCGGCATCACCACGTCGGTGATGACGAGGTCCCCCTCCCCTTGGCTGACCCAGCGCCACAGCGTCGCGGCGTTGCTGGTCGAGCGGACTTCGTAACCTGCACGCGACAGCGCTTGGTTGAGCACGGTGCGGATCGCCGCGTCGTCGTCGGCAACCAGAATGTTTCCAGCGGGCATTGGTATCCTCTTCAGGCAGCGTCGCCCGGCTCGGCGTCGTTACCCAGGAACATGGGCATAAGCACACGAAAGATGGTACGTCGCGGCTGCGACTCGCATTCGATGATCCCGCCGTGATCGCCGACAATCTTCGACACCAGCGCCAAGCCAAGGCCGGATCCAGTGGATTTCGTCGTTACGAAGGGGTCGAACAGATGGGGCAACAGATCCTCAGGCACGCCCGGACCATTGTCCTTGACGCAGAATTCGAGCGGCAGCGATACGCGCGTCTTGCTGCCGGGAAGTGACAACCGCACGCCCGGTCGGAAGGCGGTGGAGAGCCCAATTTCGCCGTCGGTCGCATTCTCACCGATTGCTTCGGACGCGTTCTTCACGAGATTGAGAAAAACCTGGATGAGCTGATCACGGTTGCCGAGCACCGGCGGCAGCGAAGGGTCGTAGTCCTCTGTGAATTTGATGTGCCGCGCCACGCCCGATTGGGTGAGGCGCTTCACGTGTTCGAACACGGCGTGAATATTGACGGGTTCGCGGTCGATCGGCCGTTCGTCGGTGAATACTTCCATGCGGTCGACCAGCTTCACGATGCGATCGGCTTCGTCGCAGATCAGCCGCGTCAGGCTGCGGTCATCGTCGCCGACCGACTGTTCCAGCAACTGGGCTGCCCCGCGGATGCCTGAGAGCGGGTTCTTGATCTCGTGCGCGAGCATGGCCGCGAGCGCAATGACGGAGCGCGCGGCGCCGCGATGGGTGAGTTGGCGGTCCATCTTGTCGGCGATCGTGCGCTCTTGCAGCATCACCACGACGTGATCCGATCGCTCGGGCAAGGGCGCGACGTAAAGATCGACCAGGCGCTCGCCGGGATTGCGCGGTGTGCCGAGATCGACTTTGTACTCACTGACCGCAGCGCCGCGGCCACGCACCTGCTCGATCAGCGCAAGCAGCGGGCTTCCGAACGGCACCAGCTCGCGAAGCATGTGCCGGCGCAGCAGCGGCAGCGACGCTTCGAAAAACGATTCCGCTGCGGCATTGGCATTGGCGATGCGCCCATCGGCTGCGACCATGATCACCGGATGCGGCAGCGCGTCGAGAACGGCATCTGCGGTGCCGGAGGGAAGCGTCGGCATCGGCTCGTGCCGGCTCATGCGGCTTTCCTCCTCCCGCCATACGGGGTTTCGCGCGCTTTTTGCGACCAAGCGGAGGCGGGTTTGGCAGCCGCGACGGAGGCGAAATCGGCATAGGCATCGGCCAGGTGACGGCGAACTGCGGCCGGATCATCCGCGGTCAGCACGCGGACACGATGTGCCTTGAGCAATGCGTCGGATGCGCCTGCTGTCTCCGCGCCCGCATCAAGCGCCCAGCCGAGGTGCTTGCGCGCGTGGCGGCGGCCCGTGGCCCGCCCATAGTGTGAGAGCATCTCGTCGTAGAGCCGATCGATGATAACGAATTGGGCGCCAAGGCGGGGCGCAGGTTCGCGAGCGCCCGACGTGAGATAGCGGCCGATTTGTCCGGGAAGCCACGGCCGGCCCCGGGCGGCGCGCCCGATCATGATGGCGTGGGCGCCCGAGGCTGCGAGCGCCGTCAACGCGTCCGCGCACGTGGAGATGTCGCCGTTCACGACCACCGGAATCGCGACGCTCTCCTTGACCGCACGAACCGCGGCCCAGTCGGCGCGGCCGTCATAAAACTGGCAGCGCGTTCGCCCGTGCACGGTGATCAGGCGCACGCCTGCCGCTTGCGCGCGGCGGGCCAACTCGGGGGCATTGATAGAGCGATCATCCCATCCCAGCCGCATCTTGAGTGTGACCGGCACCGAGACCGCCCCGACGGTCGCCTCGATCAGGGACAGGGCATGGTCGAGATCGCACATCAGCGCGGAGCCCGATTGCCCGCCGGTCACCTGCCGCGCCGGACAGCCCATGTTGATGTCGATGATGGCGGCGCCGCTGGCCTCCGCGATGCGCGCGCCCTCCCCCATCCAGCGCGGCTCGCAACCCGCCAATTGGACGACGTGCGTGCGCAGGCCCTGCCCTTCGGCCCGTAGCCGTGCCTCGGGACGCCTTTGGACGAGCGCCGCGCTCGCGGTCATTTCGGAGACGACCAAACCCGCCCCTAGCGCAGCCGCCAGGCGCCGAAACGGCGTGTCGGTTACCCCCGACATTGGCGCCAAAATCGCCGGGTTCGGCAGCATCACATTGCCGATGCCGATAGGCCGGCGCTGGAAAAATGGTTCTACTGAAGCCACTTAATGTCCTTGCACACGAATTAGGCGGCGCTTGCCGACTGCATAGAGTTTAGCCAAAGCCGGCAAATGCGCAAGTGCTGCAGTGCAAAATCCCCACCAAGATCGGCATTGTGCGGGGTGAGCGAGGGCTGGGTTTTCGGCGCAGCCACGACGCGCTAAAGCCATGATCGAGCAATCTTCGAGTGGCAGGACATATGACCGCTAACGTCGCAGCCGTTGTCGTGGCAGCAGGCCGCGGGCTGCGCGCTGGTGGCGATTTGCCCAAACAGTACCGCGAGCTTCTGGGCGAGCCCGTTATTCGGCCGAGCCTTGCCGCGTTGGCCGGCCACTCAGGCATTTCCTTGGTGCAGCCGGTGATCCATCCCGCCGCCGCCGCCTTATTCCGGGCGGCAAGCGCTGATCTCGCGCTATTGCCGCCTGTCCACGGGGGAGCATCGCGGCAAGCATCCGTTCGCGCTGGTCTTGAGGCATTGGAACCGCACCGTCCCGAACTCGTGCTGGTGCACGATGCGGCGCGGCCCTTCCTTTCGAAGGCCCTGATCACGCGGGCAATTGTCGCCGGACGCGAGAGCGGCGCCGCCGTTCCTGTTCTCGGCGTCGCTGACACGGTGAAGACCGTCGACACGGCGGGCCATGTCATGGATACGCTCGACCGCGCGCGCCTGCGCATGGTGCAGACGCCGCAGGCGTTCGGCTTTGCTGCCCTTCTAAACGCGCACCGGCGCGCAAAGGCGATGAGCCGCGACGACTTCACCGACGATGCCGCGCTCGCCGAATGGGCGGGGCTGAAGGTCACCACCTTCGCGGGTGAAGCGGAGAACGTCAAACTCACGACCGACGACGATTTTGTGCGCGCCGAGGCCGCGAAGCTCGCAGCCCTGAGCGACGTGCGCACCGGCTTCGGGTTCGACGTGCACCGCTTCGGCGAGGGCGATCATGTGATGCTCGGGGGCGTGCGCATCTCGCATCGGCATGGCTTGTCCGGCCATTCTGACGCCGATGTTGTTCTTCACGCGCTCGTCGATGCCATCCTCGGAGCGCTTGCCGACGGCGACATCGGGGTTCATTTCCCTCCGACCGATCCGCAGTGGCGCGGCGCCTCCTCCGATCGGTTCTTAGCCTTCGCAGCCGAACGCGTGCGCGCGCGGGGCGGGCGCATTGCGCATCTCGACGTCACCATCGTGTGCGAGGCGCCGCGGATCGGCCCGCACCGCGACGCGATCCGCGCGCGTGTGGCCGAAATCGCAGGCGTCGCAATAGAGCGCGTCGGCGTCAAAGCGACCACCAGCGAAAAGATGGGCTTTACCGGACGCGGCGAAGGCATGGCGGCCTTCGCCAATGGCGAGAATAGCCCGAGATGCTGGAACAAGAGCTCACCGAGCAGGCGCGCGTGCTGCTCGATCTTTGTCGCAGCAAAAGACTCAAGCTCGCTGCCGCGGAATCGTGCACCGGCGGTTTGCTTGCGGCGACGCTAACGGAAATCCCAGGTTCATCCGACGTGTTCGAACGCGGGTTCATCACCTATTGCAACGAAGCAAAGGAGACGATGCTCGGCGTTCCGACGGCAACGCTTAAAAGCCATGGGGCCGTGAGCCGCGAAACTGCCGCAGCCATGGCGAGAGGGGTGCTGGCGCACGCGCCCGTCGATCTTGCGGTATCGATCACCGGCATCGCCGGGCCGGGCGGTGCGGTGCCCGGCAAACCCATCGGGCTCGTGCATCTCGCCGCCGCATCGCGCAGCGGCCGGCTGATTCAGCGCGAGCGCGCGTATGGCGATATAGGCCGCGCACAAGTTCGCCGCGCCTGCGTCATCGAGGCGTTGTCGATGCTCGGCGAACTCGCCGCTACCGAGACTTAGCGTGCATAGACCGCGTCAGCCCGCCGCTCGAACGCTGCTGCGAAGCGCCGGAAGGCGGCGTCGAACATCGCCCCCATCAGCAAGCCCAGCGTGCGGCTCTTGAACTCGTACGAGATGAAAAATTCTACCTCGCACGTGTGCTCGCCCGTCGGATGAAAGGTCCAGCGATTTTCAAGCCTGCTGAACGGACCTTGCAGATATTCAACCAAGATCTGCAGATTGGGCCGGTCAAGCGTGACGCGGCTGGTAAAGGTTTCGCGTACGAGCCTGTAGGCGACCGTCATGTCGGCGACGAGGATCTCGACGCCTTCCGGCTCAGGGATCCGCTTGCGGAGCTTGAGCGAGCGGCACAGCGGTACGAATTCTGGATAGCGCTCCACGTCGGCCACCAGGTCGAACATGTGAGCCGCGGAGTGGCGAACCCGGCGCGTGCTCGAAAACTCCGGCATCAGCTGGTTCCGTTGGAAGGAGGCGCATTTTGACCGCGGTCGCGTCCGGGGTACTTACCGGGACTGCGGCCGCTCAGCCATGACCTAGCCGCGCCTGCCGTGCCGCCCTCAAGCGGGCGAAGTCCTCGCCGGCATGATGTGAGGAGCGTGTGAGTGGGGAGGAAGCGACCATCGAAAAACCCTTGGCATAGGCGATGGTCTCATAGGCTTTGAACTCGGCGGGCGGCACGAAGCGCACCACCGGATGGTGTTTGGGCGTCGGCTGCAGGTATTGCCCGATCGTGAGGAAATCGACCTCGGCCGCGCGCAGGTCATCCATGACCTGGAGAACTTCATTTCTCTCCTCGCCCAGCCCTACCATGACGCCGGACTTGGTGAACGTCGCGGGATCGAGTTCTTTGACCTGCTGCAGCAACCGGATCGAGGCGAAATAGCGCGCGCCGGGCCGCACGGTGAGATATTTCGAGGGTACGGTTTCGAGATTGTGGTTGAAGACGTCGGGCTTTGCCGCAACGACCTTGTCGACTGCGCGATGCTTGCGCAGGAAATCGGGCGTGAGCACCTCGATTGTGGTCGAAGGGCAGCGCGCGCGAATCGCGCGAATGACGGCGGCAAAATGGGCAGCGCCGCCGTCCTCGAGATCGTCGCGATCGACCGAGGTCACGACCACATGCTTGAGACCTAGTTTTGCGATCGCCTCGGCAACGCGTCCGGGCTCGGCGTCATCGAGTCGGCCAGGCAAGCCGGTCTTGACGTTGCAGAAGGCGCAGGCGCGCGTGCAGGTGTCCCCCATCAGCATGAAGGTCGCGTGCTTCTTCTCCCAACACTCGCCGATATTGGGGCACGCCGCTTCCTCGCACACGGTGTGCAAGCCGTTTGCGCGCACGATCGCCCGCGTCTCCTCGTATCCTTTAGAGACCGGCGCCTTGACCCGGATCCACTCGGGCTTTTTCAACGCCGGGGCGTCCGCCCGGTGCGCCTTCTCCGGATGGCGCGGTCTGCTGCTGGCGTCGAGAACGATGGTCATGGAGGCTCCGGAACTTACTTACGGACGGGGCACAGCCGGCGCAAGCCGCACCGTGCGCAAATCTGCGCGGCCCAAGGCGGGCCGCGCCGCGGCATCCGCGGCCGGCTGCGCGTGCGTAGTCTCGCGAGCGCCGAACAGCCGCAAACTATCCATTGCAGCGCACGCGGCACGCAGGCAGCGACACGCAGTTGTGATGACCGTCGGCTGGCCTGTGGCATCAGCGGAGGCCATATTCGTCCGGCGCGGGACGGCAAGCGATGGAGGTTTCCATGCCGATCAACAGCACAGCGCTCTCGGTTGGATTGGTTGCTTCCGCCATCGGTGTCGGCATGCTCCTCGCCTCACCCGCGGATGCCCGGCCGAGCAAGCAACGCGCCTACGCCGCGCAGCGTGCAGCGCCCCGCGGAACTTCCCAGTCCAACCTGGTCTGTTGGACGCCCTGCGGCCAGCCGGGAGCGATCGTCATGGGCGCCGATCCCGATCCATTCATTCGTTCGCAGATTCTGCGCGATGCGAGCGGCTTCTTCGGCGGCAGCCGATGAGGCATGACTGGAGTGCCGCAGGGCCGACTGGAGCATGATCGAATGAAGGCGCTATGGCACGGTCAGGTGATTGCGGAGAGCGACCAAACGCTCGAAGTTGACGGCTATAGGTATTTTCCCCGCGAAAGCGTGCGAATGGACTTGCTGCAAGTCGCGCCGAAGACGCAGAGCGACCTGGCCTGTCCGCACGGCGTCCAGTTCTACGATCTCGCCGCTGATACGGCCCGCAGCGAGCGCGCGGCGTGGTCGTACGAGGCCCCGCGCGCGTCGATGACGAAGGTCGATCACTGGATCGGCTTCTGGAACGATGTCGAGATCAAGTGAACGCGCGGTTGCGTAGTGGCCCAAAGAGCGTGCAGCGGCCTCTTTAGGGCTCTCTACATCAGCAATCGAGCGGCACAAGCGAAAGTTAGCCGGGCTGAAGGAACGTTCGCAAATTTCGAATATCGGTCACCGTTTCAATTGTATATATCGTATCAATCAGCCCTTTGGATTTATCGCGCCCCAGGATCGGCGCGGTGAGATCACGCGCCTTTTCCATCACTTCGGTCCGAGACATCGGGTTGCGAGGCGTCCCGCGCACGGCTGAGATGCGCTCCGAAAGGCGCGTTCCGTCGGCGAGTTCGATTTCGACGATGGCAACGCGTACCGGCAGGAACTGCGCAAGCTCGCCGTCGCGTACCAGATCGACTTTTGCGCGCTCGCGCAGAATTGCTGCGTCTTGCATGCGTGGCTTGTCATGCGCGGCATGGAATGACACGGTTTTATCGACCAGCATCACCGCGACCATGTGCTGCAAGCAGATATCCGGGATATCACGGTTGTCCACCACCGCGGCAACGGAAGGGGCGAGGCGCACAGTCACGCGCTTCACCTGATCGGCTGCAAACGCTCGCTTGCCGCGGATCGCCTCGATCCCATCGAGTGGCCCTTGGATCGGTGAGCCGATGGTCCATTTCTTGATATCCGTCTGGACGATCTCGTACCTATCCCCGAGTTTTTCGACCAGCCGTTCAGGCTGCGCTTTTGGTGCGTACGCTTTGAAAAAGTTGTCATCACCCGAGAAAATATCCTCTACGCCATTCCACCCCGACCGTACGACCAGCGCGGCCGTTACGCCGTTGCGCGCGGTCATGCCGCCGAAAACGAACGCCTTCTCGATGTGGTCGGTGTCCCGCCGCCAAGCGACAATGCCCGAGGATTGCTGCGCGGTATAATCCATCACCCAGCGCATTTGCGGTGCGCCGAGACCGGCAGCGCAGGCCGCAGCAGCCGCGGCGCCGAATGTTCCGGCGATGCTATGGGTCGCGAGGCTGCTCTCATAGCTGAATTCGGCCCCCCCCATCGCTAGCACGACGCGGGTACCTATGTCGTAGCCGAGGGTCACGGCGCGAAGGAAGAGTGCGCCGCCGACGCCAAGTTCTTCGGCGACGGCGAGCGCTGCGGGGACAATCGCGCAGCCAGGATGCGACCGCGAGGCGTTGTGGGAATCATCAGTCTCATCTGCATGCGCCATGACGCCATTGGCGAGCGCGGCGTCTGGAGGTGCAGCCGTGAGCATTGTGCCCGCAATTGTCGCAGCGCCCTTTCCACCGTGCGCGCGGATGTAGCGTTGGGCCGCCTGTCCGGGCAGCAGTTCCGATCCCGAGACCATCGTTTGCATCGGCGGACTGATTTTAGACTGAGCAAAAGCACGTAGTGGTGGTAGAGCGAATCCCGCGGCCGTCATTGCGGTCGCACGAAGAACAGCCCGTCGATGCAATGCCGCCTCCCCGGCGCAGGACCGCCTCTGGACGCAATATGAAAGAGTACCACACGCCTCAGGCGCTGTGGGCATTGAAATGCAGTCAGAGAGTAGTGTGCGCTCCGGGTCCGGCTCGGTCCTCGACCTACTCCGCACCGCCTCCAAAGCTGGCTTGGTTTGCCGCACCGATCGGCGCAGGGCGCTCGCGGTGCCTGGGACGGGACATGATAACCTGCCGAGTGGGGAAACCGCACCGCCATGAACCTTCCCCGCCGCAAATTCTTCCGCCTGGCCGCAGGCGCTGCCGCGGTGCCGGCCGTCGCACGCACTGCGCGCGTGCAAGCGCAGGATTTTCCTGCGCGGCCGGTGCGGATCATCACCCATTCCGCGCCGGGCGGTTCCCCGGACGCGTTGCTGCGGATCGTCGCCGACCGCCTATCGCAAATGTGGGGACGACAGGTTCTTGCGCTGAACCATCCGGGCGCCGGCGGCGCGGTCGCGGCCCGCACCGCCGCCGCTGCCGCGCCCGACGGCTACACGCTCTACATGCCTGCCTCGTCCGCGTTCGTGACGCTGCCCGGCCTTCAAGCCAACTTGCCGCTTGAAGTGCCGCGCGATTTTGTGCCGGTCGGCTTCGTCGGCGAGCAGCCGTTTTTCATATCGGTCACCTCCTCGCTCGGGGTGGCGACGCTGCCGGAATTCATCGCGCTTGCGAAGAAACGGCCGGGCGAGATCTCCTATGCCGCGACCGGACGCGGAACGCTGTCGCACCTTGCCGGCGAAGCGCTGCAGCAGCGCACAGGCATCAAGCTGCTGATGGTTCCCTACCTCGGCGGCACCGCACAAGCGCTCAATGATGTGATGGTCGGGCGCGTACCGATGGTGATCGACGGCTACCCTCCGCTTGCGGGAGCGCTGCAGGCGGGAGCGATCAAGGCGCTTGCGGTCGGCTCGACGGCGCGGCTCCCCGACTTTCCCGACGTGCCCACGGCGGCGGAAACGCTTCCTGACTTCAAGATCCGCGGCTGGCTGGCGCTGGTCGCGCCGGTCGGCACGCCCGAGGACATCGTACGCAAGCTGAGCGAGGATTTGCGCGCGGCCGTCACCGATCCTGTCACCAAGACGAGGCTCGAAACGACCGGCAACTATCCGCACCCGATGACACCAGCCGAACTCCTGGCGTTCATTCACGGCGAGCAGCAGATGTGGAAGCCTGTATTGGAACAGATCGCGCTCAATCCGTAGCACGGATGTAGGGTTAGCGTGATTACTTAAACAGGGACGCCAACTCCTTCGCGCCCGGTAGCTTACTCTCCTGATCCATCACTGCGTTGGTCGCGGCCAGCAGCTTCGAAAGGACACCGCTGCGACCGGCGATGGGATTGCGCTCATAGCCCCCCGGCTGGAAGAAATTCGAGGTGGGCACGCGCTCGCGCCATGCCGGCGGCATCTTGATGATGTCGAGGCCGTTCCCATCCCCCGTGAGGTTCATCATTTCGAGTTCGGCCGCGCTCAATATCGTGCCGTATCCCTGCGCGCGCGCGAAAACGACGGAGTCGAGGAGCTTCTGCGTCTGGAGCAAGGGACCGACATCCACATCCAGATTGAGGGCATGGACGGCAAGCCCTTTGGCTGTGTTCGCGAGCTTATCGTGCTCGCTCCAGCTGTCGGGCACGCTGCGGCATAACGCGATCATGCGCTTGAACACGGCAAGCTTCTTCTGCAGCATCGCTTTTTCTTCGTCGGGAAGCTGTGCGGCCTTCGCGCTCAACGTCTTGATGAACTGATCCCCCTTCTCCGCCATCAGCTCGACGCTGTTGGTGGCCAAAAGCTGGTTGTAGCCGAGCGCGGTCGAGATCGCCTGCGCCCCCGGTTTCGGCTGCTCCAGCCCCGCCTGCACGTCGTATTTGCCGTCGCCGCCGGACTCGAAGGCGTAAATTCGTACGACCTGTTCTTTGGTCAGCCCGGCGGCAAAGGCGACTTTGACATAGGCGCGTTTGTACTCGATCTCGCTTCGCGGCTGCTGCGGGACGAAACCGAATTCCTGCGCTGCGGCGCGCAGAAGGTCGGCCACGACCGGAACGTATTTTTTGGGCGGCGCCTCTTGGATGGGGGCGGACGGATCGACGGGTTTTGGCGGCCCGGAATAGATCGGCGGTTGGGCCAGCACGTAATCGGCGAGCACGATCTCCTGATTCTTGCGGAGTTTGGCTTGGCGCAGCCGCCGCTTCTCGGCGACGGAGCTCCAATAGGCGTCGGCCTCGGCCTCGTATTTCTGGCGTGCGGCGGTGTACTCCTCCAATTTGCGGCGGTATTCGGCCATGGCGGCGGCAGAGGGGGCCGACGCCGACGCTGCCATGCGTTCAGCGGCTACGGCTGTCGCTTCGAGACTTGCCGCGAACAGCAGCGACGCGAGCACCCAGCCGCAGCACCGGTGCATCGAACAGCGCATTTGCCCTCCACTCCGCGTCTCACAAGCGCTCACGCGATGCCGTTCAAGTTGAAAAAGCGCGTCGCATTACGCCAAAGGATTTTGTCTTTATCGGTCGCAGAGATTGCCAGGGCATTTACGATGTCGATGTGCTCGGCGGGATCGATCGGCACCGGGCCGTAATCGGTGCCGAGCATGACGCGCTCGACCCCGAACACCTCAACCGCTTCGCGCACATGCGGTGCCCAGAAACCCATGGTGTCGACGTAAAGCTTGGCGAGATAATCGCTCGGCCGCCGTTTGCAGCGAATGACGGCGTGTTCGGGCATGCCGTCGCATCCGAGCCGCCAACCAAAATCAAGCCGTCCTATCACCGGCAGAAGTCCGCCGCCCATATGCGCGACCGCGATCTTGAGGCCGGGGTAGCGGTCGAACAGGCCGGACAGGATCATGCGGGCGAGCGCCATCGCGGTGTCGAACGGCCGCCCCACCAATTCGTCGAGTTTGTATTGATCCATCTGCTGGTCGTGTCCGATCGGCACGCGCGGCGGATGGATGAAGACCGGCACCTCGCGCGCTTGCGCCCATTCCCAGAACGCGAAGGCAGGCTCGCCGTCGATGAATTGGCCGTGCCAACTTGACGTGATCAGCAGCCCTTTGAAGCCGAGTGGACCGAGGCACCGCTCGCCCTCGGCAATGTGGCTCGCATCGAGCGGATTGAGCGTGCCCAGACCCCAGTTGCTGTTCGCGCGCGCCACAACCGCGGCAGTCTGGTCATTGATGAACTTCACCACATCGATCGCGGGCTTTCGCGAAATGGCAGTGATCACCTCTGCCGCGAACGGATTGCTGATGATTCGTCCGGTGATCCCGGCCTTGGCGCAGACCTCCTGCTGCAGCTCGAAATCGGTCATGTCGTGATAGGCGACTGCCGGCAAGCCACGATAATTCGTCACCGCGTTTTTGCCGACAGGTACAGCCCGCAGCGCCTCGGCGACGCCAAAGGGATCATCGCGCGGGCGCGGCGCACAATGGGTATGGACGTCGACGACGGGCATTAGATGTTGAGCACGCGTCCATAAGCGTCGAGGACCGCCTCTTTCATCATTTCGGAGAGCGTCGGGTGCGGGAAGACCGTGTGGATCAGCTCTTCCTCGGTCGTCTCCAAGTTCATTGCCACCACGTAACCCTGGATCAACTCGGTGACCTCCGCGCCGACCATATGCGCGCCGAGCAGCGCGCCTGTCCTCTTGTCGAAAATCACCTTGACGAGGCCCTGGTCTTCGCCCAATGCGATCGCCTTGCCGTTGCCCGCGAAAGGAAAGCGGCCGACGCGGATGTCGTACCTGTTCTCCTTCGCCGCCTGCTCGGTCAGCCCCACCGAGGCGATCTGCGGCGAGCAATAGGTGCAGCCCGGGATCAGGCGCTTGTCCATGGGATGCGGCTTGAGCCCCTTGATCGCCTCCACGCAGATTACGCCCTCGTGCTCGGCTTTGTGGGCGAGGAGCGGCGGGCCAGCAACGTCCCCGATCGCATAGATGCCCGGCACATTGGTGCGATTGAGCGCGTCGACTGTGATCGCGCCGCGCTCGGTCTTAACGCCGAGCTTCTCGAGACCGAGATTTTCGACATTCCCGACGACGCCGACCGCGGAGATAACGCGCTCGGCGGTGAGCGTCTGAGTGGCGTCTTTGCCGGTACCGATGGTCGCGGTGACGCTGTCGGCTGCCTTGTCCAGCTTGGTCACTTTGGCGCCGGTCAGGATCTTGATGCCCTGTTTCTCGAATTGCTTGCGCGCGAACGCCGAAATCTCGGCGTCTTCGGCGGGCAGAATTTGCGGCAAGATCTCCACCACGGTCACCTCGGCGCCGAAGGTGCGATAGAACGAGGCGAACTCGATGCCGATCGCGCCCGAACCGACGACCAACAGCGACTTCGGCATGCGCTCCGGCACCATCGCCTCGAAATAGGTCCAGATCAGCTTCTTGTCGGGCTCGAGCCCAGGCAGCACGCGCGGCCGCGCGCCGGTCGCGATGATGATGTGCTTGGCCTGATAGGTGCCTGCGCCGACCGCGGCCTTCGGCGCCTGCGTCGCGACGCTCTTCACCGCGACCTTGCCGGACCCCTCGATTGACGCTTCGCCCCAAATGACGGCGACCTTGTTCTTGCGCATCAAAAAGCCGACGCCGTCGTTGAGCCGCTTCGATACCGCGCGCGAGCGCTTGACCACCGCGCCGGGATCGTAAGTCACGTGCTCGGCGGAGAGGCCGTAATCCTTGGGGTGCTGCAGGTAATGAAAGATCTCGGCGGAGCGCAGTAGCGCCTTGGTGGGGATGCAACCCCAGTTGAGGCAGATGCCGCCCAGATAATCGCGCTCGATGATCGCGGTCGAGAACCCGAGCTGTGCCGCGCGGATCGCGGTGACGTAGCCGCCGGGCCCGGAACCGATGACGATGATATCGAACGAGGTCTCAGCCATGCCGCTTCTCCCGCAGAGCTCGAGGCCGTATCGCGCGTTGCCGCAGTCCCCGCGCCAGCGTGTTTCGGCGGGAACGATGCTCCACGTTCATACGACCATCATGACCGGATTTTCGATCAACGCCTTGAACGCGTTGAGCAGCACGGCGCCGAGCGCGCCGTCGACGGCGCGATGGTCGGTCGCGAGCCCAACCGTCATCATGTGCGCCGCCTCGATCTTGCCATTGCGCGCGACTGCGCGTTCTTCTGCGGCACCGACCGAAAGAATGGTCGCGTGCGGCGGATTGATGATGGCGTAGAAATCTTTGATCCCGTACATGCCGAGATTGGACACGGCGCTGGTGCCGCCCTGATATTCCTGCGGCGCAAGCTTTCGGGCGCGCGCGCGGGCGGCAAAATCCTTCATCTCGTTGGAGATGACAGAGAGTGATTTTTGCTCTGCGTGGCGCACGACCGGAGTGATCAGCCCGCCCGGTATGGACACCGCGACGCCGACGTCGGAATGCTTGTGCCGCAGCATCGCGCCTTCGGTCCATGTCACGTTGGCGTCAGGGACCCGCTGCAGTGCGAGCGCAAGCGCCTTGATCACGAAATCGTTGACCGAGATTTTGTAGGCCGGCTTGCCGTCCTTGTCCTTCGGCGCGGCGGCGTTGATTTCTTCGCGCGCGGCCAACAGCTTGTCGATGTTGCAATCGAGCGTCAGGTAGAAGTGGGGAATCGTGAGCTTCGCTTCGAGGAGGCGCCGCGCGATCACCTTGCGGATGTTGTCGTGCGCCACAGCCTCGTACGAACCGGGCTCGAACAACGCGAGGATTTTTTCGTCGGCGGGCGCTTGGACGGCAGGCGCGACCGCTGGCGGAGCGGGAGCCATGATCCCGCGGCCCGACCTGGCCGCTTCCACATCGCGCGCAATGACGCGCCCGTGCGGACCTGAACCCTGAATGCGCGCGAGTTCGATGCCGGCCTCTTTCGCCAGGCGCCGCGCCAGGGGAGAGGAGAAGACGCGGTTGGGGCGAGCGACCGGCATCTCCTCGCGCTGTCCGCGCTGGGGAGAGAGAACCTGCGGCGGTGGCGGTGCAGCACGCGGGACCTCGCGTGCCTGGGGTACGGCTTGCGCGGTCGGCGAGGCGCGCGCAGCCGCCGCCGCTCCCGCCGGCGCGGAAGGCGCGGTGCTTGCCGGTTTCGGCGCTGCGCCCTTCCCAGCCGCCGCCGCGGCGGCCTTGACGTCCTCGCCCTCTTCCGCCAACACGGCGATGAGCGCCTTGACCGGCACGTCGGGCGTGCCTTCCGGCACCACGATCTTCGCGAGCGTGCCCTCGTCGACCGCTTCGTACTCCATCGTCGCCTTGTCAGTTTCGATTTCGGCGATGACGTCGCCGGGCTTGACCTTATCGCCCTCCTTCTTGAGCCACTTGGCGAGGTTGCCCTTCTCCATCGTGGGCGAGAGCGCAGGCATCAGAATGTTGACCGGCATGACAGCTCTCGGTCGGCTAGCTGATCGCGCTGGTGCTGCCGGGATCAGTCGGCGCGTCTATCTCCGCATCGAACATCGCGCGGATCCGCTCGAGCGCCTCGTCCTCGGTCAATTTGGTTTCCTTGGCGAAGATACGCGCGGCGTGTCGCGCGACGTCGGCGATGAGCATGCCCCAGGCCTGCGGGTCGTCGAAGGCGCGACGCAGCGAGACGTGCAGCCCCCCTTCTACGATGGCGGCGCGCAAGACCTCGACGCCGCCGTGCTCGAGCGCGGTCGGCGGAACGTGAAGCGCATCGAATGTCGCCATGGCCATCTCACAGGTAGCAGACCGCCTTCGCCGCCGCGACCACGTCTGCAACGGAAGGGAGCGCGATTTTTTCGAGATTGGCCGCGTAAGGCATGGGTACGTCTTTGCCGGTGACGCGGGTCACCGGAGCATCGAGCCAGTCGAAAGCGTGTTCGGTTACACTGGCGGCGATCTCCGACCCCACGCCCGATTGTCGCCAGCCTTCCTCGATCGTGACCACGCGGCCCGTCTTCTTCACCGACGCGACGATCGTTTCCGTGTCCATCGGCTTTAGCGTGCGCAGATCGATGACCTCGGCGTGGATGTTCTCCTTGGCCAATTCATCGGCGGCTTTGAGGGCGTAAGACATGCCCATCGACCAAGCGACGATGGTCACATCGCTTCCTGTGCGCGCGATCTTCGCTTTACCGATCGGCACGAGAAAGTCGTCGAGTTTAGGTACGGGAAAGCTTTGGCCGTAAAGGATTTCGTTTTCGAGAAAAACAACCGGGTTAGGATCGCGGATCGCGGATTTGAGCAGGCCCTTGGCATCTGCGGCGCTATAAGGCGC
>WNFO01001119.1_pt1 | contig 25546 bp, 18 predicted proteins | sample 5400251 | NCBI WGS metagenome assembly WNFO01 (sample SAMN13153354, study PRJNA577476) | soil metagenome | isolation source: 100 cm saprolite under Madrone tree | place: USA:California | collected 2016-06-14
TATCGTCGCCGTCGTATTTTCCTTATTCACCGCAAACTGGCGTTGGCTCCCGGTCGCTTTCCGAATAGCGACTGCATTCGCTTTGATACTTCTGTCATCCGTCGCTCGCGTTGACGCCCAGTCCACCAATGCTTCGCTGACCGGCCGCATTACGGACTCGAGTAAAGCGGTCGTCCCGGACGCGAAAGTGATTGTGATCAATACCGGCACGCGCATCCGCTACGAAACCATCACAAATCAAACCGGCAGTTACTACGTGACGAACCTGCCTCCTGGAACTTATCGCATCGAGGTCGAAAAGCTGGGATTCAAGGTCGTGATCAAGGCGGATCTAATTCTCCACGTGCAGGACTCGGTCGAAGTCAATTTCGAGATGGTGCTCGGCTCGGCTACGGAGAGCGTGACGGTGCGAGGAGGAGCTCCGTTGCTGGATACCGAATCGTCGGCAATAGGGACCGTGGTAGAAAAGCGGAAGGTTAATGAGCTGCCGCTTAACGGTCGCAACGTATTTAATTTGATCGAACTCGCCGCGTCGGTAGTTCCGCAAGGCAGCTCCACCGGAACGCCAGTCGGCGTAAATCCTTTTGGTTGGGGCAATTATCAAGTTAACGGATCTTTTGCGAACGAGAGTGCAGAGTATCTGGATGGTCAGCCACTGAACATCGGCTACATCAATTTGCCAGTTCTAATTCCGACGCAGGATTCCATCCAGGAATTTAAAGTGCAAACCAGTAATCTGGGGCCGGAATGGGGTAAGTTTTCCGGAGGCGTTACCAATCTCAGCACGAAGGCTGGGACAAGTTCACTTCATGGAGAAGCGTACGAATATCTCCGTAACAAGATTTTCAACGCGAACGATTTCTTTCTGAAATCGGTCGGCAGGGCGAGGCCTCCGTGGGTGCAAAACCAATTCGGCGCCAATGCCGGCGGACCCTTAAACTTTTCGCGACTTGGCGGACGCAACAAAACGTTTTGGTTTGTGAGCGGAGAGGGTTTCCGGCTCCGCACGCGTGAACCATTCACTGCAACCGTTCCGGACGCGCAGGAAAGAGCCGGTAATTTTTCGGAAATATGCAAATCCGGTTTCACCGCCGGCGTCTGCAACGATAGAGGTGTGGATGCAAGCGGCAAGCCGGTGGTGATCGACCAAATTTATGATCCCTGTGGAGGAATCGTAAACGCTCAGGGCACGTGCCCGGGCAGCGTCGCCACTCCCACACCTTTCGCAAACAATATTCTCCCGGCCGACCGAATTAACGGAACGTCTGCGAAGCTTCTGAATCTGTGGCCCGACCCTAATAATCCAAACGCCACCACTAATAATTTCACAACCGCTGCGGCCACTGGAGGAAACCACAATCAGGTCGTGGCGCGAATCGACCACAACATTACGAATAAGCAAAGACTCTTTGTTCGTTACAGCTACTGGAACGTTCTTGATTTACCTGTCGATCCGCTGGGAAGCGGCCTGTGCGCCGACCGCTGCTTTGAGGATTATCATAGCAATGTGCTGGCCGCCGGCTACACGCACAACATTACTCCCACAACCGTGTTTGGCCTGAACTCCAGTGTTAGCCGCTTCACCTACAACCGGAGCCCGAAGAACGCAGGTTTTGACCTAACAACAATTGGCTGGCCGGCGAGTTACAACGACGTTATTCCCGCCGAGATGCGAACTCCGCCGACGCCGTGTGTAGCGAATTTCGCGGATAACGTCATGTGCACCCAGGGTCAAAGCTTTATCCGGGATCGCAACACGCAGTACTACTTTTCGCCGAGCCTGTCGATGTTGCGCGGGCGTCATCAATATCATCTAGGCGTGCAGTTCGAAGTGGGGCGCGACAACTATGCGCAGTCCAACATCGCCAGCGGTTCTTTTGACTTCTGCGTTTCCGGACAGGCCTGTTTCACTTCTTTACCAGGAGTTTCTGGAACAGGTCTATCGTTTGCGGATTTCTTGCTTGGATATGCCGATAATTTCAACAATTTTGAAAACCATTTTTTTGCGCAAGCGGTGGTTCCCGCATTTACCGCGGGCCAGCAGATTTACAAGGCTCTATATTTTGACGATTCCTGGCGCGCCGCGAACAAGCTCACTCTGAATCTAGGGCTGCGCTACGACCTGCAAGGGCCTTGGTCAGAACGATTCAATCGCCTGTCTTATTTTGACCCGACAGCGACCAGTTACCTGACGCAATTTCTCCCTGCGGGCTCGCCTCCAATCAGTGGAGACGTATTTCTTGCCAACTCCCATCACAGAAACAATTTGCCGCTGGAAAAACACGAATTCTCTCCACGCGTTGGCCTCGCCTACAGCATCAATTCGAAAACAGTTCTGCGCAGCGGCTATGGCATTTTTTGGATTCCAAATTACGCAGCGTTTAGCTTGAACCCGTTAAATGACATGGTGAATGGTGGTGCGACGACGTACGTCGGCACCGTGGATGGAACTCATCCGGTAAACACAATTGCTCTGCCATTCCCGGCCGGCATTTCGCCGCCCCCTGGTCTGAGCTTGGGCACTGCGGGAACGCAACAATTCCTGACGCAAGTCGTTCAGTCCATCACCGAAGCCAATCCCAGCGACCATCCGGAAGGATACGTCCAGCAGTGGAACCTTGATTTGCAGCGCGATCTTCCCGCGGGCTTCTTCGTCTCAGCCGCTTACGTCGGTTCGAAGGGCACTCACCTTCCGCAATACTCTCAACAGATCAATCAGATTTCCGACGCACTACTTGCGCAGGCCGCTGCGCAGGTCGATCCCTCGCTCCCGAATCCCCGGCAGAACGTAACGCTGGTGCAGTCCGTGGCGAATCCATTTTTCATCAACGGCCAGGCCCTGGCACTTACTGGGCCCACCACGACGGTCGGACAGCTTCTTCGTCCATACCCTCAGTACACCGGCGTGCAGCTCGCCGGACAAGGTTCTTTCGACAGCATCTATCATTCGTTTCAGCTAACGGTGCAAAGGCGTTTCGCTGACGCCGGTTCGTTGTTGGTGGCTTACACCAATGCAAAGCTCATCAGCGACACGGATACGCTAACGGCGTGGCTGGAACCGGGCGTCGGAGAAATTCAAGACAATAACAATTTGCGCGGAGAACGTTCTTTGTCTTCGCAGGACGTTCCTCAACGCCTGGTCATCAGCTATGTCCTCGATCTTCCTTTTGGAAAAGGGAAAAAATACTTCGCGGGCGTCGAGGGATTGACGGACAAAGTCATCGGGGGGTGGGGCATCGACGGCGTGACCATTTTCCAGCGAGGTTTTCCACTGGTTTTCACCAACGGTCAAGTCAATGGAACCACGCTTTTCGGCGGAGGTTCGCGGCCCAATGTGGTCCCAGGCTGCGATCCGGCCTCATCTACGAGTTCAAATTCCAGACTTGCGGGATGGTTTAACGCTACGTGCTTCAGCGCGCCGGATGATTTTGAATTCGGCAATGAGCCCCGCGTGGACCCGCGCCTTCGCGCGGCGGGAATCGCGAATTTCGACTTTGCGGTATTCAAACGAACCAGGTTCTCGAACAATGAACGGTTCGGCGTTGAGTTTCGCACCGAGTTCTTCAATCTTTTTAATAGAACTGAGTTCGCCGCTCCCAACACCGTATGCTGTTCCGCTAACAATCAGAATTTCGGGGTTGTGACGGCAACCGCCCCTGGAACAAATCCCAGGCTGGTTCAGTTTGCACTGAAGTTCTTATTCTAAGCTCGCTGCCCTGACGGACTAGTTGACGCTATCCTAATATATACGTCTACCAGCGCGATCTGTACCAGCTGCCCGGGCCCTTTTCTGCCAAAACAAAAAATGCTCGTTCACATCGAAAAATCTTCTCACTTCTGATTGCCTTGGTGTATGTTTCTTGAGGGCGTCGGAGCTTCGCCGGGGGAGCTCACCGATGTTACGGGTGTTCGCTCAGGGGTGTCGCTTCATCCGTCCAATTGGGATCTACGCATGAGTTCTATGCCGCCACGACGCGCTCTTACATTTCCAATTGTGTGGGACCCTAGCCGGGAAGGCGTGGCTAGCCCTGCGCATATCCCTAAAACGCGAATCCCGAGCGACGAAGACGCAATGGCCCGTTTGCAAGCGAACGATACCAGCGCTCTGGAGATTCTTTTTGACCGCTACGCCCGCCTGGTGTTCAGGATCGCCCGCGGAGTTGTGCGTGATACCGGCGAAGCCGAGGACGTCGTCCAGGAAGCTTTCTTTCATCTCTACAAAAAGTGCGCGCTTTTTGACAGATCAAAGGGCAGTGTTAAGAATTGGATTCTCCAGGTTGCCCTGCATCGTGCGCTTGACAGAAAAGAGCACCTGGCGCGCAGAGGTTTTTACCTTGGTACAGACATCGCTTCTCTCGACGATACATTATTGGGAGGAACGGACTTGGATCGCGAGATTGGCTCCAAGCTAAATCGTGCGCAACTGAAAAAGGCCTTTGCTGAATTGCCGGATGTTCAGCGCGCCACCCTTGAGTTGTTTTACTTTGCAGGTTTAGACTTACGGGAAATCGGCGAGAAGCTTAACGAGCCTTTGGGAAATACCAGACACCATTTCTACCGCGGTTTGGAACGGCTGCGTAAGAGCGCGTTTGTACAGAAGCTTCGGGAAACGAAACGATGCTAAAGGTTCGGGGTGACTCTGACCAGCAGGATATTTTCAAGAAGCGTTGTGCTTTGGCGGCTGCGGGCAGTCTGACGCAAGTTGAGTTGTCCGAATTGCGGGCTCACTTGGAGGGCTGTGAGGACTGCCAGGAGATCTATCGCCAATATCGAATTCTGACTACGCAGGGGATGAGCACCCTTGCTGATGCTAGCGGAGAAGGACTTGAAGAAGCGGCTTGGGATGATGCGTCCGTCCGGGAGCGCTTGCTGGGGCGCGTCAGTAACGACCAGCAAATGGCGCTTCAGCGTAATCAGCACGTTTCCGCTCCTGTCTGGCCCGGCCTTTTGCGCCGCGTGGCTGCGAATCGCTTGGCAGGGATGTTGCTTGCCGCCGGCCTGATCCTCGCTGTAGCTTCGTGCAGAAACGTGTGCAGGAGAACGCTGCCGGCGAACTCTCAGCTGCGCAGACAAAAAAGCTCGCCGAATTGCAGTCGGAAAGTTCCGCCAAACAGCGGGAAATTGAAAAGCTTCAGTCTGCGCTGCGTGCCGTGGAGATTCGCTCAAGCGAACTCGCAACGGCGAACGGCCAATCCGCCGCCCAATTACAATCGCTTTTGCAACAACGCACGGACTTGGATGCTCAACTTCAATCTGTTAGTCAGGCATACCAAAACGACAAAACCGAACTGGCGGGCCTCCGCTCCGAACGCGACAAGACTCTCCAGCAAGGCACGGCGCTTGAATCGAAGATTGCCGATCTCTCCGCGACCAACCGTGATCAAGAACGCCGCCTGAAGGACGCCGAGCAATACCTAACCTCCGACCGAGATATCCGCGAACTGATGGGCGCCAGAAAGCTCTACATCGCGGATGTTTTCGATGTTGACGGCAGCAGCCGAACCAAAAAGCCTTTTGGCCGAGTTTTCTACACGCAAGGGAAGTCGCTCATCTTTTACGCATTCGATCTCGATCGCGAGCCGGGCGTTGTAAATGCCAGCACATTCCAGGTTTGGGGCCAGCACGAAGGACCACAGGGAGAGCAGCCGTTGCCCATGAATCTGGGCATACTCTACATGGACAATGAGTCAAATCGCCGCTGGGTGTTGCGCTTTGACGATCCCAAGCAGTTGGCAGAAATTGATGCGGTGTTCGTGACTGTCGAGCCGCGCGGTGGCAGTCACAAGCCGACCAGCAAGCCGTTTCTATATGCGCTGCTTCGTAAAGAAGTGAATCATCCCTAAACTCCCCTAAACTACACCCATCCGAATAATTTTCGCCGCCCCTTGCCGATTCACTAGAGCGATCAGCGTTACTTTTCCGCATACTTAATTGTTCTGCCCTCCAAATTGTTCTGCTTTCCGATTTCCGCAAACACGCCTGGTACAAAGTCCCGCCTCACCTCGTACTCATAATCAGACCAGTAAATTTGTCGAGGGAATTGTGTGAAAGCTGTGGGTTCCGGTGCTGGAACTCAAGCGGGGTGGTCTGTCTCGCCGGTTATGCAAGTGCCGGCGAATCCTTGAGGGGTAGGAGTACACATGAAGAGAAGATCTAATTTGGTATTAGGCGCGTTATTGCAACTCGCGCTGTTTTTGTCCCTCGCGACCGTCTTCGCCCCGCGGCTCTCAGCACAGACCACTTATGGATCCGTTGCCGGCACTGTCTCTGACGTCTCTGGCGGAGCCATCGCGGACGCTCAGGTCACTCTGACGAACCTCGACACGGCTGAGAAACGTGTGCAGCAAAGCGGCACCGATGGACTCTATTCCGTCGTGAACCTGCTGCCCGGCCGCTACCGCATCGACGTTGAAAAAACAGGGTTTAAGCGCGTGACGCGTCCGGAAGTCATCGTCGAAGTCGGACAAGTCGTTCGTATCGACTTGCCATTGCAAGTTGGTGAGGTGACTCAGACCGTTGAGGTCACCGGCGAAACGCCGGAGCTCCAGTCTGAGACTTCTTCGTTGGGCCAGGTCGTGGAAGAGCGCAAAGCCAATGAGCTCCCTCTCAACGGACGCAACGTCTTTAATCTCGTCGCACTCGCGCCGTCGGTGGTTCCGCAAGGCAGCGCCACCGGTACACCGGTTGGCGTCAACCCGTTTGGCTGGGGAAATTATCAAGTGAACGGTTCGTTTGGCAACGAAAGCGCCGAATACCTTGATGGCCAACCTCTGAACATTGGGTACATCAACTTGCCGGTGATCATTCCCACTCAAGATTCCATCCAAGAATTCAAAGTGCAGACTAGCAATCTTGGCGCCGACTGGGGCAAATTCTCAGGTGGCGTAATTAACCTCAGCACGAAATCCGGCACTAACAGCCTGCATGGCGCAGCCTACGAATACCTCCGCAACAAAGTTCTCGACGCGAACGATTTCTTCCTGAATAGGGCCGGACAGAAACGGCCACCGTTCACGCAGAACCAGTTCGGAGCCAATGCTGGCGGACCGCTCTACATTCCGCACGTCTATGACGGCCGTGATAAAACCTTCTGGTTTTTCAGCTGGGAAGGCTTCCGCCTGCGTACCGGAACGGCGTTCACGACGACCGTGCCAACAGCCGCCGAGGAGGCAGGTAATTTCTCGGCGATTAAAACGCAAATTGTGGATCCCTGCGGTGGAACCGTGACCACAGCCGTGGCTTGCCCAGGCTTTTCCGGGGCGGCCGTTCCGTTTGCTGGAAACCAAATCCCCACCGGCCGTCTGAACCCGACTTCACTGGCGCTACTGAAGTTCTTCCCGGCGCCCAATACTGCCGGCACGCCTGATCCACTCACGGGGATCATCACGAACAACTTCACGACGGCCACCAGCGGTGGAGGGAATCAGAACCAGGTCGTAGGACGACTCGACCACGTTTTCACCACCAAACAGCGTATCTTCTTCCGCGACTCTTACTGGAACGTTCTTGACTTGCCGGTTGATCCACTGGGAACGGGTCTGTGCGCCGACCGTTGTTCGGAAAAATACTCAAGTAATGCGGCTGCTCTCGGATATACCTATTCGCTCACTCCAACGACCATTATCGGTGTGAACGCCAGCCTCAGCCGTTTCGCGTACAACCGTGCTCCGACCAACTCCGGCTTTGACCTCACAACCATCGGCTGGCCGGCGCAGTACAACGATGCCGTTCCGTCGATCGCGAGGACGCCGCCAACTCCCTGCATATTTGATTTTGCCGACAATATTATGTGTACGCAGGGACAGAGTTTCATTCAAGACCGCAACACCCAAATCAACTTTTCTCCCAGCGTCACCATGGTGCGCGGACGTCACACCCTGAAGCTTGGCTTTCAGCTGGAGATCGGCCGCGATAACTACGCGCAAACCAACGTGGCGAGCGGTTCGTTCGCCTTCTGCGGATCAGGCTTGGCCTGCTTCTCAGGCAACGGCTTCGCGGATTTCTTGCTGGGATTCGCGGACAATCCCAGCAGCGTGGAAAACCACTTCTTTGGTCAGGCGGTTGTGCCTGCATTGGTTGCTGGCCAGCAAATCTATCGCGGGTTCTACGCAGATGACACTTATCACCTTACGAAAAAACTCACTCTGAACCTGGGCCTTCGATACGACTTACAAGGGCCATGGTCTGAACGCTTCAACCGGCAATCCTATTTTGATCCCACCGCGCAAAACTGGCTTGCCAGTCCCGCGACCACGGCGGGCTTGACCAACGTGCCTGGCCTACCGGGCCTTCGTGGCGACGTGTTCCTCGTAAGTCCAAGCAAACGGACTAACATCCCCCTCGACAAAACCAACGTTTCTCCGAGGGTCGGATTTGCATACAGCCTGGATCAGAAGACGGTCATTCGTGGCGGCTACGGAATTTTTTGGATTCCGAACTACGTCTCGTTCGGCCTGAACCCGAACAACGATTTGGTGAATGACGCGACGACATCTTTCACGGGAACCATAGACGGCACGCACCCGGTGAACACCATTAATACCCCGTTTTTGCCGGAGATCGTGCCGCCTGTCGGCCGTACTCTGGGAGTCGTTGGCACCCAACAATACGCAACGCAAACGGTTCAGAACTTCACGGTCGCCGACCTGGGCGATCATCCGGCCGGGTACGTGCAGCAGTGGAATCTGAACATCCAGCGAAATCTGCCCGGGGGCTTTTTCGTATCCGCAGCGTACGTCGGTTCAAAGGGCACTCACTTGGAACTCTATGACTCGCAGATCGATCAAATCGGAGACAACTTCCTGTCCCAGGCTGCGCCGCAGTGCGCAGCACAGAGCGCGGCCATCGTAGCTTACAATGCTGCCCACAACACAACGTTTCCCACGCGCTGCTCAGGAACACCCCCTGCGGTCGTGGGAGCACCGCAAGTAACCGCGTTACAGTCGGTCCCAAATCCTTTCTTCGATGCCACAACCGGCACGGCTTTCGCCCTTTCGGGTCCGACGACAACCACGGGCCAGCTCGACCGGCCATATCCCCAATACACCGGGCTAAAGCTTGCCGGTCAGGGAAACTACAACAGTACGTATCACTCATTACAATTAACCCTTGAGCGTCGCTTCGCGGGTGCTGGCTCGCTGCTGGTTGCTTATACGAATGCGAAGTTGATCAGCGATGCGGATACCCTCACAAACTGGCTTGAGGCCAGCAGCGGCAGCATCCAGGACTTCAACAACCTGAAAGGCGAGCGCTCCCTATCATCTCAGGACGTGCCTCAGCGCCTTGTGATCAGCTATGTTCTAGATCTTCCTTTCGGCCGCGGCAAAAAGTACTTCGCCGGCTCGACTGGTGTTATGGATAAACTCATCGGCGGCTGGGGCGTCGACGGCGTAACCATTTTCCAGAGCGGCTTCCCACTGGTCCTTTCCAATGGCATTGCCAACTACACGACGTTGTTCGGTGCTGGTTCGCGCCCGAATGTCGTCGCGGGCTGCAACAAGTCGGCGCCTTCGGGTGGCTCGGCCAAGCTGAGTGAGTGGTTCAATACCGCTTGCTTCACGTCACCGGCGGACTTCACCTTCGGCAATGAGTCACGCACCGATCCAAACCTTCGCGCGTCCGGCGTAAACAACTGGGACTTCTCGCTGTTCAAAAGAACGCGTTTTGGGCCCGACGAGAAGCTAGGTCTTGAATTCCGTACCGAGTTTTTCAACCTCTTCAACCGAACACAATTTGCTCCTCCCAACACCAGCGTAGGGTCGTCTACGTTTGGCGTGGTAAGCAGCACAGCCGCCGGGACTAATCCGAGACTAGTGCAGTTCGGACTCAAGTTCGTCTTCTAATACAGGAACAGCCCGGGATAAGATGTGTTGTCGACATCCGTCCCGGGCTGCTCCGTTTTCCAACCGTCCGCGCACTCATCTAGTTGTTTTTCGTCGAGAACATCTTTTGCGATTTCTCTTCGTGTTAGGCTATTCTCGCGCGTCAAAATAAATACGCACTGTCCATGCGGACAAGGAGCCATTTCCAGCCATGATTCGCCGGCCTACGCGGCGTGATTTTCTGAGCTGCGCGGCTATGGCGGCTGCGACGCCCATCTTCGATGTGAAGCCGCTTCGTGGCATCGATTTCATTCTCCAGAATTCTCCGACACCGAAAAAATTCCTGATCGAGACCATGCCCGGCGGTGTGGCGCTCTTCGATTACAATAACGACGGCCTCCTCGATATTTTTCTCGTGAACGGCGGACACATCGCCGAGTCGCTCCATGTTCCTGAAAATTTTGATCGTGCGAATCCTCGCTACTGGAATCGCCTCTACCGTCAGAATCGCGATGGCAGCTTTACCGATGTTACTCAGATAGCCGGCCTAGCCAGCGCTGGGAATGGTAATTACGGGATGGGTGTGGCGGTTGGTGACTACGATAACGACGGTTATCCGGACCTCTTCGTCACCAGCTACGGCAAGAACATTCTCTATCACAACAACCGCGATGGCACCTTCACCGATGTAACCGCCAAAGCAGGCGTCGCAGGCGGTGGCTGGTCTGCTTCCGCGGGCTTCTTCGACTACAACAATGACGGTCTTCTCGATCTATTTGTCACGCGCTACATGGAGTGGGACGCCGATCACAACAAAATTTGTGGTGGTGACTGGCACACTTATTGTCCGCCAAGCGTTTTTCCAGCCACTACTTGTCTTCTCTATCGGAATCGCGGCGATGGCACGTTCGAAGATGTCAGCACGCGCGCAGGATTCTCAGCAAAGAAGGGAAGAGCTCTCGGCGTTGCGTTCGCCGATTATGATGGCGACGGCTTCACCGATATTTTTGTTTCGAACGACGGCATGCAGCAGTATCTCTTCCACAACAATGGCGATGGTACCTTCAACGAATGCGCTTTGGAATCTGGCGCGGCGCTCACGTCTGACGGTAAGGGTCTTTCCGGGATGGGCACGGTTTTTCAGGACTACGATAACGATGGCCGCCCCGACGTGATCGTCACCGTTTTGCCGCGCGAACTGTACGGGTTGTATCATAACGACGGTGCAGGGGCGTTCACCTATCAAAGCCTGGAGACCGGTCTTGGCGCACTTACCTCGGGCAGTTCCGGCTGGGGCGTGGGCCTGGAAGATTTCGACAACGACGGCTGGAAGGATCTTTTCGTCGCCCAAAGCCACGTACTCGACAACGTCCAGCAAATCGACGCTTCTTTGCGATACAAGGAATTGCCGCTGCTCGCGCTGAATGATAATGGTCATTTCGAACGCGCCGATTCCGGCGTGACTACTCCCATTGCCGCGCGCGGCGCGGCCTTCGGCGACATCAACAACGACGGTTTTATGGATGTTGTTCTGACGACTCTCGGCGGTCCTCCCATGTTGCTCCTCAACCGCGCCACAGGCGGCCATTGGCTTTCAATTATCTTGCGAGGCACGCGTAGCAATCGCGATGGATACGGCGCGCGCGTGCGCGTCAACGGCCAAACTCGTTTCGCAACTTCTGCCGGCAGCTACGTCTCCGCCAATGACAAGCGGCTTCACTTCGGGCTGGGTACCACCGAAAAAGCTACGGTTGAAATTCTTTGGCCTTCGGGCGCCAAGCAATCGCTGAGTGACGTTCGCGCCGATCAATTTCTGGAAGTTCACGAGCCGGAGCATCCATGATTCATCTTTTTTTTGCGCGGCTGGTCTTGCTTGCATGGCTGGCAGGGCAGTCAGCATCGTCCGACGCGCTGCAACATATGCAGACGGGCCTTGAAGCGCGCAAGCAGCACCAGGTCGAGACGGAAATCACGGAGTTTCGCAAGGCGAGCGAGCTGGACCCCGCGCTTGCAGATGCGTTTGTGAATCTGGGCGCCGCGTATATGGAAAAGCACGATTACGGTGCAGCCATCGCGCCGCTCAAGCGCGCTCTTGAGATGAGTCCGGATCTCGCGGTCGCTCACCAATATTTGGGTTATGCACTATTGGCGCAAGGCTATGCCGCCGACGCCATCCCCCATCTCCAACGCGTCGGCGCAATGGACGCCCTGGGAATTGCACAGATCGAAACCGGCCAGTTCAACGAGGCAGTTGCTAACTTCAGCGCGGCCCTTTCGAAACGTCCCAACGACCCCGATTTACAATATTACCTGGGCCATGCCAGCGGGCTGCTTTCGAAAATTTCTATCGATACTTTGCTTGCTACACATCCCGATTCCGCGCGTGCGCACCAGGCCTTAGCGGAAAACTATTTTGTGTTACGCCAAATGCCTCAAGCCGAGAAAGAATATTTGGAAGCGTTGCGCCTGCGGCCCGATCTCCCCGGACTTCATTTGGAACTGGGCCAGGTGTACGCGAATTCCGGGCAATGGCCAAAAGCGGAAACCGAATTTCGCGCGGAGGCTAAACTCCGGTCGGGCAGTGCTGAAGCCGCGTATCGCCTGGGCGCAGCTTTGCTGCAGCAAGGAAAATCGCACGACGCATTGGTCGAACTGAAACGCGCCAATGAACTAAAGCCGGAAATGCCGGAGACGCTCTACTCGCTGGGTAAAGCAGCCTCTCTTGACGGCGATAACGCGACTGCCGAGCAATCATGGTTGAAGGTAGTGGAATTGGAAAAAGACACTTCGCTCGCCGCGCAGTCGCATTTCGGGCTCGCCGGCTTATATCGCAAACAGGGCAAAACCGCGCAAGCTCAACACGAGATGCAGGAGTTTCAAAAATTACAAAGCACTATCGGGCCGCCACGATCCGAATAGCATATTATCGAAACTAAGTAATCAATAACGAAACAACGCGGCTCCGTACCGCTGGGGGCCGCGTCACCGGTTAGCTCTATTACGGTTCGGCCGGATTTCAGATATATCAAGCGGCGAAAGAAGATGGCTCTGGTGACTCTTCCGCAGGTGGAGCAGATCGTCGTCTGTTTTCTTCACCATTATGCTCGCGTTGCTGCATCGCCTTTTCCAATTCTTTCTGGTGGTCGGTTAGCAGAGCATGAATCTAGTGGTGCGTATCGTCGCTGATGGCGTGAATTTGCGGAACGAGCTCCTGCCGTGAAGCTTTCGGATTCTTATCGGCCTCGGTGCGGTTATGCTGGTCGCAACGTTAGAAAGCGCGACGACCTGCAGCCGCTTGCCCGAAAGGCCCGGCGGCGCAATTGTCAAGCCGACCCTACCGCGCTATCATCCGAAGATTACGATCTGCGCGATCCAGGTGAGGTAAGCGATGGCGCAGCGGAGCGCTGCATCCCCGACGTTACTACCGCTGATTCGAACGCCGCAGTCTTGCAATTCCCTCCGTCGCCGAGCCCACCCGCTATAGCAGATTTTCCAAGATGAAGCTTGGGAGGTAGCCGCGATGTGCACCGAGATGCGGAAAACCGGAGTCGAGGTCGTCGGAGACATACCTTGGGGGAGCCATTTTTGCCTATTCTACGAGACCAGAGCCGATCTCCTCGAAACAGTGGTTTCCTACTGCAAAGCTGGATTGGAGAACCAGGAATTCTGCCTTTGGGTAGTTGCCGAACCGCTTGCCGTGGAAGATGCAACGCGTGAATTGAAACGATCCATGCCTGACCTGGATCAATATCTCTCTGAGCAGAGGCTAAAGCTTCTGCTTTCGAGATTGGGCGAGTTGGTCGCTCGTGTCTCGAAGAAGACCCAATAAAATCCGGAATACATCTTAGTAAAATCTGGGCCGCAGGACTCGACTTGAACATTTCGGTTAGCAGCCGATGCCACCTAGAATCCAAGTGTCCTATCTGGTAGGCTCGACGAGCTGAAGCGATCGGTGCTGCTCGGCATCATCGTCGAGAGCTGTGCCACGAGGATTTTTCTCACCAATCCCGATATGGATCAGGATTTGTACCGTCGCCAGTTTCATTTGTACGGCACCGCGGTCGAATGGAGCGCAACGCTCCTGCCGAAACGGCAATTCCTCATCAGGACTCCCGAACTTGCCAAGGTCCCAATCTCAATGTGGATCGCCGTAGCTGCTGGCTCTACACGAATGATCCCTATTGCGTGCCCTACAGAGTATTCGAACCAGCCCGTGCTGGCAGCGATTGCGGAAGATGCAGGCGACCCTGGAAGAGCTACGTTCTGGCGAGTGATTGGCCAGGGTGTTTTTGCCGTTTGATAGTAAACTGTTGAAGCCAAACCGCGGAGAGGTGGCAGAGTGGCTGAATGCGGCGGTTTGCGAAATCTACCTGCCCTGTTCGTACTCACCACTTTTCATATCTTTTGAATAACTTAGCACGCTGTGGGTTGCACTGAATCATCCCATTCGCACGCTAGAGTGCACCAAGAGTGCACCAAAATGGGCGCTTCGGCGCACCAACAACGTCCGGTCGCGTCTCGATTTCGGGCCGGCATTGTGGCTCGCAGTGCCCCCCTTTTCGCATAGAGACAACCGATGCTGATCCACCTGCGAAGGCCGTATCCGTTTGTTGACTCAAGCGTTCAATCCGCCTAGAGTCAAAAGAGGGCAATGAGCAAGAAACTACTCATCGTCGTGGCGTTGACCGCCCTGTTGGGCCTGCAATTTGCGGACTGCACGTCCGCGATGACGCAAGATCAGCAGAGTATGAAATGCTGCGGTTCCATGCCTTGCGACCCGTCTAATCAAAGCCACGATTGCTGCAAAGGGATGGTTTCGTCTCCATCTCCTGGCGTGTTGCCGGCCGCGCACGTAACGCTCCAGGCGCCGGTGATGGTTGTCACCGATATTCTTGCTTCACCTCAGGCGACGCCTTACCCCGAAGTTTCTCGCTTGGATTTCGAGGCTCCACAGCATTCACCTCCAGAGCTGTACACTCTTCATTCTTCCCTCCTGATTTGATCCTCTGCTCAACGGTGCGGCAGCGCACCGGCTTGTTTCTTTTTCCGTTCCCACTGTCCCTTTAACCCGCCGAACTGTTTCGGCCGAGACCCTGCTTGGCGTCTTGCCGAAAGTCCGCGGCCTCTTTACGCGCGCTCAGGAGAAAAAGATGTTTTCGATAGCGAGAAAGAATCCCGCTGCGCGATTGTCTTGCGCAGCTCTTATTCGAAGTCTTTGTGTGATTTTGCTTTCCGTTGTTTCGGCGGGAAATGTTTTCGCGCAAGAGTCCGTACCGTCGCACGCGGGAGCGGTCACTCCACTTTCCGATTTACTCGCGGAAGGGGAGAAGAACAATCCGCAAATTGAAGCGGCGCGGCATGGCTTCGAAGCAGCAAAGCAAGTTCCGACACAAGTCTCGACGCTTCCCGACCCGCAATTCACGCTCCAGCATTTCAGCGTCGGCAGCCCGCGTCCCTTCGCCGGATACACCAACAGTGAATTTGCGTACATCGGCTTGGGAGTCTCACAAGACATTCCGTATCCGGGCAAGTTGCGCTTGAAAGGTGAGATTGCGAAGCGCGAAGCAGACGTTTCGCAGCAGCAGATCGAGTCTGTGCGCCGCAGCGTGCTCGCGGAACTCAAAGCTGCGTATTTCCAACTGGCCTACCTGTCGAAGACGCTTGCGATCCTCCAACAGGACGGTGAGCTGCTCAAGCAGGTGCAACAAGCCGCAGACGCCCGCTACCGCTCGGGCATGGGCACACAGCAAGACTTGCTGCAAGCCCAACTGCAACAGACGAAGCTGCTTCGTGAAATCGCGATGCACCACTTGGAAGTGGGCAAGCTCGAAGCGCAAATCAAACAGCTACTAAACCGCCCGCAGGACTCGCCCGACATCGAAGCCGCCGAGCTCGTCGAAATGCCTCTCGTGCAGACCTACGCCGAACTTCTTGCTGCAGCGGAAGTCCAGAATCCGGAAATCGCCAGCGCGAAGAAGATGATCGAAAAGCAGTCCCTACAAGTGGACCTAGCGCGCAAGGATTTCTACCCCGACTTCAACGTGCAATATATGTGGCAACGCACCGACCCCACGCAGTTTCGCGCCTACTACATGCTCAGTGTCGGAGTCCGCGTGCCGATCTATCGCGGACGAAAACAACGTCCCGAACTCGCACAAGCAGAAGCGGAGAAGCTTCGCGCGGGAAGCGAACTCCAGGCGCAGTCGCAGCAAATTGCCGCGGAGTTGCGCGGGCAGTACGTGCAGGCGCAACAGACCTCCGAGCTTCTCAGGATTCACCGCGAGGGACTCTCGCCTCAGTCGCGGTCGGAATTTCAAGCTGCCTTGGCCACGTACCAATCGAACAAACAGGATTTTCAAGCGTTGCTGGCTGCGTTTCTCGATTTGCTCCACTTCGACGAAGAGTATTGGCAGAACGTCGCCGAATACGAGACCTCAATTGCACGGCTCGAACAGATCACGGGATTGTCGCTTCGCTAAAAAAGGAAAATGAACATGCGGAACTATCGAAATGCATTTCTATTGGCCCTGGTGGGCAATCTCGCTTTCCTCGCTGCTCTCGGCGGACTGTGGTGGCGCGGAAAGCAACACCGAGAGGCGGATGCTGCGATGCAGCCGCCTGCGACCGAATCGGCCCAGAGCTCTCCAAGCGGAGCGGAGAATGCGGCGATGGCGCCGCACGAAGCGGCGCTCGTCCCGGTCCAGCTTTCGCCGGAACGTCTGCAAAGCATCGGCGTCAGAACCGGCCGCGTGGAAAGCAGGACCGTCGAGGACGAGATCCACGTCACGGGCAATGTCGCGATTGATGAAACACGCCTCTCCACCGTGCAGGTGCGATACTCGGGCTACATTCAGAAAGTCTTCGCGGACGCCACATATCAATACCTTCGCAAGGGCCAGCCCCTTTTCACCATTTACAGCCCGGATCTCGTCGCCACCGAACGTGAGTATCTGGTGGCGAAGCAAAATCAGCAGCGCGTAGCGCAAAGCACCGTTTCCGGTGTGACCGAGGGAGCTGCTTCACTCCTAGCCGCCGCAAGTGAACGGCTGAAACAATGGGGTGTCCCACAGCGCGAGATCGCGCGCCTCGAATCCACGGGCGAAATCCAGCCGGAACTCCAGGTCGATTCTCCGGTTTCCGGCTACATCACCGAGCGCAACGCCCTTCCGAATCTCACCGTTCAGCCGGAGACGCGGCTTTATGCCGTCGCCGATCTTTCCACCGTTTGGGTTTTGGCCGAAGTGTTTCAAAACGATCTGGGAAGAATCAAAGTCGGCGACGGCGCTTCACTCACGGTCGATTCCTATCCGGGACGCACCTTCGAGGGCCGCGTCAATTTCATTTATCCACAAGTGGACATGACGACGCGCACGGCGCGGGCGAGGCTTGTATTTTCCAATCCCGGTTTGAAATTGACTCCAGGAATGTTCGTCAACGTTACGTTGAAAATCGCGATGGGAAAGCAGTTGGTCATCCCAGCCACCGGCGTTTTGCAATCCGGAACGCGGCAGATTGTTTTCGTCAGCCGCAGCGACGGCTACATCGAACCACGCGAAGTGCAACTCGCATCGCGAGCGGGAGACGACTTCATCGTCTTGAAAGGAGTGAAGGTAGGCGAAGAGATCGTCACGTCCGCAAACTTCCTGATCGACTCGGAAAGCCAGCTCCAGGCGGCACTCGGTACATTTGTTCCCCCGCCGCCCGGCGCAGGTGGGGCAGGAGCGATAAACGCTCCACAGGCAAAGGCGAACCTCACAACCGAACCCGATCCTCCGCGCAAAGGCGGCAACACCTTCCGTGTGAAGCTCACCGATGCGAGCGGTGCACCGATCTCTGGCGCGGAAGTTTCCGTCACCTTTTCCATGCCGGCCATGCCCGGGATGGGCATGGCCGCGATGCGGACGCAGGTTTCACTCGCGGAAAAAAGCAACGGACTCTATGAGGGTTCAGGGAAGCTTGACAGCGGCGGAACGTGGCAAGTCACGATTCTTGCGAAGAAGAACGGCCAAGTGGTCGCCAGCAAACAACTCAGCGTGAACGCCACGGGAGGAATGTAACGTGATCTCTCGTTGGATTGATTGGTGCGCGCAAAACCGCTTTCTGGTGTTCACGGGAACGCTGCTGCTGGTGCTCGCGGGAATCTGGTCTTTGCGACGTATCCCGCTTGATGCGTTGCCGGACATTTCAGACGTGCAGGTCATCGTGCACACTCCGTGGGCCGGACAGCCGCCCAACCTCATCGAAGACCAGGTCACCTATCCGATCGTTACCAAGCTTCTCGCAGCCCCGCACGTCAAAGCCGTGCGGGCGCAGACCATGTTCGGGGATTCCTACGTTTTCGTCGTCTTCGAAGATGGAACCGATCTCTATTGGGCGCGCTCACGCGTCCTCGAATACATGCAGCAAATCACCGGGCGTCTTCCTGCCGGAGTTCATCCTGTCATTGGGCCGGACGCAACGGGCGCAGGATGGGTGTACGAATACGTCGTTGTGGATCGCAGCCACCAACGCAGTCTCGCCGAACTGCGCAGCATTCAAGACTGGTACTTGCGCTATCGGCTCGAAACCGTCCCCGGTGTCGCGGAAGTCGCGACCATCGGCGGATTCGTCAAGCAGTATCAGGTCAATCTCGATCCCAACAAGCTGCGCGCCTACAACATTCCACTTTCGACCGTCATTGAGAGAGTGCGGGCCAGCACAAATGAAGTGGGCGGGCGCCTGCTCGAAATGGGCGGAGCGCAGTACATGATCCGCGGCCTCGGCTATTTGCGTTCCTTGAACGATTTGGAAGTGGTTCCTGTTGCCACGAAGAACGGAACTCCCGTCCTCGTGCGCGACCTGGGGACCGTCAGCTCCGGACCGGACATCCGCGAGGGCGTCGCCGAATGGCAGGGCGAAGGAGAGACCGTCGCGGGCATCGTGGTCATGCGCGACGGGATGAATGCTCTGACCGTCATCGACGGCGTAAAGAAAAAACTGGCCGAAACCAAATCGTCCCTGCCTTCCGGAGTCGAAGTCGTCTCCGGCTACGACCGTTCCGGCCTGATTCAAGCGTCCATCGAAACCTTACAGCGCGACTTGCTCGAAGAGGCGATCATCGTCAGCGTTGTCATCATCCTCTTCCTGTTTCATTTTCGCTCGGCGCTGATTCCGATTCTCACGTTGCCGATCGCGGTGCTGGCGTCCTTCATCCCGATGTACTACCTGCACGTCAGTTCGAACATCATGTCTCTCGGCGGACTGGCGCTGGCCATTGGAGTCCTCGTGGACGCGGCAATCGTTATGGTCGAGAACGGCTACCGGCAACTCTCCGAACATCCTTCCGCAGAAACGGAAGGGGTATCCGCCCCGGAACGCAGGCGCATCCTTCTCAGCGCCGCGAAACAAGTGGGCCCCGCGATCTTCTTTTCCCTGGTCATCATTGTCGTTTCCTTCCTACCAGTGTTTCTGCTGGAGGCGCAAGAAGGAAGAATGTTCCGGCCGCTCGCCTGGACAAAAACGCTGGCCGTGGGTTTTTCTTCCGTCCTGGCTATCAGTCTCGTTCCGGTGCTGATGATTCTTTTCATCCGAGGAAAACTGCGTCCGGAATCCAAGAACCCCATATCCCGGATCACTCAGGCCATCTACCTGCCCGTGTTGCGGCTCTGTCTGCGCTACCGCAAAACCACCTTGCTGCTTAACCTCATCTTCTTGCTCGTGACTTTGCCGCTTGCTCTCAAGATCGGCAGCCAGTTCATGCCGCCGCTGTTTGAAGGCTCTGCGCTCTACATGCCGACGGCACTGCCCGGAATTTCCATAACGCAAGCCTCGCAGTTGCTTCAGGAGCAGGACCGTATCATTCGAACCTTTCCGGAAGTCGAAACGGTGTTTGGAACGGTCGGCCGTTCGGACAGCGCGACAGACAACGCACCGCTCGACATGTACGACACGACCATCATGCTCAAGCCGCGCGAGCAGTGGCGTCCGGGCGTGACCTACGAAAAACTCATCCAGGAAATGGACCCCAAGCTCCAGTTCCCGGGTCTCTCGAACACTTGGACCATGCCCGTTGAAAATCGTTTGGACATGGAGCTGACCGGAATCAAAACCCCACTTGGCTTGAAGATTCAAGGACCGACGCTCGAAGACATCCAGCAGACCGGCGCGCAAATCCAGCAACTTCTTTCCTCCCTTCCCGAAGTCCGCTCCATTTTCTCCGAACGGGTATCGCAAGGCTTCTACATCAACATCGAGGCCGATCGCCTCGAAGCCGCTCGCTATGGGTTGACGATCGCCGATGTGCAGCAAGCGGTTAGTTCTGGAATCGGCGGGGAAATGGTCACGGAAAACATCGAGGGCCGCGAGCGGTATCCAGTCAACGTCCGCTACAACCGCGATTTTCGCGACAATGTGGAAGAACTCCGCCGCGTATTGATTGCCACACCTGCCGGCGCGCAGATCCCCATCGAGCAAGTTGCGCGCATTTCGTTTTCCCGCGGCCCGGCGATGATCCGCGATGAGGATGGAGCCTTGACCGGATACGTGTACATCGACCTCAATTCAAAGGACTACGGCGGATTCGTCAAAGCGGCGAACGACCTCTTCCGCCAAAAGCTCCACTTGCAGCCAGGGCACACCTACAAGTGGGCCGGAGAATACGAATTCCAGCAACGGGCTAAGGAGCGTCTCAAAATAATTCTACCCGTCGTGTTCTTTGTCATCTTCGTGCTCCTTTATATGGTCTTCCACTCTGTTGCGGAATCCGTCGTGCTCATCTTCCCGACGATTTACGCACTCACCGGGGGCCTCATCCTGCAGAAGCTCCTCGGCTACAACTTCAGCGTAGCGGTTTGGGTCGGCTACATCGCTCTATTCGGCATTGCGGTTGAGACGGGCGTGGTCATGGTCGTGTACTTGCACGAAGCACTTAACCGCCGCCTCAACTCCGGAAAACCGCTCAAACACGAAGACATCGAAGCTGCCGTGATCGAAGGCGCGGTGCATCGCTTGCGGCCGAAACTGATGACCGTGTGCGTCGTTCTGGCGAGCCTCATTCCCATCCTCTGGGAAAGCGGCGTCGGCTCCGATGTGATGAAACCCATCGCCGCGCCCATCGTCGGAGGCATGATCACGTCCACGGTTCACGTCCTGATTCTGGTGCCGGTGTTTTTCGCTTTGATGAAAGAGCGCGCGCTGCGTCGCGGGACTCTGCAGCCAAGAAAACTGCACGCGGAAGAATGAGAGTCTTCGCAAGCGTTTCAGATCATCCAAAGGAGAAAGAATGATGGAACTCGACAAATACGCCGCGCAAAAAGTCGCCGCGAAGGGAACGTTGAAAGGTGAGACCTTGACCGTGGAATCCGTAAGTCCGGCGAAGTAACTTACGTCACTGTCCGGGGCATTCGTCGCAGGCTTTACCCTGTAATCCTTCGATTCCTTCTTTCGCAATGATGGGAACCATGATGAGGGCCGCCACTGGATCGGCCCACCATAGACCGAACAGGGCGTTGAGCAGCAATCCGGCCAGCAGGATGGCCGACAGGTACGTGCAAAACTCTGTTTGTTTGGCGTCCGCGTGCATGGCGGCACTTCCGAGAGCAGTTCCCACCTTTCGCTTAGCTCTGGAGAGAAGGGGCATTACGACCAAGGAGACGCAGGCCAGAACGATTCCCGGAATGCTGTGTTCGGGAGCACGACGAGACCACAGGTCCAACGCAGATTCATAGGCGATGTACGCCGCCAGTAGAAGAAAACAAACGCCAACAATCCTCAGGGCCCGCCTTTCATTCAGCTCGCGGCGGTGCACTTCTGCGTCAACGGACATTCTCCACAGTAAGACCGACCCGGACGTCACTTCGATGAAGCTGTCAATTCCAAAACCTACGAGCGAAATGCTTCCGGCGATTGCGCCTGCGACGACGGCCACCAGACCTTCTAAAGCATTCCACGCGATAGTGAAATATTCGAGCCTTCGTCCGTGGCGCACGGCAGCCGTACGTTCAAGGATGGCGGTTTCAACCATATCCGCAGTGTACAACGCAGCGGTTTCTCCACTGCTATTGAAGACTCCAGTGAGCCGCCGAACTCACGGTAGTTCGCGGACCCCCTGCTCTCCAGCCCGGGAATGACCTTGACAACGGGACCATTCCAAAACAGTGGCGTTGGTCCATCGCTCCATTTCGACAGAGGCGCGTACAGAATCGCCTCACACAACCGGGAGAACATGTTCACCCGGAAGTCGTTCAGGTCATGCGCGAGGAAGGAATCGATTTAAACGGCGTCAAGCCGCAATTCTTGTCAGCGGAATTGGCGCAGCGGGCAACACTGCTCGTGGCCATGGGATGCGCAGATTCCTGTCCGTATGTGTCCGGTCTCAAGAAACTCGATTGGCCTTTGCAAGATCCCAAAGGCCTGCCGATCGAATCGGTTCGCAAGATCAAAGACGAGATTCGCCAATACCTGAAACTCTGATTGGATGAACGGTTTGATCCCCTCCTCGCCTGTCAGCCGAAGACAGAGCAGGCTGCCCTCGCGCTCGAGGTCAATATGAAAATCAAGAAAGGGACAGCACTTGCCTTCGGCCGCTACCCAGTCCGCTAGGTCCGCGAGCGAGATATTCGATGGACTGTACTGGAATTCGTAACCCTTTTCTGTTTCCACGATCTCCCTCCGTGCCGCGATCAGCTTGTCGGTCAATTGCTTGTGACACTCGCGCTCCGCCGGATTCAGAGCTTTGATGTTGCAGTAGAATTTGTTTTGCGTCGTCAGCACCTGTTTCTCCTTTTCTTTGGTCTTCGTTTCCTGCGGTGACGCTTGCAGCAGCGCGCCACTCGAAAGCAACGCCGCAAGCCCCGCAACCGCTACACACTGCTTGCGCTTTCTTCCGTTTCTTTCCCGCTGCACTGTCATCATTTTCCTCCCGTGAGACCTGGCACGCCTCATTGCAAAATGCTAGAACTTAAAGTCAGCTTTAAGTCAAGCATCTATATACAGGGCCTAGGGTGAGGCAGCGAAGTGAAAATAAGCGAGCTCGCCGGCCGTTCGGGGCTAAACGCTTCCGCGATCCGTTACTACGAAAAACGTGGATTGCTCCCTGCGCCCCACCGCGCAGGCGGCCAGCGGCGGTACCCCGCGGACGCACTCCACCGCGTGGTCTTCATCCGCTTTGCCAGCGAGATGGGATTCACGTTGAGCGAGATCAAAGTTTTTCTCCATGGATTGCAGGACGACGCTCCCGTTGGTCCTCGCTGGAAAAAATTGGCGCATCGAAAGATCCTAGAAGTCGACCAAAGCATCCGCCGCTCGCGTCGCCTGAAATCGCTCCTGGAACACCTTCTGCATTGCCGATGTATTTCACTTGAGGTCTGTGTGAAGCGTCTAAGTCTCAGTCCCAAACTGCGATTTATTGGCCGCGGAGCCAAATCTCTCTCGAATTAGATCGTCGTCGACGGCCCGCCTGATTCCTTGCAGTCGGCAGAACCATTCGGTTCCAAACCGAAGTCAGTTTCTTGCGCGACGAATTTGCTTAAAGCACTGGGTGTCTGGTTACTTTTGCTACCTTAATTCGCGCGGAACTTATTGCGCCGAATTGCGAGCGGGGGTAACCCGCAGATGGGGTAGTTATGAAAACAGATCTCCGTCATCAAAATGGCTCTCTTTACCAACACCATTTGTGCATGGTACGTCCGATACCGCCAGCGAATCTCGAAAGAGGATGGCTCCTGCAACCTCAACCACGCTTCCAAACATTTGGGGCGCTCCAGAGACTTTCGCAATATTTCTGATGCCGAGTTGTGCCGAGCATCACTCATGCAAACGGTCAATCGCGATCGTCTCAGTGCAAATTCGAGAATCACGTTGACAGCCTTCGTCGAAGGAGCGTACTTGCCTTGGACCAAGGAGGAGCGTCGAGCCAGCACCAGCAAGGGCCACCACGAAATCTGGATCAATCACATTCGCGATCATGTCGGAGAGCTGCACCTGCGAAAATTTCGGACCGTGGATGCCAGTCGAATGCTGCGCGCGATCGCCACAGCGAACGATCTCACGACAACGACATTGCAACATATCAAGTCGGTTTTTGAGCACCATCTTCACTTATGCCAAGAATGAAGGAGCCTTCGATGGGGCCAACCCTGTCGACGGAGTCTTGATCCCCAGGCATGCGAAAGAACCTGGAGAGACACATGCTTATGATCTCGGCCAGGTTTTGCAAATCCTCGACCGCCTTCCGCTTCTCGAAAAGAGTCTGGTCGCGACAGCCGCTCTCGCGGGACTACGCCAAGGCGAACTACGCGGCCGCGTGGACCTTGCGCAAACAGTCGGTGGACGTCGCAGTCTCGAAGAATACAAAGAGAACCGCTAGAACGAGAAAACGCGAAAGTCGCGGCCCATACCATGGCTTTGAAATCGTGCGCCACTCACATTCCCTGAGCATGCTCTCCTCCCGTGCGTCTCACAAACCATGGAGAGATCGATGGCAATACCAACAGAATGAAAACCGTCGAAATCACCAAGCCGCCCGTCATGACGATCGCCAGCGGGCGCTCGATTTCCCGTCAAGCCTGAGGCCGCTATGGCCAAAGCTGATGGAGGATCAACATTGGTGGTCTGATCCGCCGTCAGCCGTTAGAGCCAGTGCGAGTGTCCTTACACCAGCGCTGGCTAAGGAATTCTCAGATGTGCCTCAACGTATCCGCGCGCTTTTTGCCTGGTTCGGCTCCGGTGCCGGCCCGTGGTCGGGATTCCCGGCCTACGAAGATGTGCCGGCACATCTCCTCCCGATGAGGATCGGTTGTTGAAACTTCGCCGGCAAGACCGTCCGCGGTCTGTTTTTGGCCGTTCCCGACTCGCGCTGTAGGCAATCCGGACTATGCCTTGATTTCTGCCACCGCCTGCGCCTCTCCACCGTCATTCAGCGATAAACATAATCAAAAAACGCTGGGTGATTCACATACTTTTACCGTGCATCAAGTGAACTGCGAGAGCTTCCTCGACCCAGGAAATAGATGTGCATTAGCGACGACAGATTTTGCCCAATTGTTTGCCTGACTGCGCAAATCACGATAGGCCACTCAATGTCCGCTTAGCGTGTCAATGTGAGTCCAGCGAAACCGTTCAAGTTTCCGTTCTCGGAATTAGCAATGACAGTAGCAGTTGATACCGCGGCGGTTTTCCACACCGCGCGAGTCAGGTCACGTCAATATTCGTATTGATCTTGCTGATATGACTTAAGATTTTCCGGAGAGCCAGGTTTTTAGCTGTAGAGTTCAGCAAAAGTGCAGCAGGCAAATAAAGAAACTGTGCTAAGCTGTTGAAACCAAACCGCGGAGAGGTGGCAGAGCGGCTGAATGCGGCGGTTTGCTAAAGTCTAACCAACCCTATCCTTGCTCATCGCTGTTCACGTGTTTTGTTAGAGTTACGAGCTCTCAGTTACAGAGGAATGGTCCCATTTGCGACCCTTTGGCCAGTGTTTGGCCAGTAACAGATAGCTAACTTAACTTGTCCTGACACCACCCGTAGGTATCCCTTTGCGGAAATACGATGCCATCGCGGAAGCACTCCATTCCGTTGACATAAGCGCTTTTTCTCGTTACCTATCTGGTGAGACTTCCCACAACGAGACTGGGGAGTCGGCAAGATTTCACTTGATTTCATAAGAATGTCGGCCCCCCGACCCGAGTAAACTTTGGTTGCATTACGACCAAGGCTCGGGAGGAAGGAGCCGACATGAACATTATAGGAGT
>WNFO01001867.1_pt1 | contig 25539 bp, 18 predicted proteins | sample 5400251 | NCBI WGS metagenome assembly WNFO01 (sample SAMN13153354, study PRJNA577476) | soil metagenome | isolation source: 100 cm saprolite under Madrone tree | place: USA:California | collected 2016-06-14
AAAATGTAGTCGCAGGCTTTAGCCCGCGTTCGTTGAGTTTTCGCGAACCGCCAGGGAACGCGGGCTAAAGCCCGCGACTACAAGAAGCACAAACATGAACGTGTCCATCTGAAGCGGCGCCAATTCATTCACATTCTATAGACCGCTGCTACAGCAAAACCGTTTCGGTCCAGTGAAACGAATCACTCGTTCGGACTGAACATGTCGGCAACCATCTTGAGACTTCGATCCGATTGACGCTTCCAAACCACCAGGTATTTGCCATGCTGGCGGCTCGTGCCGCCGCCTTGCGGATTGCGCAATGTCACCTGATATTCACCGATTTCATAAGCGACGTCGCCTGAACCTTCTACAAATACCGGTCTCACCACGGGATCGGAGGCGGCTTCGAGGAACGCCTTCCAGAAATCGCGGATCTTCTGACGCCCCTTGACCGGAGGCGTTCCGGGGGGCAGAAGGGTGGCATTTTCGGCATAAAGACCGGCGATCGCGTCAGCGTCCTGTAATCGGACTGCGACATAGATCCTCCTTCAACGGCTTTCAAATTGTGACTATCCAACAACAACTACGCCCGAACCAAGGGACCCGGACGGGGAAAACATCTCCGCGCAAATATTTTGCGTGTTGTTGCCTGGATTTTACGTCTTCTTATAGGAAGACGGTTCTCCGTTTTGAAAGCATCAGGGAGGATGAACAATGCTGTCGCAAAGGACTTATGTCGAAATTGACCGTTTGACCACGAATGCTCTACAAACGATCGGCGGCCAGGAAGTCATTGAGCGGGTGACAGTTATCCGCGGATATAAACAGTTATTGGGGATGTTCCCTGATCGGGCCGATTTTGAGAAGAGGCTGGCCAAGGAGGTCCTGAACCTGAAACTGGTCGCCGAACGCCATGCGAGCGACAAGCTAGCGATGGAACTTCAGGTCGTTTCCCACCGCATCGACGCCGAAAGGGTGCACGATTTGCACGATTGAGGACCCCTGCCGGCTCGCGACAATCTCTTACATTCTTTGCCCTTTGACGAATCGCCCGGCCAGGTGGCCGATGTGCACCCCCCGACCGGATGTCGCTCAAGGTCGAATCGCTGCCCGCATTGGCCGACTCTTTTCCTCCACTCCGCCAGATCGACCTGGAGCATGTACAGGCATCACCGATCCCATTGCATTATATGGGGACGGCTACCGGCTGATCCCCTGACCACTAACTGTAGCGGCGGTCTATGACCGCCGGGGATCTGGCAAGTTGCTGTATTCCCGGCGGTCATAGACCGCCGCTACAGTAAGTTTTGTGGTTGTCCACTTACTTGCTGGATTAGCTGCCTGTAAACCGTTGTTTTCACGAAGCCGGGGCTGTGGACCCATTCCTGCACAATTGGTCCCGCAAGAAGGAGGAAGTCGTGGAACAGACGCAATTATCCCCCGAAATCATGGAGCACGCGAGAGGCGCAATTACTTTCGGTATCACGGACCCGATCCAATATGTAGAGCGGCCTGCCGCGTATAAATCGAAACTCTTCAGAGTGTCGTTGCAGTTGAAGTCGGCGAGCCAGTACGCCAACTCGCTTCCCAAGGACCGCAGCGCCAATCGTAACGGTCAGTAGTTTTGGGAGCCGCAAAGACAGGAAGGCAGAATTCGGGGACAGACGTATAAATCACCTAATTTTGAACTGCAAATTAGGTGATTTATACGTCTGTCCCCGAATTCTGCCTTTGTGTTTAGCCCACCGCGTCGTAATCTTGGAGCCGTAAAACCACTCGACAATAACTATTTCTCTGGAAGGGAGATGAATATGTCACTCCGTGGGAAACGTGCCCTCGTCACCGGCAGCTCGCGTGGTATCGGGAGAGGGATCGCGCTGAAGCTGGCGGAGCAAGGCGTCAAGACCGCCATTCACTATTACAAGCAGGAGGAAGCTGCCAACGAGACGCTGGCGCAGGTTCGCGCGCGCGGCAGCGATGGGTTCGTCGTGCAAGCCGACGTGACACGCCCTGAAGAGATCCAGGGAATGTTCGACCGCGTAAGGCGGGAGTTCGACAAGCTCGACATCCTCGTGAGCAACGCGCGGCCCGAGCTCGCCGCGTTCTACCGGCCTCCGATGGAAATCACCCTGGAGCAGTGGCACAACGCAATGGATTCCCAGGCGCAGGCGTTCCTTCTGGAGGCTCAGACGGTAGCCCGCATGATGCCGGACGGCGGCCGCATCATCGCCATCAGCTATTCGCCCAGTGGCCGCACCGGCAGTTGGCAACCCTGGATCGCCATGGGTGCTGCCAAAGCGGCAATGGATGCGCTGGCTCGATACTTTGCCGTCACCCTCGGCCGGCGCGGTATCACCGTGAACGTGATCAGCCCCGGAGCTACGGACGACAGTGTGGTGAGCCGCCTGCCAACCGAAGTGTTCCAGGCCATCAAGACCTGGCACGAGAACGGCTGGACTCCGCTGGGACGCATCGGTACGCCCGAGGATATCGGAAACGCCGTGCTGCTCCTATGCATGGATGAAGCCGGCTTTATTACCGGCCAGACGCTGCACGTGGATGGAGGGGCGTCGATTATGGATACGGTGTTTCCTCTCGATATTCAGCGGGGGTAAAGGCACCTTATTTCTCCGGTACCTCTACGATGCTTAAGAAGATATCTTCACTGCCCTGACGCGTGTCCGTCCACGCAATCACCATGCCGCCTTGCGATATGGCTATAGCTGTACGACTTCCCAGGTTCCCTGTGTAATCGCGCGACGGATTTGTCAACGAATCGTTGGACGCAACGCTACTGATCCGCAGATTATCGAAGCGATTACCGTTGGAAGACCTGGCAACGAATACATCCGCTGCAGTGGACGTGCTGCTCAGCCGCGTATCATAGAAGCTGATGTCGATGTTGCCATCCGGATCGACTGCGATTGCGGGATCGAACTGATCCGCAAGACCCGCATCGTCATTGACCACCCTCGTCTTCTGCCACGTTTTGCCGCCGTTAGGGGAGCGAGTTATGAGGATATCCAATCCGTTCCCACGGTCCGCAAACACAGCGTAGACCAGACGGTCCTTCTCCGGGTCTACGGCAAGGCTCAAGTTCGGCGCTGCGCCGATTTCCGGCATGGCTCCTATCGTCTGCGCAAAGCCGATGTCGGTATCGGCAATCTCTTGCGGCGCGCTGAAATTGGTGCTTCCTTCGATCGGGGCAGAAGTCATCATCAGCCTTCCACCGGTGTTGTATGGCGAACGGGAGTTGAATCCCCAGTCGTCCCACCCTACATAAACGTCGCGCTCGCTCACGGCAAGCGCAGGTGAGCTCAGCAGGCCGTCGCTGACTACGCTTACCGGAGAGTCGAACAGTCCGCCTTGCGGAGACCTGGCCAGCTTGATGCTATAGCGTCCGGTGGCATTCGAGAAGATGTCCCAGGCAACATAGCGGCGGCCGGACCTGATTGCGATCACCGGCCGGCTGTCAATGATCTGATCGGATGCCGGGTGGAGGCTGATTGCCGACGGCGGGCTAAAGGTCACTCCGTCACTCGACTCGCTGATGACTGTGGCATTTCCTGAATCATTCAAGTTCGAGAGCGTATAGACCACAGACAGTCTGCCCAGCGAATCAAAGGCCAGACTCGGGTTGTGAGCTGCAAAAAACTGCTGGTTGCCGAGCGAGCGGCTCAGTGTCGTCGCGTGCCATGTCTTTCCCCGATCCTCAGTTGTGCTGACAGTCACAGTACCGGACTGGTAATCATTGCTTGCGACGGCAAGACGGTTCGGAAGGATCGGATCGACAGCGACTACCGGGCGGGACTGCGGCCCCGGTCCAGTAATAATGCCTGCGTTGAGCGGATTGGCGATCGTCAAATCGGACGAAGGAGGCGCGGATCCGACTGGAGCGGATGATTCCGAAATATCGAACTGGAAGCGTCCGAGTAATATCGCGGCACTGGCGCCTGGACCCGCAAACTTCTCACTGTCGAGAGCGGTAAGCGCAGTTCCAGGCGGTACGGCATACAGATCTATGTAATACCTGAAACTCTGGCGTGAACCTATGCCGACGAGAAAAGAGACCGGCGTAGACGCACCAGTCGAAAGACCTCCTATAGCTAAGGTTTGGATATCGCCGGCGACTCCTGCTCCATTGTCAGCGCTAAGGAGCTTGTCGGGTTGAGCGGGATTTTGATCTGTCCCGTTCTTGCTGAGAGTCAATATCTTGAAGAAGAAGGGGGGACTCAAGCCGGGGCCGTTGTTGGTCAGAGTGGTGTTGATCGTGAAGCGGCCGGCCAATCCCGGTGAAGGCGTTGGATCGTAGCTCGTGCTGAGCACGGGCAGAGAAACATTATTGGAGACGACACCTGCAATCTTCACGACATACGGTTGACTGCCGGTATTTCCCACAGAATCGACAGCGCCAACCGTGAAGTTCGCAGTGCCCGGGTTCGAGGGCGTGCCAGTAATGGCGCCGGTTGACCCATTGAGGGTTAGCCCTGCGGGCAAGGCACCCGCCGCGATGCTGAACGTGTAAGGCCCGCTGCCTCCAGATGCAGTGATGTTCTGGTTGTACGAGGCACCAACGGATCCGTTCGGAAGCGTGGATGGTGACAGCGTCAGTATTGCACCGGTAATTGTAAAAATACCTGATGCGCTCGTCGCGAACTGCCCGTCGGGATTGCTGACAGTAATGGTCCGGCTGCCCGTCGCTGCACCGCTGTCGACGGTCAAATTGAGAGTGATACTTGTAGGATTGGTGTATGTGACACTATTTACGGTAACCCCGCCTCCATCGACTGCCGCCGCAATGCGGTTTGGAAAAGCGGGGCCCGGATCAAAAAAACCGGAACCGGAGCTGGATGTGCCGTTGATTGTCACGCTCAGCGTTGCAGCTCGCGCTGCAGACGCAGGCGATGCACTCGAAGGGGTGGCGGGCGGCGGCGCTTTGAGCTGAGTGACGAGGACGCCCCACGAGTTCGTGGTGTCGGCCATTTCCTGGAACGACCACATCGTCATGTTATCCGTAGGATCTACCACAACGTTGGAGTAGTCGCCCCAGCGCTGACGGCCTCTTGACGAACTCGTCTCTACATTGTAGGTCCCACCACCCGGGTTGAGATTGGTGGTCGGATTCAACGTCCCAAGGGCACCGCCCGCGAGACGGCCGTTGAACGCCACTCCAGCATAGCCGTTGATCGTGCCGCCATTGAATGGCGCAGCAGCGGCGAAACTGGCCCCCAGTGCCGTATGTCCCTGCCCCGACGTCGCGATGCTGCCCGTCCAGAAGAACAAGGGGTTGGACGCCGCTGGATCGAACAAGGTTCCCGACTGCCGAAGCGATGGCGTCGTCGTCAGATTGATGATTTCGTAAAAGCGCACGCCATTACGGCCACCGGTCGAGCTGGCAACACCCGAGCTGTTCACCTGTATGCCGTGGGCGGTCCAGAGGCTTCCATTAGTGATCTGGGCGTCGACCAGACGGTCATCGTTTCCGTCAAGCGGCAGCGGCGAGCTTCCTTGCGCGGGCACAGTCCTCGGAAGTGCGGTTGCAGGTACAGTGAGCGTGATGTTTGAGGAAATCGATGGGGTTCCGCCTGGACTGGATACGCGGCGAATCTGCAATTTGCTGAACGCGAGATTATCAACTCCGATGAAATATCCCTCAGTCGCACTCGGATTCATATTTGTCACTCCGAGCGGCGCAAAGGGACCGGAAATTGAACCGGTCGACAGTTGCCGGAATGGCGTCACCACAAGACTTCCCCCTATGAGGTTCGCCTTATTGATTACAAACCCTGTCGAGCCCAGGAAAGCCGTTCCCGCGGCATTGAAGACGTTGACGCCGACATACAGGGCATTATTGTCTACGCCAAGCGACGGTTGATCTGCGAAGCCGCCTGTATCGGCATTCGGTGTTGGGCCGACAAGGTCGTGCCGGAATTGAAAGAATGTAAAACTGCCCATTCCGGTGATCGTCGCGCCGCTGCTGACCGCGACCAGAACACGATTTGGCGTTGCCGTGTTGATCATCACGATGAACCAGCGCTGGGATAAACGGTCGAAAACGACACGTGGGTCTGAGGTTGTGGACGCATTGCGAACTGAATTGAAGAAATTGTTCGTGGTCGTATCGATGATGCCGTCCAGAGCCCCGGCTTTGGTAAGGGTGCGAATCCTGCCGTTGACCGGCACGACAATCTGTGTTGGGCCAACCGCACCCATGCTATCGGGAGGAATGAATCCGGAGGTGCTGATCGTCGCTGCGATAACGTTCGTACGGCCATTTCGAGACTTTAGGCGCGCTGGGATTTTCCGGAAGGTTACTGCGATCGTGGTGTCCTCGCCGGTCCGTTCGCAGCCTCGGAGGTCTCTCGCTTTCCGCAACATCGCCGCGGGCCATGATCTCGCGGACGGATTCCGGCAGACCATTATCGCCAACCCATGGCACACCCTGCGTTTCGCTCTGCAGGGCCCAGATCGGCGGAATCGAGATCAAGTACAACAGCAGGGCGAGACATGACGTTTTCCGAAACCTTGTTGGCATTTCCCCTCCGGCCAGGCACGCTCGGGACGCGGCAGTATAGTCAACGCATGAGCGTTGACAAAGAAATAGCTCCGCTCGCGCAACCCATTGATTAGCCAGGAGTATGCGGCCGTGGGCAATGGAAAATGTGACGGAAGTTAAAAGACTAAGCGATTCCAGGAAAACCGGCGCTCATAGAAGGTGTGAATGAATTGCAGTCGCGCGTTCCAGCCGCGGAGCGGCGCAAGAATGTAGCCCCGGGCGCAAGCCCGGGGGAAACAGTAAACGTGGATTGCTAGCCCCGGAGGGGCGAAAGATTCGAATAGAACCCAGGGACTCTTTCGCCCCTTATAGGGCTGAGATCCAGAGTTACTGTTTCCCCCGGGCTTGCGCCCGGGGCTATATTCTTACGCCGCTCCGCGGCTAGAACGCAATGAGCCCAATTCATTCACATCCTCTTATAGAGCGCCGCTACAGTTGCTCGACCCGAGTGTTTCCGCAGCCTGCTAAGAAGTCGCCTTCAGCAACACGTGCCGGCGGTTCCTGGTGTGTGGCCGCACCTGGGCCGGCCAGCGGCCTGCCTCGACGGCCTTGTTCCACGCGGGGCTGGTCAGGACGTCAGGGCTTTCGAGCTCGTAGATGGCGGTGTAGGCCGGTTCGTTTTCAGCGCGCATCGTCTTTCTCTCGCCACCGATGTTCATGATCAGCTCTTCCCGCTTATAGCGTGTTATTCCAAGCACCCCGGGAACCCTGCTCAAGTTCGGAATGTGTTCCTGGTCGTACACCTCGTTGAACAGCGCTTCGTGCTCCGGGTCCACGTCCATGCTGACGATCATCAGATACTTGGCTTTTGGCATCGTCGGTAACCTCGCTCATTCTTCCAAAGGGAGTTTCGCTGTTTCGCGCGCGACCAACAGAGCGACAAGGGTCACGCACAAAGTTGCTTCAACATACAGTGATATCGCCGTGGTTGTGCGATATGCCTGGAACAGACTCGCCATAATCAAAGGTGCGAAACCACCTCCAACGATTCCGGACAGCGTATAAGCCAGGGACGAGCCGGCATAACGTACCCGTGTAGGGAACTGTTCGGTCACGAAGGCGGCTTGCGGCCCAAACATCAGGGCATGGATAAGGTATCCGATGACAACCGCCATCACGATAGAAACGGGGTTTGCGCGATCGACCAGGACGAAGAAGCCGAATGCCCACAGCATTGCCAGCACTGCACCAGCGGCGTAGACGGGACGTCGTCCAACACGGTCCGAAAGAGCCCCACACGCCGGGATCGCCAAGGCGTTGAAAACGGCTCCAATCATGATCGCCGTCAACGCTAACGTTCGCGAGAGATTGAGGACACTCGTCACGTAGGTCAGCGAGAAGATGGCGAACAGCGCATACAGCACATCCGAGCCGACGCGCGCGCAGCCAGCTATCAGCAGCCGCCGCCAATAGAACTTCAGCACATCCCCGATGGGTTTTCTTGCTTTGGCGCCGCTCTCCTCCAGCTCTTTGAACATGGGCGTTTCGTCCACGCCGAGACGGATCCACAGACCACAACCAACCAACACGATGCTGGCCAGAAGCGGTATGCGCCACCCCCACGATAAGAACTCGTCAGGAGAAAGAAGGTAGGTGATCAACGCAATACAGCCGGTTGCCAGCAAGGTGCCAAGCGACGGCCCGACCTGGGTGAATGAGGCGTTTCGTCCGCGTTTCTCCTGATCCCCGTGTTCTACCGATATGAGAACTGCGCCGGCCCATTCCCCTCCCAGGGCGACGCCCTGCACGAAGCGCAAGGTCACAAGCAGAATCGGACTCAGGATGCCGACTGATGCGTAGGTTGGAAGCAGCCCCATCAGCGACGTGGTGAGACCCATGATTATCAAGGTCACGAACAGCACGAAGCGACGCCCCAGCCTGTCGCCCAGATGTCCGAACACCACGCCGCCGACTGGTCTCGATATGTAACCGACCGCGTAGGTCGAGAACGCCAAAATGGTTCCGCTCAGCGGATCAAACGATGGGAAGAAAAGGCGGTTGAAGATCAACGCGGCCAGAGTGTTATAGGCTGTGAAGTCATACCACTCGAGCGTCGTTCCAACCGCGCTGGCTGCTGCAAGCCTGCCGGTGCTTGTTCTTGTGCTGCTGCTACTACTACTCTGCGTCGCCAAATATTGGTGGCTCATGGCTCTGCTTCTTCGCTTGATGGGCGACTGACCTCGAAGATAGAATCTGATCAGCTTACGTCATTCGCTAAAAACTTGGTATTTCTCCATCGCCAATCAGGGAGACCTTCATGGCAGAAGACAAGGAAAAGAAACAAGAGATTCGCCCGGCGCTGACGAGGCGCGATTTTCTGATCCGCAGCAATGCCAGCGCGGTGGCCATCGGCGTGATCAGCGGCACAGGTTTCGCTTCGACTCTGGTCGCCGAGCCGCAGGCTGGTGCAGCAATGGCTGCCCCGGTAAAGACGCGCCGCGTCACGCTCGACATCGACGGAAGTAAAGAGGAAGTCAACGTCGATGTTCGCGAAAGCTTGTGGGAAACGATGAACTACCAGATGGGCCTGTCCAACTGCAACCTTGGCTGCGACCGCGCCCAGTGCGGCGCCTGCACCATCGTGGTGGATGGCCGGGCCGTGAACTCGTGCACCGTGCTGAGTGCCCGATATGGCCGCGGCCAGAAGATTCTCACCGTTGCCGGCATTAGCAATGGTCCGGGTCTCCAGGGCCTGCATCCGCTTCAGCGCGCTTTCTGGTTCGAAGGCGGCTTCCAATGCGGCATCTGCACCCGCGGATTCATCATGGCCGCGTACCCGCTGCTTCAGGCCAACAAGAATCCGACCACGCAGGAAATCAAGGAAGCCCTGGCCGGCAATATCTGCCGCTGCGGCGAGTACGCGAAGATCCTGAACTCCGTAAAGAAAGCGGCCGCTGACCTTCGAGGGGAAAAGGTCACGTACACGGCGCCGTGGATCACCGATCAATCGAACAGGCCCGCGACTGCGGTGGCGGCAAACGGGACATCGAAGCAGTTTCAGTTCGTCACGGCGCTCGGCACGATCGAGCAGTTTGACGACCTCTCGCTCGAGTTGAAGCAGAAGCCCGGCATTCTCGACGTCTCGGGTACGGAACGAACGATCACGCCGGTTTGGGATCCGGCACGACTTGACGAAGCCGGAGTGCGCCGGATTCTTGCTGAAGCCGGGCATCCGGTGAGGCCTTAGGAAAATGGGATCGGACTGTAGCGGCGGTCTATGACCGCCGACGATGTCCCAAATTCCGGATCGCCGGCGGTCATAGACCGCCGCTACAGTCCGGCTCATTCTTCCCTCAGAAAAAGGTGACGATATGGAGCAAAAGAAAGTTGATGCTTTACGAGTGGTTCAGGATCCCGCCTATGCTGCCAGCTTAACGGAGAGTCAGTGGCGGGATCTCACCAACGATCCGGTGTGGAGTGAACTGGTCGGTGAATTTCATGAGATGACCGCTCCCGTGATTACTCTTTACGCGGCACAGCTCGGTCAGGCGGCTCCCCGGCCACAGACACCTCCGCGGGCACCGGCCGCACGGCCTCCGGCCCAGCCAGCGCCGCCGGCAAACACACCCCAGCAATTCGACGTGATCGGGAAGCGCGTTCCCCGGCTTCACGGTCTGGGTATTGTGACGAACCTCGGCCAGTACACCGAGAACATGCGGATGAACCGGATGCTGTTCACGCGCACGCTTCGCAGCCCGCATCCTCACGCGAAAATCAAAAGCGTCAATACCAGGAAAGCGGAAGCGCTGCGGGGAGTCGTGGCGGTGCTTCACCGCGGGAACCTTCCGGCCGAATATCGCGACGTCAAGTTGGGCAGCGGACCTCCGGACCGCTATCTGTTCAACGAGGAAGTGTTCGAAGTCGGTTCGCCAATCGCTGTCGTGGCGGCGGAGAGCGAGCACATTGCCGACGAGGCGATTCATCTCATCGAAGTCGGTTATGAAGTCCTGCCCGCGACTCTCGACATGATGGACGGCGCCAGTCCCAATGCTCTGAAGCAATGGGACAACCAGGAGAGGGGAACGATCATTGCCACCACCCCGCCTCTGGTTCGCGGCAATCCCGACGGAGCGCGCGCCGACATGAATATTGACGGAACGCTGACGAAGCCGACCGAACAGCACCTGGCCCTCGAGTTGACCAACTCGCTGATGTACTGGGACCAGGATCGGTTGATCGTCTACTACACCAACCAGCACGCTCACGGGACGCGCGCCGGCCTGTCGCAAGCGTTGAAGATTCCCGCGAACCGGATTCGCGTCATCCAGCCGGGATACATGGGCTCCGGATACGGATACCGTTCCGGCATCGACCTGGCGGAAGTTCACTCGGCTATCCTTGCGAAGATGACCGGCCGTCCGATCAAGACTGTCTATACGCGCGAGGAAGATTTCGTCACGCGCACGCATCGTCCGCAATTCCGGAACGAGATGAAACTGGGGGTCAATCGTGATGGAGCGATCCAGTACGGCCAGTTCCGCGTGTTTGCCAACGTCGGCGCGCAGCGAGCAGGCGCGGCGAACGGTTCCTGGTTCACGATGCAGAACCTGTACAAAATTCCAAACCTGAAGCTGGAAGCGATTGACGTTTTCACGAACAGCTACAAGTCGGGGCCGTATCGATGCGTCAGCCATCCGAACGGTACGTTTGCCCTCGAGCTAATGATGGAGAAGGCGGCTTACGCTGTCGGGATGGATCCGGTGGAGTTCCGGCTCAAGAATCTGAACGAGCAGGGAAATCCCGACACGAAGAAGCCATTCAGCAATCCCGGCATTCGCGATTGCATCACCGCCGCCGCCACCCGAATCGGATGGAAAGCGAAATGGCATGCGCCGCGCGCGCGTGAGGTCCGTCCGGGCATATTCCACGGCATCGGCCTGGCTGCGCATTCGTGCAGCCACGGCGCCGGGACGAATCCCGCAACGGGCCAGGTGATCGTGAACAGCGACGGCAGCGTGCAGTGCGTGTCCGCCTGCACGGAAATCGGGCCGGGCCAGCGGACGGAGATGGCGATGATCACCGCCGAGGCCCTGGGTGTTCCTTTAAGTAAGGTGAGCATCGCCACCTATGTCGATACGGATAACACGACCGACACCGGCGGCACCAACGGCAGCCGTCAGACCAATACGGGCGGCCGCGGTATTTACGAAGCCGCCATCGATGCCAAGAAACAGATTCTGGGGTACGCTGCGGAGAAATTTGTCGCGGATGCGAAGCGCAAGAACCAGCAGCTTCGAATGACCGCCGACCAGCTGGACATCCGGAACGGCGAGATATTCGTTAAAGCGACCCCGTCCATGAAACTCGGCCTCGACACTGTCGTTCAAGGGGCCGGCTTACCTATTCTCGGCCGTTCACTCTACCGGCAGGACGACGACTGGGAACGAACCGCCTGGGCAAGCCACGCCGTGGAGCTCGAGGTCGATACCGGCATCGGCAGCGTGAAGATCACGAAGTACGTTGCCGCCCACGATGTTGGAAGAGCGCTCAATCCTTTTGCGCTCGAGCAGCAGATCGAGGGTGGCGTGGTGATGGCGCTCGGCGCGGTTTTCAACGAACAGTTACTGATCGACGCTGCAACGGGACTGCCCATCAATGCGAACATGCTCGATTACCGGCCGCCCAGCATTCTCGACGTGCCGGAAGAAATCGACGTCGCCCTGATCGAAAAGCCAAAAGCATACGGCGTGTTCGGCGCTCACGGCATCGGCGAGCCGCCGATGGGACCGCCGGCGCCGGCGATAGCCGCTGCCGTTTACAACGCCGTCGGCGTCTGGATGGAAAGCATGCCGCTGACCCGCGAAAAACTTCTGACCGAACTCAAGAAGGTGAGGTAGCCGAGATGAGAAGCTTTGAACTTTACGAACCAACCACTGTAAAGGAAGCCGTCGATACGCTGACCAGGCTCGGTTCCAAGGCCAAGGTCCTTGCGGGCGGCAGCGATCTTGTCGCGGGCGTCATGAAGGATTGGGTTGAGGGTCCCGGCATGCCCTTGCCCGAGGCGCTGGTCGACGTGACAACCATACCTCAGCTTCGCGGGATCAAGGTGGACCGAAACGGCGCTACGATCGGCTCCAACATGACCCTGACGGAGATTATCGAGTCGAAGGAGTTGAAGCAGCAGTTTTCATTGCTCACCGACGCTGCGCACAGCGTCGCCTCACCGTTGATTCGCAATTACGCCACGCTGGGTGGAAATCTCAACCAGCGGCCGCGCTGCTGGTTCCTGCGCGGCCCGGATTTCCACTGCTACAAGAAAGGCGGCGACGCGTGCTTCTCGGTCAGCGGCGATAACCGGTTACACGCCATCATCGGCGGTGAACTGTGTTACATCGTTCATCCCTCCGACACGGCGACTGCGTTGCTGGCTCTCAATGCGCAGGCGAAGATCGCGGGACCGGACGGCGAGCGGACGGTTCCTTTCGACAACTACTTCATCAGTCCGCGCGAAAACGTGCTGCGCGAGAATGTTCTGAAACCCAACGAGCTGATGGTCGAAGTGTTCATTCCCACTCCGGCGCCCGGAACGAAGCAGACCTGGATGAAACTCAAGAATCGTGACGTTTACGACTTTGCGCTCGTAGCCGTCGCCGCCGCGTTCACCGTGGAAAACGATAACTGGAAAGACGGCCGCGTGGTGCTGGGTGGAGTCGCGCCGGTTCCGTATCGAGCCACAGGCGTGGAGAACCAGCTCAAAGACAAGAACATCAAAAACACCATCAAGCAGGCCGCGGCGATTATCCGGACTGTGGCGCGCCCGATGAGCATGAATGCGTATAAGGTGGATATCGCGCAGGCCATGGTGGAACGCACGATCCTTCAGGCATTAGCGTAGGTAGAAACACAAAGACACAAAGGGCACAAAGACACAAAGAAAGCCGGCATCAAAGATCATTTAATGCCGGCTTTCTTTGTGTCTTTGTGCCCTTTGTGTCTTTGTGTTTCTACCTACACTTTCAATCCCGCCTGAATACAATTCAGCGTCCATCCGTGGATAACCGCATTTGTGGCAATGTACCCGCCGTCAGAGTAAAGCCACGTGTTACCGTGCTCGTCTGTGAAAACCCCACCTGCGCGTTGCAGGATCAGGCAGGCGGCGGCGATGTCCCAGATCTTCAGGTCGAGGTGCCAGTAGGCGTGCATCCTGCCGCAGGCAACGTTGCAGATTCCGAGTGCCGGTGATCCCATCAGGTTGCAGTCATTCACCTGACCGATCATCATTCCCAGAATCATTCGTGTCTGGTCGCGCCGTTCACCCGTGTGCGGCCAGTCTGTGCCGACGATGGCGCTGCTCCAGGCCTCGATGCCTTCCGATATCTGCTGGACGTAAATCTTCCGGCCGTTGAGTGTCGCGGCGCCGTCGAGCGTCGCGGCGAACAGCTCGTCGCGGCAGGGATCGTAAACGACGCCGACGCAGATGTTCCCCTCGGCCCGCAACGCCACCGAGACGCCGAAGTACGGAATCCCCTGGACGAAGTTCAAACTCCCGCAGATCGGGTCGATGATCCACAGCTCCGGAGCATCTACGGGCAAAGGCGCATCGTCAGGTCCTTCTTCCCCGAGGATTCCGGCATCCGGATATTCAGCCTGAATTGTGGACGCGATCGCGTTCTGGACGTAGAAAGAGGCCTCGCAGACGACATCGCGATGCCCCTTCCACGTCACGTACCCAGGGTCGCCCAAGCGCATGCGCGCGACTTCGCCGCCTCTCCGGGCGGCGGCCATCGCTACGTCCAGCGCGCGATTGGTATCCATGACCCTGGTCAAAAGCTCAGATGTAGAAGATTTCTATGTGCAGCCACGCAGAAGAAAAATAACAAATAAGACGGAAGCGGGCACGCCCAAAATCCAGAGAATCATGTAGCCGATGGCGCCCTTTTCCTGATAGCGGCGGAACGCCTGCATTGGTGTTCGCATTATAAGTCCTCCCTCTATCCAATTACGTGCAGGCATGGTTCCAAAAAAACCAACGCGGGCTAAAGCGGCGGGAAATTCGGGGACAGACGTATAAATCACCTAAATTCGATCAAGGACCTTTGACCTGAATTTAGGTGATTTATACGTCTGTCCCCGAATTTCCCGCCGCTTTAGCCCGCGTCCATTTTCCCTTCCTAGTACCGGTAGTGTGACGCTTTGTACGGACCTTCAGCCGGTACGCCGATATAGGAAGCCTGCTCGGGCGTGAGCTTGGTCAGCTTCACTCCGAGGTGGTCCAGGTGCAGCCTTGCGACTTCTTCATCGAGTTTCTTCGGCAGCATATAGACCTTCTTCTCGTACTTGGCGGCATTCTCTTTAAGGTCGAGCTGAGCCAGCGTCTGGTTGGTGAACGACGCCGACATCACGAAGCTCGGATGGCCGGTGGCGCAGCCGAGGTTCAACAGGCGGCCTTCGGCAAGGATCATGACGCTGTGACCATCCGGGAAGCGCCATTCGTCATATTGCGGTTTGATGTTGATGTTCTCGATGCCTTTGACCTTCTTCAAACCCGCCATGTCGATTTCATTGTCGAAGTGGCCGATGTTGCCGACGATCGCCTTGTCCTTCATCTTCGACATGTGCTCGGTCGTGATGACGTCCTTGTTGCCGGTCGTGGTGATGAAAATATCCGCCGTCTTAACGACGTCTTCGAGCGTCGTCACTTCGTAGCCTTCCATCGCCGCCTGCAACGCGCAGATCGGATCGATCTCCGTGACGATCACGCGGCAGCCCTGGCCACGCAGCGCCTGCGCGCAGCCTTTGCCGACTTCGCCATAGCCGAGAACCACGGCAACCTTGCCGCCGAGCATCACGTCCGAGGCGCGCATCAGGCCGTCGGGTAGTGAATGACGGCAGCCATAGATGTTGTCGAACTTGCTTTTGGTCACGGAGTCGTTGACGTTGATGGCAGGGAAGAGCAGCCGTCCCTGTTCCTCCATCTGATAGAGTCGATGAACACCCGTCGTCGTTTCTTCTGAAACCCCGCGGATTGCTTTCGCGATCTTCGACCACACGCCCGGCCGTTCCTTCAGCTCGCGCCGAATCGTGTCGAGAATGATGCCCCACTCTTCCGGATCGCTTGCCGGATTGAATGTGGGAACCTTGCCGGCCGCTTCAAACTCCAGGACCTTGTGAACGAATAGCGTTGCGTCTCCGCCGTCGTCCACGATCTGCTCCGGTCCGGAGGCATCGGGCCAGCGGAGACCTTCCGCCGTGCACCACCAGTACTCTTCAAGCGTTTCACCTTTCCACGCAAACACGGGGATTCCCCGAGGCTTCTCCGTCGTTCCTCCGGTTTCCGGGCGGCCGACAACGACCGCGGCTGCCGCGTGGTCCTGAGTCGAGAAGATGTTGCAGGATACCCAGCGCACATCGGCTCCGAGCTCGGCGAGGGTCTCAATGAGGACTGCCGTTTGAATGGTCATGTGCAGACTGCCCATGATCTGCATGCCGGCCAGCGGTTTCTTCGCGGCGTAGCGGGCGCGAACCGCCATCAAGCCCGGCATTTCCTGTTCGGCAAGACGGATTTCCTTCCGGCCGAACTCCGCGAGAGACAAGTCTTTTACTTTGAAGGGCTCCCGCCCTGCTTTTCGAGCCTCGTCGAAGGCGTGAATGCGATCAACTGTAGCTGGCATAGAAATGCTCCTTTGTATTTTTAAGTTTAACTCCAATCCGCTGTAGCGGCGGTCTATGACCGCCGGCGATCTCGCAAATTGCTGGATCACCGGCGGTCATAGACCGCCGCTACAGCGAATTAGCCCCGACGCGCGGTGGCGACGAATAAAGAAGGTCCTTTGGTTTTGGATTCCGGTTGCAGAGCCCGCCACCGCACCTCTTTGAAGCCGGCGGCGTGCAGCCACTGAACCATCTGCTTCTCGCCGAAACCAAGCCAGACGTGCCCCATCGTCTGCCGATACTCTTCCCGCTCATGCGGGACCATATCCAGGATCAACAAGCGCCCGCCCGCTTTCAGCGTTCGTGCGGCTTCCGCCAGTGCTCGCCTGGGTTCAGGCAAATAGTGCAGCACCAGCATCATCAGCGCGACATCCAGCTCGCCATTTTTGATCGGAAGCTTTTCCATGGGGCCCTGCCGAACCTCAACGTTCTTCCGGCCCGCCAGTTGTTCGCGCGCAGCCTCCAGCATCTCTTTTGAAGCATCCACCGCAATTACTTTCTCCGCAAACGGAGTCAGCCAGTCGCTGACTTTTCCGGTTCCGCATCCGAGATCGCCGACTACCGAATCGGGCTCCAGCAGTGCAGCCAGAGCGCGCAGATGACTTGTAGGGCCATAAAGCTCGTCCCGAAGCCGATCCCACTGGCCGGCCGCGGAAGAGAAAAAAGCTGCGGACCGGGAGCGCCGGGATGCGAGGACGTGCTTCAAACGCCGCCCGTCGTCCGAAGCGGCAGGAGAGGACGCGAACTGCTCGCGGACTACCTGCCACAAGCGTTTGGCCGAAGGATCGACGTCATCGAGGGGCAGCGTGTAGAGCCGGCTTGTTCCGTCTCGGCGTGATGTCACCCAGTCGCCGTCGGCCAGAGTCTTCAAATGGCGGCTGACGGTCGACTGCGGCAGTTGAACGACATCACAGAGCTCGGAGACCGTAAGCTCGCAGTCCTCGAGAACCGCGAGCATACGGACTCGGATCGCGTCGGAAAGGACAGAAAGCTGATCAACGACGGTGGAGGCTTCTTTCATCCGTATAACCGGATGAAAGGATATATGAAGTTGGTAACGCTTGTCAACCAGGGCGGAACCAAAGAATTAGCCGCGAATTACGCCGATTACGCGAATGGGGGCACAAAAACGTTCTTGATGCCCCATTCGCGTAGTCGGCGTAATTCGCGGCTAATTCTTTGGTTCCCGCCCTAGAAATTCACCCGCGCATTGAACACCCATCTTCGGTTGCCCGTTGCCGCAGTAATACGCCCGAAGCTGGTGGAGTTGATGCTCAAATTAGGATTATTGGTCCCGCCGAATTCGGTGAAATTCGGATGGTTCAACACATTGATCGCATCCACCCGAAATTCGAACTCCTTGGTTTCCTTTATGCGGACGCGTTTGATCAGGTCCACGTCCAGACCGAGATTGGATGGGCCCTCGATCCATCGCATGCCGAGATTGCCGAGCGTTCCAGGCTCCGGATTCACCAGAAGGATCCGGCCCTGGGAATCCGTGATCGCTTTATTGCTGAATGCGCCCTGGGTTGCCTGCAGGGCGGTGACATTGCTCCTCGAGGGATCCGGAACCTGCTGGAGGCCGTCGAAATAGACCACGCCATTGGCCACCTTGGTGATCTTCCCCGCGCTCTTTGGAAAATCCCCGACGATGTTGGGCGTGAGGTTGTTGGTTGTCGTACTGTACGTAAACGTCGTGATGGGAGCAGTGATCGTCAATGGCGGCCCGGAACCCCAGCTGAAGATTCCTCCCAATTGCCAGCGCTCGACCAGACGTTGCACTAATCCGGAAGCGTTCTTCAGGAAGGGCCGATTCGGGCCGAATGGCAGCTCGTACGTGCCGTTGCTGGTGAGGTCGTGCGTGCGGTGGAAGCCAAGCAGACTCTTGTCCAGCGAACGGTTTCTGGGGTTGCGATAGGTGGCGCCTCCGTCACCATCCGCTTCTCCCAGATTCCGGCTCCACGTATATGTGGTCTGGTTCGTGAGGCCGTTCGACAGGCGCTTGGTGACCTGCAGCTGCAGCGAGTGGTACGTGGAATTGCCGGGGTTTCCGTGCAACGTCACATCGCTGAACTGCGGATTGACCACAATGAAGTTCTCAGGAAAGCCGTTCCGCCGGAGGAGACCGCCGCCCTCACCGGTACCGGTGGTGCTCGTGTTCAGGAAGTTCGCGAGTGCGCCGACGTTACCATTGGCGATCATATTTCGGGTCGTGGCATTCTGGCGCAGCGCTGCAGAACCCGTGAGGGTGGTCCCATTCACAACGCCGCCGCCAAGATTGATTCCCCGCAGCATTTGATCGAACAGCAGCGCGTCATCGCCGGCCCGAGTGGTCTTGAAGGCATCGAGAATTCCGTTCTCAAAGATATTGGGGGCGTTGAGCTGAATACCTCCCCAGAGTTTTGTTCCTTTACTGCCGATATAGCGGACTTCCATCGTGAGGTTGCGGGCAATCTCGCGCTGGACTTCCAGATTCCAGTTTTGAATGTAGCTGGCCACGCGGTCCAGCATGGCGATGCTCTGCGTCCGGTCTGTCAGTGGAACCGGCTCGAGGGGCTGCATGATGATCGGCTGCGGCATAGTGAAGCTGGACATCGAGACATAGTACGGCCAGCTATAAACGACACCCTGGGCGCCCGAACCGTGAAATATGCCGGGGACATTGCTAATGATCGTCTCGACCGTGTTGAAAGAGCGGGGCCCTCCCAGATAGCTCATCCCGTATCCCGCGCGGACCACCGTCTTGTCCCGTCCCCACCAGGGAAGCGACCAACTCAGTCCGACAGCGGGCGCAAAATTGTTCCAGTCGTCCCTGTTGGTTTTCTTGTCCGGGTGCGTGGACTTCTTTCCGACAAACTCCACCCTGGTTATGGATCCCTGCATCATTCCCGGATGCCATAAGGCGTTGAAGTCCGTGCCCGAGATTCCGAACAACCCGGCTTTTCCTCCAACGACGCGCGCCGACAGGCCATTGTCCTCGTACGGCTGAGCGAATCCTTCGTAATGAACGCCGACGTTCAATGTGACATTCGGGCGCAGCTTCCAATCGTCTTTGATGAACCAGCTGAACTCGTCCTGAACGATTCTCTTTCGATTCAAAATGAGATCCGGATAACCGACCCACGTCAGGTCCTTGGAGTTTTTCAAACCGAAGCCCTGACGAATGTTGTCCAGCGAGCCGGCAAGGTCGATGAGCAGGTTCCGCGCGGCAGTCTGGTTGTTGCCGGTCAGGCCGGAAATGCTGTTGCTGTCGATTCCGGCCACCGGGACTCCTCCGGCGCCGTAGAAAGCTCGCGGGAAAAGGTCGGGCTGGTTCGCACTGTCGGACCGTGTGTAGCGAAGCTCCCCGCCAAATTTGAAGGCGTGTTTGCCTCGGGTCCAACTGAGATTGTCTCCGACGATCGTGATGGGATTCACGGCAATGCGATGGCCGCCCAGTCCTGCCGGGCCGATAAAGCTTTCCGGGTAGTTGATCGGGGAAGGCTTGACCGGGATTCCATTGCTCCTGGGGAGAAACGAAAATGCTTCCCGTCCTGTTTCGTCGGGCCGGTCCGGCGCGGGCCATTGAAAATTGATGGACCTCCGCCGTCCGCCGCGAAATTCATTCACGAGGGTCGGCGACAGCGTGGATACGAACGATATCGAGTACACATCCGGCCGCCGGACAGCTAGGCCGCTAAACGCGTCGGGCCAGCGTGCTCTGCCTGCCTGATCGGCGGCGCCCCAGGTCTTCTCACGACTGCCGACGAGGCTGAGTTTGTGGTTGGCGTTGAAGCTGTGGTCGATTCGCATGTTGTACTGGTCTCGATCGACGTCCGGCCCATTGCCCAACGTGAAGTCGAGGCCCTCGAGATGGCGTACCCAGCGAACCCCGGCGAGATTGAGGCCATCGCAGAAAGTGCCGGCCACAGCCGGTCCGCAACTCGTGAAATCGTTCGCCGGGGGCATTCTCTTGAGTATTTCCCGACTGAACGCGCTGTTATCAAATGTCGGCCGGGCCGGATCGCGGCCGAACACGTTGAAGGACTGAAGATCTCCGGTGGCGCCTGCGGGCTTCACGGCATTGCCCTGAAAATCGACGGTCGGGCGGTTCGAAACGGCGTTCCCATTATCGACTCCGGGAAAAAACCGGAAGATGCCCTGGCGCGCCTGGGCCGTCAGCGCCGGGCCCACGAAGGATTCTCGCGCGATATACCGCTGGCCTTCGAAGAGGAAGAAGAAGAATGTTTTGTTGTGAATGATCGGTCCGCCGAGCCGCCCGCCATACTGATTCCGGTTGTCGTAATTTTTTCCAACCCCGTTGAAGTTGTTGAACCATGTATTGGCGTCAAGCGCGGAATTCCGATTCGTCCAGAATACGCTTCCCCGGAACTGATTGGTTCCCGACCGCGTCACCATCTGAACCTGTCCCGAACCGCGTCCCGCTTCGGCATCCACAGTCGAGACAATGACCCTAACTTCCTCGACGAGGTCCGGGCTCGCATATGTGGCGGAGAATGCTCCATTTTCGTACCGCCCGTCGCCCACCACGATTCCGTCGCGCGTCGTATTCGTTGCGCCCAGCCGATTGCCGGCAAACACACCTTCGAGACCTCCGGTCGACTGAGTGCCGCCCTGCGTGCGGATCAGATCGAGCACGTCTCGGCTTGCCAGGGGCAGATCGCGGACTTTGTACTCGGGAAGGACGGTGCCCACGGAGGATGAAGATGTGGCAAGCAGCGTGTCGGCGGCCACCGTCACCTCGAGCGCCGTCGCGACCGAACCCACTTGCAGCGTGAAGTTCAGTCTTACCTGCTGCGACACTCCAAGCACAACCTCGTTGTAGGTCTGCGTCTGAAATCCGGGCAGCTCCGCCCGCGCCCTGTAGTTTCCTGTCTGGAGACTGGGGAACTGGTAAGCACCTGCTTCGTTGCTGACCGTTGTGCTGACGATTCCGGTCTGGGTATTCGTCACGGTAATCGATACGCCGGGAATCAAAGCTCCTGTCGCGTCCGAAACGGTGCCACCCAGCGTGGCGTTACTTGTTTGAGCAAATGTGTAAGTGGAGACAGCCGCACACAGGAACAGGGCTGCGACGAGAGATTTTCCCATGATTGCACCTCTGCGAAATGCCTGTTTGGACTCGGGTTATCAGTTGAACTTGGGCGGGAGAGTTATCACAGCCAAATCGATTGGGTCAAGAATCGGGTGAACCACAAAGACACAAAGAATTAGCCGCGAATTACGCGGATTACGCGAATGGGGCGCATCAAGAATTTTTTTTCTTGCGCCCCATTCGCGTAATCCGCGTAATTCGCGGCTAATTCTTTGTGTCTTTGTGGTTTACCTCTCCGCTGGGCGGCCGTCCAGTGGGTTGAGTCGCTGATTGAAATTCGGGCGGCGGCCGGCACGGACTGCGCTTTCCCACCTATCAAGGAGGGGACCACCTTGCGGCCAGAAGTTGCGAGCGCGACGGAAATATTCGAGAACGGTGTCGCGTTCACCGCGGTCCAGGAGGATCCGGGCGACGGAAAAATCCGGAGCCTTTTCCTGAATGGCCGTGGTCGTGGCCGCTTCAAGGAGATATCGTCCGGCGTTTGCAATGTCGTCCGCGTCCAATGCGGCTTGCGCAAGGACGAGATTGCCCGTGTAGATCGCGGCGCTGGAATCGGCGTGTTCACGCAGGAGCTTCGAAGCGTAATTAGAATTGAACCGCGTTTTCCAGGGATTCTCCAGAATGCGAAACGATCCGAATAGAAGAGCGACGGCGACGCCGATTCCGACGACGGCCAGAATTCGGCCACGCCGCCAGAGTCCGATCGTCCCGATGATTACTCCCACAAGGCCCCAGCTCCAGAGCCAGTCCGCGGCAACCGAAGCCGGCGAGATTGAATTCATCAGATCCAGCGGCAGTGCGTAGCGAGGGAAATACAGCGCCGCCAGCGCCAATCCAAGGAGTCCGCAGCCGACAGAAGCTAGCGCCCACGGGTTTCGCTGTCGGGACTTATCGGTGGCTTGTGCGGATCGGTGAAGCTTGTCGAGCTCGGCTCCGAACAACCATCCTCCTGCGGTGCCCGCGATCACCCACATGACGACTTGCTCCCAGGGAGCGTTTCCGAGATTGAGTAAGGAATGTGCGGGACCGTAGAGCACTTGAAAAGCGATGCCGGCGATTCCGCCGGGGATGGCAAACGCCTTGGCGCCGTCGAATCGCTGTCGCGAGGGAAGCGCCAGCACCGCGCAGCCTCCGACCAGCCAAAATACAAATGCCGTTGCAAGTCCCGTATACAAGACGTCGCTAGGCGATACGAGACGAGCATCCTGTAGGCCGAAGAGGTACGCCACGAGCCCGAGGTTCACTCCGAATACCAGCGGAAGTCCCCATCGGCGTCCATACGCCAGGCCCCCCGCGACTCCGCAGATCAGACCCGCTACCATGAAGTAATCCGCTTGTAAGAGAGGCGCAGTTCGGGCATATAAAACCGCCAGACTGAAGGCGATCAAAGCAGTGAGCCCAAAGCCGATTGCGCCACGAAGGGCAAAGCGTGTCATTCGGATTGCCTCCAGAATGTGATGAACGCGGGCTAAAGCCCGCGACTACATTTGGCGTCAACTTCTGCCCTGAATGTAGTCGCGGGCTTTAGCCCGCGTTCATGCTCAAGATTAGTACCCTGCGGCGCAATCTACCACATTCAGTAGCAACTCACCGCGTTGAAAACGATCCAGATTTTCGCTGAACAGGTCGATGACTTCGTCCCAGTGGTCCGGGCGCACGCCGGAGGAGTGTGGGGTGATGACGACGTTCGGGAGGGTCCACAGGACGCTGCCTGTATCCAGGGGTTCGTGATCAAAGACATCCAGCACTGCGCCTCCGAGCTGGCCGTTCTGCAACGCGGCGATCATGGCGGCTTCATCGACGATCCTGCCACGGGCAACGTTGATGAGAATCGCGCCACGATTGAGAAGCGCGATTTGCCGGGCACCGATCAGGCGATCCGTTTCGGGAACGGACGGCGCCGCGAGCACCAGCACGTCGCATCCGCCGGTCAGGCGGCGGCGAACAGCGGTCACCTTCATGTCGAATGCGTGCGCGCGGCGCGCGACTTCCTGTCCGATCGTTCCGAGACCGATGATCGTCATCCGCCGGCCGTGCAGACTCCACGGCCACGCGCCGTCCGTCAGTTCGTTCTGAATCCATCGGCGCGCGCGTTGTGCAGCCAGGGTCAGGTTGAACCGGCGGGAGAGGACAAGAAGTCCGCCGAGCACATATTCGGCCATCGCGGCGGCCTGAATTCCCTTTGAGTTCGTGACAAGGATTTTGCGGGGAGCCAGATCCTGAAGCGGCAGGATATTAACGGCTGCCGCCGTCGAGTGCACCCATCGAAGCCGCGCCGCGCGGCCGACCATTGCCGGCGTCAAACGGGACGCCAGGGCGGCGTCCGCATCCTCGATCGCAGCGAGCGCTTCCGCCTCGTTCAATGCCTGCGTGAACCTCACATCCGGAAATCGCTCCCGCAGGCGCCGCACCTGCGCCTCCGGAACATTCCAGAACTTGACCGGCCAGAAGGTATAAACCAGTACATTCATCGAGGAGAGTTTACACCGCTCAGGAATGCTCGACGCCGTGGGTTTTACGGGGGCGGGAAGAAAAGAATTAGCCGCGAATTACGCGGATTACGCGAATGGGGCGCATAAAAAAATTCTTGATGCGCCCCATTCGCGTAATCCGCGTAATTCGCGGCCGATTCTTTTCTTCCCCATAAAGCAATGTCATCCAAGCGCTTCTTTGTGTTTCACGTCAGTAGTCACGGCGTTGAACCAGTTGGGATAGATCGGCGTCGGGGCGGTCAAGGTGTCGAGTTCCGCGAGTTCTGCGTCCGTCAGTTTCACATGGACGGATTTCAAATTGTCTTCGAGCTGGTGTGGCTTTGTAGCTCCGACGATGATGCTCGCGACCACCTTCTTCGCCAGCAGCCATGCCAGTGCTATCTGGGCGACGCTGGCGTCGCGCTGCTTGCCGATCTCGCGTATTTTTTCGACGAGCTTGAATCCGAATTCCTTGTCGAACGGCAGCAGATCGAATCCGGAGAGCCGGTTTTCCTCGGCCTTCAGATTATCGCGCGTGTACTTGCCGCTCAGGAAGCCGCCGGCGAGCGGGCTCCACACGGTCATGCTGAGGCCGGCGTATTGCATGAATGGAACAACCTCGTGCTCCACGTCGCGTCCCAGCAGCGAGTAGTACATCTGCCCGCTCGTGAATTTTGCCCAGCCTCTTTCGTTCTGAATCCGGAACCCCGCGGCGGCCCTCCAGGCGGACCAGTTCGAGTAGCCGATGTATCGGACCTTGCCGGCTCGAACCACATCATTCAGGGCTTCCAGTGTTTCATGCAGCGGCGTGTAGCGGTCTTCCCTATGCACGATGTAGAGGTCGATGTAATCCGATTGAAGCCGCTTCAGGCTTGCGTCGCAGGAAGCGAGGATATGCCGCCGCGAAAGTCCGGCCTGCGTCATCGGCTCTCCGCTTCTGAAGCCGACCTTCGTGCCGATCACAACATCCTGCCGCCGATCGCGCAGCAGCTCACCGAGCATGACTTCGGACTGTCCCTGCGCGTACCCATCAGCGGTATCGAAAAAATTGATTCCAGCTTCGAGCGACTGGCCCACGAGAGCCTGCGCCCCTTTCATATCGACTTTGGTGACGGCGGGGAACCGGGTGTCTGTCCCGAACGTCATCGCGCCGAAGGCGAGTCTCGAAACGATCAGGCCTGTATTTCCAAGACGTGAATACTGCATGAGAGCCTCCATTTTGGATATTCCATGATATAGATTACGAACTTTATGAAGAAGGTGGTTATTCCACTGCTGATCGTATGTGCGCTGTTTGTCTACAAGGCGAACTCGTCCATCAAGGTCCTGCGCTCGACGTGGAGCTCAGGCACGATAGCGGCGAGACCCGAAGTCGTCGCATTTGGCGGGCAGGCGTTGGCCCTCAACGCGGTGGACCGATTCGTGAATTATTTTGCAGTGATCTGGCCGGCGCTGGCTTTTGGTGTATTGATTGGCGCCGCAGTGCGTACCTTCGTTTCTCCGGGCTGGTTTGCCGGTTTCGCGATCAAGAAACCGGTTACCGCGCAACTGACTGCGGGGTTGGCCGGAGCGCCCCTGATGCTGTGTTCGTGTTGTGTTGCGCCGGTTTTCACGAGTGTGGCCGAGACGTCGGGAAGATTGGGTCCCGCACTGGGCCTGTTGCTGGCATCACCAGTGTTGAATCCGGCAGCGCTGGCGTTGACATTCATGCTGTTTGATTCCCGTATTGCTGCCATCCGTCTGGTATTGGCGCTGACGGCCGTTTTAGTGATCGGACCTGTGAT
>WNFO01000643.1_pt1 | contig 25531 bp, 28 predicted proteins | sample 5400251 | NCBI WGS metagenome assembly WNFO01 (sample SAMN13153354, study PRJNA577476) | soil metagenome | isolation source: 100 cm saprolite under Madrone tree | place: USA:California | collected 2016-06-14
TCGGAGGCGGACATCTGCGCCTTCGTCAACCTGTGCGGATTCAACGAGCCCCTGTTCATGGATATGGAATACGTGGCCAAGGAATCGGTCTTCAAGGGGCGGGCCGCCCCGGGCGCGCTGACCTTCTCCCTCTCCGAGGGGCTTATCATGCAGACCGGGCTCATCCACGGCACCGGCATGTCCTACCTCGGCGGCGAGATCCGCATCGTCTCGCCGGTCCTCGAGGGGGACACTCTCCGCGTGAGCGTCACCATCACCGACAAGCGCGAGACCAAGAAGCCCGATCGCGGCATCGTCACCTACCGGCACGAGGTGACCAACCAGCGCGGGGAGATCGTGCTGGAGGCGACCGTGAAGCGCATGATCAGGCGCGCCGAGGCCTGATGCGGCGTCGGGCGACGCGATGAGCGAAGGCGCGCGCATCGCGCAGATCAGCCGGTCGGAGGGCGGAGTGCCCAAGCGCGCGGTGCCCGCCGCCCGGGTCACCACCCTCGGCCTCCAGGGCGACGTCCAGGGCAACCGGACGATCCACGGCGGCGCGGAGCGCGCCCTCTGTCTCTTCTCCCTCGAGCGCATCCGGGCCCTCCAGGCCGAAGGGCATCCGATCAGTCCCGGGAGCATCGGCGAGAACCTGACCCTCGAGGGCATCGACTGGAGCTTGGTCGTACCCCGGGCGTGTCTGCGGCTGGGCTCGGAGGTCGTCGTCCAGGTCACGCGCTACACGGCCCCCTGCGTGAACATCACCGGCTCCTTTCGGGATCACGACTTTGCCCGCGTCTCGCAGAAGCTCCACCCCGGCGACAGCCGCGTTTACGCCCGGGTCCTCCACGAAGGGAACGTCGAGAGCGGAGATCCGGTCCGGATCCTGTCCGACCACGAGGCCTCGGCCCTGATCGGCGCCCGATGAGGACGGCCGACGCCGTCATCGTCGGCGGCGGGGTGACCGGCGTCTCCATCGCGTTCCATCTCGCCGGGCTGGGCGTCCGGCGCGTGCTGGTCCTCGAGCGCAAATTCCTGGGCTCGGGCGGTACCGGCCGATCGGTCGGCATCATCCGACAGCTCTACCCCACTCGCGAGACGAGCGAGATGGTCCTCCGGTCGCTCGCGGTCTTCGAGCGGTTCGGGGAGGCGGTCGGCGGCGAGGCGGGCTTCGTGCGCACCGGTGCCCTCATCGGCGTCTCGCCCGCCATGCGTCCGACACTGGAGCAGACCCTCGCGCTCCAGCGCGGGATCGGGATCCAGGCCGAGATCGTGGACCCGGCGGATCTCGGCCGCATCGAGGCCCGCATTGATCCGTCGGGCCTGGGCGCGGTCCTGTGGGAGCCCGGCTCGGGCTACGGGGATCCCTCCGCGGTCACCGCCGGGTTCGCGAGCGCGGCGCGCCGGCGGGGCGCGGCGATCGAGCAAGGCGTCGAGGTGACCGCGATCCGGCAGGAAGCGGGACGGGTCATCGGAGTGGAGACCGCGGGCGGCGAGCGGATCGACGCGCCGGTGGTGATCAACGCGGCCGGCCTGTGGGCGCCGCGGGTCGCGCGCCTGGCCGGCGTCGAGCTGCCGATCGTGATCGGCCGGCATCCGGTGTTCATCGTGTCTCGTCCTGCGCAGTTCGGCGCCGCCCACCCGGTATACCTCGATCTGGCGGGCGGCAGCTACGTCCGGCCCGAGACCGGCGGTCTGACGATCACCGGCTCGCTCACCGACGACGAGGCGCAGCATCCGATGGACGCCGACCTGCTGGGCGGCGAGGCCGGATTCGACGAGGCGGCGGAAGTGCTCGCCCGCACCGCCCGCGCCATCCCCACACTGGTGGAAGCCCGGTTCAACCGCGGCTACGCGGGAGCCTTCGACATCACCCCGGACTGGATGCCGATCCTCGACGAGTCGCCGGTCCGCGGCTTCTGGATCGCGGCCGGGATGTCCGGCCATGGGTTCAAGCTCTCCCCGGCGGTCGGCGAGATGGTCGCGGCGCTGGTCACCGGCGAGCGGCCGCCGGTCTCCGCCACCCCTTTCCGGCTCGACCGGTTCGACCTCAGTGTCCCCTCCGGCGCGACCTTCGTCTCGTCGTATCTCCGGCCGGCCGGATCGCCCAACCCGACCGGCCGGGGCGAGGCCCCCGGGAGGTGACCTCCAACCGGACGGTGAGCATCCTGGCCGGTCTCTTTCTCATCCTGGCCTTCTTCGGGCTCTCGATGACCGCGCCCGGCCTCCAGATCACCTTTCGCCCGCCCCTGACCGCGAGCTCGCCGGGGGAGGTCTACTTCTGGCTCGGCCACGCCCTGCTCTTGTTCCCGGCCTCGTGCCTGATCGGCCACGCCTTGGCCGGATGGATCGGGCCACGGCTCGTCCGCCTCCGCGACGAGATCGGACAGCTCGCCCCACGCGACCTGGCGGTCGGCGCGCTCGCCCTCTTCCTCGTGACGATCGCGCTGGCCCGGGTCGGTCGCTTCCTGGTCTTCTACGATTTTCCGTTCACGGACGACGAGTACGCGACCCAGTTCGGCGGCTACATCTTCGCGACCGGCCGCGCCGTCGCCAAGCTGATCCTGCCGCCGAACGCGATTCCCACCCTCGGGCTCTACTACCGGGACGGCCTCGTCGCGAGAGCCGATTGGCCGGGCGCCCAGGCGGTCTGGGCCGTCGGCGAGCTCCTCGAGCTCGGTCCATTCGTCTGGGCGGTGCTGGCCGCGATCCCGGTGGGCGCGCTCGCGCTGCTGATGCGCCGGCGGCTGGACGCGGGATGGGGCTTCGCGGCCGCGGTGATGTTCCTGTGCTCGCCGATGGCGCTCATGCTCTCGATGACGTCGCATGCCCACCTCGGGTCCCGGGCCATGCTGGCCCTGGCCCTCGCGGGATACTGGTTCGCGGAGCAGCGAGGAAGCTTCGGACTCTGGACGCTCACCGGGCTGGCCTTCGGGCTGGGCTTCCTGTTCCGGCCCCTGGAGACCGTCTTCTTCTCGGCCCCGCTCCTCGCCTGGGCCGCCGTCCAGAGCATCCGGAAGGCGCCGGGCTATTCCCGCGCGCTGCCCGCGCTCGTGCTCGGCGGGCTCGTGCCGGTGCTCCTGATGCTCGCCCACGCGTACGCGGTGACCGGGAATCCCTTCGTCCCGCCCCGTCTGGACGATCCCGCCGCGACACCCCAAGACCTCGTGAGCAACGCCCTCTGGTTCCGGTTCGGCGCCAACATGGCCTACAACACGTTCATGCTCGCGATATGGTTCCTGGGCCCGCTCGGAATCCTGCTATTCACGGCCGGCGTGATGACCGATCGCTTCACCCGCCTGCTGGGCCTGGGCGTCTTCACCGGCCTGTGCCTCACGCTACTGCACACCAACATGGGGCTGCACTCGGTCGGACCCATCCACTACTCCGAATGCGCGGTTCCGCTGACGATCATCGCGGTCCACGGCCTCGCCAACATCCTGCGGACCGCGAAGGCTCATCACGTCGATGCCCGTTCGATCGCGAGCGCGGTCGTCGTCGCGCTGGTGCTGGGGCTCGGAATCTTCAACCTCAAGCACGCGGCCGCTCTTCAGGAGCAGGCGGGAATCCAGGCCACCGTCTACGACTGGGTCGAGCGGAGCCGCCCCGATTCCACCGGGCCCAAGGTCATCGTGCTGGCCCCCCAGTTCGGGGCGACCTGGGTCCATCTCATCGGACCGACGACGGGCTCATGGGTCTTCGAGTGGAGACGGCCGCATCCGGATCTGCACGACGATCTCGTCATCCTGCACGATCTGCCCGGCCTCGAGCCAAGGGTACGCGCCCAGTTCCCGGATCGCCGCTTCTATCGGCTGCAGCTGCTCACGGGTCCGCCGTTCGGGGTGATCCTGCCGCTCGCCGGAAATCCCGGGCCGGTCCTGCCGTACGGCGCGCCGGCGGGTGGCTGACCCGGGCCCGGGCGAGGGCCCGGGCTCTACCGGGCGGTAATCTCCCGGGAGATGCAGACGAGATTCGATCGCAGCAGGGGCAGGCCGGACTTCACGAGCCGGTTCCGGCGCGAGACCGGGAACAACGATACGAACGACGGGCCGTCCAGGAGATTCAGGTTGTCGATCTCCGCGAAGTACGTGAATCCGAGCCGGCGGAGGACGGACCGGTAGAGGCCGTCCGGCAGCCAGTGCAGTAGGGGAAGAAACGTGTGGAGCTCGACCGGGAATCTCCGGTTCGGGGTCGTGAACAGCACGTTGCGGCAGACCCGACAGACCTCGGCGACGAGCGCGATCTGTTGATCTCGCGTTCCCGCGTGCTCCACGACCGCGTTGCAGATCCCGTAGTCGAAGTAGCCGTCCGGCAGCGGGATGGCGCGAAGATCGGCTTCGACGTACCGGGCGCCGGGAAACTCCTCCGAGAACCAATCCGCTTCCTCGGCGGCCCGGCCGATCACGGTGAGCCGCTCCCGATGCGGATAGAGGCTCTCGAAGAAGTAGTGGACCGGGTGGTCGCGGTGGCCGGAGACTCCGAAGTCGGCCACCCGCGACTCCGGACCGGGGGCGAATTCGTCCATGAAGCGGGCAAAGATCCGCCGCCGGACCCGAAGGGCGAGATCGTTCTTCATGCGGTCGAGGGCACCGAGCTCGGTCGAGTAGCGAAGGGCCACCGGGCTAGGCCTCCGGGGACGACTGGATCACGCTGATCATCCGACCCATCTCGTCAGCCGTGGCCACGTCCGCCGCGCGACCGCCACGAGTGCCACCGATGCGAGGCCGGTCACCACCGCCGCCGCCATCGGCCACGACAGGTGGCCACGGGTCGTCGCGTCGTAGAACAGGCTCGCGCCCAGCACCAGGGCCACGTTCGATGGAATCATGGCGACGATCGACCATCCGATGTAGCGCCAGAATCCGATTCGGGTCAGCCCGAATCCGTAGTTGACGACCGTGAAGGGGACGATCGGGAAGATCCGCACGAGCGGGATCAGGACCCAGTCGTGCGCGTCGACCAGCGCGGACAGGCGCGCGAACCCCGCCGTGCCCGCCATCCGCTCGGTCACCGCGGTCCGCGCGAGATAGCGGGCGATCAGGAAGGCAAGAGCCGCCGAGGCCGCGCTCGCCACCACCATCACCGCGATGCCCCCCACCACCCCGAACAAGACGGGGGCGAGCAGGGTGAACGGCATGCTCGGCATCCCGACCAGGGTGGCCGCCACGTACGCGAGCACGTACGCGACCGGTGCGAGCCGTCCCAGTCCTCCCGTCCACTCCTGCGCGGCGCGGGCGTAGTGCTCCACGTCGATCAGGCGCCCGCCCGCGACCATGGTGAGCAGGAGGAGAGCTCCGACCGCCAGCGGCCAACGACTGCGTGAGGCGGCGTCCGTCCGCGGGGCGGTCATCGGCGAGAGGGCGACTGGCATCGGATGGATCCCCTTACCCGTCGACCGATTCGCCCGCGATCACGCCCGCTCCCGGACCATCGACTCCATCCTCAAATCGGCGCGGATTCGGCCGAACACGAAGCCCAGGTAGCTGCGGTTCGTGGGCACCGGGATGCCGGCGGCCACCAGGAGGCGATGAACCCGGTGCAGGTTGTAGTTCGGGATGCTGGGAAAGACGTGGTGCTCGTAGTGCAGGTACTGGCCGAACGGGGCGATGATCCACCGCTCGAGCACGTTGAGCCGGCTCGTCCGGGTCAACCACGCTTCCTGTGGGGTGTCCGGGCGATATCCGGCCTCGAAGCCGTGTTCGGCGATGGACCTGACCCGGATCTGCAGCGGATAGAGCGTCATGATCGGCAGGACGTGCAGGAGCAGGTACGCCCAGGGCCCGCCGGCCAGCGTGAACACGGCCAGCAGCGCGAGCTGAGCGAGGGCGACCGGCATCATCGAGCGAACCATCGCAATCAGACCTCGCGGCGTGAGGCGTCGCCACGGCGAGACGGAATAGGTGGCCCGGTCCGAGGACTGGGAGTATTGCAGCAGGCGCTTGAGCGCGGAGACGAAGAGGAGGTCGCCGAGCAGTCCCCGCAGGACGGCCGCCGCCGACGCGCTCGGCTGGCTGAAGATGATGTCCGGATCACGCTCGGTGTTGAGGTAGAGGTGATGGTCCATGTGGGCGGTACGGTGCCCGCTCCGCGTGTACCCGAGCAGATAGGCGAAGAGGTTGCCCATCCCCTGATTCACGCGCGGATCGCGGAGCAGGGTACCGTGGTCGCTCTCGTGCACCAGCTGCGCGGCGCAGTTGAAGTTCCGGATCGACCAGAGGGACAGGAGCGCGGCCGTCCACCAGCGCGGGTACAGTCCGAACAATGTGGGCACCGCGACGAACGACACCAGCGTGGCGACGATGTCCAGAGCGCTGCGGCTGTCCCGCATCTGGTGGGCGGCCCGAAGGGCCTCGAGACTGATCGCTCCCGACTGGAGGGCCTCCCGGGCCGACCGGGGCGCTCCCGTCGTCATCTCCTCCAGGCCGTTCACCTTGCGGATGGATCCAGTCGTGTCCATGTCGAGGCTCTCGTCGTCCTTTCTAGACTGCCTTCATGCGGAGCATCTTCCGGGCCGCCCATCCGATACTGCCGCCGATCCATCCCTTGGCGGTCAGCCAGAAGCGGTCGCCCCGCGCCGCCAGGAAGCCGTTCTGCACCATGATGTCGAGGCGATCCTGCATCAGGACCTCGACGCCGCACCGGCGCTGCAGCTCGGCCAGGGTGAGGCGCTGGCGGGGTGCCTGGGCCAGCACGATCAGCAGCCGGACCGTGATCGAGCGGTCGGCGTGCGAGTAGAAGAGGCCCGCGGTCAGGAAGACCAGCACGTGCACCATCAAGCCGTTGGCGAGGCCCAGCCGCCAGTCCGTCCCCGTGAGTGGCGGAGAGAGAAACCCCAGGTCGGCCGGGGAGAGCCAGTACAGGAGCAGGTAGAGGGGAACCGTGGGCGAGAAGCACGCCAGCATCGACGCGAACGCCTTCCGGGGCGCCGCCACCTGGAACACGACTCCCTGCACGACCAGCCACGCCGTGATCAGCATCCCGCTCAGGACCAGCCCTTTCAGCATGGCGAACCCGTCACCCGCCGACCGGCGTATTGATCAGCCGCTTGAGCAAGGAGCCGAAGGAGGCCACCCGGCCGCCCCGGGCCAGGAGCCGGTAGGCTCCGCCGTCTTCCCCCACGTAGCCGCCCTGGATCAGTTTGGGAAGCCGGCGCTGGAAGATCAGGTCCACCGGCTGACCACCGCCGTGGATCGCGAGGGCCTCGGCGCGGCTCATGCCCTCTCGCCCGCGCGCCCGCAACGCCACCATGACGCTCATCGACGGGCTCAGGCACGAGAAGTAGCAGAAACACCAGTAGCCGTGGAATATGAGCGTGAGCACGAGCAGCCCGTTTCCAAAGTCGACCGCGGGCACCCCCTCACGCGAGGTCGGCGGCAGGATTCCAAGATCCGCGGGCAGGAACCAGAAGGCCGCCGCGTAGAGGCCCACCGCCCCCGCGAAAGCCCCGAGGAACACCTTGAACTCCTTGTTGCCGCGATAGAAGCGGAGCGCGACGGTGCTGCCGACCACCAGCAGCGCGAGCGCGACTCCGGCCAGGATCAGGCCCCGCATCTACTGCATCCACTTCTGGAAGTCGGTGACGAACTGGCGCACCGCTTCGTCGGTCTTCGGGTGGCTCACCATCGCGCGGAAGAACTTGGGCGGCACCGTCACGATGTCCGCCCCCGCCTGGAAGGACTCGCTGATGTCCGCGATGTGGCGGATGCTCCCCACGATGATCTCGCACGGAACCGCCCGCTCCCGGAAGGTCGCCCGGACGTCGCGCACCACCGCCGCCGCGTCGTACCCGATGTCCCGGATTCGACCGTAGAACAGGCTCACGAAGTTGGCCCCCGCCGCCGCCGCCATGGTGGCCTGGCCATACGACATGCAGCAGGTGCAGTTCACCGGGATGCCCCGCAGCCGCAGCTCCCGGATGACGGCCAGCTCGTCCCATCCGATCGGGATCTTCACGTTCAGCTTCGGGTAGTGCCCGAAGTAGCGGACGAAGTCCTCGGCCTGGGTGATCATCTCCTCCGGACGGGTCGAGAAGACCTCGACGCTCAGGGGGATGTCGTAACCGTACCGCTGCACCAGCTCGATGATCTTGTTGATGTGCTCGCGGAAGTCCGCCTTCTCTTCCTTGGCCAGAATCGAGGGATTCGTGGTGATGCCCGACGGGAAGCCGCGCTCGAGCGCCTCCTCGATCTCCAGCAGGTTCGCCGAGTCGACGAAGATCTTCATGGTCTCCCTCTCCGGTCCCGCGCCGTCACTCGGTCACGGTCCAGTAGTAGTCGCCGCGGTAGGCCGCCTCCGCGAAGAGCCGGCGCCAGCCCGCCGGATCGGAGTAGGTCCGCGCGGTGAGCTGCCAGCGCTCGAACTTCTCCCGCTGCGATTCGTTCAGCCAGGAATCCACCTGGACGTAGCGGTGCCGACGTCCGACCCGCTCGATCTCGGCAAGGGCCCGCACGCAATCGGCCCGCTCGAGATTGTGAATGGTGTTGATCGACACGACCAGATCGAAGCTGCCCTCCGCGAACGGCAGCCGATCCGCGGAGCCCACCAGCAGCCGCGGGCGCACGTCATCCATCGCGTGGGCGATCGCGTAGCTCGAGACGTCGATCCCGGTCACGCAGAGCCCGGGGACGACCCGCCGGAGGTCGTGGAGCAGGAATCCCTTGGCGCATCCGACGTCGAGCACCCGCTGGCCCGCGGTGAGCCGGTAGTGATCGCGGAACCGCTCCGCCACCGGCACCCATCGCCCGTCGTAGCGGTAGCCGCCGTAGCCCTGGCCGCGGTCGCCGTCGAAGTACTCGCGGGCGAACCGGCTCGCGATCTCGCGCTGGGCCGGCACCGCGGCGGCCCGCGCCGCGATGTCGCGGGTCGTGCGCGGATACCGGTCGAGGAGGTCGACCTCACCCATTGCGGATGGCCCCGAAGGCGGCGAGGGTCGCGACCAGACCGTCGTGCAGCGGGGTGAACCGCAGGTCGGGCAGCGTCCCTTCGAGACGCGTGACGTCGAACCGGCGGTGGGTGATCGGGCTCTTCCGCGCGACGCTGGCCATCTCGACGTCGTACGGCACGAGGTCGCGGATCGCCTTCACCACGTCCGCGAACGAGCGGCTCTGCCCGGTGGCCACGTTGTAGACGCCCTCCGCGCCGGTCCGCAGGAGGCCGATCGTCACCGCCGCCACGTCGGCGACGAAGATGTGATCGCGCTCCTCCTCGCCCGCTCCGAAGATGCGGACCGACCGGTCGCGGGCCACCGAGCGGGCGAACGCATTGGGCCCGTAGGAGGCGTGGGGATCACCCGGCCCGTATACCCCGGTCACGCGCAGCACGAGCAGGGGCACCGACGAGGCCCGGGCCGCGCAGTCCATCACGCGCTCCGCCGCGTACTTGCCGAGGGCGTAGTACCCGGTCGGTGCCACCGGGGTGTCCTCGGTCACCGGTTCGTCGCCGAAACCGTAGACCGCGTCGGAGCCCAGGTAGACGAGCGAGCCGACACGACGGCCCTCGAGGTAGGCGGCCAGATTCGTGGCCATCGTGGTGTTGGCCAGGAAGGTGGCCGGAGTCTGACCGCGATCCGGGGTGAGCGCGGAGGCGAGCACGACGGCGGTGCCGGGCGTCAGGACCGAATCGAGCTCCGCCAGCGCTTCCGGGTGGGTCAGGTCGAGGGTACGGGAGGAGTGGCCGATCACGTCGACGCCGGCCTGGGTCAGGGCGGCGTGGACCGCGCGGCCGAGAAAGCCGCTCGCGCCCAGGACGACGACCCGATCCGGCATCTCGCTCATCGCGCGAGACTCTCCCAGCGCATCGGGGCCGCCTGGAGCCGCGGGTGGGCGACGAGCATGTGCCAGACCACCGCCTGGAACGCCTCCACGTGGGCGGTGAGCCGCTCCGGGCTCACGGTGGGGATGATCACGCACGCGTCCGCGACCGTGGCGGCGAATCCCCCGTCGCGGCCCACGATGGCCCCGATGCGCGCTCCCACCGTCTTGGCGTGCTCGAGTGCCCGCACCAGGTTGATGCTCACCTTCCGCACCAGGTCGCCGCCGCCCACCGAGAAGACGAGGATGCAGTCGCGTGCGCCGAGGCGGCTCGCCTTGAGCCAGTTGGCGAAGGAGGTGTCCCATCCGTCGTCGTTGATCCGCGCGGTGAGCTCCGAGACGTTGTCGGTGGGGGCGTAGGCCTCGAAGCCGGCGATCTTGCGGAAGTCGTTCACCGCGTGCGACGCGTTGCCCGCGCTGCCCCCGACTCCGAGCACGAAGAGTCGACCGCCGCCGTCCCGGGCGTCGACGAGCAGCTCCACCAGCTTCGTGACCGCGTCGTGATCGATGCGGGCGGCCACCTGAGCGGCTTCCGCGAGGTACTGGGCGACGAAGTTCATTGGGATTCCTTTGCCCGGGCGAGGATCGCGTCGACGGCGGCGGCCAGGTCGGCCACCCGCACGTCCACCTCGCGACACTCGCTGTACGGGCGCTCGATGAGCACCGTGTAGCAGCCGACTGCGCGTCCCGCGTCGATGTCGCGCCAGCGGTCGCCCACCACGAACGAGTCCGCCAGGTCGAGCTCCCACTTTCGGGCCGCCGCCTCGAGCATGCCGGGCCGCGGCTTCCGGCAGGCACACCCGTCGCGCTCGGCGTGGCCGCACACCAGGATGTCGTCGATGCCCACCGCGGCTCGCAGCCGAGCGTGCATGCGGTCGAGCACGCCCGGGCTCAGCGTGCCGCGGGCCAGCTCGGGCTGGTTCGTGAAGACGATCGGCCGCAAGCCGGCCGCCTTCAGCCGCGCGACCTGCGCGGGCGCCTCGGGGCAGATACGAAACTCGGCGAGGGTCACCGCCGCGTGCGCCCGACCGTCGCGCACCAGGGTCTCCACCAGCACCCCATCGCGATCGAGAAAGGCGGCCCGCCCGCTCATGAGCGCCCCGCCCGGCCCATCGAGATGTATTCCACCCCCGGCAGCTCGTGGCGGCTCGGGTCCATCACCCCCACGCAGTCGATCACCACCGGCCGGCGCATCGACCGGAAGCCGGCGCGCGGCGGCGTGGCGAACTCGTCCCAGTCGGTGAGGATCAGCAGGCAGTCGGCGCCGACCAGGGCCGCGTCACGGCTCTCGACGAGGGTGGCGGGCACGTCCGCGCCCGGGGCCTTCACCAGCGGGTCGTAGGCACGTACGTCGGCCCGTCCCCGCAGGTCCTCGATGACCCGGAGCGCCATGGAGTTCTTGGTCGAGTGGGTGTTCTTCTTGTAGGCGAGGCCCCACACCGCGACTACCGCCCGCCCGTCGCGATCGAGGAGCCGGCCTTCCAGCTGCCGCTGGACCCAGCGATAGCGCCGGGCGTTGTGCGCGAGCAACGTGTCCACGTAGGCGACGTCGACGCCGTGCCGGTGCCCGAGGCCCCGCAGGGTCACGAGGTCCCGCTCGAGATTGCCTCCCGCAACCCCGAGGCTCGGGCGGATGTAGGCGGCCGGGCCGATACGCCGATCGAGCCGCAGGGCGGGCACCATCTCCGACCAGTTCGCTCCCACCGCCTCGCAGAGGTCCGCGAGGGTGTTCGCGTAGGTCACTGCCCCGAAGAGGTAGAGGTTGATCGCGGTCTTGGTGAGCTCGGCACTCTCGTAGCCCATCGGAAGGATCGGGCAGCCGAATCGCCGTAGGCCCGCTTCGAACGAAGCGGGAAGCGGCCGGGCCGGGTCGGGTGCACCCACCATGATCCGCTCCGGCTTGAGGAATCGCTCCACCGCGTTGCCGAAGATGAGGGTCTCGACCCAGTAGTAGACGCTGATCCCCGCCTCCGGCCGGAGGGCCTGGACGCGGGCGGCCAGGGCCCGGGTCGACCCGGGGGACACCTGGCTCATGAGGACGAGAGTGGACCCCGGTCGGAGATGCGGGATCGCCGCCTCGAGCAGACGGTTCACGACCGATGGATCGCTGCCGTTGTCCGTATCGGTCGGGATGTCCCGGGAGACGACGACCAGGTCGCACGCCGCGAGCGCGGACGGCTCGGTCGAGAAGGTCATCCGCTCGCGCGTCGACGCGAACAGCTCGGGGAGCGAGGGCTCGTGGACGGGCAGCTCACCCTTGCGGAGGCGGTCGACCGGCTCGGCCTCGAGATCCACCGCGACCACCCCGGATCCGAGGGACGCCCAGCCTATACTGGAGATGATCCCGAGGTGGGACAGCCCCAGGAACCCGGTGGGCCCGTCGCTCATGGACCGCCCTCAAAACGGGCGGTGGCCGCCGTCTGCACCGTGCGCGACAGCCACAGATCGTTCTCGCAGGAGGTGGCCCCCGTCGCGGCCATCTCCTCGAAGTGCCGGATGTCCGCGGCCCACGTGGGATCGGGCCCGTGCGCGACCTCCCGCCTCTCGTCCGGTACTCCGCTCGGCCGGCGCCTTCGCCGGATCAGCAACTCGCTCTTCCCCCACTTGGTGAGCCCGTTCATCTCGAGCGCGCCCTCTTCTCCCAGCGCCTCGATCCGCCAGCGGTTCTTCCAGGACAGGAAGCTGCACTCGATGGTGACCGCGCGGTCCGCGGTGGCCAGCAGACAGTGATCGAAGCCCTTGAGCTCGTAGCCCCGGCGCTCCCACACCCGGAACTCGGAGCCGAAGCGCCCGAAGACGAAGCCGCTCAGGTCGATGAGGTGCGAGGCCATGTCCTCGAGGATCCCGAGCGGGCTGTCCCGCCAGGTTCCGGCGATGTTCCCGGCGGTCCCGTTCCCGTAGAACATCCGCGCCCGGTACAGTCGGCCAATCGTCCCGCCCTCCAGGTGGCGCTTGAGGGCCAGCACGTTGGGCTCGAAACGGAAGTTGTAGGACGTGTACCAGATCGCCCCGGCGGCGCGGCCGGCGCGGCTCAGCTGCCCGGCGGTCTCCGGATCGAGAATCAACGGTTTCTCCACCAGCACGTGCTTGCCCCGGGTGAGGAAGAACTCCATCAACCGGACCTTCACGTCGTTCGGCACCGCCAGGATCACGGCATCGTACCGATCGGCGGGGCACTCTTCCGGCTGCCGGAAGTCCGCGGCCGCATTGAAGGGATCGACGGTGGCGACACAGCGTTCGCCGAGGATGGCTCGACGCTTGGCGCCGATGTTGCCGAGACCCACCAGGAGGTACCTCATTCGAAGTGGGCTCGCTTCTCCAGGCGGTACAGCTTCTCCTCTACTTCTTCCGGGGTGATCTGCCGATTCCCTTGATGCTCGCAGGCGAGGGCCGCCGACACCGAACCCAGCACGGACGCGATCACGATGTCGCCGGTCGCGGCGAGGGCGAGCGCGGCGTAGCTCAGGAGGGCATCGCCCGCGCCTACCGGGTCCCTCAGGGAATCAACCAGACTGTCCACCATGAAGAACTCCCGCGGCATGTGCCCGGGGGTGCGGTAGCCCAGGATGCCCCGCTCGCCAAGCTTCAGGATCAGATGCTTGCAGCGAGCGAGACGGAAGAGCTGAAGGGCGAGGGGCCGCACTACCGAGTCTTGATCGCCCAGCGCGAAGCGCGCCTCCCGCTCGTTGGGCGTCAGCAGATCGAAGTCGGTGAACTCGAGGATGTTGCCCCAGCGGTTCGACACCTGGCTGTCCGCCACCTTGATCGCGCCCTCGGGAATCCGCTCCCGCAGCATCCGGATGCTCTTGGTGCGGAAGATGCCGTGCCGGAAATCGCTGAAGATGACCACGTCAGGCCGGCCGTCGGCCATCGAGTCGCTCAGGAAGCGTAGGGCCTTGTCCGAGACCGCGCGGTTGTCTACCCGGTCGACCTGGAGCATCTTGTATCCGTCCGCGATGAAGCGCTCCTTCTGAGTCGTCGGGCGCGTGCGATCGACGAAGCCGTGAACCACGATGCCCGCCTCGTCGAGGTCCTTGAGGACGAAGTCCTTGGCCGCGTCGTTTCCGAGCACGGTCGAGAAGGTCACCTCCGCTCCGGCCGCCTTCACGTGCTTGGCCACCACCGCCGCGCCCCCCGCGAAGATCTCCGTCCGCTCGTGCTTTACGCTGAAGGTCGGCGACTTCGCGGTGGCGCCGAGGAGCGAGCAGGTGCTGTAGCTATCCACGATCGTGTCGCCAACCACGTGCACCCGCAGACCGCGCATCCGGCGCAGGGCATCGCGAAGCAGATCGAATCCGAAACCCTCCGACTCCATCAGGGCGAGCAGCTTCTCCACCCCTAGGTTGGGGGGGCTTGCCTCGATCAAGCGGGACGAAGAGTAGACGACGTCCCCCGGGGTAAATACGATCTCCCCGCCATAGCTCTCGAGCGTGTCGATCTCCTCCTGGGTGCGCGGCGGGACTCCTTCCGAGAAATACTCGTAGCCCTTGGCGAAGTAGTCCGGCTGCAGGTACTTGATGTGCTCGATCGGCGTGGGGTGGGGATCGACGATCACGTAGTCGATCGCCTCGAGGGCCGCCAGATTGGATGCTCGCAGCTCCTGGGGCACGTAAGGGCGGAAGGCGGCCTTGGTCGCGTGGACGTCAGCGGTGAGGCTCGCGATCAGGAGGTCCGCCTTCTCCTTCGCGTACATCAGGTGCCGGAGGTGGCCGGGATGGACGATGTCGAACATCCCGTGACACATAATGACGGTCTTGGCGCGGGGTCGCGGGCCGATGGCGGCGGCCAGCTCCTCCAGGGTCTTCACCTTGTGCCGGTAGTCGGCTTTCATCGCGCCAGATGCTCGAACCACGTGCGGGTGGCCACCTCGATCTTCTCGGGCGTCCACAGCGGCGCGGCTCGCCACTCCTCGATGTGCCCGAGCATCGCGTCGACCCCCTGGGGAAACGAGACTTCCGGCTTCCAGCCGAGCAGACGCTGGATCTTCCCGATGTCGGCCCACGTGCAGTCCGGCTCTCCGGGACGCTTGGGCACGTAGACGACCTCGCCGCCCATCAGGTCCACGAGACGGTTGACGGTCTGGGGACTCCCGGATCCGAGGTTGAAGACCTCACCCGCGTGCTTCGACTCGGCGGCCATCAGGTAGGCTCGCGCCACGTCGGTCACGTAGACGAAGTCCCTCCGCTGGCTGCCGTCGCCGACCACCGTGAACGGCTTGCGGTGGAGCTTCTGGGCCAGGAACACGCCGAAGACCGCGCCGTAGGCCCCGGTGGTGCGCACGCGCGGCCCGTACACGTTGAACATGCGAACCGAGATCACCGGCAGCCGGTAGACCTGGCCCCAGTGGAGGGCGGCGCTCTCGCCCAGGTACTTGCTCAATGCGTACGGGTACTCCGGGCGGATCGCGGCCTGCTCGGTGGTCGGCAGCTCGGTGGCGAGTCCGTAACAGGAGGAGGAGGCCGCGTACACGAACTTGCGCACCCCCGCGTGACGGGAGGCCTCGAGGACCGCGAGCGTCCCGTTCACGTTGGCTCGCATGTACTCGAGCGGCCGCTCGATCGACGGGACGATGTCGCCGATGCCGCCGAAGTGGAAGACATGGTCGACGTCGCGGAAGAGCCGGGAGTCCGCCGCCAGGGTGCACATGTCCATCTGCTGGAAGTCCACCCGCGGCTCACGCCGATGCTGGGCCAGGTTCTCGGCCCGGCCGGTGGCGAGATTGTCGATCACCACCACCGAGTAGCCACGATCGACCAGCAGATCGACCATGTGGCTCCCGATGAAGCCGGCCCCTCCGGTGACGACGGCGCGAGGCATCGGTCAGGCCAGCCCCGAAGCCTGGACCGTCTTCACGTTGTAGTAGCGAATGTCGTTGAGGGGGTCCGGGATCCGACCGGCTCGGAAGGCCGCGCAGAGATCGATCACCGCGTCCTCGATGGTCCGCTGCGGCGACCAGCCGAGCTCCCGCTTGATCTTCTCCGAAGAGACGTGGTATGAGCGCGTGTCGTTGCTCGGCACCGTCTCGAGAGCGATCGGACCGAGCTCGGGCATCTCCCGGCTGACGATCGACCGCACCATCTCGCCGAGCTGGGCGACGGTGTGGTTCTGGTACGCGGCGTTGAAGGTCTTCCCCGCGATCATGTCCGCCGGCGTGTCCAGCAGCTCCACGTAGAGGTCGCTGATGTCCTCGATGTGGATGTTGGGGCGCTTCTGGGCGCCACCGAAGACGGTGATGCGCCGCTGGTTGATCGCGAGGCTGGTGAGGATGTTCACGGTGAGGTCCAGCCGCTGGCGGGGCGAGTAGCCGCACACGGTGGCGGGTCGGATGATCACGGTGGTGAAGTCGGGGGCCTGGTAGCGGAGCAGGATGGGCTCGCACATGCCCTTGTACTTGTTGTAGTCGGTGAGCGGAACCAGTGGGTGGTCCTCGGTCACGTCGGGAGCGTCGCTGACCCCGTACACGCTCGAGGTCGACGCATAGACGAATCGCCGGACCCCCGCCCGGCGCGCGACGCTCACCATGGGCTCGAAACAGTCGTAGTTGATCGAGCGGCTCAGCCCCGGGTTGAGCTCGAAGCTCGGGTCGTTCGAGATGCAGGCGAGATGGATGACCGACTCCGCCCCGGCGGTGGCCTTCGCGAGCGCCCGCTCGTCCCGGATGTCCGCCTTCACCAGCTCGAGGGCCGCATGCTTGGGCAGCACGTCGGTACCGAATAGGAACAGATCGATGACCCGGACCCGGTAGCCCCGGGCCAGGAGCTTCGGGACCAGCACCGCCCCGACGTATCCGCCGCCTCCGGTCACGAGTACCGTCGGTCGCTTCGTTGCCATCTCAGGCCCTCCGCGCCACGGACGCCCCACCCAGGTGTATGGCCCACCACGCCTGGGCGATCGTTCGCAGCGCCTTCAGGATGTTCCCGGCCGACACGGCCTTGGAGCGGCCGTGGGTGCGGTCCACGTGGGTCAGCCCGACCTCGACGTAGGTGTACCCGGCGTGGAGCGCGTGGATGAGCATCTGAGTAACGAAGTAGAAGCCGCCCGCGCTCTTTGGCAGTGCCCGCGCCAGGGCCACCGGATAGATGCAAGGCCCCTGGTAGTAGTGCATGCGCTGGCCGAACAGCACGTTCACCAGGGCCGTCGATGCCCAGGTCAGGAAGCGGCGATGCGGCTGTCGGGCACTGGGGTTCTGGTGATAGGGTGCGACGATGTCGGCTTGACCGACCGAGCCGAGGATGTCTCGAACCGACTCGCTTGCGATCTCGCCGTCGGCGGGCAGGAAGCTGAAGTAGTCGAGGCGAGCCTCTCCGAGCGCCCGCTCGTAGGCGGCCGCGATACCCAAGTTCCTCGGCTGGTGGATGGCCCGGATCCGCGGGTTCTCCCCCGCGAGCCGGTCGGCCAGCGCGGCGGTCCCGTCGATGCTGCCGTCGTCGATGATCAGCACCTCGTACTCGGTCAGTACCTGGTCGGCCGCCCACACGATGTCGGCCACCGACCGTTCGAGGTTGTCCACCTCGTTGTAGGCGGGCAGGAACACGCTGACGCGGCGCCGGGTCTCCATCTCAGTACGGTCCCGCGAAGGAGGCCTGCACGTCCGCGACCCCGACGCCGAGCGGCGCGCCCGCCTTGAGCACGTCGAGACAGGCCTGTGCGATCGTCATCGGATTGGGATGGAAGGCGTCCTCGAGCGGCTTCGAGACCGGGGCCGGGCAATCGGGCGGGGTGACCCGGCGCACCGGAGCCTTGAGATACTGCCAGCCCTTCTCGGCCGCGATCGCCGCGACCTCGGCGGAGACTCCGCACAGCGCCCAGCTGGTGTCGGCCACCACGAGGCGGCCGGTCTTCCGGAGGGATCGAAGGATGATCTCGTCGTCGAGCGGCCGAACGCTGCGAAGGTCGATGACCTCGGCGCTGACGTTGCGCTCCATCAGGATCTCGGCCGCGCGAGCCGCCTCGTACGCCATCAGGGAGATCCCTACGATGGTGACGTCGGTCCCGGGCCGGACCACACGCCCCTTCCCGAAGGGGATCGGTTCGAGCGCCTCCGGCACGTCCCCCTCGAGCTCGTAGAGCGCTCGGTTCTCCAGGAGGACCACCGGGCCGGTGCCCTGGAGCGCGCTCACGAGCAGGCCCTTGGCGTCGGCAGGCGAGGCGGGCAGTCCCACGTAGAGCCCAGGGAAGTGGGCGAAGAGGGCCTGCAGGCTCTGGGAATGCGTGGCTCCCTGGCCCCAGCCCCGGCCCACGATGCCGCGGAAGACTATCGGCACCCCCCCGCGGTTGCCGAACATGTAGCGCCACTTGGCGGCGAGATTGAAGAGCTGGTCCATGCACAGGAACATGAAATCGTTCCGGGGGTGCACCACGAGCGGCCGCTTCCCGACCGCGGCCGCCCCGATCGCGATCCCGGTCATCGCGTTCTCACCGTTCGGGATGTCAAAGACCCGCCCGGGGCCGAAGCGACGGAAGGCCTCCGAGGTCGTGCCGAAGATCCCCTTGAAGTCGTCGACCCCGATCCCGGTGACGAAAATGTTGGGATCCGCCTCCATGCACTGCACAGTGGCCTCGCTGATCGCCTGCCCGTAGGTGAGTCGCCTCATCGTCGTCCTCAGTACGTACCCAGCGTGAGGTCTTCCACCGCCGGGAAGGGTGCGATCCTCGCCGCCGCGATCGCCGCGTCTACTTCGCCCTGGCACTCGCGCTCGAGGGCGGCGATCCGGTCGGGAGTGGTCGCGAGCCGCTCGGCCGCCCGTCGGATGGGGCAGCGCGCGATCCAGGAGTCGACCTCCGCCTTGGACCGGTAGCCCTTGTCGTAGTCCCAGAGCGGTCCCACGTGCTCCCGCCACCGGTACGTCGTGCACTCGAGGAAGAACGGCCCCACGCCCCTGCGGCAGTGCGCCACCGCCTCGCGGGCCGCGTCGCGGACCGCGAACACGTCGTTGCCGTCGACCAGCCGCGACGGCATGCCGTACGAGCCGCCGCGCACGTGGATCGGGACCGCCGCCGGCTGGCGCACCTCGAGACGCGTGTGCGTCGAGAACCCGTTGTTCTCGCAGACGAACAGCACCGGGGCCCGCCGCATCACCGCGAAGTTCAGCGTCTCGTGGAAGATGCCCTCCTCCACGGTGCCGTCGCCGAAGAAGGTCACCGCGACGTCGTCTCGCCCGTCCATTCTGAAGGCGAGCCCGGTTCCCACCGCCACCGCCATGGTCTGGCCGAGAATGGCCGACGAGGCGATCACACCCGCGTCGGGATCGTTGAGGTGGACGGACCCACCGCGACCACGCGCGCAGCCGGTCTCGCGACCGTAGAGCTCGGCCACCATTCCGCGGAGGTCGCCGCCCTTGGCGAGGTAGTGCGCGTGGCAGCGGTGACCGCTATAGACGACGTCGCTCCGCCGGAGCGCCGAGCACACGCCGACCGCCACCGCCTCCTGCCCGATGGAGAAGTGGGTCGGAGTCCGCATCTCCTGCGACGGGTACAGCTCGGCCAGCGTCTCTTCGATCCGCCGGATCCGTACCATGTCGCGGAGCAACTGCTCTCTCGTATCTGTCATCATCGTCCTCGCCTAGTCCCGGCGTGAATGGGCACTGTCCGGCTTACGAGCAGCGTCTCGTTGACGACGCTCTTGGTCACCCACAGGCTCACTTGCGCGGCTCGAAGTCGATCTCGATGCCGTCCTTAGACAAGCAAAAATAGTAATCTTATCGACATCTTGATGCGCACTAACCCGAGCGAGTGACGCCAGCATCTTGGGAGACGGAGCGTCGTTTGGCACGCATAACTTGCATCGGCCATGCCAAGGAGTCGGTGAGGAAAGCGCAGCGCAATCGCCTCCCCCGCATCCCGAGGCCTTGCTAGAATTAGCCGCCATGTCACCCGGACCCGCGGGCCCCCTGGTGGGCATCATCATGGGTTCCAAATCAGACTGGGAGACGATGGCCCACGCGGCGAAGGCGCTCGACGCGCTCGGGATCGCGTACGAGGTCAACGTGATGTCCGCCCACCGCACGCCGGCTCTCGTCGACGAGTACGTGAGCGGGGCCGAGGGCCGGGGACTCGAGGTCATCATCGCGGGAGCCGGAGGCGCCGCGCACCTGGCCGGGGTCAGCGCAGCGCGGACTCTCCTGCCGGTGCTGGGCGTGCCAATGCAGTCCAAGGCGCTCAACGGCCTGGACTCGCTGCTTTCCACCGTGCAGATGCCGGCCGGCATCCCGGTCGGCGCGCTGGCCATCGGCCAGCCGGGCGCCACCAACGCGGGCCTGCTCGCCGCGGCCATCCTGGCCAACAAGCACCCTCAGATTCGAGCCGCGCTCCGCAAGTACCGCGACAGCCAGACCCAGACCCTTCTCAGCCAGACCGACCCGCGCGCGTGAGTTCGAACACGCAGGGAGAGACGCCATGACCGATCCGAGCCCCTTCCGGACCCAGCTCGAACACGCGGTGAACGCGCGGCACAGCCGGATGAACCCGTTCACGGAAAAGTGGGTCAATGGGGAGTTGACCCGCACCCAGCTCGGCCAGTGGGTGTGCCAGCACTACCAGTACGTCTCCCAGTTCGCGCGGTGGTGCGCCATCGTGTACGGCGGCTGTCCCGATCCGGATGCGCGGGACTTCCTCCTCGAGAACATCATCGAGGAGGAGTCCGGCACCAAGCACGTGGATCTCCTGATCCGGTTCGGCGAGGCGTGCGGGGTGAGCCGCGCCGAGGTCGAGGGCACGCGTCAGCTCCCGAGCACGCGGGCGCTGACCGCGTGGTGCTACGAGACGTCGCGCAAGCCCTTCCACGTTGCGGCGGCCGGGCTGCTGGTCGGGCTCGAGTCGCAGGTGCCCGGCATCTACAAGCGCAACCTTCCCCCGCTCAAGACCCACTACGGGTTCAGCGATCGCGAAGTGGAGTTCTTCGCCATCCACATCGAGGCCGACGAGGTGCACGGCGAGCGGGGCTATCAGATCGTCGATCGGCACAGCACGACCACGGAGAAGCAGGCCGAGGCCGCCGAGGCGGTGCGTGAAGCGACCGAGATGCGCTGGCAGTACATGACCGGGCTCCATCGGGCCTTCGTCCTCAAGGAAGACGCGTGAGCCCAGCCCGGCGCGTCGCCTCGCTCGACGAGGTGCCGGCCGGTCAGCCCAAGCTGGTGGAGCTGGAGGGGGCCCGGGTCGTCCTGGCCCGGGTGGGCGACGCGGTCTACGCGTGCGGCGACGTGTGTGCTCACCGGGGTGGCCCCCTCAGCGAGGGCAAGCTCAACGGCACGCGCCTCGCCTGCCCGTGGCACGGGTGGATGTACGACGTGCGCACCGGGCAGTGCCTCTTTCCGGGCCGCGGGGCCAGCGTGCCGAGCTACCCGGTCCGCGTGGAGGTCGGAGAGATCCTCCTGGAGCTGCCGTGATCACCGTCAAGCGGCTCACGCTCGAGGATGCCCTCGTGCTGTTGGCCGCCGCCGAGGCCAAAGCGCGCGAGATCGGGGTGACCGAGACGATCTGCGTCTGCGATGACGGCGGCCATCCGGTCGCGCTCCATCGGATGACCGGGGCACGGATCACCGGGGTCGAGATCGCCATCGCCAAAGCGTTCACCGCGGCCGGCCATCGTCGGGCCACGCACCGGTTCAACCAGCCCCCGGGCGGGCCCGCACTGCCGGGCAACGAGGCCTTCGGGATCCACGCCATGCACCCCGGCCGCTTCGCGGTGTTCGTCGGGGGATTCCCCATCGAGGTGGGCACCGAGGTGGTGGGCGGCATCGGCATCAGTGGGGGCAACGGGGAGCAGGACACCGCGGTGGGGACGGCGGCGCTGGAGGCATTCTCGCGCCACCTGGCCGCGACCGGCACCTAGCTGCCGCGTGACGTCAGCGGCCGCGGGGGAGACCGTCGCCGAGCGCCCCGTCTCCTCGCTCATCGAGCGGGTCGCCGGGTGGGCCGTCCCCCTCGAGATCGCCCTCGTGACCGCCGCGGTCTTCCTGCCCTCGCTCCGAGCCGACTGGACCGATTGGGACGATCCGATCAATTTCCTCGCCAATCCCTACTACCGGGGCCTCGGCCTGCGACAGCTCCGCTGGATGCTGACCGCCAGCGTGATGGGCCACTGGATCCCGGTGACGTGGCTCACCCTCGGGGCCGACTACGCGATGTGGGGCATGCGGCCCTTCGGCTATCACCTCACGAATCTCCTGCTGCACGCGGCGACCGGCGGCCTGTTCTATCTGGTGGCCCGTCGCCTGCTCGCGCTCGCGATGCCCACGGCCTCCCCGCTGGCACGAGGATTCGGCGCGGCGGCGGCCGCGCTCTTCTTCTCGGTGCATCCACTCCGGGTGGAGTCGGTGGCCTGGATCACCGAGCGTCGGGACCTCACCTCTGGCCTCTTCTTCCTGCTCACGATCCTCGCCTACCTCAAAGCGCGCGAGCACCCACCGCGAGTGCACCGCGGCTGGCACCTCGCGTCCGTCGCGTTCGCGGGGCTGGCGCTGGCGTCGAAGTCGATCGTGATGGGCCTGCCCATCGTCCTGGTGATCCTCGACGTCTATCCGCTCCGCCGCCTCGGTCCGACCCTGCGGGACTGGATGAGTCCGCGCGCGTGGCCGGTCTGGCGCGAGAAGATCCCCTTCGTGGTCCTGGCGGTCGCGGCAGCGGTCACTGCGTATTACGTTCAGCGCACCACCGGTTACCTGACCGACGCCGAGCCGGCCGCCCGCGTGGTGATGGTCCTCTACAACGTCTGGTTCCACGTATGGAAGACGGTGATACCCCTGCATCTCGGGCCGATCTACGAGCTGCCCGCGCGCCTCAGCCTGACGGATCCCCCCTACCTGTTGAGCGCGATCGGGGCGGTCGGGATCACCGTCGCGGTCTGGCTCTTGCGGAAGCGGTGGCCCGCGGGTCTCGCGGTCTGGCTCTTCTATCTGGTGATGCTGGCGCCGGTCACCGGGATCGTCCACACCGGCAATCACCTCGGCGCGGACCGCAACACCTACATCCCGTGCGCGGGGTTCGCCCTTCTGGTCGGCGCGGTGGTCGTCGCCGCCGGGATCCGGCGGCGCGGCCGGCTCGGGGCCGCTGGCGCGATCGTGACCTTCAGCGTGGTGGGCCTCTGGCTCGCCGGCCTCGCGGTGGCGGCCCGGATCCAGACCACCGTCTGGCACGACCCGGAGACGCTCTGGCGTCACGGCGCCGCGGTCGACCCGGCCTGCTCCATCTGTCTGCACAATCTGGCGATTATCGTGGGCGGGCGCGGGGAGCAGGAGGCCAGCCTGGCCCTCTTCCGGCGGGCGCTCGCCCTCCGACCCGACCGTTCCGAGTTCCACGGCAACTACGGGTTGCTCCTGTTGCAGATGGGACACCGCGAGGAGGGCCGGGCCGAGCTCCGGTACCGCATCGCCCGGAGCCCGGGCGACTTCAGCGCACGCACCAACCTGGGCATCGCCCTGATCGAGGACGGCCAGCTCGCCGACGCCATCGCTCAGCTCGAGCAGGCTCTACGGATAAAGGCCGACTCGGTACCCGCGCTCGACGCGCTCGGGCGGGCCCTGCTCACCGACGGCCGCGCGGACGCAGCGATGGCCGCGTTCGAGCGGGCTCTCGCGGTGGATCCGACCGACTCGGTGGGCCGCCTCGGAATGGCCCGCGTCTACCTGGCGCGCGGCGATCGCGCGGCCGCGCGCGCGCAGTTCGAGATCCTGCGCGCGCGCGATCCGAAGCTCGCGCTCCGCGTGGATCAGGAGTTTCGGTAGGGCCCGTCCGTTTCGGTGTAGACTCCCAGCGAAGTGGTCACGGAAGCGATCTCGGTCCAGCACCTGTCCAAGCTCTATGCGACGCGGGACGGCGGGGTCGCCGCCCTCGAGCGAATCAGCTTCGCCATCGACGAGGGCGCGTTCGTGGCGGTGGTCGGGCCGTCGGGCTGCGGCAAGTCCACCTTGCTCAAGATCCTGGCCGGCCTGCTGGCGCCCTCGGGGGGAAACGCCTCCCTCCGCGGCACCGCCATCCAGGGCCCGCGTCGCGACATCGGCGTGGTCTTCCAGGCGCCGGTCCTGTTCCCGTGGCGCACCGTCCTCGACAACGTGCTCCTCCCGATCGACGTGCAGGGCCTGGGCCGGGACCGATTCCTGCCCGTGGCGATGGACCTGCTGGCCCTGGTCGGCCTCCGCGAGTTCGAGCGCCGCTATCCGTGGGAGCTGTCCGGCGGGATGCAACAGCGGGTGGCGATCACGCGCGCCCTCGTGCACGACCCGGCCATGCTCCTCATGGACGAGCCCTTCGGAGCACTCGACGCCATGACCCGCGAGCACATGAACCTGGAGCTGCAGCGCATCTGGATGGAGAAGAAGAAGACCGTCTTCTTCATCACCCACTCGATCCCGGAGGCGGTCTTCCTTGCCGACCGGGTCCTGGTCATGACGCCTCGGCCGGGCCGGATCGTGGACGACCTCGCGATCAAGCTACCGCGGCCGCGGTCGCTCGACCTCATGACCACCCCGGAGTTCGGGGCCTACACCCGTCACATCCGGGCCCTGTTCAACGTGAAGGGAGGCCTCGACGCGTGAGGAGCCCGAAGAACGTCGCGCTGTCCGTCTTGCTGTTCTGCGCCTCGGTCGGCGCCTGGGAAGGGCTGGTCCGCCTCTTCGAGGTGCCCGCCTTCATCCTTCCCCCGCCGTCCCAGGTCGCGCTGGCCCTCTGGCGCGGGTTCAGCAGCGGGCTCTACGTGCAGCACCTCTCGCACACCCTGCTCGAGACGATGCTCGGCTTCATCGCGGGCTCCGCGCTGGGCCTGATCCTCGGCACCGCGGTGGCGCTGAGCCGCCCGGTCGAGTTCTTCCTCTACCCGTACATCGTCATGTTTCAGTCGCTCCCCAAGGTGGCCCTCGCCCCGCTCATCGTGGTCTGGTTCGGGCTCGGCCTCACCTCGAAGGTGATCAACGCGGCCCTCATCGCGTTCTTCCCGCTCCTGGTGAACACCATGGTCGGGCTGCGCTCCGCCGACGAGGAGCGGGTGAGCCTGATGCGCTCGCTCGCGGCGAGCGAGCGGCAGATCTTCTGGATGCTGCGGCTGCCGAATTCCCTGCCCTTCGTGATGGCCGGGCTCGACGTGGCCATGATCTTCGCCCTGATCGGGGCCATCGTGGCCGAGTTCGTCGGGGCCCAGAAGGGCCTCGGCATGTTGATCCAGTCCATGAACTTCAACATGGACGTCTCGGGGCAGTTCTCCATCCTGCTGATCCTGTCGGTGGTGGGACTGCTGCTCAACCGCGGGGTGATGATGATCCGCAAGCGCGTGCTCTTCTGGGATCCGTCCGAGAAGGAGCGCATCGACCAGGAAAGGGTCAGCGCATGATCGCTCGCCCACCTGCGCCTACAAGAGGTGAGCGTATGGCACCCGACGGCAATCCTTCGCGTATCGGCGTCGACATCGGCGGCACCTTCACCGATCTGGTCTGGGTCGACGAGGTCACCGGCGCCGTCCGCGTCGGCAAGCTGCTGACCACCCCCAAGGACCCGTCCCAGGCCGTCGAGGAGGGCGTGGTCACGCTGCTCCACGATGCGGGTGCGGGAGCGGCCGCGGTGCGGGCCCTGATCCACGGCACCACGCTCGCCACCAATGCGCTGATCGAGCGCAAGGGCGCGCGGGTCGGGCTGCTCGCGACCGCCGGCTTCCGGGATGCGGTCGAGATCGGGCGGGAAGGCCGCTACGACATGTACGATCTCTTCATCGACCCGCCGGTGCCCCTGGTCCCGCGCCAGCTCCGGGTCGAGGT
>WNFO01000644.1_pt1 | contig 25507 bp, 14 predicted proteins | sample 5400251 | NCBI WGS metagenome assembly WNFO01 (sample SAMN13153354, study PRJNA577476) | soil metagenome | isolation source: 100 cm saprolite under Madrone tree | place: USA:California | collected 2016-06-14
GCACCACCCCGCTCAGCTATCAGTGGAACAGGAACGGGACTGCTATTTCTGGGGCGACCTCCTCCAGCTACACCACCCCAGCTACAACCAGTTCTGACAACGGGGCGCTGTTCACCGCGCTGGTCAGCAACACCGCAGGAAGTGTGACCAGCAGCGCGGCTACCCTCACGGTGAGTGCGGCTCCGGTGGCTCCTTCGATTACTGCGCAGCCTACCAGCCAGACGGTCACGGCAGGCCAGACGGCCTCCTTCAGCGTGGCCGCCACAGGCACTGCCCCGCTCAGCTATCTGTGGAACAAGAACGGCACCGCTATTTCGGGGGCGACTTCCTCCAGCTACACCACCCCAGCCACGACGATCGCGGACAGCGGAGCGAGTTTCGCGGTGGTGGTGAGCAACACGGCGGGAACAGTGACCAGCGCGGCAGCGACGCTGACGGTGAACCCAGCTCCAGTGGCGCCAACGATCACCACACAGCCTACGAACCAGGCAGTCACGGCGGGACAGACGGCGACGTTCACGGTGGTGGCGGCAGGCACGGCGCCGCTAAGCTATCAATGGCAGAAAAACGCAGTGAATATTGCGGGAGCCACATCGGCGAGCTACACCACGCCGGCGACGACGACCGCGGACAGCGGAGCGAGTTTCGCGGTGGTGGTGAGCAACACGGCGGGAACAGTGACCAGCGCGGCAGCGACGCTGACGGTGAACCCAGCGCCTGCTCCTGCCATACAGGTGAGCCCGACGTCGATTAACTTCGGAAACGCCGTTGTCGGCACTAATTTGTCTCAAGCCTTGATCATCAAAAACACAGGCACGGCCACCTTGACGATTTCTCAAGTGACTGCAACAGGCTCGGGTTTCAGCGTCAGTGGTTTCTCAGCTCCATTCAACGTCAGCGCGGGGCAACAGACCACAATCACAGTGGCCTTCCTGCCGACGGTGGTTGGCTCTACATCCGGCAATATCTCAATTGTGAGCAACACGCCCACTTCGCCTACTTCCGTGGGTCTCAGCGGCGCTGGGATTGCGGCCACATACGCTCTCGGCGTCACTCCAACGAGCCTTGGATTTGGGACCGTGAACGTGAGTGGCAACAGTTCGCTGAGCGCGACACTAACGAATAACGGAAACTCGAATGTCACGATTTCCAGCGTGACTGTTACTGGCACCGGATTCAGCGCCAACGGCGTCAGTGCTGGCACAACTCTAACGCCCAATCAGTCGATCACCCTGAATGTGGTGTTTGCTCCGACAGCCGCAGGAAGCCTGATCGGTAGCGTCACAGCTGTGAGCAACGCCACCAACTCTCCAGCCATCATCGCGCTGTCCGGCATCGGCGCGGCTGCGACGACAATAAACGTGCTGAACTACGGTGCCACGGGCAATGGAACGACGAACGACACTACGGCCATCAACAACGCCATTGGGGCTCTCACCAGCGGCGCCACCCTCCTTTTCCCTTGCGGCACCTACCTTGTGACGTCGCAGTTGACCGTCACCACGCCCAACGTGACGGTGGATGGAGGCGGTTGCGCTACGATTCGCTTGAGCGGTTCAGGTGGCAGCATCATGGTCATTGGAAATGGGGCGTTTTCTGCTTCCTTTGGTAGTGCGGTTGCCTTAGCTTCTACTGCGAATGAACTGGCTACCAGCTTTTCAACTGCTTCTGGCCTTGGAGTTGCCGCAGGGGATTATGTTTACATTCATCAAGGCGGCAAAGACTATTCGACTGACACAGCCCCAGGCCATGACACAAACTGTGACGTAGCTGGTTGTCGCGGGGAGCTTTTGAAGGTCGCCTCCGTTTCTGGAAATACGATCACTATCACCACCGCACTGCACGATACGTACAATCCATCTGTTAATGCTGCAGTGGTTCAAAAGCTGTTAAATCCCATTACCGGGATGACCGTCAAAAACATCGCTCTGGACGGTTCTGGTACGAATAACTACGGTCTCCTGATGCTGGGAACGATGGATTCTACGGTTTCCGGCGTAACGGTGAAAAACGTAGCTTACACTGCGATGCGCGGCCAAGGAGACTTTAATCTGGCCTGGAACAACACGACAATAACTGCGGCGGGTAGTATCAATGGTCCGGCTTTCGTTTTTGAGGCTCAAGGTAATCCGTCTGTAGACACCCTTTCGCTTTCCAACATGAATCCGGGTCCAGGCCCGAATGCTTTCGGATTATGGATTGCCGAAACTGCGGGCGGTACGTTCGCCAATATCACCGTTGATGCGACCGGAGCGCATGGACGCCCGTTCAAAACAGTCGCCGCTCGCTGGAACACATGGAACTCGCTAACGGTCAAGAATCTCGCCACTGATTACAACGGAATTGCCCTTGAGTACTATTCCTCGCACAACACGTTCAACGGCTGCGTTTTGAGCAACAACGGGAGCTCAGGGACCGGTACGGGCAACGCTGGGGTCAACAGCTTCGGCAACTTCAACCAGTACAATACTTTCAATAACTGCACGATGAGCGGCAATGGCAATGTCCAGCTCATGATCGGCAGTTGGGATGCCCTGGGACTCGGAGCAGACAGCAACGTCACTATAAATGGCGGAACCTATACGGGCTCAAACACCGTTGAACCCGCGATTCTGATTAACGATGACAATGCGTATGTGAAATCAGCCAACATCAACGGCCCTGGGCAGGGTCTGTCCTTGGGGAAAACCAATGCCTGTGTGAACAACAACACTTTCGGCGCGGGCACGGGGTTAAGCGCAGGCATTCTGTCAAACAGCAGCACCAACATTGGTTCCGGTAACTTGATGAACGGTTACAGCAGCAATCTCACCCCTGGCACATGCAGCCCGTCCGGCGTCGCCATCAGTATTTCCCCGACGGTGGCAACGGTGGCCTCGACCGGAACCCAACAGTTCACGGCAAGCGTGACAGGCAGCACGAACACGGCGGTCACCTGGTCGGCCACTGCGGGATCGATCTCAAGCTCGGGGCTCTTCACCGCTCCGACTGTGAGCACCAACACGGCGGTCATCGTCAACGTCATCAGCCAAGCGGTTCCCAGCCAGACGGCCTCCGCCACCGTCACCGTAACCCCGCCGGCACCGCCGAACACTTTCGGATATGCCGTTCAAGGCGCAACCATTGGCACCACCATGTCAAATTCTGTGTCGGCCACGCGATATCAAATGGCCGGCCAAAACGGCACACTGACTTCAATGTCCGTCTTTATTGCCTCGCCCGTGTCCGCGTCTCCGAATAACCAGTTCCAGGTTGCCATCTATGCCGACAACAACGGCACGCCGGGGGCGCTGATTGCGTCCAGCCCGTCGCAAACCATCGTGCCGGACGCCTGGAATACTGTCCCGATTAGCGCTCCGGTTTCGGCAAACGCCTACTACTGGCTCGCATACAATACCAACGGTCTTACGGCAAACACGAACAACCTCAGATATGATGCCGGCGGAGCCACTTCCATGTGGATCACCTCGGAGTCTTTCGGCATCTGGCCTGCCACTTACGTACCGATTGGAGGTACGAGCGGCTATCGTGCATCTATCTACGCAACATTTCAGTAAGAAAGCGTTCACTGCGGCTGTGTTTTGACCAACAACGGAGCTGGCACAGGTATTGGTACCGGCAATGCCGGCATGAACAGTTTCGGCAACTTCAACCAGTACAATACTCTCAATAACTGCACGATGGCTGACGTCACATACGCATTGTCACCGTTAATCAGAATCGCGGGTTCAACCGTGTTGGAGCCCGTATGGGTCCCGCCATTTATGGCGACGTTGCTGTCTGCTCCGAGTTCCAGGGCATCCCAACTGCCGACCATGAGCTGGACATTGCCATTGCCGGTCAACATCAACGGCCCTGGGCAGGGTCTGTCCTTGGGGAAAACCAATGCCTGTGTGAACAACAACACTTTCGGCACGGGCTTGGGCGCCGCCATCTCTTCCAATAGTGGTACAAACAGGGGCTCGGGCAATGTTTTGAACGGCCTGAGCAGCAATCTGACTCTAGGAACCTGCGTCGGACCCTAGAGTAGCCATCAACCTCTCGCGCGACGGCAGCGAGTGATAAGCGCGCCGGAACCCCGTTCATGAAAGAGGTGCTACCACCTTGTGAGGAGATCCCATGAATGCCAGCTTCTCAATCCATTTGAGTCCGCTCTGCAAGTCTGGCTGTTCCGCAGCATATTCGATGCTATACACCCCATAAAGCGCCGCGAATGCAATCAGACCGACCAGATACTTCGGGTTTGGAAGTACAAAGATGGCGAACAATCCATTAAACGTGATTGCCAGCCAGAATGCTAGCTCCAACCAGGCAGGCTTCCGGGCAAGCTTGGCTGCGTACAACCCGACGTTGGCTACGCAGATGCAGAAAAGCAGAACCATCATTAACTTGGCGAACAAATTCGCAAGGATCAGGAAGGGCCGGCGTTTAGCCAGCTTGAAGATTTCTTGCTTCAGCACCTGCTCGTATTCCGTCGAAGGATACACAGCTTCGGGTCGCAGAGCCCGCACCTTTGCGAAAGCCACCTCGTCGCGATATTCCGGAACCTCGGAATTCTTCACATAGGAGAGACCGATATAAATGCTATGCCAGAAAGGGTGCACTCGACCGGACTCGAGCATTGCTCCGGGTTGGTGCTCCAGAAACAAATTTCTCCGGGCATAGAGTTCTCGAAACAGCAGGTCTGGGCTGGCGGCGCTCAACAGGAGTAGTGCTGCCAGCAGAACCCGCGCAGCAGGTTTGATCTGGTAAACCCCGAGTGTGACCACTAGCGTAAATAACAGAAGCCCGGTTCCTGCATGGGCACGAAATAGGGATGCCGTCTGGCTTAGGATTCCCGTCAGGACGAAGGCTATCACCATGCCGGTCGAAATCTTCCTGCTAGACACGAAGTACAGGATCCAGGGCACGCAGGCTATCGCAGGCGCAGCATTCATGATGTACACATCACCTGCGAGCAACACGACGATCGTCAGCAGCAGGAAAGCCACAACGCCGATTCGCCGACCCAGCTTTGTTTCTACCGTCCGCAGGAGCCCCAGCAGCCCAACGGCGGACGCCAGGAGAACAACTCCAATCAACAAGACGTCTGTGGCTGTCGCCAGAGTTAGGCCGAAGATGCGTGCAAGTTGTGGCACGAAAAAAAAGAGGCCGGGGTCGTCGGCCCAAGCTGCCGGCCGATACCGCAAGCCATCGAACGCCACCAGGGCCACTCCTGAGCAGCTCAACCCGCGCGCCGCGCGTCGGAGTTCAACGTATCTGAAGGACATAAGTCGAAGGTGCGTAGGAGGATGCTGCTTCATAAATTGCATATCCGTGTCAAAAGTTGACTTCGCAACCTTGCAATCCGCCTGCGCAAACAGTGGGGAACGACCCGTGATCACCGTGAGGATCAGAATCCCGGCAAACTGGCCGGCACGGCCAGGGAACGAAAACCTGCGAAATGAGTGGACGCGCAAGCGGAATCTCTCCAAAACGGGCGTTCCATCGTATTTTGTGGTCAATGATCCCGGATTAAGGTTGCGTTAGTCACGCGCCGCCGTCGGCGAGGGGCTCATGGCTACGCTAGGGGGCCGTGCAGGTTCCTGGAGTCAAATTGCTGCTGTAGCCGTTCGTAACGTTACCAGAACCAATGTTGGTGCTGCTGTTTGACAAAATCCCCGCGCTTGACCCTGCACCTGCAACGAAAATATTGCTGTTCACACAGGCGTTGATTGATCCCAGGTATAAACCACCACCTTGCCCCCATTGCCCGTTGATGTTGGCCGACGTCACATAGGCATTGGCACCGACGATGGCAATCACGGGTAGAACCGTGTTTGTGCCCGTAAATGTTCCGCCATTTATAGTGACGTTGCTGTCTGCTCCGAGTCCGAGGGCATCCCAATTGCCGACCATGAGCTGGACGTTGCCGTTGCCGACTACCGTACAGTTGTTGAAGGTGTTGTACTGGTTGAAGTTGCCGAAACTGTTGATGCCAGCATTGCCCGTACCAATACCTGTGCCAACTCCGTTGTTGGTAACGACGCAGTTGTTAAAAGTGTTGTGCGAGGAATAGTATTCAAGGCTGATGCCGTTATAGGCCTGAACACCGTTCTTAACCGTCAGGGAACTGAATGTAACCCAGCGGGCGGCCGTTGTCTTGAACGGGCGTCCGTAGGCTCCGGCCGCATCAACGGTAAGGTTGTTAATTGTACCGTCGGCTGATCCAATAAGCTCGAATCCGAAAGCACCGTTATAGAGACATCCGGTCCAGTTCGCTCCCGGATTCTCGTTGGAAATCGACATTCCATTCACCGAAAAGTTCCCCTGATTCTCAAACCACACGGCGCTTCCGCACTGCGCGCTGCCGGCTCCGGTGACGCTTATATTGCTCCAATTCACGTTAAAATTTCCGCGATTTATGATCGCTGCGCCCTGCGCATTCCTCGACGTAACGCCGCTGACCGTGGATTCGGCGACTCCGGCCATCGCCAAACCGTAGACGTTAGACCCGCTACCGTCAAATGTGATGTTTTTCACGATAATGCCAGTGAGTGGCGCTAATAGCTTTTGTGCCGTCGCGGCATTCACCGATGGGTTGTAGGTATCGTGTAAGGCCGTCGTGACCGTGATCGTGTTTTCGGAAACCGAGGCGACTTTCAAAACCTCCCCCCGACAACCAGACAGGTCGCAACCCGTATTTCCGCTGCTCGTAGAGGAGTCTTTGCCGCCCTGCTGCAGGCGTACGTAGTCTCCAGCATTTACCCCTAAACTGGAATTAGTCGTAATGCTTGTGCCCAGTTCGTTTGCGGGAGCGCTCAATGCGATTGCCGGGCCGTAGTTGGGATTGCCATTGCCGGACCCGCCGATCACCATGACACTTCCGGAGGCGATGCTGTGGATGGTTGCGCAACCACCGCCATCCACCGTGACATTGGATGTGTTGATGGTGAGCTGTGACGTGGTCTTGTAGGTTCCGCAGGGAAACAGCAAGACGTCACCCGGAACCAACGCGGCAATTGCGCTGTTGATAGCGGCAGTGTCGTCGGTTGACCCGTCCCCCGTTGCCCCATAGGCTGAGACGTCCTGTAAAAAGGATTGACTAGCAGATAGACTGAGAGATAGTAATAACAAACCGAGGAAGCAAGTTCTTCGAAAGACCGCAGTAATCATGTTTCTACCTCACACGTGAGACCTTCAGAGGAAAGGTGGATTGCAGCCACTAACCACAGGCTCATCGCTGAGTAACAGTAGCTCCGCGCTTACGGCGAAGATGGAAGGAATCACGCCGGAAACAGTCGTGCGGCTGGGTCGAGCGACATCGCTGGCGGACGGGATGGCCTGTTTGTTTCGTCACCTCCATTTCTCACAGGCGACTGCGTGATTCGACTGTCCATTCGATGCCTGGCCCATCGCTTGTGGCGGGACGTGACCAGCACTTATCTGCGTTGACCGCGTTCATATCCAGCTGAAGAGCCCTTCCTCGCCGTGGCCCGACTCACTTGGTTAGGTAAATGAACAGATACCACCCCATCCTCGGTGCCAGCAGCTTTTCCACTCGCAGCGGAATCCATCTCAGGTACTTGTGCAACGGTAAGTGAGCCAGCTCCATCTCGATACCGGAGAAATGGCAGAAGAGCTTTTGTGCGCTGGCCCGCGTGTACACAAAGGCGTACGGGCATTCCGGTCCGTCGGTAGCGTGGTGCACGAAGTTTTTCATCTGGAGATAGGACCACCCTTGGAGCAGAAAGTTCTCGTAGTGGACCTCCCACACCGATGCGTTGTGATTCCCACGCACGCCCTTTACCTCATCCCGCAGTTGTGCCCGGTCCTGCGTGAAACAACCCACTCGGCTCAGAACATGCAGCAGCACGCGCAGCCGCATGTAGCCCATGATACGAACGTAGTAGTTGATGCTGCGCTTGTGGTATAGCATCAGCACTGCCTTCCCTCCTGGCTTGAGCACCCTGTGCAATTCCGCAAACGCGCTCTCCGGATGCGGCGTGTGGTGCAAGACCCCGTGAGAATAGACGAAGTCAAAGCTCTCATCCGAAAACGACAGGCGCTCGGCATTCTCGATTTGGAACGTGCCCTTCAGGCCCATCACCTGAAAGTGAGTGCGCGTCGCCTCCACCGCCGCTTCGGTGAGGTCCACGCCCGTGTACTGTGCGCCCGCCCCCGCGAACATCACGCCGTCGGCTCCGTTGCCGCAGCCAATCTCCAACACCTTCTTGCCTTTCTGCTCCGCGAAGGGCACCAGGAGGGGGATGTGCCACTCCGTGCGATAGCGGAACTGCCGGTAGTCCTCGTAGAACTCCGGTGTTCCCCGTTGCGTTTCGACAAAATGGCTGCCGCACGCTTCCGTGCCCCAGAATGCCTGCACGTCGCTCACTGAGTTTCCTCGAATACGCCAGGGTAGCTTGCGCCTAGACTCCGTGCCCAAGTCCACGCTGTTGCCCTCTTTCGCTCAGTTTGTTAGACACGAAATCATCCAGTCTTATAATGGAATCGTGACCTGCCGGTCGATGGTGGCAGCGAGTTCACCGCCGAGTTCGAGTAGGCTTGCCGGATGCGCCATCTGCGGCAGTTCGTGTTGCCGCAAAGCGCGTTAAGCTGTGCACCGGCATCCCCGATCATGACGAATTGCGCTCCGTGGGAGCGCGGCTGCTCCTGAACTCTGAATCCAATCGTTCAGAAAGGGTCCAGAAAGCAGTAGCCCTGGATCGAGCCCACTGCCAGCGGTCCAGCGTATGGTGGCAATCTTCTCCATAAGTTCATAGATGCAATCAGTCGCTCCGACATTTTTGAGTATGTGCCGTCCTAGCTAACCGGATACGCGAATGCCTGGCCGAAGGGAACACTTGGTTCATACACCCCTTTCAACAGACAACGGCATACTTCGAAGATTAACTGGCTCGGTTTGTGAAGGAATTGATCCGAAAAGAGCGTGTGGTGCGGCCGCCGCAGAACCAATATATTGCTTCCACCACAGCGCGACGTTCAGCAGCGCCCAGCCTCTTTTCTTCAGGAAAGGCAAAACGCCCTCAAACTGAAAAAGGTCGGTGTTTCCGCAAAAGTCCTTCATCTCCTTCGCAAGGTACTCTCCGAATTTGGTCTGATACCACTCGTAGACGGGTACGCCGAAACCTTGCTTCTTCCGGTCGATAAGCTCGTCTGGTATCACGCCCCTGACAGCTTTCTTCAGGATATGTTTGAGTACGCCGTTTCTCGTTTTTACCGCTTCGGGAATACTCATTGCCAGCTCTACGAACTTGTGATCGAGAAATGGAACGCGCGCTTCCAAACTCACCGCCATGCTCATCTTGTCCACGCGCATGAGCAGGAGTTCCGGCAATCGCAGATTCAAATCAAGATAAGTCATCCAATTGAGAGGCGAGGGGTCCCAAGCTTTTTCTTCAAACCGCTGCCGAATTGGCCGAAGAGCTTCCCATGAAGTAAGTCCGGCGAATGTCTTGCGCAACCGTGGCGAGAGCAGTTGCTGCTTTTGCGAGTCGCTGAAAACCTCCGCACCGCCCCAGAAAACGGGCCGGTTTGACAAAGCTCTGCGCAGAACCTCACAAGAAAACTGACGTCGATATGAGGTTCCTCCGCTGCGCTCCACGTAATCGAGACCAGCAAGTCCCATTTTTCTCATGGGATTGGGAACCGGGAGCAAATTGGCAAGACGTTGTAGCCGCAGGGAGGCCCTCCAATATGGGTAGCCACAGAATAGTTCGTCTGAGCCTTCTCCCACTTGGCAAACAATAACGCCGGCATCGCGAGCAAGTTTTGAAACGAAGTAGACCGGCATGCAGACAGGATCGGCCAGTGGTTCATCCTGATGCCGGATGATCAGCGGAAGGGAGTCGAGCAAATCGCTTTCCTTGAGAAGCAATTCATGGTGGTCCGCGCCCACCTTTTGCGCGATCATGCGGGCATAGCGAAGCTCGCTCGGGTAGCTCTCGTATTCCTTGTCATAGCCAATCGAGAAAGTCTGGACCGGCTTCCCGTCTCCTTCGGAAAACAGGGCGGCGTTCGTGCTTGAGTCGATGCCTCCCGAGAGAAAGACGCCGACGGGAACGTCGCTGATCTTGCGGAGTTTAACGGAAGTGCGCAGCTCGGATAGGATGCGTTCCGCAATCTCTGCCTCGGACGCATTCGTCAGTGGCTGAGTGTGATCCCAAACATCCCAATATCGGGATTCTTGAACGCGGCCGTCTTCGTTGATTCTTAACCAAGTGCCTGGGGCGAGTTTCTGGATGCCCGAAAAGAGCGTGAGTGGCGCCGGCGTGGCATTGAACGACAAATAGTAGTAGAGAGCTTCCTCGTTGACTCCGCGTTGCTGCTCCGCATCTTCCAGCAGTGCCTTGATTTCTGAAGCAAACGTGATGCGTCCATGATGAATGCTGTAGTACAGCGGCTTGACCCCTATGCGGTCGCGAATCAACCACAGTTGCCGCTGTTTTGTGTCCCACAGCGCGATCGCAAACATGCCGCGAAACTTTTGGACACAGTCGATTCCCCACTGTTCGAATGCATGCAGAATGACTTCGGTATCAGAATGGTCTGTCTTCCAGCGGTGCCCCCCTAGCCGCTCCAATTCGGCGCGAATTTCGGCGTGGTTGTAAATTTCGCCGTTGAAGACCACCCAAAGGGTGCCGTCCTCATTACTCATCGGCTGCATGGCTCTTCCCGATAGGTCGATGATCGCCAAACGGCGAAACCCCAGGCCAAGCCGCCGATCAGGTGAGACAAAGATTCCGGCGCCATCTGGTCCGCGGTGTGCCATCACGTCCCGCATGCGCGTCAAATAGGGCTCGGAAACGCGGAAAACACTGTTAGTGAACGAAAGGACTCCGGCGATGCCACACATCAGCACACCTCCTCAACAGCCTTGTGGACCCCGGACACTCCCCGAGGTTCCGAGGGCCTCAGTGCCGCGTTGATCATCAATTCGAGTCGGGAAGAACTTGGCAAAACGCGTGAAAGTCTGCCTCGCTCTGAACCTAGGGAGCCGGCCTTCGACTCATTCAAGCGGGCTTTGAACCAGCCTCTGATCAGCGCACGGTAAAGTGGCCATATCGAAGTCTTGACCATCCAGCAGTCGACGAAACAGGCTGGCCACTTCCCTAGCGCGGACGTCCCAAGTGCAGTGCCGAACTGCGTCTTGTCGCAGTTGGCGCTCGCGAGGCGAATCGCGGGCCAGCGCCTCATCAACCAAGCTGATGAATTCATCGGTTGACCGGTAGATTCTCACGCCCGGCGTGTGCAAGTACTCGTAGAGCGGAGAAATGACGACAGGCTTACCAGTTGCGAGGTATTCCCGAACCTTAATGGCACTTCCGTAGCTGGTAAATGCGTTTTCTTGGTTCCAAGGCAGCACGCAAACATCGATGTGACGGTAGTAACGGGGAAGCTCGGAATAAGGCTTGGGGCCGAGAAAATGGATGTTGGGCGCGGACAGCTGCACTACGTTCGATTTCGAGCCAATGAAAACCCAGTGCCAATCGGGCCGCATCCTGGCTACTCGCTCGATTAAGGGCAGATCCATCGTGTACCAGTCGGCAGCGCCTACGTATCCGAGCACTGGCCTAGGAATCGCAGCGATATCCGGAGGAGTCTCCGGAGGCAAATTGGCGAACCGCTCGTAGTCCACTGCTTGCTCCAGGAAATACCTGTGGTGGATTTCGGCTTCCTCATACAGCTTCCGTCCGGAATACATGACCACCGCGGCGCACTGCTTAAGGCGAGAATCCATGTCACGAATTACGGCACGCGACAGCGCGCTGTCTTCGTTAACATCGTATTTGTCAGAAACCTGATAGACCAACAACTTGGCGCCAAGTAAGCTCACGGCGTCGGCGGCCGTAGGGATGGCGACCCACACGATGGGATGCCGCAGATTGAGAATGAACATCACCAATCGGAGCTGAAATACAAGCAGCAGGCGATTCAATGCGCGAACCGCGCGCGAGCCGTATACTGGCACGTTGATTGGCGTCATGACCCACAGGCCTTCGGGCGCCTTGCGCAACCAACGCAGATAACTGCGAAGCTTGCGCCGGATCTTTTGAAAGAAATCTGGATTGCCGATCGAAGGCAGGCCCATGGTGATGGAGTTCACGAAGAGCACGCGATTATGTTTGGCCAGCCGCTTAAGGATGTGGTTTTTCGAATGGGGATGGTGGTACCACCAGTCCTCGCCCGCAAAACACACGATTGACTGGCCAGACAGCGGGTAGTCAGTGGACTGTAGGCCTGCTGCGAAATCTCCCCCGGCCGAGACGGTTCTGGGTGCGGAACGAGCGGAGTTCATGCCTAGCAGACACCCTCAGTGCCAGCGTCGCGAATCTCGGCTTTCTTTGCGGAGTCGGGTTGGCGGCTTGGCATGTCGGCCACATCCGTCCACGAGATACGAGTGGTAATGCGCGCGGGAACTGCGGCTCTTCCGCAGATGCGCACCTTCATCGCTGGAACCATTGTGCCGTACGTAGTGCTGATGAGCGATGGCTGGACTGCGCCCTGAAGACGAGCAGGTCCAGCGACGGCGAGCTGAATCTGCCCATCGCCGAGTATGCGGCACAGTATTCCGTTTTCGGCCGCAGATAGTTCTGCGTTTCGATTGGGCGCAAGTTGAAAATTGAGCTCGAAATTGTGAACGCCGTCACCCTCGAGTTCGTCTTCAATGACAAAGGCCCGTCTGTCGTCAACAACGCGAATCGTTCGGGTGTGTGTCACCCCAAGCGAGCGGTATCCAGTATGCGATGCGCGCAAGAAGCAGCCCTGGGCTTCTCTACCTTCCTGAATGGGGCTAACAGCCGCTTCGTTTCCGAGAAGGAAAAGCCCGCCTGGGCCGGAGTGAATGCGATTCTGTTCCGTGCCATCGATGAGCAAAGTGTTGTGCGCGGCCGTGCTGCGGAAACGGTTTCGCGTGGCAATGTCGCGCGTGTAGCAGCCCGTGCCGGAGTCAGAGAGGACTTCGTGACCACCCACTCGCAAAACGAAGCTGAGCTTGTCATTGTGGGTATGGCTGCCTTTGCCGAAGATTCCGTTCGGAATGGCGAAAAACAGCAATTCAGCAGACCCGTGTTTCAGGACGCCAATCCCCGACTTCGGAAGAACTTTGATTGGGCTGGCCGAGCTAGGATTGACCTGAGGTTGGGAATAGGGGAATCGAGTGGTGCCGGTGAGACCGTACCAAGCGGCATCGTCACCAGCGCCGGCGCCCACGCCGAAGAGCCGTTGCCCTAGACCGAGCAAGCGAGAAACCCTAAGCGAATTCCTCTGTGCAATCGGGGAATGAGTCATCTGCTGGAGGTCGTCGAGCAGCAGTTCGGTGCGACCGTCGTCGCAGTCACCCACGTGTGGTAATTCGCAGGACGTGCTGGCCACCGTGTTGAAGAACCTGAACATCATCCTAAGACGCTCGACCAACGCCGGCGTAGCCGGAGCAGAGCGTTCGGCCCGCATCAGCAGTAGTGCGGTTGCAAAAAGTTGCGTTACCAACACCTGGTATCCGGTGGAAGCTTCGTAATCCCCACCGTCTTCGTATACCTGCTGCGCCATTTCAGCTTCGATTCGCTGCCGGTATTCTCGGCGCCTGGCTGCCATGCCCTCGCCGTCGAGGAATGCGGAAAGGCAGTAAAGCCCGACAATGTCACTCAGATAGTGATTGCTGGTCAATAAATGCGAGAACTCGATGTTCGCTTCGATGTAGAGCAAATGCTGCGCGAGGGAGCGAGTCACGTTTGCGAGCCAGGGTTCTTCCTCACGACGGATGGGAGAAAGCAGATTCAATAGGAAGCAGATGCTCATGGCGCGCAGCGCCGCCTCCATTGCCAGCGTCCAATTCACTCCCACCGGAACGGGATTCGACCGTATCCAGTGCGACAGCAGGTCCTTCGCCGCTCCGCGATATGACTCCTCACCCGTAAGAACGTGTGCCTTGCCAAGAACTGGCAGGAATTGTAGTCGCGAAAGCTCGTACGGTACCTTGACGTCTGAACCATCGTGGCGAATACGCTCGTGACACTCGCGCCGCAGATAGGGCCACTCCGTACCGGAGATGAAATCGAAATTCCACTTCGGGCGAGTTCCGAGTTCCACTGTGCCATACCCGAGGAACGGATACCGTCCGGCCCGAATCTCATCCGCGAAGGCGACGATGAGCGCTCGGCTATCCTCGCCGATCATGCGCAGGTCCGGATTGTAGTAAGGAACACTTCGGAATTTGAGATGGCCGGGACGCTCGAGCCGGCCAAGTATCCGCCTCTTGTTCCACTCCCTGTGCGCCCGCCACAAGACCTCGCGAGCGACCAGGAGCGGCGATTCCCGTTTGAGTATCCTTATGAATCGCATTTGCATTCAGGCTGATAGAGAAACATCTACTTGGGGTACGCACAACGCCGCTGGATCTCGTACGCAATTGCGTTTCCACACGACGGCGGAAACCATTAGAAAAATCAGGAAATAACAAGCAGAGGAAACGATCGACGCGCCGGTTATCCCATAGCGGGGGATGGCCCAGAAATTTAGGGCGACGTTGATAATTGTATCCGCGATCCAAGCTACAACGATAATGGACGGAAAACCCTCGCTGTTTAAGAATTGAACCATCACCGTTTCAATTCCCAGGAAATATGTTCCTGGCATCAGCCAAGCAAAAGGGGCGACCGCCGGGAGGAAGTTTCGGCCGAACGCGATGGAGATGATAGGTCCCGCCGCCAATGCGGCAATCACGACCACGGGAAACATCAGCGCTGCTGTAACAAGTATGGCTTTGTTTGCCAACCGCACTCTTTCTTCCTTCTCTTTTGTGGCCGAGAGCTTGGGAAACAGCAGCAGTCCCACAACGACAGCAAACATCATAGTATTCTCGGCAAGGACTTGGCTTATCGAGTAGTAGCCCGCTTCCTTCGCCCCCAGCATGTACTTGACCATGAGCAGGTCAATTCTCAGCACAAGAAAACCGAAGAATAGGATCATATACGCGCTAATGCCGGTGCTGATGCTCTGACGGAAAACGGCCAGCGATAGCTCAGGAGGGCCCGTCGAAACTCGTCTGAGGCGCAGAAGAGCCCAAAGGAAACTGAGCATTACGGACAACAAAGTCATGCCGAAGAACAGTTCCACGGTGCCACGGTGAACCAAAGCGGGGACGCAGATCAGCGCCAGGACTAAAAGCTTGCTGCCGCATTCAATCTGGTTGTAGGCTCGCACCTCGTTAACCCCGAGCAGCAATCCCTGAGTAAGCAGGTAAGCGAGGCCGACCGGGACCGAAGCCAGCGCCAGCAACATAAGCGGGCCGTGGACCGGTGACAGCTTCGGCCAGAAGACAAAGCCGATTCCGCTCATGGCCATGACGACACAAGCCACAGAGACAACCGCTAACGTATTACCGATAAGAGCCGGTAGCAGCGCCCGGTCTTTTGCAACATAGTAGGTGTTGGAGAGATGCAGGCCAAGATTGCTGAACTGTACGCCGATCGCGCCCACGGTTGCGGCAACTGCATAGAACCCGCGACCGGTAGGACCTAGCTCACGCGCGATCACCACAGCAGTTGTAAACGTTACTGCTACCACCAGCAGGCGCGTGCCGTAGGTCTCAAAGACGTTGCGGCGAAGCTCCGTGCCTGCAGCTACGCGCCACAGTTGAACTGAGACAGCTTTTACGACAGCCTTCATCACAGATTCCGCTCTGGGAGGTTTGTGCTACTGGATCGCGACAGGACGACACCAACGGCAGTGCGCAGCGCGGATTCGATCGGCGCGCGTCGAGTGTCCGCACAATAACAAAGGACACCCGCGGCCTTCTTGCCGCCATGGGTAAAGTACCAAGGCGATTTTGCGAGCGTTGTAGCCGAATTCGGCGCGGAGTTTCAGGATCAATTTGTTTCTCTGCATCGCTCTCGTACTGGTTGCAAGTAAGCCCGATTAGACGGCAGAGCTCGCTGGCTCCACATAAGTCATCGTGTCAGCTCGGAACTTGCACACTTGACGCATCCATTCAGCCGTGAGCTGCATCCCCTCTTCTAAACTGTAGGTATCCTTGTGTCCCAAATCACGAATCGCCTTTGAGACATCGACCCGCTTCTGCTTCGTAGTCAGGATCTCCGAATCCTGATACTGCACGAGGCTCGGATCGGCGCCGGTCACTTGCAGCACTACGTCGGAAAGCTCTTCGATGCTGTGGTAATGGCTGCCACCGATGTTGTAAGTCTCACTGGCCTTGAAATTGTCGACAATATTCGCCAGCGTAGTGACCGTATCCGCCAAATAAGTGGACGTCCGCGAATGACCGCGGCACACGGTCCAAGGGAGTTCGTTTAGCGCACAGTACAGAAAACGGCAGTTCACACTGCGGTACGGGCTGTAGTATTCGCCCGGCCCGTAGGTATTGAACAACCGAACGATCACGGATTGAGTGCCGTACTGCTGAGCCGAATTGCGGATCTGCATTTCGTTCACCCACTTGGTCATGGCATAGTCGTTGAGTTGTTTGATCTCGTACTCATCCATGACGCTTTCCACCATAGTTTCGGGCCAGTCACCGTAAACTTCGGATGAAGAGAAATGAATTAGCTTGAAATTCAACCGCTCTTGTAGGCGAATTACGTTCTTAGTACCCACGGCATTCGTTCGCCAGAGCGTTTCGTAGAAGTCTTCGCCGTTCCACCGGCCGAATTCAGCCGCACAGTGGTAAACGTAATCGAAGGGCCCCAACCGCTCAAACACACGTTCCAATTGCCGAAATTCTCCCACATCACAACGAGCGTATGACGGATCGGGGACATCGGTGCGGAGGGAGAAACCAACTTCATCCGGTTGATGTGCTCGATCGCAGGAAACTACGTGATAGTTCCGGGCCCGCAGCTGGCGAACTAAACCACTACCCACGGTACCAAGACCCCCAGTTACGAGAATTCTCATGGGATTTCTCCTGAATGGCGCATTCTCAGTCGGTTAGCCGTTGCACTGCTTCATTTTTGGAAGTCCGTCCACTGAATCAGTTGCACTCGCGTGTCGTTTCGAGGGACTGGTCGTCACGCTGCGCCGTAGAGGAAATGCAGCGCACTCCGTCCCGTCGAGCAGGTTCGCGGGGTAGGTCTGTTCGAGAGAGGAATCGGATTGCGTTTTGGTGCCAGGTATGGTGCTGCAGGGCCGCAGCCCGGGCATTCCGTCCCAGAAGGTTGCGAAGTTCCGGCCTAGCTGCCAGATATTCGATCGCGCTCGCTAATTCCGTGTCGCTGCCCGGTGTGAACATCCAAGCTGTGTTTCCGTGACTGAGTACGCGCGAAAGCTGATCCATGTCGCTGCCAACAATAGCCTTCTCCATCGCCATGTACTCAAAAAGCTTAGTGGGAGAGCCGAAGAACGGCTGGCCATCCGCGTTCGGAATTTGAGGAGACACCAGAATGTCCGACGCATCGAGATAGCGTGGGATGCTTGCATGCGGTACCAAGCCGGTGAAAATCACTGCCCGTGAAGCTTCCACGTTGCTCAGGGCTTCCTCCGTTTCGGCGCGCAGCAGACCATCACCTATCAGCAAAAAGTAGAGATTCTCGAGCGCGGGCCCTTCTTTGCGCCTCTTCAACAGAGTGGTTATCGCGCGCGCGAGCACAGACATGCCGTGATAGTAACTGAACGAGCCAACAAAGGAGACCAGCGTATGGTGCGGAGCCACTCCAAGTTGCTGCCGCACTTCTTTTCCGCCGCAGTCGGGGCGAAAGCGTCTGGGATCAACGGCGGCCGGGTTGAGAATGATCCTTTCCGCGGGATAGCCGCGCACCATCAACTCGTCGCGTAGCGCATCGGACAGTACGACTATCTGAGAGGAAGCCGAAATGGAGAGCTCTTCGCAAAAGCGGAGCCAGGGCCGAAACCTTGCCGGATCCCAGTTCTTTGCGAGCCACACCTCCGAACTTTGATATTCGAGAACTAGGGGCGTGCGAGTCAACCAGGAAAGCAAGGCGCCGACGAAAACAAACCGCCCGTGGCGCTGGTACAGCATGCGAGGCATACGGCCCCGGAGCCTCTGCCAAACGTGTAGAGCAAAACGCAGATTGTAGGAAAGTGACTGGCATTCACGGAAAAGGTATAGACGCCGGCGGGCCGGGACAACCTGAATCGGGTAGTATTCAACCGGAAGCTGCCGCCCGGAAAAGATTTCGCATCTCACCGACTCTTTGGTCAGTCCGGACAAAGTTCCATTGAGATAGCTCATGGCGCCACCCGCCGTTACTGGCTCAAAACACGGATCGAGGAACGCAATGTCTAATTCACCTTCAACGCGCGGTCTGAAATTTCTTTGCCTTCTCAAACAGTGCGACAAAACGCGGGCGCTTACCCATGCCGCAGCAAGAACCAAGATATCCAGGAACGCGCTAAGGAATATTGCGGGGACTAGGTTCAACAAACGCCAACGCGTGCAGATTCTTGATCTGCCTTCCGCGTCGGCAAGGACCGTTTCGCGGCATCCATGCACGAATCCCGAGCAGAGCAAAAGCAAAGGCTCACGCAGGTCGAGTAGAGAACTCGAAAAGATGACCAGTGCCTCGCCCCGCATCGCGCGCAGCTGTCGAATTCTCGTTTTCCAGCCCCCCTCACGAAGATCGCGTTTTGAGAGTAGGGTTATCGAGCATCCTGGGTAGTACCCATTCACGAACTTGTGCGCATCGTCCGGCTCTCCGGAAAGAATCAAAAGATAAACGGTCTCGGCTTTACTCGACATCAGCTCCCATCCCTTCGTACGAACCTATAACCAGGGACTCCACCAAATCAGGCGCCGTCAATGCATACTTACAAAAAACAGCAGTCGCGAACATGTACCACAGGTTTAGGGGGCTAAAGCCCGAGGACTCAGTAAGCCCAGTGATCCAATAGGATAGAAACAGATAAACGTAATATTTCCACGCCAGGTACCCGTAACTCGAAGACTGGCGCAATTGCCACATTGCTCTAAGCAGGAGAAAGTGGGCCATCACGTACGGCACGAAACCGAGAATGCCAGTCTCCGTGAGTATTTGAGCTGGGGTGTTGTGTGTCCAGTCCAACGAAGACACGCCGTTGTAAGACGTAAGGTAACGGCCGTCTCCCACTACGAAGTTGTTGAAGTTCTGAAATCCTACGCCCAACACCGGGTAGTCCGCAAACACCCGAAGGCTTTGTTCGAATTGAGCGAGGCGGCCGTACATGTTCTCTGTCTTGCTGCGGTCTTCGAACATATCAGGTGCAAATACCCTGGAGACGAAAATCAACCCAACAGAAGCGAGGATGAGCACAACGCGACAGGCGCGGCCACTCGTCCTTTGCTCCCAGAGGGTATCGATGACCAGCGCGAGAAGCAGCGTGATCGCGACGGAGCGGAACAGCGGCATTAATGCCATGCCAATCGCAGCTGTCAGCCCGATGGAGTGAAATATTCTGCGACCAGCGCTCAACTTGGGCCCCAGGGCTGCACGAAGGAAGAGGAGGAAGAAAAAGCTGACAGCACCGACCAGTGCGAGGGCGTCATTGCTCTCAAACGGCCCATTTGGCCGAGCGATACTTCCCGCAAAGAATATTGCAGAACTTTCGGTCGGGAGCAAATCCTGCCCGGTGACCACTTCACCGGCCGCAATCGCTGCGCACAGGATTGAGGAGATGCACACTGCCGTGTGTAGCGTTGGGAGCCGACGGCGAACATCGAACCGCGCAATGACGCACCAGCCGAGCAGGAGCGGTAGCAGGAAACCGTCCACCAGAATCCTTGCTTCGTTCATAGGACTTGGCGATTTTCCGAGGGTGAAGCCCGCAACCACAATAAAGGCTAACCAAGCCAGTCCGGCCCAGCGTAGCGCCTTCGGCACTGCGATGAGCATGCTGGGCTTGACGAGAAATAGTCCCATGAACGCGACGAGGATAACCACGCGGTCCAGCGTCACGATCGAGTGTTCTCGGGGAAACGATAGGAGGCAGTAGCCGAACGGAAAAGCCAGGGCGTAGCATAACAATATTCCGTCCGATCTGCCGCGAAACACGTTACCGACCAGTCCGACAAACCACAGGGCCGCGCACCCGATCACAACCACCAAGGCCGCCTCGGGTACCAGGATAAAGCCCGCAACCGCACCCGCGCCTGCAAGGACAAGGGCAGCTTCCAGCAAGCGAGTCTGCTGCTCCGCCAGTGTGGATACGCCACTGAGCATGGGAATGGGACTCATGTTGTCAGCCTAAACGAGACTCGAACGGATCGAATAGGAGAGAACAGATACTTGCGAGGTGTCAGTCAGGCGCATGGGCCGTCCCCGGCGGAGGCGAAGTGTCGTTGCGCCGCGGCGGGCATTTCGAAAGGCAGCGTGTCGTATGCAGCGGCGGCCGCGGTCTGCGTCAACCCGATGACCTCTCCAGTGGCAAGCGCATCCTGAACCAGAAGAGTCGCCTCGGTCACCTCTACAAGTTCTTCAAATGAGATGGGCGACGGTTCACCGTCGCGGACCGCTTCGATTGTCAATTGGAGTTCCCGACGGTGGCCCTTGTCTTGCAGGCTCTTGAACTTTTGGACTTTCCCATTGCGTGCAAGTTCGAGTGCACGGAAATCGTGCAGCCGCGCGATCGCACCTTGGCAGAACACTTCGAAGAATTCCTTTGGGATGCTGCGGTCGCCGTTAGCCAGGTAAAGCAGATTGGCAACAGACCCGTCGGCGAACTTCAGCGTGACCGCGACGTTATCCGACGCGAACTGCGTGCCGTTCGGCAAGCCTGTTGCAGTCACGCTATGAATAGGAGAACCGATCACGGAGCGCGCCCAATCCACGAAATGACAGAACTCGCCCACGATGCGGCCGCCCTGAGCGTGAATCCAATGATCATGCGGAATGTATCCGGCATTTACGCGCACATGGATCATCATAGGCTCACGACGGCCGACGAAGAACTGGCGGATTTTCTCGGTGAACGGTGCAAACCGGCGGTTGAAACCCACCATCACAAACGGGGCGCGGCCGGCCTGCAGCTGCACAGCGTACACCTCTTGCAGTTGAGCCAATTGTTCGCGATCCACCGCCAGCGGCTTTTCGACGAACACGGGCCTACCGGCGTGCAGTGTCTGGGCTGTCAGGGTTGCGTGCGTGTCATGACGCGTTAGGACGAATACGGCATCGACATTGGGGTCATTCAGCAGTTCCGAGGGTTGTTCCGCAGTCTGAAACTTGAAGGCGCGTTGCGCCGAAGCAGCGCCCCCGCCCGAGATCGTACCTACGGATTGCAGGCGCACGCCCTTGATGGACTGCAGATTTGGAAAGATTACGCTCGACGCGAAACTGCCGGCACCTATGCAGCCGACCCTCACTTCATCACGAATGCGAGGCCGCGCTGCTACAACGGCCGGCATGCTCTTCTGCGATACAGCGGACGCGCCGTCGTACTCTAGGATCGCTGTGTACAGGCCATTCTTCAGATCGGCGAATGCTTTCGCACCCTCCTGGATAGCGTACCGATGCTCGAGAAGTGGCGTAACGTCTATCTGTCCCGCCGCCAGCAGATCGAGAAAGGCTTCCATATTGCGCCGCTCAGTCCAGCGAACATATCCGATGGGGTAATCGATCCCGCCTTCCTCATACTGCGGGTCGTACCTTCCCGGCCCGTAAGAGCGCGAGAGAGTCAGCGACAACTCCTTCATGTACATGTTACTGCGCGACACTCCCATGCCAACGGCGCCCACAACAATTATGCGACCGCGGTCACGTAGAATCTTGGCCGCCATTTCAGCCGGCTCAACGGAGTCGGTCGCAGCAGTCAGGATAGCGGCATCGACACCGTACCTGGAGAACTCCTTGATACTTGACGCCAGCGTTGGGTCATTGGCAGCAACCGCGAGATGTGCGCCAAATTCCGCTGCTCGGTTGACGCGCTGGGGCGAAAGATCGATCGCCACAACTCGGCATCCGGCGGCGCGGAGGATCTGGATCGTCAACACGCCTACGAGCCCAGCACCGATCACCGCAACAGTTTCGCCAATACCGACCTCGGCCTGCCGAACACCTTGCATCGCGATAGCGCCAATAGTGGTTAAAGAGGCCGCAGCCGATGACACTTGTGAAGGGACGTGCACCGTGAGGTTGCGCGGAATAAAGTTAATCTCAGCGTGACTGGCGTATGTGCCGCCCCCGCAAGCGACGCGGTCACCCGCACGGAATTCGTGCACACCTTCTCCAACCGACATTACTTCGCCTGCGCAGCTATATCCGAGAGTCGTCAGAGTATCTAGTTTCGCTCGCACCTTCTCGTACGCAGCTTTCACTCCATTCTGGCGCGCGTACTCGATAACCTGTTTGACGAGATCGGGGCGTGCTTTAATCTTGGCGAGAAGCGACTTCGAACTCAACTCGAGCGTGGCCCGCTCGGTGCCAGCGCTAATTGCAGAAAAATGGGTCCGCACCAGCACTCCACCGGGCCGCAACTCTGGTGCGGGAACCTCATAAGTTGAAACTTCACCTGAATTCCTGTCGGTCAAGAGTGCTCGCATGCGTTCCCTTGGTTCACGTATGACATATGCAAACTTACTGCCTCCGGTTCAAGAATTGGTCTTGGCCATGAGCTTGGCATCGCAGGACACGCCGACGAGGTACTGTCATGTAAGCGGGTGTAACGCCGACCTCAGGGCATGCGCCAGATCGCCACGCCGGTAGCCATTTGCAGGATCGCCTCAGCTCCCCGTTTGGCCGCGCTTTTCCCTGCGCTGCCCGGAACAAAAATGACATCGTCTGCCTGAAGTTGTATATCCGGAGCCTTTGCGGCCATAATTTTCTTGAGCGAAAGCGGGACATCTTGCGGACCCCCGGGAGTCTTGCGGATGATCCTTGCCGAATCCAATGCGGCGTTGGGGTTGGTGCCCTGAGCGAGGGCGATGGCCTTTAACACGGTAATATCGCTGCCATTTTCCATGACAAAACCGCCGGGTTGGTGGACATCGCCGACTACATAAACGACACCGGCCTTGCTAACCACAATGGTGTCGCCGGGCTCGACAGTCACGTTATTCTTCATCGAATCTGCGCCTGTCAATAGCGGTACCTGAAGGGGATGTTGCGGATCATCGCGGCGCGTGACCATCGCGTATCGGCCGGCTTTAAGCGAAGTACCCCCAGCGGCGGATATTGCGTCATACAATTTTCTCTCACCTAGCAGCGGATAAATGCCGGGCTTCTGCACTTCGCCCAGCACCGAAATCCCCTGGGTCGCGTACTCCTTCACAAAAACCGTGATATGTGGGTCATTGAAGATGCCCTTTTGTGTGAGGTTGCGTTCAATTAGGGTTGCAGCCTGTTCGACGGAGACTCCTCGCACGGCCACGGTGCCGAGCATCGGCAAGGAAATCTCGCCGCCAGAACTGACGCGCACGTCGGTCTTGAAATCAGGCATGCCGTAGAGGCTAACCTCAAGCAGATCCCCTGCACCTATCCTCAGGTCACGCGCGGCCCCCGCACTGCTAACCGCATCAGGCCTGGTCTGAGGCACAGACGGAGGGCCCTCAATGCGAGCTTCTGTCGGAACGACACGATCCTGGGCGAAACCATATGCCGATGACAGCGCTAATAACAAAAGCGCGGAGAGAGAAGTCAGTTTGGATTTCATAACAACCTCCATGGATCAGAACCGCCAGCCGGAGTCGGTACCCCTGCGCGTTTCCATCCGTTCTATGCCGCTGGGGCCTTCCCAGGTATTCACGGCGCAGATTCACAGACAGGAGGAACGGGGCAGTCAGCACCGCACGATTTTTGGCGAATCGATACCGCGTGTGGCATTGCGAGTGTCAATGACCAGCTGCGCTTCGCGCACGATGGCCGGGTATTCGTAGTCGGAATGATCTGTGATGATGGCCACGCAATCGTACTCACCGATGTTGTCGAGGGCAACGCGTTGCATCTGCAGATCGTAGTGCCGGCCTTTGAGCAGCAGCGGGAAATACGGGTCGTGATAGTCAACAATCGTGCCGCGCTGCTTCAACAGCTCGATTATGGTAAGGGCTGGAGATTCGCGTAGATCATCGACATCCTTCTTGTAGGCCACACCAAGTATGAGCACGCGCGAGCCGTTCAGCGGCTTGCGCACACTGTTCAGCGCCATCGAAATCGAATTCACAACGTGGTATGGCATGGAAACGTTGATCTCACCAGCGAGCTCGATGAAGCGAGTTTGGAAGTCCCACTGCTTCGCCTTCCATGAGAGGTAGAACGGATCCACTGGTATGCAGTGGCCGCCCAGGCCGGGGCCGGGATAGAACGGTTGAAAGCCAAAGGGCTTCGTCGAAGCAGCCTCGATAACCTCCCATACGTCAATTCCCATGCGCAGGCACAACAGTTTCAGCTCGTTAACCAATGCGATGTTCACGCAGCGGTATATGTTCTCAAGCAGTTTCGTCATTTCGGCTACGGCAGGCGTGGAGACTGGTACGATGCGGCGGAAAATGGCTTGATATAGCGCGCCGGCAAGCTCGGTCGCTCTGCTGCTCAGCCCGCCGACAACTTTCGGAATGTCGCACCTCGCGACGCTGTTATTGCCGGGATCTTCCCGTTCAGGCGAGAATGCAACATAAAAGCTATGGTGCTCGATTCCGTTGCTCTCGCGTTGCGCACACATCCCGTGCGCATTTTTCTCGAGAATGGGTACCAGGACTTCCTCCGTGGTTCCCGGATAGGTGGTGCTTTCGAGCACGACGAGTTGGCCCGCCCGCAAATAGGGAGTAATCGCCTCTGCCGTATTGGTAATGAAGCTGAGGTCGGGCTCGCGTTGCTCGTTCAAGGGAGTCGGCACGCAGATGATCACCGCATCCATACGGGCAATGTCTGAATAGTCCACCGTCGCGGAGAACTTCTTCGTGCGCGCGGCTTGAATTTCGGTGGATGGCACGCGGTAAATGTAGGATTCGCCCCTGGAAAGTTTGTCTACTTTTTGGGAGTCAACATCGAAGCCGGTGACAGGAAAACCCGCCTCCGTGAAGAGCAGCGCGAGGGGCAATCCCACATAGCCGAGTCCGATGATCCCGACGTTTGCCGTACGGTTAGCAAACATCATTTCGAGTGATCCAAGCTTGTCCGCTTCTAAGGAAACAATAGTCTGGGTAATTACACTCATGGGCTTTAGTCCTCCGGATGACGAAAACGGCGTCGGTGAAAATGTAGCTATTTCTTCAAGGAACAGTTGGCGCTCCCGCAGTAATTTCGGTAATCGTCGTGAGCAGCAGCTGGCTGGCATTGCGCGGTGACATCAGCTTGTTGTTTCGCACCAGCCATTCAGGTCAGGAGCGAGAAACAGAAGGAAACTTGAAATCCTTACCCGCCTTCGCCAAGGTGTTTACTTTCATTCTTACCGTAGTAGCCGTAAAAGTACCGGAAATCTGACGAGTCTAGCTCTGCGCCATTTAGGACGAAGCCCGTAAGGCGGGCGTTGACCTTGAGAAGCACATCCTGAGCGCGCAAGAACTCGTCTTTTCCGATCTGACCAGAGCGGATGACCAGGATCACCGAATCCGCCTCGACCGACATGC
>WNFO01005208.1_pt1 | contig 25483 bp, 25 predicted proteins | sample 5400251 | NCBI WGS metagenome assembly WNFO01 (sample SAMN13153354, study PRJNA577476) | soil metagenome | isolation source: 100 cm saprolite under Madrone tree | place: USA:California | collected 2016-06-14
GTGATCGGGGTCGCGGAAGCCGGCAAGGAGATTTCAACCCGGCCGTTCCAGCTGGTGACCGGGCGGGTCTGGAAGGGCACGGCGTTCGGCGGCGCCCGCGGCCGCACCGACGTGCCGAAAATCGTCGACTGGTACATGAACGGAAAGATCGAGATCGATCCGATGATCACCCACGTCCTCAAACTGGAGGAGATCAACAAGGGGTTCGATCTGATGCACGAGGGCAAGTCGATCCGTTCGGTCGTCGTGTTCTAAATCAAAAGCGCCAAACACAAGGAGGATAGGCCTATGACTATTCATCTCCATCCATCGATTGACAGCGGCGTCAAGAAGGGCTCGGGCAGCTTTGCCGGCGGAACCCTGGTCTGCAAATGCAAGGACGGCAAGCCGGTCAAGGTCGGCATCAAGGGCGATGTCGCCCACAACCACGCCTGCGGCTGCACCAAATGCTGGAAGCCTGCAGGGGCGACCTTCTCGGTGGTCGCCGTGGTGCCACGCGACAGCGTGACCGTGCTCGAGAACGGCGACAAGCTGCACGTCATCGACGCCTCGGCGGCGATCCAGCGGCATGCCTGCAAGGTCTGCGGCACGCACATGTACGGCCGCATCGAGAACAAGGCGCACCCGTTCTACGGGCTCGACTTCATCCATCCCGAACTGTTCCAGGAAGCCGGCTCGGCGGCGCCGGGATTCGCGGCGTTCGTGTCGTCCGTGATCGAGTCCGGCGTCAAGCCGGACGAAATGCCCGGCATCCGCTCGCGTCTCAAGGAGCTCGGGCTCGAGCCCTATGATTGCCTGTCGCCGGCCCTGATGGATGCGATCGCCACCCATGTGGCGAAATCCAAAGCGGCCTGATCCGGCAGCCTTGCGTAAGCTTTTCGCTGGCGGCGATCTCCGCCGCCAGCGAAGTTGCGACCACTTTTGACACGCGGCAATCTGGTGCCGCGTTGGAGTCATGCCGGCTTGTCCCGCAAGGCGGAATTGCACAGTCAACACTGCTGAAAACGTGCCCTTCGCGACCGCGGTCGGGGGAAATTTGAGCTCGCGACCAACACCCGTGTGCCTTAAAAGCGTCTTGATGCCGCAAGAGGCGCGCGTCGGGAATCCGGGTCGTTCATCAGATGCCGCAAGATTCGAGCCTGGAAGTCGCCGGACGCATTGATGATTGGTGGTCGCCCTGGCGCAGGAGCGGCACTCGATACCTATCGTGCCATAGCGGCCGCCGAGCAGGCGATTGCCGCAAAGACCGGACTGTTGGGGCTGGCGAGCGCCTTTGCCGCCCGACAGATGACGGCACGATTCTTTATTGCGGGTTTTGCCGACGCGGACCAGCGTGCCACATGGCTTCCGCGCGTTGCGGCTGGCGAGGTCTGCGCAGCGATCGCGATTTCCGAGCCTGAAGTCGGAGCCCATCCGAAGCATCTAAAGACGACAGCCGAACCGGACGGTGCCGGCTTCGTCGTTCGCGGCTGGAAGGCCTGGGTCACGAATGGCCCGATCGCGGATGTCTTTCTGGTGCTGGCGGTGACCGCGGTCGAGGACGGACGCAAGCGATACGGGCTTTTTCTGATCCCGCGGGAGACGCCCGGCCTGACGGTAAAGCCGATGCAAACCCTCGAAGCTCTCGCCCCGGCGTCGCACTGCGAGCTGGAGTTCGACGCATGTCACGTGCCTGCGACGGCGCGGGTGGGAGACATGCTTGACGCCTATCCGGCCATGGCCTTGCCGTTTCGCGATGTCGAGGACACCGTCGGGACGGCTAACGTCTCGGGGATGCTCAGCTGGCTGCTCGAAAAGTCCGCCGCGTGCATCGAGCGCACGGAAGCGAATGCCTTGCGGCTCGGCCGCATCGCGGGTCTGGTATCGCTCGTGCACGCGGCGAGCCGGCTCGCGGTGGCGGCCCTCGATGGCGACGGGCAGGAAGTTGCGGCGCGGACGATCGGCGTGCGGCTGCTGGCGCAGGACATCGTCGGAGAAATCCGTCACCTGCTCGCACAGGTTCAGCCGGGTGACGATGCGACCTCCCGGGCGCTCGCCGCCTTCGATCTATTGTCCTCGATCGCACGCCAGCCCCGCAAGGTGCGGCAGATCCGGCTTGGCAATTCGGCATGGAGCGAGAAACAACAATGAATAACAATCTAACCGCGGATTCGATCGAGGCTGTCACATCGGGACTGGCCTCGGCGGGCTATATTGCCAGCCGGCAAATCGCGACCGCGGTCTATCTGGCAGAGCGTATCGAGAAGCCGATCCTGGTCGAAGGTCCGGCCGGCGTCGGCAAGACCGAACTTGCCAAGGCGCTCGCGGCATGGCGTGGGCTCAAGATGATCCGCATGCAATGCTATGAGGGGCTCGATGAAGCCAAGGCGCTGTACGAATGGAAGTATGCCAAACAGCTTCTCTATACCCAGATTCTGAAGGACAAGCTCGGGGAAGTGCTCGGCGGCGCTGAAACGCTGGCCGGAGCCCTCGACCGGTTGCACGATTTCGGAGACGTCTTCTTCTCGAAGGAATTCGTGGAGCCGCGCCCTCTGCTGCAGGCCCTGGAGCAGCCTGCCGGCTGCGTGCTGCTGGTCGACGAGATCGACAAGTCGGACGCCGAATTCGAATCCCTTCTTCTCGAAATCCTGTCGGATTACCAGGTCAGCATTCCCGAACTCGGAACCGTGGTGGCGCTGGTGAAGCCGACGGTGATATTGACCTCCAACGGCGAACGCGACCTCTCAGATGCGCTCAAGCGCAGATGCCTGCATCTGCATATCGGCTTCCCCGAGCAGAAGCTGGAAGAACGCATCGTCGAAAGCCGCGTCCCTGGAATCTCGCAATCCCTGCGCACGCAGATCATCGGCTTCATCAACCAGGTCCGTACCCTTGATCTGAAGAAGCTGCCCTCGGTCAGCGAGACCATCGATTGGGCGCGCGTCCTGGTGCTGCTGCAGTCGACCGAGCTGGATCATGAAACCGTCAAGGACACGCTCAATGTTCTCTTGAAATACGAGGCCGACATCGAGACCACGATGCCCCAGGTGACGACCTTCGTCGCCAAGGCAGGCCGGCAAGGCGTGTTCGGCTGATGAGAGAGGAACTGCATCGTTTCTTCCGGGCGGCTCGCGGCGCCGGCGTTCGGGTATCGCCCGCGGAAAGCATCGATGCCATGAAGGCGGTGGCCGATGTGGGATTTACCGACAGAAATATTCTGCGGGACACGCTGCTGCTGACGCTGGCCAAGAGCCAGGACGAAAAGCAGGCGCTCGGCGAATGTTTTGATCTGTTCTTCAGCCGGCCGGAGGTGAGGGAGAAGGAGGCTGCGCCGGAGGATGCGGCGGAAAGCGGGAAGGCGGAGTCGCCGGCAGGCGAGAGCGAGCCGGGCGACGCCAGCGCGCAGGCACCGGAGTTGGGTGAACTCGCGCAGATGCTGCTGTCGCGGGACCGCAACGCGATCGCGGCCGCGATGGCGAATGCGGCGAATGTCGCCTCGCTTTCCGACATCCGGTATTTTACCCAGCGCGGGATCTTCTCGACACGGATTCTCGAGTCCCTCGGCATTGAACGTCTTCGGGTCGATTTGGACGCGTTGACGGCTACCAGTCCGGCGGAAGCCGAACGGCTGGCGGCCGCATTGGGGGCGTTGCGCGAAAACGTGCGGGACGCCGTCAATCAAGCGCTGCTGCTCTACGGGCGCGAGGAATCCGAGAATCTCCGCCATGAAATCCTCCGCAACGCGCCGCTCGCCCGCCTCGAACGCCGGCAGGTCGAGCAGATGAAGGTCCTGATCCGCGCGATCGCACGACGACTGCGCGAGCGCTACAGCAAACCCCGCAAGCGCCAGCGGCGCGGGCATCTCGACATCAGGCGGACGCTTCGGCGCAACGCCGCCTGGGGCGGCGTTCCGTTCCTCACCTCATGGAAGCGCCGGCACCGCGACCGGCCGAAGATCGTGGCGATCTGCGATGTCTCGGGATCGGTGGCGCAGGTGTCCGACTTCTTCCTGCTGTTGATTCATAGCCTGCATGAGGTGGTGGACGACGTGCGCTCGTTTGCCTTCTCCGGCCATCTCGTCGAGGTCAGCGATATCCTCGACACCAAATCGCCCGAAGCGGCCATGAGCGAGATCATGTCGAAGGTCGGATTTGGCTCGTCCGACTACGGCGGTTCATTGGTGGATTTCGAGAAGGGCTGGATCCGGACCCCCGAAGGATGCATAGCCTGGGGCTGGGGCGATTCCGAAATGCCACGATATGCGGCATTCTGCAGTGTCGTGCGTCAGTGCGCGACGGCAAAGCAGCTCGAACGGGCCGTATCTGACATCGTGGCCGCCTACCAGTGATTCGTTGGACCGGGTTCACGAAAAGCCCCGGCAGCATTGCCAGGGCGCGAGGCAGCGCCGTGCTGACAGGTTCAGTTGAGGGGTAGCCAGGTTATGCCACACGGGCCGTTGCAGCGGCTGCAGTGTGCCGGTTGGCTGAAGGTGTCGGCCAGCTCCCATTCCTGTGATTCGTTGCTCCACTGGGCCGTCGCCTGAGAGATGATGTCGTCTGAATGGCAGTTGGAGCACACCGGTGTCAGCCGTGTTGCCCGTGCCACCCGCCGCTTGGCGATTTGGGATGGCTCTTGGCTTGAACTGAACGGGTTGAGTAGCGAAGCGTGCGTCATGTTATTCCCCATTGAACGTATATGCGATCCAGGAACCGATGAGTCGTGCTTCGCGGCCCATCGTGCAGTCGTGGATTGCATCAGTGCCGTAGTCGAGCCGAATCCAGCCCTCGTCTCGGCTCGAACTGAACGCGCGGATGGTGATTCTGTCGTCATCGTACGTCTCAACGCGCTCGGAATTATGTTGATATCGCTTGAGGGTTGTCCGCTCGCCACAGTTGCCCCCGAATCGCCCGCCCGGGACCATGCTGTGGCAGTGCGAACCTCTTGAGGTGTTGCGCCGGCGAAATAGTGGCAATCTGTGGGTGACTGGGCGCAGATCGATCCGGGCGGGATATCCCGCTGGATAGGTCGCGCCGCCGCCCGCGGATCACCCCAGGGCTGCAGCGCGAAACCCGGACGGTCCCCGACCCCGGGGCACGGCCGCCCTTTGCGTCAAAGCGGACAAACCCGCCGGCGAACTTGCCTTCCCTTTGCCAGCGCCCGATCCCGTTCTATGCTGCATCGCCGGATCAACGGCTATTCGCGAAGTTGCGCCGCGACGATCCCGTGCACTACTGCGAAGCGTCGCGGTTCGGACCCTATTGGTCGGTGACGCGCTACGACAATATCTTCAAGGTTGAGCTCGATCATGAAAACTACTCGTCGAGTTCGGAACTCGGCGGCATCCAGGTCGCGGATCAGCCGAAGGGACAGGAGCGCGCGAGCTTTATCCGAATGGACCCGCCGGGGCACACCGCGCAGCGCCGCACCGTCGCGCCGATCGTGGCACCATCCAACCTCGTCAATCTCGAGCCGTTGATTCGCAAGCGTACCGCCGATGTGCTCGACGCGCTGCCGCGTCACGAGACCTTCGACTGGGTGACGCGGGTTTCGGTCGACCTGACCAACATGATGCTGGCGACGCTGTTCGATTTCCCCTGGGCGGATCGCGAGAGGCTGACCTGGTGGTCCGACGTCGCGATCGCCAATGTCGATTCGCCCGATGCCGTCGTGCATTCGGAGGATGAGCGTTCCGCCGAGTTGGCCAGGATGGGAGAGTATTTTCGCAAATTGTGGGATGCGCGCGCGGCCGCGCCGCCGACGTTCGACCTGGTCTCGATGCTCGCCCATTCCGACGCGACCCGCAATATGCCGCCGCGCGAATTTATCGGCACGCTCGGTCTTTTGATCGTGGGCGGTAACGACACCACGCGCAACTCCATGACCGGCGGCCTGATGGCGCTGGTCGAAAACCCCGAACAGTTCGAACTGGTGCGCAGCCGGCGCGAGTTGATCCCGAATCTGGTTTCCGAGATCATTCGCTATCAGACGCCGGTGCTGCACATGCGCCGCACCGCGCGCAACGACGTCGAACTCGCCGGCCGCAGCATAGCCAAAGGCGACAAGGTGGTGATGTGGTACATCTCCGGCAATCGCGACGAGGAAAAGATCGAGCACGCCGATCAATTCATCGTCGATCGCGCAAAGCCGCGGCAGCATCTCGCGTTCGGCGCCGGCATTCATCGCTGCGTCGGCGACCGGCTCGCCGAGCAGCAACTGCGGATTCTCTGGGAGGAAATTTTGCAACGGGGCCTTCGCTTCGAGATCATGGGGCCGCCGCAGCGGCTCTATTCGAATTTCATTCGTGGGATACGGTCGTTACCCGTGCGAATCCTCTCCTAGGACTTTACAATGAACGATCCCGTTGACGTGTTGATCATCGGCGCCGGTGCGTCGGGCGCCGCCGTCGCGTGGTCACTTGCCGAAACCAGGATGCACATCCTGTGCCTCGAACAAGGCGACTGGATGAATCCGGCCCAATATCCAAGCGTGGGGCGGGACTGGGAGGCGCGCGCTTATGGCGACTATTCGCCCAGTCCCAATATTCGCGCGCGGCCGGAGGATTATCCCGTCAACGACGACAACTCGCCAATCAAGGTGGTGAACTTCAACGGCGTTGGCGGCTCCACCATCATGTATACGGCGCATTTTCCGCGGCTTCACCCTTCGGACTTTCGCGTGCGCACGCTGGATGGCGTGGCCGAGGACTGGCCGATCGACTACGACACGCTGGCGCCGTTCTTTGCCGAGAATGACCGGATGATGGGCGTTTCCGGCCTCGCCGGCGATCCGGCCTTTCCGCCCACCGATCCTCCGATGCCGCCGTTGCCGCTCGGCCGTTCCGGGACCCGTCTTGCGAAGGCCATGAACAAGCTCGGCTGGCACTGGTGGCCGTCCGATACCACGGTGGCAACCGTCGATTACGAGGGGCGCGCGCGATGCATCAATCTCGGCCATTGCACGCCGGCATGCGCGCAGGGCGCAAAGGCGAGCACCGACATCACCTACTGGCCGGTGGCGTTGCGCGCCGGCGTCGAGCTTCGCACGCATTGCCGGGTGCGCGAGATCACCACCAATGGGCAGGGCATGGCAACCGGCGTCGTGTATTACGACAAGGATGGCGTCGAGCAATTTCAGCCCGCCGAAGTCGTCGTGATCGCCTGTAACGGCGTCGGCACGCCGAGGCTGCTCTTGAATTCGGCTTCCGGCCGCTTTCCGAACGGGCTTGCCAATTCCAGCGGACTGGTCGGCAAGAACCTGATGTTCCATCCCTACGGACAAGCCTACGGTTATGTGGACGACCCGACCGACAGCAATCGCGCGCCGCCGACCTGTCTCTGGAGCAAAGAGTTCTACGAAACCGATCCTTCGCGCGGTTTCGTGCGTGGCTACGCCCTTCAATTCGGCCGCGGCATCGGACCGGTGACGGAGGCCGTTACCAGCGAGGCCAAGGGCTTGTTGCCGTGGGGGGCGGGCCACCACGCCGCGTTCCGCCGGCTTAATGGCCACCGGCTCGGCCTGTCGGCGATCTGCGAGGACCTGCCGGAGGAGCACAACCGCGTCACGCTCGATCCCATCCTCAAGGACAGCCATGGCATCCCGGCGCCGCGCGTCGACTATACGATCGGCGAGAACAGCGCGCGCATGCTCGAACACGGCATTGCACGGGCCAGGAAAATTCTTGCCGCCGCCGGGGCGACCGATATCTGTGTCAATTGCCCGATCCTGTATGGCGGCTGGCATCTGCTTGGGACGGCGCGGATGGGCGTAGACCCCGAGCGCTCGGTGGTGAACGAATGGGGGCGATCCCACGATGTGAAAAACCTGTTTGTCGTCGATGGCAGTGTGTTTGTCACATCAGGTGGGGTGAATCCGACTTCCACCATTCAGGCCATTGCGCTCTATATCGCCGATCAGATGAAGCAGCGCCTCGCCAATCTGTTCGATTGAGGCCGTCATGTCCGCGGAAAATGCGCTTAGCTCCCTCCAGCGCGACGATTTGCGTGTCGTTGCCGCCATGATCATTCCAGCCAGCGAGCTATTCGGTGTGCCCGGCGCGGACGACGCGGCGATTCAGGCCGACATCCTCGCCACGCTCGGCCGCGACGCCGAATTGGTGCGCGAAGCGCTCGATCGTCTGGCGCGCCTGGCCGGGATGCCGCTTGCAAATCTTGACGAGACCGGCCGCGAGGCGGTAGCCAGGCAATTCCGTGCATCGGGCGGAGCTGCCGCGGCGACGCTCACCCGCGTCGTGCTGCAATGCTATTATCGCGACGACCGCGTCCTGCGTTCCCTGGGGCTGGAGCTGCGGCCACCGTTTCCAAAGGGATATGACCTGGAGCAGGGCGACTGGTCGCTGCTGGACCCAGTGAAGGCGCGTCCTTCGATGTGGCGTCGGGCACCCAGCGGGAAACCCGATTGAGAACCGAATCAACCTGACTTTGATGGCCAAACGCGACGCGATATGCTCGACAGCCCCGGGGGCCAACGACCATGTCGACACGATGAGATCTGGATGGCGACACGGTGAAAGAAAATCGAGCCGCCGAGTTCCCACCCTGACGGCTCTAAGTCGTTCCTTGGCGGGAGGAGCCAAGCGTGTGTGCCGCCGTTACCTTGTTTGCGGCCATACCACGCCAAGGTAAATCTGATTTGGATGGCGGAATGTGACCTGGCTAACATAGCCCGGATTTTTCAATCCCGGCTCCTCCAGGCCTCCGTGTTCGTCCAACAAACTGCGGGTTCATCTGATTTCGTTCCACATAAGTCTTTTGCTAATGGCCTTGTACCTATACAGCTAGCGGCAAGCAGAATCGGGCAAGCCAATGGGCTCTGAAGAAAGAGTCACCAGATGTTCATTTGTCAGGTCCATTGACCAAATCTCAAAATTAGTTCTGACATATAATCGTAATGACTCTGACGCGAAGAGCGGGAATAAGCTCGCGCGTTTTGTGAAGTCCAGGGGAGGCGGCAATGAAAAACGTGCGAAGCTATCGCGCCATGAGCTCCATCTGCCGTCAACGCGCGGTGTTCGACCCGGAGAACAGCTGGAAACATTTGGGCGACGCGGAGCGGTGGGAGCATCTCGCTCACGCTGAGATCGCTTCCCACTTCAGAGAATGCAACACCACCGGCTCAAGTGCCCCGGCTATGTCTGGCGAATCTTCCGGCGCGAGTGACACGCAATGGGGGACGAGTTCCGCCGCGTGAGCGGCTTGCATCGCGCCGACGATGCGCGGAACATAAGTTTCCGGCGGATTATCCTTGGTGAATAACGCCAAGGAATTGGTCATGACCCCTACGGGCCCAGGCTCCGGTATCGGCACATAAAAAAGGGCCTCGCGAAATGCGGGGCTCTTTTTTGTCATCTTGTTGAGAACGGCAACGACGTTCCAATGTGAACGGCTCGCAGGCGATCAACGTCGTTCAGGCTATTTGCCCTTGGTGTCGACTTTCTGCTTTTCGTCTTCGTTCATTTTCTTGACGGTCGGACCCGGGTTGGCCTCGCCGGTTGTCTGAGTTGTTGTGGCCGGCGGGCTGGCGTTTGGCAGGGAAGTTTGCGCCGGCGATGTCGTCGCCGGTCGCGTTGCTGTCGCGCTGGGCGGCGGATTTGCCTGGGCCGCCGCCGCCTGAACGTTCGCAAGAAGGACGCTCGAGACTAGTGCCGCGAGCGTCGTGATTTTTGTATTCATTTTGGGCTCCTCTTCAAGAGCCTAAAACGGTCGAACGCGTCTTAAGTTTCAAGCTGCTTGCCGATTGGCAGCGCCCTGATGCGTTTCCCAGTCGCTGCGAAGATGGCGTTGGCCAAGGCCGGAGCAAAGGGAGGCAGCCCGGGTTCCCCGGCGCCGCTTGGTGGCGTATCGGTATCGGCGGGCACGATGTACACATTGGTCACGAGGGGTGCCTCGTCGATTCGGATCACAGGGAAGTCGTCAAAATTACCCTGCTGCACCTTGCCGTCCCTGAAGGTGATCTCGCCGTATTTGGCGAGGCTCAGGCCCATGATCGCCGCGCCCTCGATCTGCGACTGGATCCTTTCGGGATTGACGAACATGCCGCAGTCGATGGCAGTGTCGACCTGGTGAACGGTGAGTTTGCCTTTCTCGCCAACCGATACCTCGATGATGGTCGCGATATAGCTGACGAAGCTGCGATGCACAGCAATGCCAAGCCCATGCCCCTTGGGCATGGTCCGTCCCCAGCCGCCCTTGTCCGCGACCACCTCGACCACACGGCGGAGACGTGCGGTATCGATCGGATAGCTGTCATAGGGCTCGCCGTAGTTCCAAAGGTCCTTCACGGAATCGAGCTTGACGATCCGCGGAGAGCCGATCAGCTCCAGCAGCATATCCTTTTGGTCGCGGTTGGTGGCGTGCGCCAGTTCGCCCACCATCGATTGCACCGCAAAAGCGCGCGGGATGTTCGATACCGAGCGGAACCAGCCGATGCGGGTATGCGCGGCGGCTTCCGGATTCTCGCATTGGATATTGGCGATCTCGAACGGCATGTCGACGAGGCCCATGCCGAGCTCGAAGGATGCCGCATGAGCCGCACCGGCCGCGAAGGTCGAGGCTATGGTGGGGGCGACGCTGCGGTGCCGCCAGGCAATTACCTTGCCGTTCTTGTCGAGGCCGGCTTCGATACGCTCCGCCGAGACGGTATGCAAGAAGTCATGGCGAACGTCATCTTCGCGTGTCCATTGCACCTTCACCGGCGCACCAAGCGTCTTCGACAGCAACGCCGCCTCGAGCGCAAAATCGCACTTCGATTTGCGCCCGAATCCGCCGCCAAGCAGCGTGACGTTGACGGTCACGTTCTCCTCGGGGATTCCGAGGGTTTTGGCGACGTCTTCCCGCGTCCCGCCGGGACTTTGCACCGGTGCCCAGATCTCGGCCTTGCCGTCTTTGACGTCAGCGACCGCGACAGGGGGTTCCATGCTCACATGCGCCAGGTGAGGCAGGTAATATTCGCCGACGATCACCTTGTCGGCGGCTTTCAGGGCGGCGTCCACATCGCCTTCCTTGCGCACCACCAGGCCCGGCTTGCGCGCGGCTGCCTCGAGTTCAGTCCGATAGGCCGCCGACTCGTACTTGCCGTTGGCGCCGTCGTCCCAGACGATCTTCAGCGCGTCACGTCCCTTGATGGCCGCGCCGGTGTTGCGCGCGATCACTGCGACGCCGCCGAGGGGCTGGAACTTGGATGGCCACGGCCAACCCTGCACCTCCATGACCTTTTCGACGCCGGAGACTTTCATTGCGGCGGTTCCGTCAAACGACACCAGCTTGCCGCCGGTCACCGGCGGCCGCGCAATCACGGCATACTTCATGCCGGGAAGGCGGGTATCGCTCCCGTAATGCGCGGTACCGACGGTAATATCGCGCAGGTCGACGATGCTGACCTGACCCTTGCCGAGATAACGAAAATCCTTCGGATCCTTCAGCTTCAGGCCTTCCACGGCCGGCACCGATTCCTTCGCGGCATCGGCAGCCAACTCGCCGAACCCGAGATGGCGGCCGCTTGCGGAATGAACCACCTCATGGTTCACCGCCTTGACCTCGGTTGGCGGCACGCCCCAGCGTTTGGCGGCTGCGGCTTCGAGCATGGTTCGCGCCGACGCGCCGATCTCGCGCATCGGAATCAGGTAGTGTCGCGTGCTGCGCGATCCGTCGGTATCCTGATTGCCGTATTTGACCTCGTCGCCGTGCGCCTGCGCCACCTTCACGCGCGACCAATCGGCCTCCATTTCCTCGGCCACGATCAGCGGCAGGCTGGTGCGGACGCCGGTTCCCATTTCGGAGCGGTGCGCCACGATCGTCACCGTTCCGTCGGAAGCGATGGCAACAAAGACACGCGGGTCGACCACGGTGCCGTGCGGCATCTTGCCGGCGCCGGTTTGATAAGCCGCAAACGCCTGGCGTGACATGACCGGCGCAGCCAGCACCAGCCCGCCCGCGATGCCGAGGCCTTTGAGAATGCTGCGACGCGAGACCTTCTCGACCCTGATGCGGCCTTCAATGCCGCGAAGCTTGTTGGGACTTGTGATGATGTTCATGATCAGACCCCCGTCGAAGCGAGTTGGACCGCGTTTGCAATGCGTTGGTAACATCCGCAGCGGCAGATGTTGCCCGACATCGCTTCGAGTATCTGATCGTGGGTGGGTTTTGGATTTTCCATGAGGAGCGCGGCGGCCTGCATGATCTGGCCGGTCTGGCAATAGCCGCATTGCGGGACATTTCCCTGGCGCCACGCCTTTTGCACCGGGTGATCACCCGTGGGATGGAGGCCTTCGATTGTCGTGACCTCTCGGTCGACCACGTCAGAAACCGAGGTGATGCAGGCGCGTATAGCCTGCTTGTTGACAATGACGGTGCATGCGCCACAGAAAGCCTGGCCGCAGCCGAATTTCGTGCCCGTTAATCCGATTTCATCCCGGATAAACCAGAGTAGCGGGAGGTCCGGGTCGCCATCCCAGCTTCGTTCCTGGCCGTTAATCTTCAGCTTGATCATGATCGTTTCCTCGCTCTTCATAAGCTGTTGATGTCTGTGCGACGTGAACGAGAACATATTTCCTAACCGCTCAACGCCGTGCTGTGAGGTTTCTTGCATCACGCGAGGCGGACCTCGCTGCGAAACCGAGGACTACACCCTAGGACTTGGTTGAATTTCTGTGTCGCGGGCCCACCCTCCTGTTTCGGTTTTTTCTTTGTTCGCTAGATCCCCTTAAGGGGATGGACGCTCCAGGACGCTAGCAGAAAGCGGTGGAGGATCGACTTCACAACGCGTTGTCTTGCATTTGTATTTGGCGAAAGCTGGGCCCCCTCCTCGGAGGTTTGCTTTTGGTCAGTAGTCCTTACGCATGGTCCGAACGAAACGAAATTTTCGTAGGGCTGAACTGCCGTCGTTGAGGTCGACGCGCGAGGGATTTAGAGTTCCTTCGTGCGATGTAACTCTGTGTCCATTATTATTATTTGCGTAAAGCCGACACGACCGATGCAGATCATTTCGAGGGTTTGGCAACGCGCAGCCAATCCGCACGCTTCGCCATAACGCGCCGCACAAATTTGAAGATACTTGAGCTGTTCTGCGAAATGAGCATGATGTCGTCTTCTGTAGTTGTAATCAGGTAAAGCGCGACTATCTCTCGAAGACGCGAGCTCTCACTCACGAACACGAGTGGATGGCGCACTACTCAAAAAAACTCAGAACAAAAACTCAGAACAAAATTGTCCGCCGCCTTCTTTTTGGCCGAGTTCGAACGTCCACTTTACGCCATGTGTGAATCCGATCGCAGCGCTACAACGTCGGTCGAACGCGTCAGCGCGGAACGCGCGACGCCGATGCTGTCGTGTTCGGATCCGACACGGCGCACGCTCCTGTTGACGGCTCTCGCCACGGGAGTGTGCATGGCGTCGTCCAGATCTGCCGCTGCCGATGAGGATCAGCCGGGCAGCGATGAGCGACCGCAAAAGGCGGATGTTCTGGTCTTCTCGGAAGGGGAGCATGCGGGCGAAGTCATCAAGCCGCAGGATCTAAAACTCGGCGGACCGCCGGTGCAGGCCTGGCCGAGGGATTCAAAAACCTCAGTGGTCCGCAAGGGCTCGCGGTTGAACGAGGTGCTAGTCGTAAGACTTGACCCGGCCGAACTGGATGATGAGACCCGCTCGCGCGCTGCCGACGGCATCGTTGCCTATTCGGCAATTTGCTCGCACGCGGGGTGTCCCGTTACTGGCTGGTTGAAAGGGGCAGCGGGCGACAACGACGTGTTTAAATGCTTTTGCCACAACTCCGAATTTGATCCTCGGCACAGCGCAGAAGTCGTGTTTGGACCAGCGCTCCGGCGTCTTGCGGCGCTTCCGCTGACGACGGCCGGTGGTTCACTAACGGTAGCTGCAGCGTTTGTTGGAAAGGTAGGTCAGCAAGCAGGGTGACAGCGGTCGCCACCGCATCGAATTCCGCACAATGATAAGAAACAAGTCGCAAAATAACGGGAGGTAGCAGCTATGACGATGAAGCAATTGCTATTATCGAGCTTGGTCGCGTCCACATGCCTTGTTCCGATTACTGCCGGCGCCGGCCCGATCGAGAATTACAACCCGGTGACCGCCGATCGGCTCAAGAATCCCGAACCCGGCAACTGGATGCACTATCGCCGAACCTATGATGGCCAAGGATACAGCCCGCTCGATCAGATCAACACCACGAATGTGAAAAATCTGACGCCGGTGTGGACCTTCTCGACCGGTGTGGTCGAGGGCCATGAGGCTCCACCCATCATCAACAATGGCGTGATGTTCGTCGCGACCCCGATGGGGCAGGTGATAGCCATCAACGCCAAGACCGGCGACGAGTATTGGCGCTACAAACGCCAGCTCCCCGACGACCTCTTTCAATTGCATCCGACCAGCCGCGGCGTGGGACTGTGGCAGGACAAGCTGTATCTGGCCACGACGGACGACCACGTGGTCGCGCTCGATGCCAAGACGGGCAAAGTGGTCTGGGATACGAAAGTTCAGGACTACAAAAAGGGACAGTACCTGACGCTGATGCCATTGGTCGTCGACGGAAAGGTGATCGTCGGCGGCTCCGGTGGTGAATTCGGCGTGCGTGGCTACGTCGTGGCGTACGATGCCGACTCGGGCAAGGAACTGTGGCGGACCTTCACTATCCCCGGCGAGGGTGAGCCAGGCCATGACACATGGAGTGGCGACGACTGGAAAACGGGTGGTGGATCCGCCTGGATGACCGGTACCTACGATCCAGACACCAAGACAGTCTATTGGGGCGTCGGCAACGCCGCACCTTGGCCCGGCGCTACTCACCCCGGTGACAACCTCTACACAACCTCGGTGCTGGGGCTCGATCCTGATAGCGGCAAGATAAAAGCATTCCACCAGTACCATCAAAACGATTCCTGGGATTGGGACGAGGTGGACGCACCCATGCTGGTCGACCTGCAAAGGGATGGCCGCTCGTTCAAGAGCCTTATTCACCCTGGCCGCGACGCCATCTTCTGGGTACTCGAGCGCAAGCCGGACCGCATCAACTATGTCGCCGGCTGGCCTTTCGTTTCTACCGATGTCTGGAAAGGAATTGAGCCCGAGACCGGCAGGCCCATCGTCGACCCGGACCATAAGCCGGGTGTTGGCAAGCGGGTTGAATTCTGTCCGTCGTTGTGGGGCGGCAAGGATTGGCCGTCGGCGGCGTATAGTCAGAAGACCCGTTTCGTCTACGTTCCGGCTAATGAGAATTTCTGCGGCGGCTTTACCGGCGAGAAGGTGCCTCTCGATCCTGGTAAGCTTTGGCTCGGGACCAAGCCCGAAGATATCGGTCTGAAGGTTCGTCCCGGCGCCGATCATTACGGCGAGTTGCAGGCGTGGGATCCGGCCACCGGAAAGAAGGTCTGGTCGTATAATTTCCCCAAATCGCAACTGTTTGGTTCGGTGACAGCTACCGCCGGCGATCTCGTCCTGGTCGGAGGCACGAATGACCGGATGTTCCGTGCCTTTCATGCCAAGACAGGCGAATTGCTGTGGGAGCAAAAGACCAACTCCGGCATCATGGGCATGCCGATCGCGTTTGAAGTCGATGGGACAGAATATATCGCCGTCCAGTCGGGATGGGGCGTCGACGCGCAGCGCATCCAGGACGCATTGGCGACCGCCAATAATATTGGTCTGGAGAATAACGTGCCTCAAGGCGGCGTCGTCTGGGTGTTCGCCGTCAAGAAGTAATGGTCGAGAAATATCCTGGCCGCTTCAGGCAGCGGCCGGGCGACTGTCCTGAAATCCAGACTTTGATGCCATGATCTCGGCGTCGCCGAGATCATGGCTGGCCAACCATTGCATCACCGCGCGCGACGGCGAATAGCCAGTCGCGTTTTCGGCGCGTGAGGGAACGCGCGTTCTCTTTCGCGCTCGCGTGCGGCCGATTGGGGCCGGCTTCTTTCGCAGACTGACGCGATTTGTGCCGTGGAATCGGACTTGACTGCGATGTTGTCGCTTTCAAGTTTTCGAACCGTATCCTAGAATTGATTATCGGGATAATTGCGGGCTGCCATCGTTGGGTCGCAGCCCTTCGCTGCCCAATCGCGACGCGGCGAACCGATGGCTGGTGATGATCGGCCCCTGAGGCATTGCCTCATCCACCTCATGTCGATCAGGAATCTCAATCATGAATCAAGAACAATGCGCAGCGGACTGGTATTCATGCTCGGCGTCGCAGGTAGCGGCGTTGTGCATGCCCAGACCGCGCCGGTTGGCGTGCCGGATAGAAGTTTTCCGGAAAGCGTGACATCCACCAGGGACGGCACACTCTATGTGGGTAGCTTCAACCTTGGCGGTGTGGTGAAAGCCGTGCCCGGCGGGAAAGCAGAGCAGTTCATCAAGCCCGGCGCCGCCGGTAGTCGCTCGGTGCTCGGCGTGCTTGCCGACGAGAAAAGCGGCATGCTGTATGTCTGCTCCAATGACATCACCGGCTTTGGCGTTCCCGGTCCGGGCGACACCAAGGGCGCCTGGCTGAAAATGTTCGATCTCGCCAGCGGCGCGCCGAAGGGCAGCTTTGCACTCAGCGATCCGAAATCCCTGTGCAACGACATCGCCGTCGGCGCTGACGGGACCGCCTACATCTCCGACTCGTTCACGCCCAATGTGTACAGCCTGAAGCCGGGTGGCACCGCGCTTGAAGTCTGGGCGACGGATCCACTATTGGCACCCGCGAAGGACGGCGTCGGCCTCGACGGCATCGCGTTCGGAGCGGACGGCAATCTCTACGTCACGACGTATATCCCGGCCGCGTTGTTCAAGATCGCCGTCAAGGACGGCAAGGCCGGTGCAATCACCGCGCTGAAAACGTCTCGCCCGCTGGACCATGCGGACGCGATGCGCACCTTCGGTGACAGCTTGTTGTTGATCGAGGGGAACGGCAAACTCGACAAGGTCACGATAAAAGGCGACGACGCCGAGATCGAGATCATCAAGGACGGCTTCGCCGAGCCCGTCTCGGTGACGCAGATCGGCAATACCGCGTGGGTCGCGGAAGGCAAGTTGTCCTACATCATCGGCGACAACAAGGAGAAGGATCCGGGCCCGTTCGCAATCAAGCCCGTCACGCTTTCGAAGTAGGGCGCTGATCTCCCGGCCGCTTCAGGCAGCGGCCGGGCCACTTCCAAATCCAAGGCGTCTGCGGGGAGTTTGGACTTGGCGGGAATGTTGTGCGTTGCCGGCGAAAGGCGCAGCATCTACGCGCCATGTTCGAGCAGCGCCTTGAAATCGGCGCGCGCGCGTTGCGCTTCGCGCCGGGCGGTTTCCGACGCATCGCCGAGACCAAAATAGCCGTGGATCAGGCCAGCACCGGGATGGTATTTGGTCGCGACGCCAGCGGCCGCAAGCGCATCGGCATAGGCCTTGCCCTCATCGCGCAAAGGGTCGAACCATGCCGTGCAGACGATCGCAGGCGCCAGCGCGGCCAGGCTTTTGGCGCGCAACGGCGAAACGCGCCAGTCCGCGCCTTGCCTGGCGTCGCCAAGATAATGGCCGGCGAACCATTGCATCACCGCGCGCGACAGGAAATAGCCTTCGGCGTTTTCCGTGCGTGAGGGAAAGCGTGCGTTCTCCTTTGCATCCGCAAAATTTCCGGCAACATCGGTCACGGGATAGACGAGCAACTGCGCGGCGAGTGTGATCCCAGCGTCGCGACAGGCGATCGCCACCGTCGCCGCCAGATTGCCGCCCGCGCTGTCGCCGGCCACTCCGACGCGCGCGCTATCGCCACCGAACTCGGCGATGCGCTCGAAAATGTCGCGCACGGCAGCAAAACCGTCCTCGAAGGCGCCGGGAAAACGCGTTTCCGGCGGACGCCGGTAGTCGACGGAGACGACGACGGCGCCGGTCTCGATCGCGAGCAGGCGCGCCTGCCGGTCATGGGTTTCGAGATCGCCGGCGACCCAACCGCCGCCGTGGAAAAACACCACGGTCGGCGATTTTTCGCGTGACACGCGGTAGACGCGCGCGGCAAGCGGCCCTGCCGCCCCCCTCACTCTGGTATCGTCCGCGCTTGCGACCGGCGGCGGCGGAATGGCGGCACGCGTCGCGGCCAGCGCGCGCAGCGCATCGCGGGCGCTTTGCGGGGTCATGGTTTCGGGATCGCGCAGCGGCAGCAGCGGAATGATGATTTCGATGTCGGGATCGAGAGGTGCGGTCATGGGCCCTCCAGGCGCCGGCAACTACGCGAGCGCAGGTTCCGCTCGCCGCTTCGGCCATTTGTCGTTTGCGAATGGTTTTCGGATTGAACCCACGGACGTGTCAATGCCCGACGATCTCCGGCACCCGGGTTGCCGGCGGCGTGTTGCGGCTGCGCTGGGTGCGGACGATGCCGTCGATGATGGTCATGCCGATGCCGGGGAGATCGCCGAGCTGCACGCTGTCGAGGATGTTCTTGCCGGGCGAATGCTGCGCCTTGTCCATGATGACGAAGTCAGCCGAGCGGCCGACCTCGATAATGCCGCAGTCCAGCGCGCGCATCCGCGCGGTGTTGCCGGTCGCGAAGCAGAACGCGATTTCCGCCGGTATCTCGCCGAGCGATGACAGCAGCGATACCATCCGCAAGATGCCCAGTGGCTGCACGCCGGAACCGGCCGGTGAATCGGTGCCGAGAATGACGCGGCTGAGATCGCCCATCTCGCGCGCGATCCGCAAGGTGTAGAGCGCGGAGCGCTCGTTGCCATTGTGAACCAGCTCCAGACCGCGCTTGCAGCCCTCGCAGATGCAGCGGATCTGGTCATCGGGCAGGGCGGTGTGGCCGCCATTGATGTGGCCGATCACGTCGGTGTCGGCTTCCAGCACCACGTCCTTGTCGATCAGGCCGGAGCCAGGAATCGATGGGCCTCCGGTGTGGATGGTGCTTTGAATTCCATACTTGCGCGCCCATCCCACCATCTTGCGCGCGGTCGGACCATCCTTGACGCCGCCAAGGCCGACCTCGCCGAGCAACTTGACGCCGGCCGCCGCTAGTTCCCTGAAGTCTTCCTCGACCATCTCGTTTTCGATCACGGGGGCGCCGGCATGGACCTTTACGCCGCCGGGGCGGAGCGTCCAGAACGAGCGTTGTGCAAAAATCGCCATCGCCTTCAGGCCGACGACGTCGCGTGGACGGCCGGGCATGTGGACCTCTCCAGCGGAAATCATGGTGGTGACGCCGCCGTGCAGAAAGCTGTCGATCCAGTTGATTTGATTCTGCCGCGGCGTCCAGTCGCCGGCCACGGGATGCACATGGCTGTCGATCAGGCCCGGTGCGACGGTCGTGCCGTTGGCATCGACGAGGGTGGTGGCGCCTTCGGCGTCGATGTCCTTGGCGCGTCCGATCGCCGTGATCCTGCCGTTCTCGGCCAGAATCGTATCGGCATCGAGGATCGGCTTCTCCATCGCGCCCGAGAGCAGCAGGCCGATATTGCGGATCACCAGCCTGGTGGGGCCGGCGCCCTGGGGTTCATCATGGGCCATGGATTTATTCCTTTTTGCTCAATGCCTTCGCGATCGTGGACGGCAACTTGAGCCCGACTTGACGCCGGGATCAAGTTGGAATATTCGTTTGTATACAAATGAACTGTGGATTGCGATCGGCAGCCCCGCAGGCCCGGGGATTTTCGACCGCCCGCCCTTACTCGGATCAAGCAGAATGAGCAGCTTCAATCAGGAAAGCGTTCTCAGCGTCCATCACTGGACCGATAATTTGTTTAGCTTTACGACCACCCGCGACCCGTCGTTCCGTTTCCGCAACGGCGAATTCACGATGATCGGCCTCAAGGTCGGCGAGAAGCCGCTATTGCGCGCCTACAGCGTCGCCAGCGCCAATTATGAAGACCGGCTCGAATTCTTTTCAATCAAGGTGCCGGACGGGCCGCTGACATCGCGTCTGCAGCATCTGAAGCAAGGCGACGAGATCATCGTCAGCCGCAAGGCGACCGGCACGCTCGTGATCGACAATCTGGAGGACGGCCGCAATCTGTATTTGATCGGCACCGGCACCGGGCTCGCGCCGTTCCTCAGCGTGATCAAGGACCCGGAGACTTACGAGCGTTTCGAAAAGGTGGTCTTGCTGCACGGCTGCCGTCGCGTCGCCGAATTGGCCTATGGCGAGATGATCACCGAGAACCTGCCTAAGGACGAATTAATCGGTGAACTGGTCCGCAACCAGTTGATCTATTATCCGACCGTGACGCGCGACCCGTTCCGCAACCGCGGCCGGATCACGGACCTGATTACTTCAGGCAAACTGTTCAGCGACGCAGGCCTTGCTCCGCTGGAATCTGCACATGACCGCGTGATGATCTGCGGCAGCCCCGCGCTGGTTCATGACACGCGAGCGCTGTTATCAGGCAAAGATTTTGTCGAAGGCAATCACGGCGAGCCGGGACAGTTCTTGGTCGAGAAGGCATTCGCGGAACGCTAAAGCGCGGCGCACGTGCACTCGTTTATGCGAGAGTGATGGCCGTTATCTTGCCGGACAACCGCCCCGGTTTTGATCCAGGCCTCGACAAGTGCGCCAGCTTCCTTCTGCGCGCCGGGAGCAGGGGTGCTGCCGAAGCCAGGCGCCCACGCCGAGCCGACCAGGGTGTCGGTACCGATGTGATAGATGAGGTCCTCGACTTTTCGTCCGCCGTTGCGGACCGGGTCCTTGATCTGAGCGCAAATCTCGGCGAGCGATTTGCCTTCCCACGCCATCTCGCGCGGCGCGAGGTGCCATACCGGGTGACCCGGCACGCGGCCGGGCTCGAAGTTGGCGTTCTGGCGACACGACATGCAAGTCATATATCGGCTGGTCTGTTGCGAAATGATTGATGCAGTTTGTAAAATGAGGTGGCGTTTTCAAGCGGCGAGCAGTCCGTGCGGTCGGTGACCCACCCTCCGATTTGTCAGGTTATTGCCTGGCCAGGGCCTAGCCGGGCATCGGTCGTCATGCTTTGATCAAGCTCAGCCGAATGTAATGACCGGGGAGTGTTTTGAATGGCGGGCGCCTCGAACCTCGATCGGTGCGTTGATGACGGCGGATTTCGCTGACGACGATGTTGATGAATAACAAGACCCAACCCGCCGATCGCGGTGCGGCGATCTACAAGGCGCTCTGGCACGCCATCATCGAGCGGGCGCTTCAGCCCGGCGCGAAACTTCCCGAAGATGCGATCGGCGAGAAATAGGCCTCTTGGATGTCATTCGATACGATTTTGCGCAATGGATGCATCGCCGGCCGCGAGCACGAACCGGTCGATATAGCCGTGCGCGATGGCCGGATTGCCGCCATCACTCCGCGGTCGAACCAGGCAACCCAGGACGCAGCCTGCGATATCGCGCTTGACGGAAAGCTTGTGATCCCGGGTTTCGTCGAGACCCATATCCATCTCGACAAATCATGCATCTCCGATCGCTGCAGCTGCCGCACCGGCACCTTGCAGGAAGCGATCGAGAGCGTCGCTGCCGCAAAGCTTGCCTTCACCGAGCAGGACATTTACGCGCGAGGGCGGCGCACGCTGGAAAAAGCGATCGTGCAGGGCACGACGGGGATGCGCGCCCATGTCGAAGTCGATCCGCGGATCGGACTGAAAGGCTTTCGCGCCGTCAGCCAGCTGAAGCGAGATTTCGCCTGGGCGGTGGATATTGAAATCTGCGTTTTCCCGCAGGAAGGGCTGCTCAACGATCCCGGCTGCGACGAATTGCTGGTCCAGGCTTGCGATGATGGCGCTGATCTGATCGGCGGGTGCCCCTACACCGACAACGATCCGCACGGGCAAATCGCGCGCATCTTCGAACTTGCGAAACGTTACGATCTCGACATCGACCTTCATCTCGATTTCGATCTTGATCCGTCCTGGATGCACCTCGATGAAGTTTGCCGGCAGACCGCGAAGTACGGCTGGGGCGGGCGCGTCGCCATCGGACACGTCACCAAACTGTCGGCGCTTGACCATGCCGCGCTGGAAAAGATCGGCGTGAAATTGGCCAATGCGGGTATAGCGGTAACCGTGTTACCCGCGACCGATCTGTTTTTGATGGGCCGCGGCGCCGAGCATTCGGTGCCGCGCGGGGTGGCGCCGGCGCACCGCCTGCTCGCTCAGGGCGTCACCTGTTCGCTTGCCACCAACAATGTTCTTAATCCGTTTACGCCGTTTGGCGATTGCTCGCTGCTGCGGATGGCAAACCTCTATGCCAATATCGCGCAGCTCGGACGGCCCGACGAGCTGCAGGCGTGTATGGACATGGTCACGCTGTTGCCGGCAAAGCTGATGAATCTTGGGGATTACGGCATTGCCGTTGGCAATCCGGCCGATATCGTCGTGCTCGATTGCGCCGACCGGGTGTCGGCGGTCACCGAACTGGCGCAACCGCTGCTGGCAATGAAGCGCGGACGGATAAGCTTTTCCCGGCCGACCGCCACCCTCTATTGGCCAGGCGCAACGCCGTCTTTGGTAAAAGACGACTTTGGAGCAGGTCCGTTCGCCGACGCGAGGTCTCTCGCCCGGTCGCTACCGTAGTTGTTTGCCAGGATTAAGCGAGGCCCGGCGCGCGGAACGCTGTGACGGTGCTGCCATCGGAGGATCGAGACGCTAATGGCCGATTTATCAAAGGGCGTACCAGCCGACTTGCGCGTTGCTATTGCCGGGTTAGGGCCGATCGGAAAGCGGGTAGCGGAAGCGCTGGACCGGGGAATAGACGGATTGGCTCTTGTCGCTGTGTCGGCACAACATCCCGAGAAGCACCGAAGCTGGCTTTCCGGCCTGACGAGAACGCCCGCGGTCTTGCCGATCGATGCGCTCTGCGACGTCGCGGATATCGTCATCGAGTGCGCCCCAGGCAAGCTCGTCAGATCAATCGTTGAACCGTTCGCAACAAGCGGAAAGACTGCGGTGGTTCTTAGCGCGGGCGCGCTGCTCGACCACGAGGACCTCATCGAGATTGCCAAGCGAAATGGCGGCCAGATCGTGGTCCCCACGGGTGCGCTGATTGGCCTCGACGCCGTCACCGCGGCGGCGGTCGGGACCATCCATTCGGTTCGGATGGTAACGCGAAAGCCGATCGCCGGGCTCGTCGGCGCGCCTTACATTATCGCGAACAATATCGATATCGAGCGAATTACCGAGCCGCTCAGGATATTCGATGGTACGGCGCGGGAGGCGGCAAAGGGATTTCCGGCGAATCTGAATGTTGCCGTCGCGCTGTCGCTGGCAGGAATAGGCCCTGACCGGACCAAGCTGGAAATCTGGGCCGATCCGACGGTGACACGCAACATTCATCGCATCGAGGTGGACTCCGACTCTGCCCGCTTTTCCATGTCGATCGAGAATATACCGTCAGAAAATCCAAAGACGGGTCGGATCACCGCGCTTTCGGTTATTGCCTGTCTGCGCAAACAGCGAGCATCGCTCCGTGTCGGAACTTGAATCACGGGCAAATGCCATTCAACCGAAGCATCTGATTTCAGCTTTTATTCGTACTGCGGATTCAGACTTGCGAACAGCTTCACCGCGAAATCAACGAGACATCTATGATCCAGACCATCGAGGCGGTTAATGGCGGCTACAGGTTCATGCCGGGTGTCAGCCAGTATTCGTGCGGTATCGCGGCGCTTGCCGGCTTCGGCATCGAGCGCATATCCTTCTCGAATGTTGTTCCATTAAGGCAGGGTTTTGAAAAGGTCGCGGAGATTATCAAGGCTGCCGGCCGGCCGCTGACGGCGTTCGGCGCCTGCGAGCTGCGTTCGCCCGCGCCGTTTACGGAAGACGGTTTTAAGGCTTTCAACGAGACCTATATCAAAACGCTGGTCGAATGGGGGGTGATGAGGGACGGCGTGAATCCGGTCGCGCGCAGCAATGTCTGTCCGGAAATCGACCCGCCTTCCGAACCGGGATTTCATGCCTTCTCGTTCACGTCAGCGGCGCTGGGCGCGCCGGCGTCGTTCGTCATTTCCGGCAGCGGCGAGTCCGTTGAGGGCAAGGCAAACTATCGCGATCATACGGTCCGCCTCGGTGACACCAGCCCGGAGGGAATGCTGGAAAAAGCCAAATGGGTATTGGACGAAATGGAGCGGCGCATGAGCGCATTCTCCGGCGATTGGCGTCAGACTACGGCGGTGCAGCTCTACACCGTTCGCAATGTGTTTCCATTTCTGGAAGGCGAACTCGGCAAGCGCGGCGTGCTGCGCCACGGCCTGACCTGGCACTTCAATCGCCCGCCCGTGGTCGATCTGGAATATGAGATGGACTGCCGCCGCGTCCACATCGAGCGCGTAATCGAAGTTTGACGTTTCGTCCTCTTATTGCCAATCTGCATTCAGACATCCGCCCCTTCAGCTTCCGGTTGCCGGATCAAAGCTCAACGCACCTTGCTAGGGGCAACGTTTGGGGAGCAACGATAGGCAGGTTCACAATGCAAATCCGTGACGACGATCTACTGCTGGTAATCGACGTGCAGACCGATTTTTGCCCCGGCGGCGCGCTTGCGGTCGCCGACGGCGATGCCGTGGTACCGATCATCAATCGCCTCACCGAGCGCTTCAGTCATGTCGCGCTGACCCAGGATTGGCATCCGTCCGGTCACAGCTCCTTTGCCACATCGCATCCGGGTTCTGCTCCCTTTCAAACCATCCGCATGCCATATGGAGAGCAAACGCTCTGGCCCGATCACTGTATCCAGGGCGCGCCGGGCGCCGCCTTTCACCCGCAATTGGTGACGGAGCGGGCCGAGTTGGTGATCCGCAAGGGATTCCGCCCCGAAATCGATTCCTATTCCGCGTTCTATGAAAACGACCGGCGTACGCCTACCGGTTTGGCTGGTTATTTGCGCGAGCGCGGTTTGCGGCGGATCTTCCTGGCCGGGCTCGCGACCGACTATTGCGTGTATTACTCCGCGGTGGACGCGCGCCGGCTTGGCTTCGACACCGTGCTCATCGAGGCAGGCTGCAGGGCCATCGATCTGGCGGGCTCGCTCGATGCCGCCTGGGCGGCGATGGCGACGGCCGGCGTTCAGCGCGTCAACGATCTCAACTAGCGCGCGTTCCGCAAAAGCGGGCCCTCCGACTTGCATACGAGGGGTGGACACTGGTTCCGCCTCGCCATCAAGTCGGCGCAGATTGCGCAGATTTATCAGCGGTAAAATGCGGGCAAGTAGATCCGGTCTTTCTTCTCCGGTCGCGGCACGTCGCAAAAGGGCCATAACCGGAAAATCGTGACCCTTTCAAAGACTAGGGACTTGGAATAGTTTTTGGCGTTGCCAGGAGGGACGCCGTGAAACTTCCTCGCCGACGTTTTTTGTATCTGGCCGCAGGCGCTGCCGCGCTCCCTGTTCGGCTTACCCTGTCGGCCCTTGCGCTCTGGGTTGGGCTGGCGACGCCCGCGCTCGCCGCCGGCAAGACCATCACCGCGGTGATGCACTCCGATCTGCGCATCATCGATCCCGGTTTCACCACCGCCTACATCACGCGCGATCACGGCTACATGGTCTATGACACGCTGCTGGCCACC
>WNFO01000650.1_pt1 | contig 25442 bp, 19 predicted proteins | sample 5400251 | NCBI WGS metagenome assembly WNFO01 (sample SAMN13153354, study PRJNA577476) | soil metagenome | isolation source: 100 cm saprolite under Madrone tree | place: USA:California | collected 2016-06-14
CGGAGTCGGCAGGGCCGAACCGTTGTTTGCCGTGTCCTTTGATTTCGACGCCATTCAGAAGCGTGCCGCGCGAACTATTCAGATCCTCTATCCAGCACGAACCGTCTTCCTCCCAGATCCGGCCGTGCAGTCTGGAGACTCGTTGGTCCGGGGACAGATCCAGAACGACCGGCCAATTTCCTTCGGCCCGGCCAAAGACTACTTCCGTTTCGGGAGTTTCCCAGACTTTATCGGCGTCGCGATATGAACAGGTAATACGCATTTGCGGATGAAGGGAAAAAGCCACGCAACAGTGCCGATGGCCCGATGCCCTAAAAGCTATACGAGACTCCAACCAGGGGGACCGCCGTGGCTCGGAGTCCGCTATGGTTAAGTTTCAGCAAGACGTTGCCCGTGAGCACGAGATGGCTGAATGCACGGTACTTGAGTCCTATGGAGGCATTTATGATGTTGTAATCTGCGTTGGGGCGAATGCTCGCGTCTGGATGGATAGTTCCCGGCGTTAGCGTTGTGCAGTTGATGTCACTGCATTTCCCTAAGTCGGTAAAGGAACTCATGAACAATTGTGGAACACCAAACAAGCGCTGCCCGTAAATATCAAATGAGCCGGTAAGGCGTTTAACGATCGAAGCGTCCGCCCCCACGATATACACGAACCTGTCTGGCAGGCCACCCTTAGCGTTCGTCGCCGTCGGACCCACAAAATCACCCGCGAGCGTGGACTTGCCGTTCACCTCGTAGCCCACCTCGGCATGTGGCGAAACGCGAGCACCGTAGGAAATTACTCCGAACGGGCGCACTCCGACAGCACCGGAACCCAGGAAGTTCTGTTCGTCGCCTGTAGGCAAACGAATATCGATGCCCGTAGCGAAACCGAAGCGCTCTCCCTGATACACCTCGTATTTACCGCGGAGGTCGACGTCTCCTATTCCCGAGGCCGATCCGGAACTGGAAAAAGTACCATTCAAGCATGGCCTGGTCGAGCCACAGCTCTGAACAATACTGGGGTCAAATTGGTGGAAAGCGCTGCCACCAGGCCCAAACGAATTCTGCACGATCGTGGCATTTGCATTGACCTTCATGCTGACGTTCAGTATTGGCACTGCTACGGAGACGTCCAGGTGGCGGGTAATGCCGTATGTCGCGTACAGCGTGTACTGCTGCACTGTCAGATCAATGTTGTTTGTGGTTTGAATGAAATCGTGCACGAAGCAGGGATTTCCTGCATAGCTTCCGGTCATCCCAGTTTGGTTTGGGCAGGCTTGCAGGAAGCCTGGGAAAGATGGACCGAGCGCAGGGAAAGGCTGATGCTTCAAGACAGCCGGAATATTACTGGTATTCTGCCCATCGATGGAATTGAAATTGAAGTATTGAAAGCTGAACGCCACGTAAAGTTTGTGGCGCCCTATGGTGTTTGCGCGCTCACCGAGAATTGGCCCTAAGCTTTCTTCTGTCGAAGGAGCAAAGGTTTTGAGCGTAGGATCGTAAGTGAACGTGATAGCCGCCGAAGGCGAAGCAATCGGCAATTGTGATACCTGGATACCAACGGCTTCATTAATTGGGTCAAAACTGGAGAGAAACTCGCCCTCGAAGTGAGCTTGGTGCTGATTGGCGAGTAATGGAGCGCCGGCGCCACTGCCGAAGCCAAAGGCACCAAAGGTCTGCGGGATCACACAAATTAGTTTGCCGCTCAAAGTTCCATCGAGAGGGCATACACCCTGGGCACGCGCAGTACCGTGAGAAAATAGAGTGCAGAGTGTCAACCCTACGAGCAAGCGCTTGAGCATGGGACGCCTCCGAATTCAACCTTGGGGAGAGACGAACCTTTGAATATTGATTTGATCCTGCGTTGCAGTCTTCGTTGAACGCTGGGGCGAGTTTTATACGCCCAACGCGGATTGTCAAGCTAGACCTCTGGCATGGAGCTTACTGCACGTCCATGATGATCCAAGCGCCGTTCGCCCTAGCTAGGTGAAAAGTCACGGCATCTCGGCTGGTTCTAGTTTTGGATCCTTTCGGCGTGTAGTCTTGAGATACCTGGCCTGTAACAACCGCAGTTGCCCTGTCGGAACTGAGATCAACTTTATTGATATCTACTCGCATACGGATGGATTGCGCGCTTTCAAAAGAGACCCTATAGCCGGAGTACTTGTCACCCATGTTTGGCCAGATCTTACGCAGAGCGTCTGCATCCTTTTGCTCGAAGGCCAGAGAGTAACGCCGAATTGCAGCTCTTATACCGGCGTCGGCGTCCTCGGTCACTACCGGGGGAGTCTCGGGCCTTACTGCAGGTTTCGCCGGAGAAATCGGAGGCTGATTCAGCGCGGCAAGCTTGTCGTTGACATCTGCGAGAAACCTTTGCGCTTCATCGGCATGCGGACCGCCACCCTGAATGATCGATTGCAAGTCCGTACGTGCAGCAGCGAGTCCATTCCTGTCGCTCGCGCTTGCGGCCTGCTGATACTTTTGCACGGTGCGCTGAAAAGCGGTGTCCATGGCCTTTTTCTGAATGCTGGCTTGCATCTCCGTGATCGCCACCGGAACAGCGCTGGCGTAATTTGACGCGTCGAGAGATTGTGGGCCGCCGTCACTGGCTAGCGCTTGAAACTTTGGCTGAAGAGCTCTCAGCTGCTGCACGGCTGCGTCATCGCCTTGTTGTTTTAACTGGTTGAATTGGCTTTCCAGTTGTGCGAGTTTTGCCTGTTCCTGCTGGTCGATCTCCGCGATCACTGCTTCAGAAGCCCCGCCGATTTGCTTTAGTTGACTCGCAGCCTGGCGGGCGGATTGGAAGTCGCTTGCCTTCAGCGCCTGTCGAGCCTGAGAGATCAGGCCATTTTGTCGCACACGCTGGGGAATGACCCTCTCTAGATAGTTTTGTGCGTCGTCTCTGTGCACGCCACCGGTAGGCAGCGCCAAGACCTGCCGCAGGTCTTTTTGTGCCTCCGCGAAATGTCCGTCCGCCGTTCGGCTCATTGCGCGCTGCCAGAGCTTTTCTTCGATCTGCCGAAGCTGGCGGAGATTGGCATCCTTCATCGATGCCTCAATCTCGGATTGTTTCTTCAGGATTTCGGAGGTCAGCGGGCCTTTTAGCGCGGAAGCCTGTTGCAGAGATTGTCGCGCGCCGTTTAGGTCGTTCGCGGCGACCAATTTATTCGCGCTATCGAGCGCATTACGCTGCTGCAACTCAAGCGGATCGCTGGCGGCCGTAGGTGGCTCCGGTTTTGTGTTTATCGAAGGGCCAGTAACTTGTGAGACCTTCGGCTGCATGAAATGGACCCCCGACCAAACAGCGGCAACCAACCCTAGCAGCATGACTCCAAGCACCACGGGTTTCCGCCAAATCGGGACGTTGTCGGGACCCGGTGAAGCCGGGATTTTATCTACGGGCTTTTCTGCGACTGGCAAACCTTTTGGGATCTCGCTTCGCGCTGCCGAAATAGCGGGCGCATCATGGACTTTAATGGGCGGCTGAGCGCTGACGGCCGGAGGCTCGACAAATGCCTCTGGCTCGGGCGCTACTATCTCCAGAGGCGCGCTCGGTGGCAGGAATTGAGGTGTGACCGAGGATGGGCTTGTAGAGGCTTGCGCGACCGACGCTTGAGGAGCAGAACTGGCCTCGGCGGGTCCCGGCTCGCTGGGTATGGGAGGCGCTTCGAGGAAAGCGTACTCGTGGGAAAGAGCCCTTGGCTCGGTTGGCGTTGTCGATGGTACTGACTTCCGCTCGGCAAGGAGCTTGCCGTCTTCGATTTCCCGTGACAGCCGCTGAATGCGCGGATCAAAACTCTCCACATCGTTGCTTTTCAGCGCTTCCTCTACCGCAAGCGTTGCCGCCTCAAAATCGCCGGAATCCATCAGCGTGCGAATGGTCCCAATCGTGCGTTCTTGCTTTCTTTTCTTCTCGCGAGCTTCAATTTCAACTTGCGCGGAATTCAGTAACTGCGTCAGATCTGTATCCGGACCCAATGTTACCAGCGTTTCCTTAGCCAGATCGACGGCTTCGCTGAATTTCTCTCTGTTGATCTTGACCCTGATTTCACGAATTCGCGTCTCGATCTGTTGGCGAATCTCAAGTTTCCGTTGCTGCGTTTCGGCCTGCTGCGACAGATTTGCAAGCTCGGCATTGCCGGGAAAGTGTTGCAGACCGACCTTGGCCGCGCGGATGGCTTCCTCGAAACGATTCGTGGCAAAGAACGATTTCGCTTCGCCCAGCGTTGCACGAAGGAATGTTTCTCGTTCGATCTGTGCCTGTTGACTGGTGGCGAATTCGGCGAGACGAATGAAATTCGCTTCGCCCGGGAACTCCGCGAGCAGCGATTGCGTCCTGGTAACAACCTCTGGGTACTTCCTTTCCCCCATCAACTTCTTCAGTGCGTCCAGTTCGCCTTGAATTCGCTCTGCTTTGACGTATTCTTCTTGCTCACGCTGAGCCAGCGTGCGGAGCTTCAGCACCGCCGCGTCCTTTGGGTAAGTTTCAGCCAGCGCGTTCAGCAAGGTAAGCGCTGCGGCGAAGGACCGCGAGGCCAACAAATTTCTGCCTTCGCTTAGTTGTTTCTGCTTCTCCTGCTCCGCGAGTTCTTCACGGGCGATGGCGAGTTGCTTGCGGATTTCCATTTCCGCGGGAAAGTCAAGGTGCAATTTTTCCAGCACGGCGATGGATTCAACGTAGCGCTTCGCCCTCAGGAGCGATCGAGCTTCGATCAGGCATTCCTGCTTGCGATATTCGGATTGCTCCTCTTTCGTCGACTGCAGTAGCCTGCGGATCTCCGTCTCAGTGGGAAATTCGGCCTGTAATTTCTGTAGCACTCTGACGGACTCGTCGAATTGCCTGGCTGCCAGAAATTTGCGAGCTTCGGCCAGGCACTCCCGCTTGCGCTGTTCAATCTGCTCCTTGCGAGCGGATTCCAGCAGCTCTTGAACTTCGTCTTCGGCCGGAAATTCCGCCTGCAAGGACGCCAGAAGGGTAAGCAAGGATTTATACTCTTTAGCCTCCAGCAGGTCCCTGGCCTCCTTGAGACGCCGTTGTTTCCGCTCCTGTGCTTGTTCCTCGCGCACCGCCTCGCGGAGTTTTAAAATCTCGTCATCGCCGGGGAAGTCGTTTTCCAGAGCGGCAAGTGCCGACAGGCATTTTTCGAATCGCCGTGCGGCAAAATGTTTGCGAGCGTCGGCGATTCCTTGTTGCCTGCGCTGTTCTGTTTGACTTTGCCGTGCGCTGTCTAGAAGTTTGGGTAATTCCTGGTCTTCTGGAAACTCTTTGCAGGCGGAAGCCAGCAGAGAAATGCAACTCTGGTATTGCCCTGCGGCCAGCAAACTTCGTGCCTCCGTCAGTTTTTGGAACTTCCTGCGGTCCAGCAGGTCTCTATGCGCTTCTTCCAAAAGCCGGGGGATCTCTTCGTCGTTTGGGAAAGCTTTCTGGAGGCTGCGCAGCAAGGCCAGGCATTCCTCGTAGCGGCCGCTTGCCAGTAGATTCCGCGATTCCAATAGGCCTTGCTGTTTCTGCTGCTCGATTTGGTCCTCGCGCGCACTCTCGAGCAGTCTGGAAATCTCCTCCTCGCCCGGGTAGGCCTTCTCCAATTCAACCAGCAGTTGAATGCACTCGGGGTAGTTCTGCTGCGTCCAGAGCTCGCGTGCGTGCCGCAAACTCTCGAGGAGTCGCGCGCGCTTCTGCCGCTCCGCTTTTTCCGTATCGACTTGCTTTTGAAGTGCGAGGGCTTGCTCGTTGGCCGGTTCAAGCTGCAGCACTTTCGCCAGAAACATTTCTGCTTCCTCGGGCATTCCTTCCGCCATTCGCTGCTTGGCCGCCTCCAGCGTTTCCGCACGCATTCGCGCACGTTCGATTTCATGCTGGGCGGCGATTCGCAATTCTTGTGCGGGGGCAAAAGTAGAGTCCAGCTGAAGGGCGCTTTCTGCCGCACCTTTGGCTTCCTCGAACTTTCCTTCTTGCAATAGCGCTCGACCCCTATCAATGAATTGTTGAACGTTCGGCCGATTCTGAAGACGCTTGAGTTCGGCATTCGCTCTTTCCAGCAAGCGTCTGGCCTGCTGATTCCCGGACTCTACCTCCAGGGCTTGTCGTAGCAGGTCGCGACCCTGTGCGAACTCGCCCTGCTCTAGGAGCTCGCGGCTCTGTTGGATCAAATCGGTGACAAATTGAACTTGCAGCCTCTTGCAGACCGGATCCAGCTCCAGGAGCAGATCCTCCATCGACTGATAGCGTTCGTTCGGAATTTTCTGCAGGACCCGTGCGACAATGACTTCCAGTTCCTCCGGGCACTCCGCGAGGAATTTCTTCAGCGGGCTGGGATTCTCCTGGCAAATACTGTGCATCAGACTTGCCGGCGTTGCGCCTTTAAACGGTCTCTCGTAGCAAAGCAATTCGTACAACAGCACGCCTAAAGACCAGATGTCCGAGCGTTCGTCGGCGTGCTCGCCGTGATATTGCTCGGGCGACATATACGCAAAAGTCCCGATCAACATTCCGGTCTGCGTTCGTGAAGCTTCCAGCACCCGCGCGATTCCAAAGTCCACTACCTTGACCACACCGTCTTTCCCGAGCATGACGTTGCCGGGTTTGATATCGCGGTGAACGATCCCGCGCTTGTGGGCGTAGTCGAACGCCCGACAAGCTTGCATGGCATAAACAAGCTTTAGGGTGATGGGTAGATTTGGGCGGCGGGCAATTACCTGTTCGAGATTTTCACCCTCGACCAGCTCCATCGCTATGTATGGAAGATTGCCAGCTTCTCCCATGTCGTAGATGGTTACGATGTTCGGATGCTGAAGTCCGCCTGCAGACTGAGCCTCGCGGTAGAAGCGTTGCAGCAGCGCAGGATCGTCGGCCACACCGATCGTAATTGTCTTCAGAGCAACGAGGCGATTGATGATTGGATCGCGGGCACGATACACGACCCCCATCGCGCCATGGCCCAACTCCCCAAGAAGTTCGTATTTGCCCAACTTTTTCAAATCACACCCTTAGCGACGGCAAGAGCAAGGACCTGAACCCATTGAGCCTGAACTGATTGCCACGGTTCGAACAAGTCTGGAACGCAGGCTACACGATGCCTTCAGTCGTCGTTTGATAGCCGGCCCTAAATTAGGACCAATCTGATCCTGCATCCAGCAGGATAATCCCAAAATCCTCGAATAAGTGTCAATAAATTGAATAATTGCAACCAGAGCGCTAACGGCAAGGGAGCGCTGCCGTAGTGAGTCCGACTCAGTTCCGCGACCCTGTTGCTCGGAATCAATGACTTACGGCGGATGGCAGCCTCATTCTCGGGCCGAAATCGCCTTGGCTCACTGAGCCAGTGCCTCCCTGCAGCACGCTGTCCGTTGTATCCGTCTCACCGAGCCGGGGAAAAATCTTTTCGACGCTGTGATGGTGTTGATCGGCGTCCCGGTCCGTCATTGCATCCACAACAAGCACTACGTTGTAGCCGTAATCGTAGGCGCTGCGCGCCGTCGCTTCCACGCCGCTACTCGTTGCGACGCCTGTCAAAACGACCTGAGTTACGCCGCGCTGGCGCAAGTACTCGTCCAGGGATGTGCCGATGAACGCGCCTACTCGTTGCTTGCTCACGACGTGATCGTCGCGGTGACGCTCCAGTTCCGGAACCAGCTCGGTCCAATCGGCCGGAAGCGAAAGCTTGGGTATTCCGGCGTCGGTGCGGCCCGGAGCTCGGCCGGTTACGTTGACGAGAACGACCGGCAAACCTCGCTCCCGGAAAGCGCGCGCGAGCTGGGCAGAGCGATCGACGATCTCGGCGGTGGGATGCACGGTCGGAAGACCGACAATGCCTTTTTGCAGGTCAATCACGATCAAGGCGGCGGTGGTATCGAGTTTTGTGAGAGGCATGGTTTTTCCTTCCGGTGGAATGGTTGTGGAACAATCGCGCCGGTTTTCCCTCGGCGCCTACTTGGCCTGTTTCTTGGCAAATCGCGCGCTCAACATCGTGCTTAGGACAACGATGCCTGCGAAGAAAACAACGAGTGTGGAGCTGTCTCCGCTCGAGACCTTTCCGACCCGAAAGAGGATGTAGCCGACGACCAGATTAAATAGTGCCCAGACAACGTTCACCGTTGCCGATGACAATCCTTTTCCGGGAGGTCGAGCGAAGGGTGTCGGGAAAGGATCACCCGAAATGCCATGCACGAAATGAGGCACAACATTAGCGAGAAACATTCCGGAGAAGAAACAACCGATGTAGTCATACCAGTTCACTGTGATTTTTCCTTTCGGCTGGGGGGTGGGATTCATTAGAAAGCTTATATTTGCGGTTCCTCGAGGTCAGAGATCAGGTTTATGTCGGGCGCCGGCAGCAGACCGAGCCCCTGGTAAATTGGCCGCATGATCGCTCTGATTTTTGGCAGCCGGAACGTGAACCACAGCGAGCCGGCGACACAGAACACGCCGGTAATGATGACGGTCTGTGGCGCTCCTATCCGGTGAGCCAGCGCGCCAGCCAGCAGGCTGCCGAACGGCGCCGCGCCGAAAAAGGCCATTGTGTAATAGCTCATCACTCGGGCGCGTTTGTCTTCCGGCACCAACGACTGGATGATCGTATTACTCGCGGACGCACTCTGCATCAGGCCGAAGCCAACGAAGCCCATCAGTACGAGCGATACCCACAACGTATGCGAGAGACCGAAGAGAACCAGCGCCCCTCCCAGCATCGCGGCCGCGATCTGAAGCATGCGGGTGAGTCCGACGACCGATTTGCGGATCGCAAGCGAAAGCGCTGATACAAGCGCACCGATTCCCGAGGCTCCGGTCAGCCAGCCGAGAGTAGTTGCTCCGCCGTGCAGCACCTGGACAACGAAGACCGGCAGTAGCACGGCGAAGGGGTAGCCCATCAAGCAGAGAAGCGAAAAAAGTAGAAGGATAGTACGGATTGGTCGAATCGTACGGACATAGTCCCAACCCTCACGCATTTGTTCGAGCATGCTCGATGCAGTGCGGCGGACATCCAACGGCTTGATGCGCATCATCAGTAACGATGCGATCACGGCAAAGTAGCTGACGCCATCAATCAGGAAGCACCAACCTTCACCGACAGCTCCGATCACCAATCCGGCGATGGCAGGACCAACCAGCCGCGCAGCATTTACCATCGAGGAGTTGATGGCGATGGCGTTACTGAGGTCGTTGCGATCTTCGACCATCTGTACGAGAAAAGATTGGCGCGCAGGCATGTCGAACGCATTGATCAGGCCCTGCAAAGCGGTGAGAGCGATGATTTCCCACAGGTTGATGACATGTGTCAGCGTGAGCGCGGCCATGGCCAGTGACTGGACGGCAGCAGCGGCTTGTGTCCAGACCAGTAGCTTGCGGCGATTGAGGCGCTCGACCCAAACGCCCGCAAATGGTCCCAGCGCAAACGAAACAATCTGCCCCGCGAAGCTTACGATGCCGAGCAGCAGCGCCGAGCGGGTCAGACGATAGACCAGCCAGGTTGTGGCCAGCCGCGTCATCCAGGTACCGATCAAAGAGATGCTCTGACCAAAGAAGAAGAGTTTGAAATTGTGGTGGCGCAGCGCTCGCCAGGCGTGCGCCATCGAACCGAGAAGCGAAGTCTCCTGTGTATCCGAAGAGCTTGTGGGCTTGCTCACAAGCTCCTGTTCGTCCCTCATTGCCGGTCACTTTTCCGCCAAGCGCTTGATGATTTGGCCGGCCTTGAACAGCGTTTCCCGTTCCTGTTCGTTGAGCTGGGCCACGGCCTGCGCCAGCCACGTCCGTTTTGCATCGGCGGCGCTCTTGCGCACTGCGGCGCCTTTGGCGGTCAGCAGAATATTCACTTGGCGGCCGTCGGTCGGATGCGGCTTACGCTCGACCATGCCCATTTCTTCCAGCGCTGCGATGGTGGTTCCCATCGACTGGGGTTTCATGCTTTCTGCGCGCGCCAGATCGGCGATGGTTGCAGGCCCGTCTATAGCAAGGCGCTTCATGACGGCAGCCTCGGTCAAGGAAAGCTCATGCGAAGCGGCCGCCGCGCGCACGCGGCGCAGCAATAGCCCCACGGACTGAGTAAAGTCAATTAGCGAGATTTCAAGGGTCTTTCGCGGCATAACAATTTCATCATACACAAGAACAGTCAAACTTGCAAGTTTGACTTGCAATAGTATCTTGCAAAATTGACTTCTTAGTAGGCGCAGCCAAATTCTGGCGACGATTGCGATGAAAGGAGTCGACGGGTTTTCGAATTCATTGGAGGGGTGTGCCTCTGGCTCATTCATCCTGCGGCGATGAACTCGATTTTCAGGATCCTCCTGCGACACCAGCTGTCACACGATCCCAGGGATTTCATTGCCATCCACTTACTTCCTACATCGATGCTGTTGAGCAGCAGCACCCTGTGGCGGGAGTGGCGGGAACAGGAAATCCGCAGTACGCAAAGAGCTTCTTAGACCTTACTCCCGGCTTAGCAGGACGCAGCATGGCCCGGCCTTCTTAGGCAAAATGTGGAGACACCACCATCGCTCCCGGCAGTCTGCGTGTATATAAGGACCAGCTCCCTGGTCGGTTTTGTATCTAACTGTATCTATGAGACTTAGGACTTTTGCACTTACTTGCATCGGATCCGCTGAAGGTAACGCACGTCCGCCTGATGGTTGATGATGTGCTGTCGCTTTCTCTTTTTTGTCCTTAATATATGTTATAACGATTATCGTTATTCCTCGGAGCCTCGCGCAGTTCTGACCGAGCAAGCCGCGAAACCCGATGCGCCGCCGGTATACGACGTCAGCAGCCACTCGCTGGTGCTCTTCGATCGCGGCGACGAGATCACCGTCCAAGCAGGCAACCAAGGCATCCGTTTCCTGCTCGTTTCCGGCAAGCCCATCGAATAGCCGGTGGCCTGGTACGGCCCCATTGTGATGAACCCACAAGCGCAGCTACGCCAAGCAATGGCCGAGCTCAATGACGGCACGTTCATCAAACGCGGCTAACATGAAAAACAAGCCGCCCAGCTTATTTTGTCTACTTCCGTGCAAACGCAATTCATTTCATGTAAACGACAGCGCGCGCAAACCGCGCGAAGCGCTCACTTTTCCCGTAGGTCCCGAGATCACATACTTGCTGGACACAGAAGAACGGCGCCTCCCAGGGTGTTCTCAAGCCTAAGCTCGCAGACAAACTTTGCCGAAGTGCCGACCCTCTCTCAGGTAGTTGAGGGCCTCGCGCAGTTCGTGGAACTCAAAAATACGATCCAACACAGGATGCATAGCGTGAGACTCAATTGCCTCGTTTATCGCCTGGAACATCTCTCGTGAGCCAACGTCGATTGCTTCTATGCGAGCACACTTACCCATGAAGGTGACCAGGTCGACTTCCGTAGTCATGCCGATGAGCAGTCCCACGAATGCCACCGCGCCTCCTAGGCGCACAGCGGCGATGGATTGCTTCAAGTCTCCCACCGTATCCACAACGTACTCCGCGCCAAGACCGTCAGTTAATTCCGCGACAGCCTTTGGCCAGTCTGGCGTCGTCTTATAGTTGATGACGGCATCTGCGCCGAACTCCTTCGCGCGCGCGAGCTTTTGATCACTGCTCGACGTTGCGATGACGCGGGCTCCGACAAACCTCGCAAACTGAAGGGCGAAAATCGAAACCCCTCCGGTCCCCAGCACCACAACGGAATCGCCCGGAGTGATATCCCGGAAGAGGCTAACGGCGCTCCACGCCGTTACGCCAGCGCAGGGCAGCGTAGCTGCTTCCTCATCGGTCAAATGCGCCGGCACATGCACGAGGCTGCTCTCATCAAAGAGCGTGTATTCGGCGAGGACCCCATCAGCTGCCGCGCCGCCCAATGCCTGCCCCATCTTGGCTGCAGCTCTGCCTTCCAGCCATTTCGGATAGAAAATGGGAACCACTCGATCCCCAACCTTGACTCGAGATACGCCGTTTCCCGCGGCGGCAACGATACCCACGCCGTCAGATAGGGGAACCCGCCCGCCCGGTGGCTTCCACCGGCCCACGCCGTTGACAACAAGAAGGTCGCGATAGTTGATCGAAAATGCTTTCATCTTCAATACAACTTGCCCTGGGCCTGGCGTCGGATCGGGGCGCTCCACGAGCTTCAGGGAGTCCAAGCCGAACGTGTCGTGAATTTCAATGGCCTTCATGCTACTTTCAATCAATCTGTGAGCACCGCGCGTGGATCAATCTTCGCGGCGCGACCAGCTGGCACAAGGAAGGCTACAAGCGCTCACATCGGCGAAGGCAAAGAACGCGCCTCAGCGTTGGCGACGCGCACCTCGTCTCTCCTGGCAGTTGCTGTTGCGCAACGAGAGCCTGGTCGAAGCGAGCCCGAATCGCAGGTCACTTGCGCGCGAGGATCTGTTCTATTTGCTTCAGGTGATTGATGTCGTGCCCGGCAAACATGCGCACGATGTGTTCGATCGATTCCTGCCCGCGTTCGGAATGCATTCCGTAGTGCTTCCACTGCTCGGGCTTGAGCGATTTAAGCAGCGCAAGATTCCCTTCCCGCAGCACGCGAAACTGTTCAAGCGATTTCCGCGGATCGCGCTTGTCGTAATGTCCGCTTACTACCCATTTATCTTGATCGTAGGCAACGATGGATGTACCCGGGGATCCGAGAATCAACCGCATACGAAAGCCGCCGACGATTTCTCCGTCGGCCAAATGCGCGACGATCTCGCTCACGGACCATTTCTCCGGAGAGGGCCGCTTGCGCAATTTGGCCGTGGACACGCCCTTGATCAGGCGATCCAGCTTCTTGGCGGTTGCAGCCTGCACGGCAAGAGGCTGCTTGCCTTCCATATAGTCAAGAATGCGGCGCGTGTACTGCTGCGGTGTTTCGTTCAAGTCGTCCTCCGACGAAAGCAAGAATACTCAAGTCCCGGAAGGTTGGCCCGTCTCGAAAGACCATAGCAAGCGCACGCTTGCGTTTTCCGCCAAAGTTCAGACGATTCGCGCCAAAACTGCCAGGTTCTGCTTGGCAAACAGGTTCGAGGCGTTGCATAGTTAACCGCATCAATCATGGCCATCGGGAACGGCAGTTTGCGGCGGAAGGCAGCATCGAATCGGCGCGTGGTCGTCCTCGTTGTGCCTCCTGTCGAGGAACTCGATCTGGTAGGTCCAATTCAAGTTTTCAGCGCCGCAAATCGCCTGGCTGGCAAACCCGTTTACAGTGTTGAAATCGCAACCAACGGTAAAGACCTGAAGGTCCAAGGTGAGGGAGGCCTGCTCGCGTTTCTCGCAGAAACCAACTACCAGGGTCTGAGTAAGAACTTCGATTCGTTGTTGCTAGTTTGCGGCGTTGGCACGCGCAACGTTCGTGACCCAGCACTTTTTGCCTGGCTGAGGCGTGTTGCTCCGACGGTGCGCCGCTTAGGATCGGTTTGCCTCGGCGCGTTTTTGCTTGCGGAAGCTGGCTTGCTCAACGGAAGAAGAGCGACTTCCCATTGGAGATTCAGCAAGGAATTAGCCCGGCGATATCCCATGGTGCAGGTCGCATCCGAACCGGTGTGGGTCAAAGACGAAAACATCTACACCTCGGCGGGCATTGCGGCTGGCATTGATTTAGCCCTGGCGTGGGTCGAAGAGGATTGCGGGAACGCGATAGCCGCCGAAGTAGCCCGCGAGCTGGTGCTGTTTCTTCGCCGCCCAGCCGGGCAAGCCCAGCTCAGCGTTTCACTCGCCGCACAGGCCAACGAGATGAAATCAATTCAGGAGCTCCAGGTCTGGATTGCCGAACATCTCCACAAGGAGCTCTCAGTGCAACTTCTTGCCGACCGCGTAGCCATGAGCGTTCGCAATTTCGAGCGAGTGTTCGCGCGAGAGGTGGGAATGTCACCGGCTCGTTACGTTCGCCAGGTGCGGGTCGAAGCAGCACAACGGATGATCGAGCGAAGCGAAAAAGGACTTGAGCAAATCGCCTTGGCTTGTGGTTTCTCGAGCGCCGACTTGATGAGGCGCGCCTTCATCCGAAGCTTGGGCACGACACCACGTGCCTTGCACTTGCTAGCCAAAACTGTGGTCCAGAAGAGAGCAGCGACGGTCGCAAGAAGGGCTTGGAGCCAGCGCAAGATGCAATTATCAAACCTCCATTCAAGTCCAAGCTCGGATACCGGCAGTGGGGGGATCAGGGGATAGCGCATCGGAAAGTTGTTATTGAACCCGACTGGCGTTTCCGCGCCGACCGGCGGGCCGAACGCGATTCGGTGGATTCGGAAGGAGCGAAGCTGGTCTTGACCCAATATTTCAAGCAGTTTGCCAGAGCATGGAGCCAACCTCGACATGGATGAAACGACGCTGGTGTCCTCGACCCGGACTCGGGAGGTTTCGCCGGATTCACTTCAAAGCCAGGGCTGGTTCAGGTCAAATACGTAGAAGACAATTCGGCTCTTTCCCTTCCCGCAACCTACGTTACTGTACCTAGCGCGCTTGCAATGTGCGCCGTGCACCCGGCGGCAGGTCGGGTACTCAGAAATGAACCAGGGAAATACCCTATAGAACCGGAGAGCTCCGCGATGAACGAACGAGATTCCTCTAACCTTCTGACGCGCGCTGCTGAGCTGGCTATACGTTATGTCAGCGCTGCTTCCGAACGAGGAGTTCGACCGACGGAAACTGCAGTTGCCGCACTGCAGAAATTTCACGGGTCTTTTCCCCAATCAGGTTGCGATCCAGAAAAACTTCTCACGATGCTCGATGAAATCGGATCGCCTGCGACGGTGATGACCACCGGTGGACGCTACTTCGGTTTTGTTAACGGTGGAACGCTTCCCGCTGCTTTGGCCGCCAACTGGCTTGCTGGGGCTTGGGACCAAAATGCTGCTTTGCGCATCATGTCTCCTGTCGCCGCGGAACTGGAAGAGATCGTGATTTGCTGGGTCTGCGAAGCGCTAGGCTTGCCGCCCGATTGCGCGGGCGGATTGGTGACCGGGGCGACCATGGCGAATTTCACCTCGCTCGCTGCTGCGCGATATGCGCTCCTTGCGCGCGAAGGCTGGAACGTTGTCGAGGATGGACTCTTCCATGCGCCACCCATCGAAGTTGTGGCCGGAGCGGAAGTGCACGCCTCGTTGTTGAAAGCGCTGAACATGTTAGGCCTGGGCCGCAAGCGCGTCAGCCTCATAGAAGTGGATGAACAGGGAAGGATGCGTGCAGAGAAATTACCGAAGCTCTCTCGAAACACCATCGTTTGCATTCAGGCGGGCAACGTCAACACCGGAGCTTTCGATCCCGCAGCTTCAATCTGCGAAGCGGCGCATGAGCAGGGCGCTTGGGTCCATGTCGATGGCGCGTTTGGCTTGTGGGCCGGCGCATCACCGAAGTACCGACACCTCTTGGACGGATTCGAAAAGGCCGATTCTTGGGCGACCGACGCGCACAAATGGCCGAACGTCAGCTACGATTGTGGCTTGGCGATTGTCAGGGATGCAGAAGCTCTGCGCGCTTGCATGGGACTTTCCGCCGCGTACCTCTCGCCAGGGACGAAGCGCGAGCCAATGTACCACACGCCAGAATCTTCGCGCAGAGCTCGCGGCGTGGAATTGTGGGCCGCACTTAAGTCCTTAGGCCGATCAGGCATGGCCGAATTGGTGGAAAGAACATGCGCCCATGCACGTCAGTTTGCCGCGGGTTTACGTGCCGGAGGCTGCGAAATATTGAATGAGGTCGTCATCAATCAAGTACTCGTGTCATTCGGTGAGGCGTCCAATACACAAGAAGTCATTCGCCGTGTGCAAGAAGAAGGTACCTGCTGGTGCAGCGGAACCGTTTGGCAAGGAAAAACTGCCATGCGGATCAGCGTGTCTTCCTGGGCCACAACCGCCGCCGACGTAGACCGAAGCCTGGAAGCCATTCTCCGGGTCGCGCGCGCCACCAGCGCTTGACCCAGTTCTTCGCTTTGTTCATCAGGTTGGTACCTGCCGAGAAGGGACAGCGTCTCGACTGACCTTGATGTGCGCTAGCGGCTCAATAAGGGTCGTTTACCAATCGTGTCCCGCCAATGCCCTGCAGTTATGATCGAACATCGTGCGCGGGCTTAAGGCCCGGATACTCAATGAGCCGCGCTCAGACGATGTCGGAATCGCCGCGAAGAGTCACCGTCGTGCATCGCGAAAGGACTCGCAAAACATCCGATTGCCGTCATTTTGCTTGCGCGTCTCGCGGTTGACCGCACCGAACACGGAGGAGGGCGTGGCAGGACTATGCTGGTTGGCGCCTTGTCGCGAGCTTTGACTGCAGCCGATGCGATCCGGCGCTAGGGCGATGTTGGTTCACGCCATCGATGAAGAGGACTGTGGCCCTCTACAGAAAATTCGGATTTGAAGCCTCACCGCTTGATCCCAAACAACTCATGTTCCATGAGCAGCGCGGTTTGCAGCGCATTGAAAGATCGTTCGTTGCGACCGGCATGTTCATCGCCGCGTTTCTGACCTCTTCTGCTAAGTATAGGTGGAGTTCCTGTTGATACCTCCCGAGCTTCTGCGTACGCTAATGGTCCAAGCTGTATCAGAGTGTAGGAAATTCTGATGGTTCCATGAGTGAGTTGACCTCGCATTACCGAAAAGCGTCTTACAGGGGTGATCGAATTTGTATCGAGCAGAACCGTTGATTTGTAGAAGTTGATTCATAGTCCGCTCGAACCGGGGTGACCGTAACCAACGACCCACACGTGAAAATGCAACCTCTAGAGCGGTTTGGGGTGTGCGGCGAGTGCCTCGCGATAGAGCTTGATATTGCTCTTGTCCACGATCACCGTGCCAGTATCCACGAACGTCGGCATTGGCGCCGCCAGGGCGGTGCGCCAGTCTTTGAATTGGTGTACCGCATTGTGGTGCAGGTCGTCGAGAAACTTTAACCCGTAGTAACTCATGACGTAGGGCTTTTGCGTGATCGTCGCCGTAATTGCGCCCAGGTCGATCCAATCAAGTGTCTCCGGATCGGCGTCGAATGCCACAATCCGCAGCTTGCCTTCCATGCTTAAGCGGTGCAGCGCTTGGGCGGCCCCAGACCCCCCTGCCGCCTCCAAGCAAATGATTCCGTCCACTTTTTCTTTCTTCTGTATCAGCTCGGAGACCTGGTCGGACGCACTTCGCGCATCACCTTTGTCGTCAATTATCTTTGTCAGTTTAATGGCAGGAAAATTCTTCAGCGCGTCCGCCACGCCCGCCATTCGATCGTCGAGATTACGCTGTCCCGGAATTGTAATGACCACAACGCTCCCATCACCCGGAACGAGGGCGGCCATCTGTTTCAGGCTCTCTTTGCCTGCCTTGAAGTTATCCGTTCCGATGTACAACACCCGCTTCGAACCCGGTACATCCGCATCCACGCAGATGACCGGTATGCCCTGGGCTACGGCCTTGTCAATCTCCGCCTGGAAAATCTCGGGCCGCCCCGCGGAGAGGCAGATTCCCGCGGGGTGCTCTTCCACGATCTGGCGGAATGTTCCTAATTCCGCGTTTGGGGCGTAGCCCGTCGGACCAACGAGTTCACCTTTTACCCCGAGCGCCATGGCCGCGTCTAAAAACCCCGCCTGCGCCTCCTGCCAGTAGGGCAGGTTAATGTTGGTGGCCACAAACACGTAGCGTTCGTTTGTCTCGTGGTAGGGCTTCGAACACGATGCAATGAGTGCTGCCCCAACGAAAATAAAGAGGGATACCAGCCTTGGCCCGTGTCTCCTCATTGAAATCCTCCTTTCGCACTCGGTCTGACCTGCGGGGCGTATGCTCGCGCCCTCGCAACATTCGGGGTCCGGTACATGTCTAGCTGGGGAAATTGGAACCCACAGGCGGGTCACCTCCACTTCCACGGTTTATTTGCTTTCGCTTAACTCTAGTCCACAATGTTCGACTTCCAGTTCGCCGTTACTCGAAACCATAGGCTGGCGCCCTTCTCCCGTCAAGCTCAGGTCGCCATGCCCGCGGTTCATTGGCATCGCGGCTTGTCGGAGTTCCGGTTTGAACCGAAATTGCGACCACAACCCTTGATTAGGGTGCGTGAATCGTGACATGGGGATTCACAACAGCGATTTGGGAGCTACGTCGCCTCTCATACTCCGCCTTAACAAGACCCGGTCCTCTTGCGAGGGTTCAACGACAGATGGGGCATTCACGGCAGCCTGGTCGATTCGGGGTTTAGCAAGCTCAGATTCCAGTTGCGCCACAACGCTTCTTGCATAGCTAATGAAGTGGTGTCCGGAAAGCAGGATTGTAAATCCCAATGACAACTTCGGTGAGTTGAAGCACCAGCGACCCAGCAGGCGCATAAGAAACGTCCAGTACGCCCTACGGTATGAGGAGCAGATGCCTTGGTGGAAGACGGAGCGAATTGCAGTTCCAATGATGCAAGCCAGGCCATGTCGTTCTTTGTAGAGAAACGGATATTGTGTAGCCTTCTGCTGCTTGGCAACGTTCCAGTACGCAAGCGAACGGTAGGCTCGATTATAAAATGCCTGCGGCGAGTATAAGGAGATGAGAATTTCGCGAAAACCCCGCAGCAGAACGGGGAGCGGCAGGATCGTTTTGAAATTCGGTGGATCGAAGTTGCTGGTAGTGCTCTCTTCTAGCAATCTACCTTGTTTCAACATTCGATCATAAAGCGGAGTTGTGGGAGGCGCCTGCAAAAAGCCGGCCATTGCCCAAGGTATGGCAGCGCGTTCGATAAAGTCCTTCTGCTGTTCGAAGCTGTCCTCGGTATCGGAATCGAAACCGAGGATGAAACCTCCACATACCCATAGCCCTCTGCTTTGGATGAAGCGAATACTCTCCAGCGGATCCCGTCGTAGATTTTGAAATTTCTTGGCTTCGATCAAGGATTCTTTTGAGGGACTCTCGATCCCGATGAACACAAAGAAAAAGTTTGCCTTCACCATGGCATCGATCAACTCAGGTCTTTGAGCGAGATCAATCGATGCCTCAGTAAAAAACAGTAACGGATAATTGCGGGCTTTCTGCCAAGCTTCCATCTCCTGGGCCAGTTCGAGAGCGAGTTTCTGGTTTCCGATAAAATTATCGTCGACGACAAAGACCGGCTTACGCCAACCGAGATCGACCAAGGACTGCAGTTCCGCCAACAATTGGCTGGGGCGCTTCGCTCTCGGCTTTCTCCCATAGAGCGTGATGATGTCGCAGAATTCGCATTGGAAGGGGCAACCCCGGGAAAACTGCACTGACATGAGAACGTAATTTTCGAGTTTTAGTAGGTCAAAGCGGGGAGCCGGAGTCTTGCTGATGTCAGGTTTTTCGTGAATCACATAGAGCCGTCGCGCAAGACCGGTCTCCAGATCAGTCGCAATTCTGTCAAACGCCTCATCTGGCTCGCCAACAACCACATGATTGGCAAGAACGAGCAGCGCCTCCGGCTCACTGCTGGCATATGGTCCCCCGACCATCGTGCGTTTTCCGAGCTTACGGGCGCGCGCGAGGATGTCGATGATATCGGTTTTCTGGACGTGCATCCCGCTGATTATGACCAGGTCGGCCCACAGGATGTCCGCATCGAGGAGTTCGTCAAATGCTCGATCGATGAGCCGGATGGTCCAATTTTTCGGACACAAGGCGGCCACGGTAATCAGCCCAAGCGGAGGCATGGCGGTCTTCTCGGGTACAAGAGGCATCATGCCTTGAAAGCCCCAAAATGAGGGCGGGAACCTTGGCCAAATCATCAGAACCTTTATTGCCGTGCCGAGAGGGGGGAAGCTACCTGAGTCATCGATGGGCGCGGGGAAGGATCGTGTCTGAGAGATGGTCAAATGAGACATCGGAAATTCCCGACTTCAACTTTATGCTTGCAAAAAACCATATGCTTGCCGCCCTCTGACGTCAAGCGCAGATCACTTTAGCCACGATCGGGTAGCCCTTCCACTGATAGATCCTGACGCTGAACCGCTTGCTTTCGATAGTCGACAAACGGACTGACGTGCGCGCCAGAGATCCGTATCGGTCTGGATTACATCCAGAAGCGTTAAGCAGAGCCCGGCAATTATCGCCTTCTGCGTGCGGAATTGGTGGGAAATTTCTCATCTCGCGTAGAAACCCATGACGTCCTCCCAATCCGAAGCAAATCTCCTAGAACGATCCACAAAGCGGTCCGGAAGGTGAAAAGTGAGTGGAGCTGAGCGCTCCTCCCGATTGCCCGGGAAAGCACACGCGTCTTAGCAATCAACTGGACGAACAACGTTGTCGGTTCCTCACTGTTCGCGAATTCCGTTAGAGATTGTTTCTTGTGCTCCACTGGCTTAGACTTCCGCGGGATTCTTGCCGGGAGGAAATCATGCAAACAACTAGAAGAAATTTTCTGGGCGCCGTGGGAGCGACGGCCGCGCTGGGAGTAGCCGCCGGCAGAAGTCTTCCGGAGATGCTGGCGACGGAGAAGCACGCAACCAGAATTCCCGTTGCCGCGCGCGAGAAAGTTCTGTTCTGGGTTGCGGCATCGACGCCTTGCGACAAAAGCCTGAAGTTCGATGAAGAGCTTTACAAGGACTTGCTTGCGTATTTGAAAAGCAACGGCGCTGATGGCGTAGTCGTTCTCGGAACTACCGGAGAGTTTCCTTCATTCTCAGTCTCGGAACGGAAAAAGATTGCAGAGACCGCCTTCAAACACAGGAACGGTTTGAACATCATTGTGTCGCCCGGCACCGCGAATTTCCCCGAAACACTGGAACTCTCTCAGCATGCGGAAGCCAACGGAGCGGACGGCTTACTTGTTGTGCCGCCGTTTTATTACAAGCATCCGGGCCTGGACGGGCTCGCGCGTTACTTTTCCATGCTTTTCGAGCAAGTGAATATCCCCATTAACCTCTACCACATTCCATTTGCGACCGGTGTCCCGATCAGCCATGAGTTATTGCATGCCATGGAAAAATATCCAAACCTCGCAGGGATCAAAGACTCCGTGAGCGATCCCAAGGTCTATCACGATTTCGTCGCGGAGTTTCCCAAGCTCAACATGCGCACCGGTACGACCGAAAATCTAAAATACGCGCTGGATCACGATATGGGGGCTATCCTGGCCGAAGGCAACAATTTCACGAAACAAATCGCTGCGGTGTTCGTCGCAAAGCACGCTGGCAAGGAACTCAGCGAGTCCGCCGCAAAACTGGAGACCGCTCTGAAACTGTTGCGGGCAGGTGGCGTCGATGAATACGGTCCAATGAAATATGCGCTCAGTCTGCAGATGGGGACACGCCAGTTTTATCAGCGGCCGCCAAATTCCGATGTCACCGACCAGCAAAAGGCAAAAATCAAGCAGGCGCTCGAAGAAATGAAGCAACTGAATTGAGTTGCTACGGAGAATCAACGATGCGTCATCCAAGATGTCTAAGGAGATTCCTGCTCTGTACAAACGCGTTGGTTCTCATATTACCCGCTGTCGTCTTGGCGCAATATCGACCCAAGGACACCGAGTGGCCGTCCTACGCTGCTGATTTAGCGGGAAGTCGCTATCGGCCGCTGGATCAGATCAACGCCAGCAACTTCAACGATCTGGAAATTGCCTGGCGCATCAAGACCGACAATTTCGGCGATCGGCCGGAGTATAAGCTCGAAGGCACGCCGCTGATGGTGAACGGCGTTTTGTACGCCACAGCCGGCTCACGCCGGGCGGTGATTGCGCTGGATCCGGCCACTGGTGAATTGCTCTGGATCCACGGCGAACATGAAGGGAAACGCGGCGGCGCCGCTCCCCGGCAACTTTCCGGCCGCGGCCTCGCCTACTGGTCGGACGGAAACAAAAAGCGGATTCTCTATGTCACGCCAGGTTTTCGACTGATCTGTTTGGACGCAAAGACCGGCGTTCGAATTCCTTCGTTTGGAAATAATGGCGAAGTGGATCTGAAGTTGAATGACGATCAGGAAATTTTTCCGAATTTGGTTACCGGAGAAATTGGCATCCAATCGGCTCCGGTCGTGGCGAAAGATACGGTGATCATCGGCGCTGCCTTTCGCGAAGGCATGACGCCGAAGAGCATGCGCAACAACAAAGGCTACGTACGCGGTTTTGACGTTCGAACCGGGAAGCGCCTTTGGATTTTTCACACCATCCCGAAGAAAGGCGAGTTTGGCTACGACACTTGGGAGAAAGGTTCGGCTGAATACACGGGAAACACCGGCGTCTGGACGCAGATCACTGTGGATGAGCAGCTTGGATTGGTGTACCTACCTGTGGAATCGCCGACCAGTGATTTTTATGGTGGGCACCGGCCGGGAAACAATTTGTTCGGCGAAACGCTGGTCTGCGTCGATTTGAAAACCGGAGAGCGCAAATGGCATTTTCAATTGGTCCATCACCCGCTTTGGGATATGGATATTTCTTCCGCTCCGATTCTTGCCGACATCACGGTGGACGGAAAACCCGCAAAGGCTCTGGCACAGCCGACGAAACAAGGATTTCTTTATGTATTTGATCGCATCACTGGAAAGCCCATTTGGCCGATTCCTGAGCGGCCGGTCGAAGTGGGCAACGTTCCGGGTGAGTGGTATTCGCCAACCCAGCCGATTCCAACAAAGCCCGCGGCCTACAGTCGCAATGGAGTATCCATCGACGATCTGATCGACTTCACGCCCACACTGCGCGAGCGCGCGAAAGAAATCGCGTCCAAGTATCACCTCGGTCCAGTTTACACTCCGCCGACTGTGAGTAAATTGGAAGGTCCACTCGGCACTCTCACGATGGGAACTGCGTCTGGTGGTACCAACTGGCCGGGCGGTTCCTACGATCCCGAAACGCACAACGTTTACGTTTATGCCTGCAACTCCTGTATTGAGCCAATCGGACTGGTGCCAGCTCCGAAAGAAGTTTCGGATCTCAACTACATCGCGGGAACCGCCGGAAAAGAAGTAGAAATCCTAAAGGGTCCGGGCGAAAACGCCGGCGCGGATTCTCCTAAGCCCTCCCAAAAACGCCAGGGAAGCGGCTACGTCTCGTTAAACCTTGATGGATTGCCCTTGGTCAAGCCGCCGTACGGGACAATCACCGCGATCAATCTCGATACAGGTGAGTTCGTCTGGCAGATCGCGCATGGCGAGACGCCGGATGTCGTGCGCAATTCCGAGGCTCTGAAAGGCTTGAGCATCCCTCGAACCGGCCAGGAAACCTACAACATTGGCACGTTGGTTACAAAAAGCTTGGTCATCGCAGGTGAAGGGCATGTCACTACAACTTCAGACCATCCGCGCGGCGCGATGCTGCGCGCGTACGACAAGCTGACCGGAAAAGAAGTCGGCGCGGTCTTTATGCCGGCGCCGCAAACCGGATCGCCGATGACGTACATGGTGAACGGCAAACAGTACATCGTCGTTGCCGTCAGCGGTGGTCCGTACTCCGGCGAATACATCGCTTACACCTTGACGTCAGCTGGGGAATGAGAGTGAAGGTGTTGCTTCAGGGATGTCTAACGCTGACCAGAATGCGATGACCACGTGAAGTCCAAGAAGTCCATGGCCATTTTCGTTCTCGCGGCGGTCATATCGCCGCTAAGTCTGCTTCGCGTGCAGACAGCCGATGAATCACGCTCCGTGTGGGACGGCGTGTACACCGAGGAGCAAGCCAAGCGTGGAGAGCCGATCTACCATAGGGAGTGTGCGGCCTGCCACGGTGACATGCTCACAGGTGGGGAATCCGCGCCCCCGCTGACTGGTGGCGCATTCCTGGCAAATTGGAACGGCCTGACGGTGGGTGATTTGTTCGACAGAATCCGCAAGACCATGCCCCAGAGCGCTCCAGGCCGCCTTACCCGTCAGCAAGACTCGGACATTCTGGCGTTCGTGCTGAGCGTCAATAAATTTCCGGCGGGGAAAACCGAACTTTACAGGCAGTCGCAGATGCTCAAGGAAATTCGTTTTGAATCGACGAAGCCCGCTCCGAAGAAATAGCGGGAATCAGGATCTGATTTCATTCGCCTCAACACAACGCAGTTTGCAAATTTTCATCAACGGAGGAATGTTTTATGAAACGATTGCTTCCCGTACTTTTGCTCGCCGCAGCTCTTCTCGGTTATGTCGTTGGCTATGCTTCCAAACCTTCTCCGCGACCTATTCTGAGCGGACACATCGATGATTTCTCGATGGTTCCCAGCGCCAACGCGCAGGAGAACAAAACTGAAGTCATGCCCTTCGGCTTCAATTCTCCTAGAGAGCCGGCGCTTGCGCCGGATGCCGCGCCCATCAGCTACTGGAACATCGACGATATTCGCAAAGCGCACACGGAGATGGCGGAGAAGGCCGCAAAACTGGTGAAAGAAGCCGGCAGTGGAAGTTCACAATCATTCGGGGGCGGGCCGGTGCATGTACAAACCCGCAATTTCAGCATGTTCATGCTTTATCGCATGTTTCGCGACAAGCCGGTCTCGAGCTTGACCAAAGTCAGCAGCGTGCTCGATGACGCCGAACAGCACGCCGGCGCTTACGATTTCTATATTTTTACTGGAGGCACGGGCGAAATGATTCTTGGCGGAAAAATTGCCAATCGCCAGAATCTCCAGGATAAGGACGGTATCATCCCGGGCGAATACCGCGGCCAACCAGTCGTGGGCGGGCAGACTTACAAGGTAAAACCCGGCGATTGGCTGCTCATTCCACCTGACACTCCGCACCAGCCCAAGCCGGATCCCGGCGGCTTCAGCTATTTCATCATGAAAATTAACGTCGGGGTGTATCCCTGGAGTCTGATTCGCTAGCGTGGGTTGGTTGCCATCAGGTGCCCTGGGGCGATTCTTTTTGCGAGGGAAAGACTCAAAGGGATTCTGCCAACGCGCCGCTCACTACCTCGGCGAGATCAACGCTTTGCATGCTTTTCGCGAGGGAAACAACAGGGTTGTCGAAATCAAAGCCATTGTCACTTGCAGGTGGCAGGGATTTCAAACGCGTGGCCGATTTAGCGCGAAACCCCAGGCCGCCGCGGCCATCGCCGCGATCATGAGGCCGGAGCTGGCAACGCTCAGCGCGCGCGGAAGCGGGCCATGATCCAGGGTCTGGACCAATACACTGAAGGGAAACAGCGCCGCTCCGGCGAGCAAGGCAATCGCGAGCACTAGCTGCCATTTTTCTGAGAATCCAATGCGGTCGAAAGCAATGCCCAGAACAATGAGCAACATCGCCAGACCGATCCAATGTCCATGGGCGTCTACTTGACGTTCATACACATATTTGGCTTCGCGATAGTTCGAGAGGGAGGCCTGCACTTGTGCCGGATTTTGTTCTGCTGCCCGCGTGAACGCCGATGCGAGAGAGGTGCCGATCCGATCGAGCGCCTGGTGCTCGGCGAAGACCGCGTACCATGTGCCGTGGCACATTCCGACAACGGCCAGTGCAATACCACCGATTAGCAGAACACGCCGCGCAGCAGTCAAGAGGGCATCTCCGGGCCGGCATCCAAGCTACCGGCGCAGCGCAGGATACCAATCCACATCGCCAGAAGTGCGACAACGACCAGCAGCCCGCCGAAATCGGCCAACGCGCCAGCAAGCAGACCG
>WNFO01001240.1_pt1 | contig 25427 bp, 35 predicted proteins | sample 5400251 | NCBI WGS metagenome assembly WNFO01 (sample SAMN13153354, study PRJNA577476) | soil metagenome | isolation source: 100 cm saprolite under Madrone tree | place: USA:California | collected 2016-06-14
CGGCAAACTGTTTGGGCAGAGGGGAGGATGTTTGTGTCGACTCAGGTCTCAGGATCTGTGTAGGCGCCTTCGAGGAGTAGGTCCCCTGTGGTCGCGCAGCAATCTTGAGTTGTGGTCGTCCTGTGTGCACAGGGTGTTCCATAGGTGCCTGTGACCCTGATGGTGCTTGTTGGCGACGCTGAGGAACAACTTCAGGAGGAGGCATATTGTCTCTGTGCTTTGACGAAGGCCCAGTCGCAGAGTCTCCAATGGTTGGTATCATTATGGGTTCTGTTTCACTGCGCGAGAGCTTCGTTGCCATCCCCGTTGACGACTTGATGGGCGCAAGTGCCGAAGATGATGTAGAACGGTGATTTGCCATGGAAGTAGCAGGTCGAGGATGAGGTTCCTCCCACTTTGACGGTGCAGAGGCCAGAGAAGATCCAGGACGTGTCACGGGAAGCACATGGGTAGATTGCGACGATTGTGGCCGGGAGTTGCCACAGATATCAATATTGAGATATTTCTTCATAGTTGGAGAGAGTGGTGCCGCAAAGCTGTATTTTATGTTAAGTGGCACAGTTCCGAGTAACAAGATCATCATGCTCACCTTTCGACCCTTGCAGGAAGCAAAATTTTGTACGCATCGAATACATGCCTACTGACCTTGCGAACATCGGCGCTCGCATCCATAGCGGTCAGCCTCATCGCATTTTCTATATCTCTTACACGCGCATCTCTCTCGAGGTCAGGAGGATTGAGACTTTGGACGCACAGAAGAAGACTTTCTATCGCGATCAAGCGGAGGGTGACAGACTTCTCACGAAGAGCACCGACGAAGTAGGGTAGAAGGGAGATGAGTTGCGTTTGGTCAATGATTGTTTGAATGGTCGCCTTCGCGCGAGAGATGAAGACTTTGTTTGGGCGGGAGCAAATGGACAAAAGGGTAGGTATGAAAAGGGGCACGAGTGGGTCGAAAGAAGGACCTAATCCCATGGCAAGAGCACCAATACATTCGACGGCGGTAGAAGAAAGGCGCGAACGCTCGGAAACAACCGCGGAGGTAATCGAACGATGCATCGAACGGATGGAAGTAGTTAGAGTTGTGGGGAAGTCACACGCGCCACCCTTTGAGAGTGCAATGATCCTGAGGAGAGCATTACTAATGACATCCCATGTTTCGTCTGTTTCTGCAAGAGAGAGCGATGCGCGTGCATGTTCGAACTCTTCTCTCAAAATGGATTCGGAGGGACACTAATGTAACGAGAAATTTAGGGCTGCGTCATGCGTGGTAGGAGAACAGGAGAGCCTACCTCTATGATCGACGGTACCTTTGGTCTTGGAACCATGCAGGGAGAGAGAATCCAGACAAAGGGTGTCGTGGGTGTCGTGTGTTCAGTTCGTGTCACGGTTGTGTTTAGCGGTCGTGATGGGCCACGTGATCGTATCTGGGCCGTGCCGTGAACCTCCTGCCAGATTCGGAGTTTGGACCGGGTCATTCGATGCTATTTGGACGAATCGTCGTCGGATCGGGGCAAAGGTATCTGCACACCATGACCACCTCACATGGCCGTCCTCTCTCTGCAACGCAGATACGTCAAGCGTTTTTTGATTATTTTCAATTAAACGGTCATACATACGTCCCTTCGTCGTCCACCATCCCGTATGAAGACCCAACCCTTCTCTTCGCCAATGCTGGCATGAATCAGGTGCGTGACCCCAGACGTCAATAGCACTCAGTAAGTGCTAAACGAAATTTTAGTATAAATCAATTTTCCTAGGGACCGTTGATCCCCATTCTGATCTCGCAAAACTGAAACGTGCCTATAACAGCCAGAAGTGCATCAGAGCGGGTGGAAAGCATAACGGTATTTAATGCTACTATATACCCATATGTCTACAATAACTACATGCTCTCAGACCTTGATGACGTTGGTAAAGACTCTTATCATCATACCTTCTTTGAGATGCTCGGCAATTGGTCATTTGGTGACTATTTTAAAGTGTGTCCCCTTGCCCTATCACAAGTCCCCTTAAATAGATCGGCCTCTCAGAAAGATGCTATACGACATTCTTGGGACCTGTTGACCAATGTCTACAAACTTGACAAAGACCGACTGTACGTGACCTATTTTGAAGGCGATCCAAAGAACGGGCTCGACCCTGACCTCGAGGCACGGAACCATTGGTTGGATGTTGGCGTTGATGAAAACCACATCGTTCCGGGCAGCGCGAAAGATAACTTCTGGGGTACTGATTGTCCTATCTTTGTCTTGACTTTATCTCAACTAGATTGCAGAAATGGGTCCTACCGGTCCTTGCGGGCCTTCAAGGTACCGACTTGAGCCCTCGGTGCTCTTTATACGCTCTCACTCATCTCATTCAGTGAGATTCACTATGATCATATAGGTGGCCGTGATGCCTCCCACCTCGTCAATAAAGATGACCCTCTCGTCGTGGAGATTTGGAATAATGTCTTCATACAGTTTAATCGCGAGGATGACAGCTCCTTAAAGCCTCTTCCCGCTAAACATGTTGACACTGGCATGGGCTTTGAGCGCCTTGTCACCGCTATTCAAGGCGTACGATCTAACTATGACACAGATGTCTTTACTCCGATTTTTGTTCGGATCCAGGAGATCACAAATGTGCGGCCGTACACAGGCAAGTTTGGTAAGGGTGATGTAGATGGGATCGACACAGCGTATCGTGTGGTCGCGGACCACCTGCGCACCCTCACATTTGCGTTGAGTGATGGTGGTGTGCCAAATAACGTCGGCCGTGGCTATGTCCTTCGCCGTATCCTCCGTCGTGGTGCCCGGTACGCACGCAAAAAGCTCGGTGTATCTATCGGATCGTTCTTCTCTTCACTCGTCCCGACGCTTGTTGAGCAACTCGTGGGTCTTACACTAGAAATGTGTCTTGTGGCGATAGACTAAATTCAATGTCTAGGGACATGTCTATCCGGAACTTACCAAGAAGACCGCAGAAATCAAAGAGATACTCGATGAAGAGGAAGAATCGTTCTCACGCACACTCGACCGCGGGGAGAAACTGTTTGAACAGTATGCGACTGCTGCGCTCCAAGCTGGTTTGAAAGAACTAAATGGGAAAGATGTCTGGAGACTGTATGACACTTATGGTTTCCCGGTTGACCTCACACTACTCATGGCTGAGGAGCTTGGCCTTGGAGTCAATAACAAGGAGTTTGAGGAGGCGCAGATGGCAAGTAGGGAGGCGAGTAAGGCTTCGCTCAAAGTGGGAGAGAAGGGCGTCGTGAAGCTGGATGTTCACGATATAGCGGCCCTCGAGAACAACACGAGTGTGCCCAAAACGGATGATTCCGCTAAGTTTGGTGAGACACTCTCTACCAATTATTACATTGTCTCACGCCGTCACCCAGGCATGGGCAACATTGTCGCGACCATCAAGGTGATATACCACAAGAAGGCCTTTTTCCAATCAACGCAAGACGTTCCAGCGGATGCTGTTTTTGGAGTCATCCTCGATCGAACAAGTTTCTACGCAGAGGCTGGAGGACAAGAGTATGACACCGGCAATATTGTGATTGATGGCATCGCGGACTTTGAAGTCACCAATGTGCAAGTATTTAATGGATACGTGTTGCATATCGGTCATCTCAAGTATGGGAAACTCTCACTCGGTGACACCGTAGTGTCATCTTACGATGAGGTGTGTCAGCGATATACCCCTCTGTTCTTATGTACCCCTCTACTCTTTATTGAACACCTGCATCTAGCTCCGGCGCTGGCCACTTCGTAACAATCACACAGCAACGCACATTCTGAACTTCGCACTACGCGAGATTTTAGGCGACCACATCGACCAGAAAGGGTCCCTTGTCGCCCCAACCAAACTCCGCTTTGACTTCTCTCACAAAGTTCAAATTCCACTTCCAGAGCTAGAACGCATTGAATGCATGAGCGTCGATTGGGTCAAGAGGAATGTCAAAGTATTCAGCAAAGAGCTCTCACTGCCCCTCGCCCAGAGGATCCCTGGTCTCCGGGCTGTTTTCGGCGAAGCGTACCCGGATCCTGTGCGGGTTGTGTCACTCGAATATGATGTAGATGAAATCGCACAGGACGTCGAGAACCCGAAATGGCGGAGTGCTAGCATCGAATTTTGCGGGGGAACGCACGTCGCACGCACGGGGGATATCAAGGACTTTGTGATCACCGAAGAGTCAGGCATCGCGAAGGGCATCCGACGGATTGTTGCCGTCACCGGGCACGAAGCGCAGGATGTAACACGAAGGGCCGACACTTTCGATGCTCGAATAAAACAAGTTGAATTATTGACTGGGAAGGCGAAGGACGCGGCTCTGAAGACACTGAGCGTAGTATGTGATGTTTTGAGTGAGTTGTTGAGGCTGAGAAACATGGCTTTTAGGAACTCGGCCAGGCCGACATCTCGTTACTTCGCAAGACAGAGATGCGCGACCGCTTGACGGCGCTGCGAAAGGCTTTGGACAAGGAGACTAAGGAAAGGGAGGCAGTTGCAAATAAGGCAGTTCGTGATGTTCACCTTCTTTACCCCCGTCAGTTAAGCATTCCTGTGTTCAGGCTGTTGAAACCGTTGGAGCGTTTTTCCACAAGAACCCGCAAGCTGAAGCTTACTTTGAAATTGTCGATGTTGAGGGTAATGCAAAGGTAGATGGCCCCCCTCTCCAGAAAGCTGGATGCAACCTGAGACTTTTCATTTCTCAGATTCTCCAGGCTGTTGTACTTCAAGCGAAAAAACTCGGCAAGGCCGTATATGTCTTCAGTGTCGACTCCGAAGGTGGCCGGGTCATTCATGTTAACCACGTACCTGAGTCGCTGAGGTCGAAAGGCTTCGACGCCCGTACATGGGCTGCTCGTGTGACAGAAATCCTAGGAGGAAAGGTACATACCCTTTTACATGAGCCCTCTGACGAGATTAAAGTGGAAATAGGCTGGCGGAAAAGAAGATGGCGCGCAAGGCGTTGGCGTCAACACTGACAGTGTCAGGGAAGCCCTAGAAGTGGCACAAAAATATCTACTTGATGGAAAGGCATAGATTATTGTCTGTGGTTTTTTAGATCAAGTAAGATGTACATTAATTGCAATAGTAACTTGAACCTGTATTTGTAGGAGGATAATGACAGTACTGTAGGTTAGTAAGTTAGGACGTCCAGTTGAGACGTGAGAGCGTGTGACGTACGGCGTCACACTGTAACAGCGCTGTCATTGCCTAAATCTCAATCCAGTGGTACCTTCGACCAAAATCTCAGCAAGGTATGTTTCTGTCTGCACGGTTTTTATCTCCTGGAGGTCACATTTCCGTTTGTTCGTTAACTTGAGTTTTTGAACTGAAACAAATGGATGCTTAGGGGTGGTTGGGCAGGTCGAGGTTTGGATGACGATGACACTGACCAGCTTTCCCGACAGACTTTAACTCTTGCCCTGTCTACTATGTCACTCGTCCTCCCTGAATCCCATCAACAATTTCAGGTGCCTATTGTGGCTTTTTTTTTCACAAGGACCCTAGCTAATTATAACGCAGCACATCTTGCGTTTGCTTAACACGAACGTCGATGGAAAACGCAAAGTCATGTACGCTCTGACAGAAATCAAGGGCGTTGGACGGCGATACGCGAACATTGTTTGCAAAAAGGCAGACGTCGATCTCAGCAAGCGGTGCGTCAGTACTCTAGATCGTTATCAAACATGCGCTGACGTGCCTCTCAGAGCGGGCGAGCTTAACTCGGACGAATTGGAGCGACTGGTGACGATTATTCAAAACCCGACACAATTCAAGATCCCTGTGTGGTTCCTGAACCGTCAGCGCGACATTGTTGACGGCAAAAACTCACAAATCCTGTCAAACAGCGGGGAAAGACGGTCGGTGTGTCGAAGAAGCGTGGTTAAGCACCCTCTCTGTCTCTGTACCAGGAGTAATGACATGCATTCACTCTACCCGATATTTTTTTATTGTGTGATATGCATACACGACTGAATGTCTGAGAACGAGTGCTTGCACCGGCGGAACTTTCTGGATAATGTGGTCGGTCCGACCTGAGCCGGGGATGAAACATACTGTGAAAGACGTGTTCGGCCACGGCCATCCCATGAGGTCATGTCCTCCTGTTATTGGGCCCTGCCTGCGCAGCTGCATCCTTGGTACAAACCACCAACCCTGAAGCGCAAATCTTCTACAATGTTACCGCGTTCGGGGTCCCCATTCCCTGTGGGCGAGTATCATTCTGATTCGCGCGTAAAACGGCAACGTCGCATCACATTAGACCAAACGCGTTCTAAGAAGCGTAGCTTACCCTCACCCCCACAGTCACCTATCAAGGAATCTAGTGATCAACGTCTTCCAAAAAGGCAGCGGTGCACTACCCTTGAGCGCGGGTTAGAGGGACTCTCGCTCACCCCTCCCGCACCAGCGGCCCCACAGGCACCTGAGTTTGCGTCGTGCCCACCTGCTCCCTTCTCTGCAGTCTTTGCGCATGTTCCTGATTTCTCCTCGCGATGGCCCGAGGTGTCTTTGCCGACGTCTTGCTCTTGTCCAATCCCATCTCCATCTCTGTCGCCTTCTACCTCGATCCCATCCACTTCCGCGTCCACATGCATACCACCCACGCCCGCACTCACAGCAGACCTACATGTGGCATCCGACGTCAAAATGCGCACTCCATCGTGGTATGAACCTGAGAAAGATCGTACGTTTTTTTTCTATGCTCGTGTTACCTGTGGTGGCGCTGGTAGTCCGTGAAAGCACTTGCTGACCGATGCATACGCGTACGTGCCGCTTCTCTATAGGGATAGTTGTCACCGACCTGGACGTGTCATCTGACGATGAAGCCGATGTTGTGGATGATGTACCAAAGCTGCCGCGTGCTGTACTAAAGGCATTGCTTTGTGGTCCGCAACGTGACAGTCCACCGCTCGCGGAATTACGCGTCTTGCCGCGGCAGCTCTCACAATTGGACTTTTCTCCGTTACTTGATCCAGCGAGACGGTCCGTGGTGGGTTTGGATGAAGCTATGGATGTCGAACAGTAGCGTCGTCTCTATTCCTTTTCTGTTTATGCCCTCCGCACACATACAAACGTAGCATATTACTTCTCACTTGACGACTATTTTATTCTGATATTTTGTTCGCTACAGACCTATTTATGGGTCGTCATCAAACTTAGGTACCTTTATAAAGCATTCACAAGAGGTGACGGGACATCCAACCTTCATAGTGTTTCATACGATAAAGAACACAGTACTTCCCTATCGTGACAGGCAACCAGTCCTGTAGCCCCAGGAAAGAGAAATCTTGTTTTTAAATATCAAAGACCAGAAAATTACAAAATGAAGGGCACAAACACGGTATCACTACCAACATATTTTTTGGCACTACACTGTGGTGTCAAAACAATGACACATGCACCTCAATCACCAGCAGTCAACTCGAACAGAATATATACGTAGCCAATTTATACAGACGGACCAGCGCACCGGTAATATAACCATTCCCCACAAACTTCGCCTCTCTGCCACATCCATCCAAGGGGTTACGTCCTGGATTGGGGGCCACCATCCGGCCCATAGAGACCCTCGGCGATATTGAGCCGTGTGTGGTGGTGCCGTGCGTGAGCGTGCGGGTGGGGTATATGGTGCATCTGCATTACACTAAACGGGGAACGGAGCACACCCGGCGCGGGGCTCGTCGTTGTATGTACAGCAGCTATCTGCGAGGGAAGCGGTGGTGCTGGTGATGATGTAGGAGGGACGGCGGGTGCCGTCTGAGGCGGTGCGTGGAAACCGCGGAGTCCAGCGTGAGAGTGTGTCGACTGGGTCGGAGCTGGGGTTTGGGCTTGAGGGCGAGAATGGACGCGCATGTCTGGATAGGATGATGACTGTGGCTGTTGGGATTGTATTTGATGGTACGGTACATTCACGAGATTCACAGGGTTAGCCCTGGGGCCCGCCTGAAACTGTGTGACAGACGGCTGTTGCTGTGGAGGCGCGGGCGCAAGGGTAGGTACGGAGGTGGGTGGGTGTGGCTGCGGTGGGGGTAGAGAGGCTACCGGGCGAGGTGGATCGGATAAGACGGGAGACGGTTCAGGGTCAATAGCCATTTCGCGTGGCGAATCATCTCCATCGTCGCGCTCGTCGTCATCATCACGCGCCACATCAATTTCAGGTGCGGCGGCCTTTTGAGCGGCAATTTCTTCTGCGGTGAGGAAGCGGCCACCAGGTCCTCGGGGGCGACGCATGGCATGTTTGTGGCGCGATTCATGGAGATAGGGCTATTTGGAAGAGAGTGTGAGATTGGACATTCTAGAGGGATAGATGTGGGTAGGTACCTTTCGCTTTTGGGAGAGACGGTGAACTTCCTCAATGCGTGCACGAGCGACGCGACGTTTAAGGATGCGATAATACTGCTTTGCGTTTACATAAAGAGGTTCATCGTCGATAGGTGGTTCAGGCTGAGGTGTATGGGAAGGGGGGGATGGATCTTGGGAGAACGGTGACTGGGGCTCATTGCGAGGTGGGGAGGGGGGAGGCGCGGAAGGAGGAGGATGGTCATTTGTTGAGGGAGGTCGATTGTAAAAGCCGTAGATGTGAGGGGCTGTTGGATGGGTTGGTAAGTGAGGGTCAAGAGAGAGGAGAGAACATACGATGGTACTGGTCTTGGACGACGTCGTGGGAGTCAGGGAATGGCTGGTGTTGAGGAGCAAGTGGATAGGCAGGGTGAAAGAGCTGATTGATTCCATCCTCCATGATTGGTCCGTTCACCGTGACCGCTCTGCTTGACCCAGACCCAAACATGTCAACCCTGACACAGTCTCGTCACGTGCACATCTCCCTCTCTTCCCTTCCAATGGACACAAAACTGTACGTCTCCCGTCCGTCCCCTCTCCCCCCCCGCTGACTCTCCCAAAGCAAATCTCTCAAGGTAGCAGATCTCAAGGAAATTTGCTCTCGTGCAAATATCCCCACCACCACGAGAACAACAAAGGCAGACCTCATCACAAAGATACTTACAAGCCAACCCGCAATTGACGCGTACAACGCCAAGTACCAACAAAATGGGAACACCGTTCCTCCATCCAAACCTACAAACCTCTCCGACCACGATAGCATAGTGAGTGGAATCGCGTCCAATTCACGCGTCGCACTTATTGTCCGCCCGTAGCCCGCTCCTCCCGAAGAGTGCGCGGCCCTTCTCTCTTCCCATCTTCTTTCTTATGCATCCACAGGGTCGATTGGACATTAGTGGAACCGTCACAGGTCGTTCCTGTTCCGGCTGCCGCATCAAATTCCTCCCTGACGAAGCCCGCCTCCGCTCCGGTACGAGTCGACCCATCTTCCGCAGTTTGATTCAGCTTATCACCTCAGGCCAAGGCCCAGCCTAATAGTGGCTCTGGGGCACCCAAGACTCCAGTGTCTGTACCCGCCATTTCAACCGATCAGGAGTTGGAGAAGCGTAAAGCCCGTGCCGCGCGCTTTGGCATTGCTCTTGTTGAACCTCCTAAGCCCAAGACAAAGTCTACTCCTGGTCTAGCTCCCAAAACCGTCAAAGTAGCAGACGTAAGATCAGTGCTTCCAAACGCGACTTTGTGGTGACACGTTGCAACTATAGGACACTGAAAAGCTCAAGGCGCGCGCGGAGCGCTTTGGCGCCGCCAAGCTGGAGCAGACTGGGGCTGCGACTGTTGCAGCTGTCAGCAGTAAGAAGCGCGCCGCCGCTGTTGTGGAAGAGGCCGATCCGGATGAGCAGGAGCGCCGTCGAAAGCGTGCAGAGCGCTTTGGGATTCCTGTAGTGGTTCGTTTTTCCAAGTTGAATTGTCCGATGATTCACAGCTATTTACGCAAACTTGGCGCAGGGTGCAAAGGCTTGATGTCCTCTCCCACTGTATTTACTGATTAATGTCTTGTTGCCTTTGTGGATATTATGCACCATCGTGATCGGGGGTGCTATGCGTTATGCACCTCGCACCGCCCAGGCCCAGAAAATAATTCTGACATGCGGCGTAATTGATGTATTTATTCATGTCGTGGACAAGGCCGTCATCTGATCCGCACAAATCTACTATCGTTATTGCTCATGCCCAGTGAAAACCGGCAGCGAGCGAATATGAGCCCATCGGCGTTCAGCGGGACTCAGCTCTTGCGCTCAGTTTGAATCTGAGTTGTGATGATGTAACTAGATCATCAATTGTGTACCCGAATCACGCCGGCCTTGTTCTTGTTCAAGATGCAATGGTGCTCTTGTCACGGCGCATTGCGTTCATGGCAAGTTGCAGTCCTGCAACTGCCCCCAATCAACATCTAAATCCACTTGCACAAAGAACACAACCTGTTTTCTGGAGATAAAAACAACACCGCAACGCTGTTTGCTGTACATGTACACTGACAAGTCCGCATCAGTCCGCATCCAAGAGACACACAATGACAAATAAAGCCGAGACAGGCAATTAGAGCAACCTCACTTGTTCGTCCAGTCCCATGTTGTCCTCCACGCAGTCCTCGTCCGATAGGCCAAGACCTCCGAAACTCGACATCGAGGAATATATTATAACCGCTAGATTATCAACTCCCTCCGACCTCCACCCTTTTTTTTGAGTCCTTCCAGAACTTGTACTCATGCAAGTGCCCATACACACCCCTTCTTTCTCCCCCCTGACTGCTTCCTGATGTGATAGGCAATTGTGTGCAGACTATAGCATCAGCTGACTCAAAAAGGTCGACGAGTTCTTTGATCATGTGCTTGCAAAACCGTATCGCCTCGACGTGGTATCAAGATTTGATTTCGCAAGATATAGACAGCACCGCCTACGATCACATCGCTGTTGAAATTACAAGGTACGTTTAACTTGTAGCGTTGGAGCTTGTTCTGTGGCGCCTGTCAACATATGGGATTGAATAGGCAAATCAACAACCCTGATCATCCTCGTCATCTCCTCCCATGTCAAGTGGTGGCCGGCAAGAACTCCACCGTTACAAGTGCAGTCATCTCTAGCTGCTACGGATACAGTGCTTGGTGAGTAGGGCCAACGAGTCTAATGACGCCGGGTAAACTAATTGTCCCAAACCGCTTGCCGATCTTTCACTGATTGATTATTTCTATACCCTCTAGGCCTTTGTGATATTAGAGCGGGGGAGCAGGAGAGCTGGGAAAGTTCGGAGGGGCTTGGTTAAACTCAGAGGTAGTCTGTAGAATAATGTGTCTGTATGTGGCTATACCAAAAATAGAAGCTTCTGAACATCTCCGTAGAGTGCAGCAGAACGCAGCAGGACTTGGATGGCAACTGATTTTGGGTTGATATCATTCAGATTTGACACGGAGGAGCTCAGATTTCATCTGAGAAACGGACATTTTCCGACAAAGGCCGAGGTGGCCGAGCACTCAGGCAATCCCAGATGCGGTGCCGGCTTTCACTAATTTCACTGGGAGCGCTCATGCACGCATGGCTCATGTTTTGTGATCGGTGCACGCTTGGCGAACTGCTTTCGTCGAGCTCTCCGTACGACCCCCCTGTTTGAACGTTCTCATTTCCCCGCGACAAAGGGCAATTACATCGCAAAAGAGACCGTGATATCGATCAGTATGTGACTCTGTGTGCGGACCATGGCCTGCCTTCGCCCAACCCGAAACAGAATAGTTACCACGTGCAGATCGTCTCAGCTCAGTTTATACAACACCTCAGTTTCAGTTTACGCAATGTTCATTATCCAATAAGGGCGTGACATCTCTTCATAAATGCAAGATGACAAAGATGCATTATGGTGCGGTGCGCTTTGAGAAGGTTAAATCATCGGGAATGTTTCCCCGCAGCCCTACTGTGACTGTTGTCTCGACAACTGCACTATTTTTTACCGCTTCACTTCGTTCGTCACTACCTCGATACCTCTGAGTCGTCCACACCTTCCTCTCCAAAGCCACCAAGCCATGGGTCGTGGCATCATCTATTACATTTTCCGACGTCCCCGATTCTGTTGCTGTTTTCCCGTCCGCATGTGTGTTATCATTATGTCTCTTTTTGGGATTATCCTCTCTGGTTTGCTATCTATCATTTGTTGGTTCGAAGTTTCACGTGCGTATGTCTCCCCTTATACCCTGGTGCGTTGCGTTAAATTGCTAGATTGAAGGCGGAGATGCGCTTACAAGCAAGGAGCATGGGCTCTTTATTGGGGGTGCAATCGTCGAAATGCTGCTCTTGGGTATCTCAATCGTCGGGTACGTTTGGCACGTCTTAATCTCGTAACCCACTGACGGTGATGTTTGCTCGTCTATGTAGCCTCGTTGGTGCCATCGTGCGCAAGCTGACCTTGGCAACCACTTACGCCGTCGGGCTATACATCCACTTCCTGATCAACCTCAGCGTAGCAAGCTACCTTCTCTTTGTCATCCTACACAGTACAGATGCGGACACTGTCACCATCTGCCAGAAGGTGGCCAATCAGCAGACAAAGGATCAGTGTAGTTCGATCCTCGGCTACATTCGCGGCGTGTATGCCGGCCTTGCTTCTTTTGTCCTCGCAGTGGAGCTTTGTGAGTGACCCAATACGCCGCTAGTCCTTCAAATCGTCGGTCACTGCTCATTGCTTTTGTTCTGCCCTTCACCTTCCTACAAAAACTAGACGGTGCGGTCGTCGCAACGCGTTACGTCTATCAACTACGTCGAGAGAAGCGGCAGGCACGAATACCCAAACATATACGCCTTCAGTCGGGTTTAGGGCATCTAATGCCTGACGTCGTGCGCTACACAGACGCAAGTGGTGCGACGGTGTACAGATCACCTGTTTACCCACAAATGAAGGGCTCCGCACGAGAGGCGTCCGCGGATTCACCGCTCAGTAGCGGTTTCGAGGACACAACCCCAGTGGAGTTGGATGATCCCCCCAGCGCCAGGCCACATGACATGACGAACCATAAACTTTTGGGCTCCCAGGAGTACCAGGACGACGATTATAGGGATCGTGGAGATGCGGACGATGATACCCCCAGCACCGGGCTACGTGACATGAAGAACCATGAAGCCCTACGCTTTGATGACGAGTACCACGACGACGATGAGAGGGATCATATATATGGGGACCATGATAATGCCTAAGGAAGCCTTTTTGACAGTTCCGAAAGGTATACCTAATATCGAGTCGTCCTAGTGACTCATTAGGGCGGTGTGTTTGCTAAGAGGGGAGATATCTTACTAGTTGCTGTAGCTTACTGCAAGTATGTATTTATGTGACAATCTCTATTGTTGCCAGTCGACGGCAAATAACTTGAGTGGCGTGGACACTAGCGGACTCGAAGGCGCACACCATCTCACGACGCTCCGCGCCTGGCACAGGTTGCTCTATAGCTCGTCCCTTCGGACGTTTGTCTGTTGACACAGACAAAGAATATTGTTCCTTCCACGGCAGCATCATACATGTGATGCCCATTCGACATAATGCCATGCACATTCGGTATGCTACCCAGCGGCAGCACATCATTGATTCTGTGCGTCTGCCACCCCTCGCTTAGATGGCCTGTCTACAAACCTGCTCACTCATTTGCTCGGTAGCTCGATACGCTGCTCTACCAACTCCATGTCTTATCTTTTTTACTCGCACCATCCATCCTCGCTCTCTTCGTTCGCGCCGCAGGGCAATTCCAACTATCACACCCTCGTGAATTCGGTCCCCAGCGCACACTCCGCTTCCGTTTTATCCTTATTGGCATGTTCAACGCGAGCAGCATCTGGAACCATGCCTATATGGGTGCTCCAGATGGGCGGACGGCCGTGTTGGACTTTGTTGGGATGGGTACGTCTTGTTATGTTTTATTCTCGCACCCTCATGAATTCATCTATCTCTTCGTCAATCCCACAGGATTCACACCATCACATACGCAACTTCTTCTGCTCGATCTTCTCATTATCACTCTTTCGGTTGTCGTCACGACTATTGCATACGAAGCCACCTATGCGCGCGCAGTGACCAGTGCGGCCTTCAGGGCCACACTCGACCTCACACCCTCAAACGCTCACGAATATGCCGACCCGCTCACTCCTCCGGTGCCTGAGGAAGGCTCTGATCTCGTGCTCGATTTTCGCTCCTCATTGTTACTTCGGCATGTCCGGCAACCTCCATCCCCACCTCCAGAAGACACCCAACTCCCCAATGGCGCTGCAGTGGTAGAAGGGCTACGTATGTTATTGCAGGCGCAACGAGCACTTAGGGAACGGCAGGAGGCTCGGCAAACCCCACTCGTGGAGAATGCCCGTGGTAATAATACTCAAGAGGAGGAGCGAGATCGCCGCGTGCCAGGCGGGATGGACCCACCAGAGGATGGAGGATGAGCTGTTAGACATTATTTATGGTGCATTCATAGTGCTACTGCATGCGACAGCGGAGAGCGGTGTGATTTTCATTGGCCTCTAAAGCTACGACCACGTGGAGAAGGTACGCTCAAACCACATGGAAGAGGGGCGGCATGAGAAGGGCGGGGAGGGTACTCGACGGAAATGGGGGTGTACCCGGGACAGTAAATCACCATCTGCGTTTTAGCTGCATAGGTAGGTGTGAGTTATTATTCCGTCAGTATCAATCAACTGCAACATACAGCTTGGCGAAGACATGCACCGAATTTGTCGAATTCTGCCTTGCAGGTATCCTTGTGAACATCGGTATATGTTGCGACGATGCACTTTCCATAGTCAGAAGCCTCCTTTGCACAGGTAGATGTAGAGGCAACAGCGAGGCGCCGTAGAGGTGTTGCGACCACTGTCGAGGACACCGCTGCCGCTTGCATGATGCGAATTGCTTACGTCATCGACTACAGGAGTGTTTAGACGCCTCGGCGGCTCAGGTACGCATTTCAGGTACGCGCGCTCTTGCTTGCTTTAAGCACTGGCCAGTCACACTCCCATAATTCGTGTTCGTCTCCTCGTACTCCCACGCTTGATGCTGGACGCTGGTTTCCTTGTCGCCACTATACTTGTGGTCATCGCACTTCTGTTCTACATTTTATTTTGGGGCAGATTCCTTGCGCTACTTATCGGCCTTGTATTTCGTGTCCTTCTTTGGAATAGAGGGGGCTCCAGTGCATGGATTCAAATCGGTGCATCACCAATCTTTCCTTACCTCTTCACCTCTCTGACCCTGGTGTGTTAGGCTCCTTCCATGTATCGTTTCTGGCGGGCCGCATTCTACTCAAGGATTTTCGTTACCATTCGAGCAACCAAACCTTCAAGATTGTCAAAGTCCAGCTGCGCTGGCAATACTGGATTCGGACTCTTACCCACTCTGAGGACATACAAACTCATGGTTGTGGGGAAGGACCGAAATGTGCGCCCACCTTTTTCCCCTCCCTTCCGCGTCGTTCCAAACACAATCATAGCTGGCCAAGCCTCCAGGTCATCGCGCTGCCGCTTCCACGCGACCTTTGAAGGCTTCGAATGGTTTATCTACAATCGGACGGCTGCCTTTGACAACATCGTCTCGTGGATCGAGGCGAACACGCCCGTCCCGGAAAGTCACCCCCAAGGTTCTAGTACAGATAGGGTTGCATCCCAACTAAGGCACATCTTCACCAAGTCTTCTGTAGGCGACAGTGCGTGCATTCCTTTCTGTTTCAACGATACTCCAGAGTAATCGCACATTGCAGACAATGTAGAGACTCCTCATGTGCGAAATCCTTTCAGCACTCCCAAGTTCCTGCGCAACTTCGTCCAATGGCTCCGAGGTCAACTTCCTGATCTTGATGCCAAGAGTTTACTTCCTATCAGCTTAGAGTGCTTCAATGGTGGAATCGTATGCGGCAACATGGCAACTCCCAACATCTTAGTAGCCGAGTTCACCCGCGCGGATGGTATTTTTGGGACAGTGCCAGTTCGTTATGACCATTTTTCGTTATGCCTCGTTGCCTAACACGCCTGATGGCCCCAGTCCAAGTCCCTTCTAGACCTTTACAAGCAAGTACTAAATATCAAATTTCAGAATGCCACTATTAGCTTGAAGGAGAATGATCAATACCTGGAGTCCATGACCAATACTGGATCCCACATTCATGGACATCTTCACAAAGCTCAGCAAGTATTCTACCTCTCTTTCGGTATATATATTCACATAATTCGCAGCTCACTAAGCTTGCACTACTTTCACTACCTCACGTACTCGGTCTTTTCTAAACTCTACCGTTCTACGCGGCTACGTGATAGCCTCCGTGCTGCAATGCAAGTGTATAAAAAGCAACCCATCTCTACTCCCCCGAAAGCATTTCGCTCTCGCCCCAGGCGTGCACAGAGTGTTGATACCGAGACTCCCGTCGGACCCGACTCCGCGAAGCAGGAGTACGCCATCGAAAGGAGGCTTCTAGAGGCACCCGTGCTCGAGCTCTCATATTATGTGGACGTGGTTGGTATTGTTCCTGTAGAGCCGCGGGCGTTTGATCGCGAAGAGTATGATGTCGGAAATGGTGACACTCCGCCCGAATGGGGTCTCGATCTTATTGTGCACGGTGGTTTTTTGAGGTATGGTCCTTGGGCGGATAGACAAAGGCACGTAACATCGTTGTATCCACAGAGTCCATACTGATTATCGCATAGGGCAGAATTGCAGCGCGTATTCTTTCCCCCCACGTACCGAGAGGCGGACCGAACGAATCGACGCCATGCTGGTGAGAATCGCATTTGGACAGACATGCGAATATTTGTTGAGCTCCGCGGCGGGACGACGTTGCAAGTACCTTTCCGCGAAGCATCAAAGGTGTTTAATTATTGAGTTCATATCATGAATAATTTTTCTGAAACGTGCATCAGAACTGGCAATGGGATGGATATGTCAATGCGCCTCGGCCTCGTACACGTGAAGCTGCTTCTCTCAGTATCAAAGTTGGCGACGATTCTACCATACGATACGTGATGCCCGTGGTCGCTGATGCTGAGGGTTACCACCCCCACCTCAAAGTTCACTTGAATAGCATGACAGTCTCAAGTAGTCTCAATGACACGCGACTACTCACCACAAAGTCTTGCGAAGTAAGCAGTTTAGACCCACGGTATCAGTTACCTATCCTAACCCTCCATCAGATTTCGGGCGAGATGCCTTCGCCACTGAAATGGGATGCCAGCCACCAGTGGATATTCACCGTCTCACTCGGTCAACCTATATTCTATCTTCTGCGCGATCACATCAATATGTTCACTGATCTGGGTAAAGACTGGAGTTCTGGTCCCCCGAGCAACTATTTTACCTGGGTGCCGATGCGTTACTTTGTTATCCTTGATTTCCACGACTACGAAATAAATACTTACGTGAACGATCATAATATCATTGACAAGCCCCTCCGAGAAGAAAATGGTCCGTGTCTTTTCGTGCGGATAGCCGTATGCTGAGATAACTATAGCACTACTTACGTTTCGTGGACCAAGTTTGCACCATGAGAACACCATCCTGTCGGACAAGTTCAGGCCAACTTGGACGTCGTTCCCCTTTTCGATCAGTGCTGCGGACATCGTCCTTAGTCTTACGCTGCCAAAATGGAACACCCATCACCAACAAACTGTGGAGCCCATTACCAAGCTTATGACCGCTGGCCTACTCCATCTCGATGGCTCGTATCTCTACCATTCGGATGTACGGGAAGAGAACGTCGATCAGTTGAGATTGAAATTTACCGTAATGTCCTTCCACATCTTCTGAATGGGAGCGTAATTGTTTATCGTTTCAAATTCGCAGCTTGATAATACAATGTTCAAGTGCTTGGCATGGTCGATCCGACATTTTATGATCTTCCAGCAGAATTATTTTGGCAACTTCACACACTTTTCGACTCTTAGGGAATACTTGCAGAAGCGGAGCCAGGACCAGATAGGGGATCCAATTGATCTAAAGTACCGTGATGGGATGGTAATAACACTATTCCTTGGCTCTCTTATTCGAACTTTTCTGACCTTTCGAATAGTCCAATCAAATGCAGGTTGAGTTGCAACTGAGCGCCAATCATTCTCTTATCACCTTGCCAGTTGGACTTCCAGGTTATGAGGAACACTGTCCACGTCCTGGCCAACCACCTGAGGACGTTCGTCTGGGGGGGTGTGTCTTACTTTCTATACCCGAGATCGAGGTGCAACTTCGCTCTCATAACCTTGGGCTTGAAATGAATCTCAACATTGGCACAATCTATGGCGCTGTTGAATCCGACTTTACCGAACGGTCGACCTTTTCAAGACCTCAGCGGTCTCCCAGCCCGGAGGTCATGTTGATTGAAGGTTACCGTGCTGCACGTGGCTCTAAATTGCTACTGACATTCTCATAGGAGTTGATATTCTTGCAAACAGGTTATTCGGGCCTCAACCGCTTGCTGCGGCTTACGTGTGCTTCTGGGAAATCAACGTCAGTTCCGTGAAGGGCATGTTTTCTGCGTCACACGTCCGGACGCTGCGTTCCGCCCTTGATGTTTTCTCCATGAATTTCAAAGATCCAATGAATGCCCCTGCTACTGAGTTTGCATTGCCATTGGTCCCAGATGGTCGGTATCAGCCTGCAATAATGACGATTCATATACTCATGAGCATTTAGTTACGTTTTTGAAAGTAACCTTCACATCCATCGACCTAACCTGGTCTGCTACGCCGGTGTCCGTGTATTGTTCTCTTCCTCAGGGACTCCATATGGCGTCAAACAATCTGGCGGGAAACAACTACCGGAAGGTCACCAGTTTATCCGCACCCAAGGTCATCGCTCGTTTCCTACACTCCATTAGAAAGAACGACTGGGTCGAGGCTGGCGAAGTCGTGTTCGACGCTGCGCTTGACCATTATTCTTCTCCGCCAGGATGGCAAGCGAATGCCCTGGCGCAGGCCAAGTTTCTCGCTGAACAGGACGAGCCTACTGGCCGGTTGCGAAAGTTGAAAATCGGCCTTGGAATGCGCGGCCACTGGATCCCCTGTGCGTTTAATCTCCCCACTTTACCAATAGTATTCGTAGACTAATTGGAAAATGCAGCACGTAGTTTGTATGCTGCTATTCTGAGATTACCAAGGCCTCATTTTCCTCCACATCATGCTCCGCTTGATGAAGATACGCTACATGGCGCTGAAATAACAAGACCAACCCCATTCTTTCAGCGCCATATGTACTCTGACTCAGACGACGAGGGCTCGTATACAGCTATAGACCGTGATGCACGTCTTGCGTATGTGGTTCAACAGTCATTTGCGGTCAGGCTAGCTCAAAAAATTCTAGGAACTCACGCCCATCATCCATGTTGCCTCTCGTTCAGGCAGATGATGAGAGCATGTCGAGTGGGGACGAATCTGACGATATGGATCTGACAGATGGTAGTAGCTACGGTAGTGACGTGTCGGAATGGAACGAAGGTAATCTTTGAATTGCGTCGTTTGGACAGCAGCCTCACTTAACATATCGGACGTACCCCTGTAGTTTTGGAATATCCCCTCGTGTCCCACTACTCCAAGGTGTCTAGACATTATAGCCTTCCAAAGGGCAAGCCTTCGACATGGGTTACTAACCCTGTTGTTACACTTCGAGTGAGATTTCTATCACCAGACTACCTAAAATATTAACTCCAACCTCTTTCAGGACCGCCGGCCCTTCTCTACTCCTGCTACGCAGCCAGAAGTCGCGTCGAACGAGGGCGGCTACTGTCCTTTCAAGCAGTGGAAAGCCGACATAACAGAGGACAGTAGTACTTTGACCACTCGTGTGCTCAGCCATTCGATCGAAATTTGGATGACTCCTCTCTTACCGTCGGTGGTTACTCATCTTCTCGAAGACAACCTAAGAGTCGTGCGTTGATATGTTGAGTACCTCTCACCTTACACCTGATTTGGTTTACAGGCCATGAGTCTCGAAGAGCATATCGACTCGCTCACAACTGACCATATTCGAGACCTCTTGAAGGAGCAAGACGCGGTGACCGATTCGATTTTTGACGTCCAGATTTCCTCTATTCGTGCGCAGGCTGTGCAGTTAGTGCAGAAACCCCCCGAGCACTATGATGGCTTCCTGCGCGCTCCTGATGTCACCCACAATTCCCTTGAAGACAGAGTAGCAGTACTCGACCTCCAAATATTTGACTTTGGTTTGAAAGCCGAAGTACACAAGGAAGAGGAACATTCTCGACAATCGTTCGCCTTCTCCACAAATCATACCACACTCTCCCTCGATCTTCACGACGTGCATAACCCGGCAAATCGATTCGGGGCTCACACTGTCGTGAAGGCTTCGTTATCGGAGGTTACGTCAGCATTCGTCCATAAACGTGCCGATCTCGCATGGAGAGCTCTCTCTGTGGCATTAGAAATGGATGCTGCAGATTACATCTCAGAAGCTGTTTCTGCCCACACGGACCCTATCATCCACGCTGTCAATACATATCGGCGCCTTCAATTTCGCCTTCTATCGGTGGCGCGTGACTGCGTTTATCAAACCCTACAACACTCTAACAACCTCTCCGTGGTCGATCCACTATCAACCATACAGCCATCTTACTTGATTCAAACTGGCAGGCCTCACGAGATCCGTGTGCATGCGGCCTCGAAAATTCTCCTCTACATCCGTAGTTGCCTTCGTTCTTTTACAGCCGAAGAACGTGAGGCTGTCGGTCGCCTTACTAGAATGGAAGATACCGTGGTGACGAGGGAAGAAGTTCTTGCTCTGCTTGATGGTCTTGCGGTGGATATCGATGCTGCCGGTCTCGCAAATCTCAAACTCGTCACTCGCCTATTTGGAGCTCCTGAACCCCCAAGGGTAACTCGACAACATGAACCAACAATTCAAGTGGCAGGGATAAAGCTCCAGGCCGTGAAGGTAGCCGTGCTCCATCCCAAGCATGGGCCTCCCTCGGAATTTAGCCTCGATACTGTGTATATCACAGCCGCCCTAAAGAAGTCCGGGCTACTTGTAGGATCATCGAAATCACCGAAGGATCCCCTGTCTGTCCGAGACAAACATCGTTCGGCGGTTCAACGTCTAGCGCTCTCGGTTGCGCTTGATGGCCTCGAGGTCCTTATATTGCCTCACATTCTCAACTTTGCTCAGAATCTCGTCCGACTAGGCAGGCGATTCAAGAATACAACTCCCATTTCATCGTCTATTTCTCCTCCCCATCTTGCTCTGAGTCCATTGAAGACAACACTCCTAGTTGACACGACACTCTCACTTCAATCGCTACGATTCCAGGTAGCAGCAGAAAAGTTGATTGTCGCCCTCATTATATCCCGCCTAGGCCTCGTCTCTTCAATGTATGCTCGCCCCCACCCTACTTCCCAAGGTCGCCCAGACCTGTCCGCTAACGCCTCCCTTCTCTTTGAATCGGTGGCCCTACAGGCTCGTTCATCCACGGATAAGGACTCTCCAGCTTCACAAGATACGCTAGCCGAAATATTGCTTAAGAATACAGGGCTGAACTGTGCCTTGCGTCATGAAATGGCCCTCAACCCTACCATCCGTGCCGCTCTTGCGGCCGGCTGTTTGCAATTCTCCGTCCCTCGAAGTGCCATTCGCCTGAGCAGGTTTATCGAGGAATGGAAGGCCGATTATCTCCCCAGCTTCGAACAGACTGTCCAGGCTTTGGTATCGGAATTGCGGCAAGAACCCACGGTTCCGTCATCCCCGGCAAGCATGGGGAATCTCGTTCCAACCATGCATTTGCAAATTTCGATAGGATCATGTGGTTTATTTCTCCACGTTCTCCCTGGCACGTGGTTGTCGTGGGAGCTACTCGACACCGTAGCACACCTGAAACTAGGAGTCGGCCTGGCGCTCTCACGTCAGTCAGGTGCCCCGTTTGGTCTCAGATTTTCCTCTCAGCGCATCAGTATTGCTACGCTCTCCAAAGGAGAAAGACTGGAAGACACGTTGGAAAAAAGTGGACTCAAACTTGACCTTCCCTCAATGACGGTCACTGGCACGTATGAGAATCGTGGCATTCATATCTTGATCTCCGCTGGGTTCTTTTCCTTTGTAGTCAAGCCGTCTTATTGGGACACCTTGCTCTCGGTACAGCAGAAGTTTGGAAATGATATCAACGATCTGCTCCATGTCCTAGCAGATTCGCGGACGAAAAGACCATCATCTCAAGTATCGGCCACGTCACAACCTCTCTCGTCACAGCCACTATTGCAGAGCGGGGCCTTCAAAGCCAAAGGCTTTCGGATTGGCTTGGAAGGCCACTCCTCCACACTATTCCTTGAATGCGAGGATATCAGCGGTAGCTTGACAGACGGAGGAAGCACGGGCAAAGGGAAATTTTGGCAGCTGAACGCGACAGGGTTGGCACTATCTCTGGCCCCGAGTTTCTATGCTGTAATGAAGTCCGAATCTGGCCGACTTGACGGAAACCGTCGTTCGGCATTCGTTCAAATAGATTGCAAGGCAGAAGTCGATCGTCGCACAGCGCAGAAATTCCTCAGGATCAAGGTGGACAAGATTCACGCAATCATGCAACCTAGCTCAATTGGGGAAATTGGCGATTTTATTGATCATCTTCAGGCATGTCTTTTTTATATTCACTCGCGTCTATCTGACCTTCCAAATAGGCTGAAGTCCTGGGTCGGAAGGATGAGCGCGTTCGTGAACTTGCTGTATTCAAGGAGAAGACGCAAAGTATCCTCAATGCTTTTGAAGTCAATGTCCAGGAGTCTACACCTCACGGTACCATGGCGTGGTTCAAGGACTGTGTGATCGTAATCAGCGTCAGCAATGTCGGAGTCGCGTTTCCCCTTGCCTTGGATAGTAGTATCGAAATTCCTCTTGTGAAACCACACCAACACCCGACCGTGTCAGCTTTCCTGTTTTCGGTTGAAGCTGTCGAATTCGAGGATAAGAATATGGGCGACAGTCAATTCAATATGAAGGGTTTTTCATTCCGGTTCGTTGATCGGTCAGTAACTTCCCTCAAGTCGACGAATCATGGTACAATGATTCATCATCGATCTCTAGGTTTAGGCATTCTGTTTCCGACTTTGCTGGAGATAGGCACCATCAAACTCACAATTGTCTCTTATATCCCGATATGACCGCTCAGGTGCGAACCGAACGATCAGCGAATTCACGTCGCATTTGCGTGGGTGCGAATATCAGCGGTTTCATCTTGGACCTCGAACCCTCAATTGCGGATCATGTTGCCTCTCTTGTCGATGTGTACAGGAGGGGAAAGGAACGCGTAGATCGCATATCGGTCAATATCGAAGACTCGGGCCCCAGACCGAGTCTGCAAAGGCTAGTTCCCGAACCGAATGAGGCAGTTCGGACTACCTCAAGTTTCCTTCTATCCATGGTCTTCCTCAGCGGACAAGTTCGCATGCACAGTAGTTCTACCAGAACAGGCTCTTTATTCGATAAAAAGGGCCACATGCTTCCCGCATCTGTGGTCGAATCTTTCGATCTTCCTATGTTGTCGGTCTGGGGAGAGTACCGTGCGATGTCAGCTTCGCGGGGGGACGCCGTGGATCGGGACGCTGACCCTTCATCACTCGTGCTCAAGAGCACGATCCACTCCAGCGAGAATACGTTAAGGCCGAGCTTGCTCCCGTTTATCACTGAACTTTTCAACCATATCGAATATCGCATGCGCAAGGCGAGCTCAAGTAGCCCGTCGTTCTCCTCCCGCGGCTCCGGCTCCAATCCACCCGCAGAACTCAATGCTTCAAATGACAGCCCACCAGTCTCGAGCATGCATATCACCTTTGCTTTGCGCATAGATCAATCAAACCTACAGCTCACATGCCAACCGGATGTCAATGTCATTGCAGGGGTCTATTGGGATTGCGGAGGGTTCCTTTTAAATGTCTCGAATTCTGGTCGACGGATGTCATTCATAGGAAATGTTGGGGGATTAACTATTGGACTCAAGCACGGATTCCTCAGCGAGGACTGTGTTCGACTCAATGCTCACAATCTCGCCTTCTCCGCGACTTTTAATGGGGCCGACAAGGGTTCGTGGATAGAAGCGAATTCGATTTCGATTGTCGTCGACACAGAGGTTTCTGGGGGTTTGCGTTTCTCACGCTTCCAGGATGTACTGTGTTTCAAGGCCGTGTGGCTGGATCGCATCCCAGTACTCAGCGCAACACCAAGTAGTGAGCTCGTTGATCAAACCTTCAAGGCGAAAGCACCGCCGATGCCTGGTGCAGTCTCTACCCAAGACGATTTTACCATTGCGGTTCTGGTCCGTTTCCGGCGTATAGGTCTCAATGTGGACCTCGGACAATCGATATCGTCAGTAAAGCTGGATATGTTGGATTTGGTATTTCAGAGTAACATTGAAAAGACGTGCGCGGAACTTTTGGTGTCCATTGGTGATCTCAACATGTCGGCTACTGGCAACATATCCGGTCACGCACGTATTCCTGACTTTTCGTTCAACACCATGCGTCGCAAGGCTCTCATGTTAAATTCCTTTGATGGGCTGAGAGAGCCGAGGATGCTGGACATATCACTGAAAAGTGGGATCCTGGAGATGACATTGGAATCAGATTATCAGAAGATATTGCATCTCCGGTGAGTTGCATGTGTTAAAAAAGACCATCCCTTTCATACCTTTGTCAGGTCTGAGCCTCTCAGTATCACTGTCTGGGATGACTGGACGGAGATGTCTCCCCAAGTAGCCGTTCTAGATCGATTGCTCCGGTTGTCCTTCGTAGTCTCCGGGACCGAGCTCATCGCTGTGGGCTCAGTCGGGACCATACCTAAGCTTTTTTCTTATGGTTCCCGCTTTCAAGCAAATCTCCAGGCACAACGAGAAGGCGCAGCACGAGAGTCAAAAGCATTCCGTATGGCACATTCACCGAAGCCGGTTAATCCCCTCTCAGCTTTTGCGAATGCTATGCTTCAGACCGCGCGGACGCGTCTGCGCGAGAAAGAAGACAACCTATCATACGTTGTACAACAGCGCATGCAATTCTCGCTCGGATCTCTGAAGCTCGTTGTTTTTCCAAGAACCATGGAGGACAATGAGATGGCATCGTTCGGCGCGAGCGAGCTGCGTGCCGATCTTGACCTCATCACCGAGTCCAACGATCTTCCAGCGAAGCGGAAGCTACTTCTCGCCTTTGCGGGCATGTCGGCTTCTCGCGTCGGACCGCTCAGTCACGGTATGGTCCCTGAAGACGTTCGGACAGATGTTAGAAAATGGCTTGATACATTACGCAAAGGGATGCCCGTCTCGACGATCTTCGAGCTTCCAGCTATGGACATGGACATGGAGAGCGAGGAAATAGGTGGTATTCTCGAATATAATTTTGAGTCAAAGTTTGCTCAGAGGGGCAAACCCACGGCTCGGAGGGAGGATATCTTCATCACATTGAACGTCGCATTGTATTCATGGCTCACTCTGCTGCGCAAGAATCTCGCTCGCGAGATGAGTCAAGCTCATGGATCCCTCGACCGTCGCCAAGCTGTTGGGATTCCAACTACGGCTCCCTCGGGCGCATCGACACCAGGACGCAGACGG
>WNFO01000651.1_pt1 | contig 25425 bp, 20 predicted proteins | sample 5400251 | NCBI WGS metagenome assembly WNFO01 (sample SAMN13153354, study PRJNA577476) | soil metagenome | isolation source: 100 cm saprolite under Madrone tree | place: USA:California | collected 2016-06-14
GAGGATTTTTAGCCGTAGATTACGCGAATTACGCAGATGCGATTGCATGCCGATCCGCGTAATTCGCGTAATTCGCGGCTAATTAACTCTTTGATCGTCCTCGCTCACTTTCTCGGCTCCCTTCGATGCTCGATGAGCGTCGGAACAAACTTTTTGAACATCGTGCGTGGCTCTTTGGCCATCGTGCGTCACTCTGCGGTCATCGTGCGTCACTCTGCGGTCATCGTGCGTTGCTCTGCGGTCATCGTGCGCTGCTCTGCGGTCATCGTGCGTTGCTCTCTGGCCATCGCGGGTCACTCTGCGGTCAACGTGCATCGCTTTCTGGTGACAGTGACGTCCTACGGGACTGACGTGTCTTACTACGGGGCCACATGACGGCACTTTCTCGTAACCGAACCGTCCAACTGGACAGGTCGTTCTCCCTTTTGGATGACCTGGGCAGGCTCACGGACAATCTGATCCAACTTTTGGGCCGTGTGTATCGATTTTGGGACTCCCTGACTGTCGTACGATGCCGTCCCAAACTTTTCCGTGATTGCGTTCCTGTTCTTTTGGACCATGTCATCCTCCTCTACTGGCGCGCATAAAGGCATTCGGGCTTCCAGTTTCAGAATTGGAAGTCTGTGAGGGGTTTCAAGGAGTTGCATTGCTGAAAGCTGTTGGCAAAGCCGAGTTCGGGAACAATCGTTCCTAAACCGGGAACAAAATTTCGGTCATCTCCGCTTATCGTGTCCCCCCTCGCGAGCGCGCGTCTTGCGTACCGACGGGCCGACACCATTTCGAAGAATCAACCCGTCTGCTTAATTTTGAACTGTTGTGTAACGTTGCGCGTTTTCCAGCGAAAAGGGTTCTCTGTCACACAAATTGATCGACAACACATTGAACAACAAATTGAACAAGCAACTGAATCTTCGAAATTGAATGTTGGCCCTGAGCACTACTGGAACTGTTGTGCGCCAGAGCTCTGCGTGCTTGCGAAGCGACTCAGGCTCGTAGCAACAGGCATGTGATTAAGGAAATCCTGCAAGACGTGCGCAGGGTGGATTTCGAAATCGTCCTGATCTGTCGCAACTGCGATCGCGGCGGCCCGGGGGTTACCCGACAGCAGCACTTTCGCTTGAAGCAGCTTCGCGTAGTACGGATTGGATGTGAATTCCCCACCGACCCAGTACCAGGTCCACATTAAACGACGGCCATGACTTTGTGATGAACGGCTGACTATTTCGTGGACGGCCAGTTCACGTCCATCGATAACAGCTCGCGTTTGCTGTTCAGCCAATCGTACCCAGTTCTTTCCATCGATAAGGACGTTGTCTTCGTTGACCAGCTCGGCACCCTGTTTCTGACGTGCATAGTATGCAATGTAGAGATGCACATCATGATTACCTGTCGTGTAGCTCTGAGCGACTTCGGCATCCGCGCCTTTAAAGTGCGGCAACCAGTCTCCTGAGCGATTCGGCAAAGCTGTCCACGGTTGATCCACGGTAGGTATCGTCGCTTCGATGACGGCAGAAACCATTGCGCGGCCCGCAAGACCATCTGCGGCGAGCGGCGCCAGGGCAACGAGGGCAACACCGCACGCAGCCACCAGCACCAACCGCACCGCGCTCGAATGGTTCAACTCGGCTAGTGTTGCGAATCTTATCGGGTCACGGTCGGTTTGTTCTCGCCACCTCGAACCCAGCCGGAACAGAAAAAACATCATGATGGCGAAGATAGCCCAGCCATAAAACAAGTGACCCCAGACCCGATGAATTGTGCCGGCCACAATTCCTGCGAAATGGAAACGGCCTGTCATTTCAGTCAGCACCACAATCACGTACACACGCAGGCCGTTGGCGAGGACGATCAATAGCGCACTGGAGAGGACGAAGATCAAACGGCGAGTCCACCGCCGATAAGTGAGATAGGAGTACAAAGACGCCAACACCACGGCCGGAATAACGTACCGAATCGCGCTGCAAGCCTCAGCAACTTCCCAGACCTGGGATGGAGTGGTTATGAACCTGCCTTCCCAAAATACCGGAATGCGCGACAATCGCAGGCCCTCCACAGCAATCAAGGCGGTGAAATCCTGCAGGGGCGCCACCAGGCTTTCGCCGGCCGGAACTGCGAAAAATAAGAAGGCCACCGGGAACAGAAGCGCGTACGTAATCTGTGATCCCAACGCTGTCCAGATCAGCGCCTGCAAAATGCACACCAGGGCCATGTGCTGGATGAGGAGAACGCCGGTCATCTTTCCGATCAGCCATCCACATTCAAGGATTACGAGAACAGCGAAGCCCCACAGACTTGGCGCTGGTACCAGCGGCAGGATTCGATAACGGCGGTTCCATATGAGACCGATGCTGATAGGCAGGATCAAAAAGCCATGCGCAAACGTCGCGGTGTGCACCCAAGTCATCACCAGAGATGTAGCAGTCTCACGGAAAATATAGAGGACTACGATCCAGGAAAGCGTTATAACAAGGACTGCCGCCGGCCACCTGTGGGGCCTCACCGTGACTCCAACTTCGCCAGTGCGTTTCTTACCGCATCCATTTCCGAAAATTTAGGATTCAACGTCACGGCTCGCCTCAGCGAGGCGCCTGCCTTCTGTGAATCACCCTGCAGGAAGTACGTCATTCCTAAATGGTAGTGATATACGGCATTCTCGGGGTTTTGCAGTGCCGCCTGTTTCAGAAAATCCGCTGCCGAGCCGTAAGCGCCTTTCTTGTAGTAAATCCAGCCGACCGTATCCAAAACTTTAGCGGACTTCGGCAACCTTTCCAGAGCGGTCCTTGCGAGGTTCAGGGCCTCGTCCAAATTTCCCCCCGACTCCGCCAACAGCCAGGCCAGGTTGTTGGCAGCAGGCGGGGAATGAGGATCCAATTGCAGGGCCTGGCGATAGTGGAACTGCGCTTTATCGCCGCTCTTCCGGGACTCGTCAATCGAGCCGAGGATGATATGTGCGCTGATCGATTTCGAATCGATCTTCAGGACGTTTTCGAATTCGTTGGCGGCTTTATCCAAAGAACCCTGAATCATGAAAAGCTGGCCCAACAAGCTGTACGCGTCGAGATTGCTCGCGTCGATGGAGAGAGCCTTTCTGTACGACGCTTCGGCCCGGACATAATCTTTCTGTCGCAGATACACTTTCCCGAGAAGCTCGTACAGAGCCTCATTATTCGGATACTGCTTTATCTGCTGCTCGATCCACTGGATGGCCACGTCTGGTTTGCGCTGCAGGAGATAGAGGTTGGTCAGCGCCGTAATGGATTCGATGCTGTCCGGCCGAAGCCGCAAAGCCTCCCGGATCTGCGCTTCTGCTTTGGAGAAGTTCCCCTGTCCGGCATAAGCGGATCCCAACCGGCCAAGCATGATTGCATCCCCGGGTTTCTGTTGCAGTAAGGTTTGGAACACCCGCTCTGCATTACTGAAATCTTTCTTCATCAGGTAGGCGTCGCCCAATACCAACAGGGCGGCCGGCAAGCCGGGACTCGATTTCAGGACGTCTTCCGCGTGCGCAATAGCCTGGTTCGTATCGCCGGCGGCTAATTTGAGCTGGGCCAGGCTCAAATGTGCCTGCACGAACCGGCCATCGATCCCGAGAGTTTCATTCCATGTGGCCTCTGCCTGTTCGAGCTTGTAATCCTGCTGGTAGCCGACACCGAGAAAGAAACGCGCGACCGCCGATGCAGGCCTCGCGGTTACTGCCTTCTTCAATTCGGCGATCCCATCGACATTCCTGCCCAGAGCCAGCAGCGATCGTCCCTTCAGGACGAGGGCGTTGGCGTTCTGGTTGTCGGCTTTCAGGATCTGATCAAGGACCTGCAAAGCCGGCTCATAGGACTTTTGGTTGAAATAGATCGTGGCCAGGCGTTCACGTGCCACGCGATATTGAGGTTGTCCTTCGCCAATCGTTTCCAGCGTATTTATGGCTTTATCGGACTTCCCCGCTTCTGCATAGAAGTCCGCGAGAATAATACGCGGGGCAGAATCCTGGCGGCGCTGATTTGCGAGATCAAGGTAGAACTGCTCGGCAAGGTCGAGTTTGCCTGTTTGAGCGTAAAAAAAAGCGAGTGCCTGCCGGGCATCACGGGCATTCGATTCAATAGCCAGTGCAGCCTTGAAGTGCTCTTCCGCTTCCGCGAATCGTTTCGACTGAAGATAAAAATCAGCCAATGCCAGCGAGGCCTCGAGCGAACCGGGAGCATCGGCCACGGCCTTTTTGAACGCGTTCTCCGCCAGGTCGGGTTGACGCTGGAACTTTGGCGTGGCCGCCAAATCAAGAAAAGGAGGCAACAGCCGCGGCTCGATTTCAAATGCCCTTCTCAGTTCCTGAAGCGAATCGCTTAGCGGGAACAGTCCTGCATAAGAACTTGCCAGCAGGATTTGTGCCCGGGTGGATTTGGGATTGCGATTCAGAAGGAGCTCGGCTGTCGTTCGTGACTCATCAAATTTGCGTTCGAACAGCAGCAAGTACCCATGCCTGAGTTGTGCTTCCAAATGATTCGGATCGAGAAGCACAGTGCTGGAGAATTCCTTGCTCGCATCTGCAAGTTGCCCCAGGCTGGCGTACGCCACGCCCAATTGATAGTGCGCTTCGACCATCCGGGGATTACCTGTGATGGCGTTCTTCAGCTCAATGGCAGCTTCCTTATATTTCTGCTCCGCCAGATATTTCTTTCCGCTTTCCAGCAGCTCGTCGGGATTTCGCGAGCAGCCGGAGGAAAGAAGCAGGCCCAGAGCCAGGCTGTTGAGAACAAATGCGCGCTTCAACACGGGCGTCAATGTCCCCCAAAAGTGTTTTTCTGTCAATCGGGTAGCGCAACAATTTGCATATCCAGAACATTTTTCCGCGCCTCAATTTGTGCGATAGTGCCCCAATGAGCGCTGAACCATACGTGAAGCAGGATCCAAACCCTACTCCCCTCATTTTTCCAATGCCGGCTGGTGCGATTGATGCCCACATGCACGTGATCGGGCCGTTCGATCGGTTCCCGCTGTCGCCGAAGTCCAAATATGAGCCTTTCGCCGCGACCTGGGAGGAACAAAAGGAGATTCTCATCGGCAAAATGGGCTTCTGGGGTTTCGTCGTGGTCCAGGCCACCTGCCACGGCACCGACAACAATGTTGTCGTCGATGCGCTGACGCACATGGAAGGAAGAGCGGCCGGTGTGGCCAGCGTCAACGAGGACGTGACAGCGGAGGAGTTCCGCCGTCTCCATGCCGCCGGCGTTCGGGGCGTGCGCTTTGCTTTCCTGCCGCACATCGCGAGCGAGACGACACCCGCCGACGTGATCCGGCGCATCGCCGAAAAGATTCAACCGTTGGGCTGGCACACGGATCTCTATTTTCTGCCCGAGACCTTTGAAGTGATGGAACCTTTGATACGCTCGCTGCCGACGCCCGTAATCATCGATCACATGGGGCGGCCGGATGTGAATGTGCCGGTGGAAAAGAACGAATACTTCCAGCGCCTGCTCGAGTTGGGAAGCCGCCGGGACGACATCTTTTGGAAACTGACCTCTCCGAACCGCTACACCCGATCGTCGCGGCCGGAGGACTGGAGGGTCGTCCTGCCGTTTGCGCACGAGCTGCTGAAACACTTTCCGGGAAACGTCATCAGCGGAACCGACCGGCCTCACCCGAATATGAACACCGTGATCGTTGCCGGCAGAGGTAACCCACCGAACAAGATGCCCAATGACGGCGACATCGCGAACTTCTGGATCTGGCCGGCGGCGCACAATGATCCGAACCAGTTGAAGCAGCTGCTCGTGGTTAATCCACGCAAGCTCTATCATTTTAGCGATTAGGCTTTAGCTGGAACGGGATGTAAACCTTAAAGACAACAAATTAGCCGCGGATTACGCGAATTACGCAGATGGGCGCATTAAAGAATCCTTGATGCGCCCATCTGCGTAATTCGCGTAATCCGCGGCTAATTTGTTGTCTTTTCGCCTATAATCTCAGCACTGTTTCCAGGGAAAAATCCAAACGGAGGTCTTTTGCGATGCCGAAGAAACGTTTCTTCATTGGGATGCTGGCGTGGCTGATCACGGTCTATCTCTGCGCATGCCTGGCCGGCGCACAGACATCTTCTTCGCCCGGGCTGACCGGTCTGGTGCGTTCACAGGAGGAAGGTCCCATGGAGGGCGTTCTGGTAAGCGCGAAGCGAACAGGGTCGAACGTCACGATCACGGTAGTCAGTGACGCTCAGGGTCGCTACAGCTTCCCGCCAGAAAGACTGGAGCCGGGTCCATATTCTGTTCGCATCCGGGCAGTGGGCTACACGCTCGACAAGCCTGCGCTAGTGGAAGTACCGGCGCAAAAGACCTCCCAACTGGATCTGAAGCTGGTCAAGACGGAAGACCTCTCGCGGCAACTCTCAAACGGAGAGTGGCTGATGAGCATGACGGGAGCCAAAGAACAGAAGGAGATCTTTCTGGGCTGCGTGGGCTGCCATACGCTCGAGCGGGTCGTCCGGTCGCAGCACGATGCAGCCGAATTCGTTCAGGTGTTCCGTCGGATGACGAGCTACGCTCAGGGCAGCACACCCACACGTCCGCAAATGCGGCTCAGCTCCGCAGGCGCTGGTGGCGGAGATATGGACGTGTCTCCCCGAACGCAGGCGCAACTGATCAAACAGGCGGAATACGCCGCAACGATTAATTTGAGCTCCTCTTCGAAGTGGCCTTATGAATTGAAGACCGTGCCCCGGCCCAGAGGCAAGGCGACGAAGGTCATCATCACGGAATACGATTTGCCCCGGCCGGAGGCGTTGCCGCATGACGCGATGGCCGACCCGCAAGGAATGATCTGGTACTCCGACTTTGGATCCCAGTACCTCGGCAAGCTCGATCCCAAAACCGGCAAAGTCGTGGAGTACCCTGTTCCCCTGATGGAGGCGAAAGAACCGAAGGGCGCGCTCGATTTAGAACCGGATCGCGATGGCAACTTGTGGCTGGGCACGATGTACCAGGGCGTCATCGCGAGGTTCGACCCGAAGACGGAGAAATTCCAAACATGGAAATCCCCGAAGTTCGCGCAGGGGGATGCCGCGCGCACCGCGATGGTGACGCCCGGAAACGTTCACGTGGACGGCAAGGTATGGGTGGGTGCCGACGACGAGTATCAGGTGGACCTGAAGACTGGAGAGTGGCAAGCCATCGACTATAAACGCGATATCCCGAAGGATTCGCCGCTCGCGAATCGTAACTTTGGCTCCTATGGTGTTGCCTCAGACTCCAAGAACAACTTCTATGGCATGAACCTCAACGGTGAGTTCATCACAAAGGTCGATGCCAGGACCATGAAAACCACTCCCTTCGCGACTCCTACCGCCAACTCCGGCCCGCGGCGAGGTCACATGGATCCCCAGGACCGTCTCTGGTTTGCAGAATTTCGTGGGAACAAGGTCGGGATGTTCGATACGAAAACCGAGCGATTCCAGGAGTGGACGGTCCCCACTGAATGGACGAATCCCTACGATGCGATTCTGGACAAGGACGGAAATGCCTGGACGGGCGGAATGTCGAACGATCACATCGTGCGAGTGAATACCAAAACCAATGAGGTGACCGAGTATCTCCTCCCACGGATGACCAACGTTCGCCGGGTGAACGTGGATAACTCCACCAACCCGCCCACGTTCTGGGTAGGCAATAACCTTGGAGCGACAATTATCAAGCTCGAACCGCTCCAATAGCTCGTCTGTGGATGTAACTTTGAATAGCCTGTTCGAGCCAAATCTTGTAGCGCCGATTCGTCTTTCGGACTTCAATGGCTTGCACGCAAAGCGCACGGACAGCGGCTGAGTGCGCTGACCAGTTTTTCTTGTCCCATAAATGACCGCAGAGATAGGTGGGCTGGTCGTCCAGGAACAGTTCGCTCCGGGCGAGCGTCCATATATCGCACTGTTCCTCGCCATAGGGTACGACACCCAGACCAGGTTTTTGTAAGAGGTGGGTGAGTTCATGGCCTATCGTAAAGTAGGTCACGCCCGCTCTCCGTCGTGGATTGAGTCGTATTCTCATCTCGCGAGCAACGGCGCTGCCATGCAGCCGGGTTGCTCGATTCAAACCGATTGTGATGGTCTGGCCGTTGAATTCTGGAAACTCCTGAAGGGCCCGCTCAATCCTGGACATGATTGCCGGAGTCATTTCTTTCTTCATGGGGCCGCTCAGCTGTATCTGCATATGCCTTGTGTATAAATCACTAATCACTGATGTCCAATGTCCAATGTCCAATGACTAATGAAGTTGAGGATTGAAAAATTCCAGAAAGAGAACGCGGGCTAAAGCCCGCGACTACATAGGAACTAGTTGACTCTTCAATGTAGTCGCGGGCTTTAGCCCGCGTTCTCAACTTCATTAGTCATTGGACATTGGACACCAGTGATTAGTGATTTCACTTACCGCGAGATGACACTTATCCGTGGACTGCTGCCGACCTGCTCGTAGCGGAAGCCGTCTGCTGCGCGATCGAGTCTGCGAATGTAAAGGCTCTGCGATTGCGTCCGACCCGGACTGCCGCTAACGACGATCCGGTCGCCAGGCTTCAAGGTTTCGCTGTTCATGCCGACTTCGACGAGTTCCGAGCGGTTGTCCATCTCGAGCCGCCACTGTTGCGCGCCACTGCTGTTCCTGGTTTCCATCACGACAAACGGGTGAGGGTTGATGAAATGAAACTGCGTGATGATGCCTTCAATGGTGACCTGGCGGCTGCTGTCGTATACGCCTGAGATCGAATGGTGCGCATACGCTGCCAGTACCGGCATCGCGATTCCGGCAGCGATCGGAAGAATCCAGCGTTTCATGTGGGCATTCTATCACCATCCTTTTGTGTTCTAAATCGGATCGAACAGCTCGGCGCGCCGCTCTTCGACAAAGCGATAGAAACCTTCCGCCGCGTACTGCTTGAAGTGTGGCGAGCCTCGGTGGGCGTCGAGCGCGGCCTGGTCCGTGTACTGCTCGTAGACCAAATAATGGCGCGGATTCTCACGGGACCGCTGAACGACATAGGTGATGCATCCCGGTTCACGGCGGGTTTCTTCCTGGAGTTTGTGAAATGGATCAAGCACCTCGTTCTCGTGTCCGGCTTTTATCGTCACATGCACTGCCAAAATCAGCATAGAGCCTCCTCTGTAGTGATAATCACTATAGTTCTAAACAGGACCGTTGACGGCATCAAGGGCGGTGTTTATCATTCCGCCACTCAAGGAGGCATGATGACACATCAGATGTTTGTCGGCGATGCTGTCGGCAACATCGCGCATTTTGCGGATCCGAACGGAAACCTTTTCGGGTTGTGGGATCGGGCGGGGTTTGGAGGGTAATTCGGGGACAGACGTATAAATCACCTAATTACGTCCAAAGGTTTCTTGATTGTAATTAGGTGATTTATACGTCTGTCCCCGAATTACCCGATCAGCTTCCAAAGCATGACATCGAAATAGCCTTCGGGATTGGGCGTCGAAGTCTTGAAAGCGCGATCGGCCTGCAGGAGCAGGCGGAAGCCGGCGGCCAGCTGCTTCCACTCGAATTTCTTGCACCCGGCGGCAAAGTCGCCCGCCTTCCACATCGGGACGAGAGCGGCAGCCGCAAGGTCCTTTGCGCTTCGCTTCCCAACGAGCCCCTTTCCTACAAAAAGCTGGCGCCAGACACGTACGATTCGCGACAGGATGATCAGTGGCTCCACGCCTTCATCCAGCATCGCGCCAAGCACCTGCACGGCTTTCTTGAAATCGCGGGCGATAATGGCGTCATCCAGCTCGAACGGACCGAACTGCTCGGAGCGAAGAATCAGCACATCGATATCTCGCAACTCGATCGGGCGAGTGTCACCAACGTAGGTCTTCAGCTTCTCGATTTCCGTATGAAGCGCATAGAGCTCCGTCCCGACGTTCTCGACCAGGTGCCGGGCGATCTCCGGCGCGAGCTTGTAACGATCGACAAGCCACCGGCCGACGTCGGCCGGCCGCAACGTATCAATCTCCACAATGGGGAATATCTTCGCCAATGCATCGGCGGACTTCCTTCCGGATGTAACCAGGACAACTTTCAAAGAAGCATTGGCAACGTTCTGGAGAGCGGTTAAATGCTCGACTCGACCCTTTGTCAGTTTCTCCGCATTGGTCACCAGCAGCGCGCGATTCTGGGTGAAAAGCGAAGGCGTCAGTGCCTCATCCATAAGCCGCCCGGCTGGAATCTCTTCGAATTCCTTTGCAGCATATTTCTCGAACACCCAGGACCCACCGAAGATCCTGAGCCAAACGGCCCGGGATTCCTCCACGAGGAAGTCGTCTTCGCAAACGAAGACGAAGACGTTCTGTCCGGGCTTTGGTTGATATTGCCGGAATTCGGAAAACTTCATGGCTTGGCCCGCAGCACAGACGCAACCAGCGAGGATGCGAAACGGCGGGCCAGACGGTCGATGGCCGGAGTGTCCTCGGGCACAAACCCCGCCGAGTTCTGCGCCAGCTCGAATACGTCACGAAACGTCCAGCGATTGCTTTGGAAAAGCACGGCGCCGGTCTTTGTATCGGTGAGCTTCACATTCACATCGACAAGAATGCTGTAAGACGAGCCACGGCCTTGCTCGTTGAAGATGATTGGAACTGCGATGAAGTTGAGGACCTCGCCCGCAACAACGACATCGCCCGTCTCTGCCGGCACCACGTTGAATCGCGTGCGCCGGATGAATTCGCGCCGAACCGCTTCGGTGAGGCGTTGCTCGATACGATAGGTTGTCGTTCGATTGGCAAAAGTCGGTATGGCAATGGTGCGCCCTTCCCCGCCGTTCAACTTTTTACCGGCAATGCGGTAGCCGCATCCGGTGGTGGCAAGAGCCAGAAATGCAATGACGAGGAATTTCCGCACGAGCCGTATCATAGCAAATGCCGGAAAAGGGAACTCTGTGGATGAAATCTACCTTCATGCATTGAAGCTCCTGCAGAGGCGGGACTACACAGTTGCGCAATTAAGCCAAAAGCTCGAAACGAAGTTTGGATCCGTGCCTGAGGACGTGATCGTTCAACTTCTTCAAAAGAAGTTCCTGGACGATCGGCGGTTTGCGGAGAATTACGTGTCAAGACGGAGGAACCGCGGGGCCACCATCCTGCGGGAAGAACTGGCGGCTCGCGGTGTGCCGGCTTCGCTTGCCGAGGAAATCCTTTCCAGCGCCGACCGGCCCTCGCTTCAGGAGGTGCTGGCAGCTAGAATGAACGATTGGAAATTGCGTCCTCCGCTCCAATCGCGTGATGCGGCTCGTCTTTTTCGGGCTTTAGCTCGTCTTGGATATGAGGAGGACGCCATTCGAGAGGAAATAGAACAACTGCATGAACAGTAACGAAATCCGCCGGCGATTCCTCAAATTCTTTGAAGACCGCGGCCACACCGTCGTCAAGAGCTCCTCGCTGATTCCGGCCGAGGACCCGACGCTTCTCTTCGTCAATGCCGGCATGAATCAGTTCAAGGACGTCTTTCTCGGACGCGAGCGGCGGTCCTACAACACCGCTGCATCGAGCCAGAAATGCGTGCGCGCCGGCGGTAAGCACAACGACCTGGACAACGTCGGGCATACGCGGCGTCATCACACGTTTTTCGAGATGCTCGGAAACTTTTCCTTTGGCGCGTACTTCAAGAAGGAAGCGATCGACTATGCATGGACGCTTCTGACAAAGGAATTCAAGCTTCCCGTGGACAAGCTCTGGATCACCGTCTTCCGGGAGGACGACGAGGCTGCCGGGATCTGGGCAACCGGGCCGGGCGTGGCACGCGACCGCATTGTCCGCCTGGATGAGAAGGACAACTTCTGGCAGATGGGCGATACGGGTCCCTGCGGCCCCTGTTCGGAAATCCACTATGACCTTGGCCCGGAGGCGAGCGAGCTCGGCCATGCAAACTGCCCATTCCCCTGCGACTGCGGGCGCTACGTCGAGATCTGGAATCTGGTTTTCATGCAGTTCGATCGCGACAAGGATGGACACCTTTCGCCCCTTCCCAAGCCTTCGATCGACACCGGCATGGGACTCGAACGTATCGCCTCCGTCCTTCAGGGCAAGATCAGCAACTACGAAACGGATCTGCTTCGGCCGATCATCGACCGGGCATGCGAGATCTTCAACGTGGAGTACGGCGCTTCGGCTGCTTCCGATACCTCGCTTCGAATCATCGCGGATCACGTGCGCGCCGCAACGTTTCTGATCAGTGACGGCGTGATCCCATCCAACGAAGGCCGGGGTTACGTCCTGCGCAAAATCATGCGGCGCGGCATCCGGCAGGGCACGCTGCTTGGCTACAAGGAACCTTTCCTCTATCAACTTTCCGGCTATGTCACGGAGATGATGAAGGAAGCTTACCCGGACCTGGTAAACACGCGCGAGTACGTGGCACGAGTGATCAAGACGGAGGAAGAGCGATTCGCGGCAATGGTCACCGTCGGACTCCAGAGACTCGAGGAAGTGATCGGCCAGGCCGCAAAATCCGGAAAGAACGTGATCCCTGGCGTTGAAATCTTCAAGTTATATGACACCTTCGGCTTCCCGCTCGATTTCACAAAAGAAATCGCCGACGAGAAATCCATGCAGCTCGACATGGAAGGCTTTGAGGCCGAACTCGAAAAACAGCGCGAGCGAGCGCGCCAGAGCTGGAAAGGCGATGAGGCGGCCGTCAGTCCTCTGTACCAGAAGTTCGTCGAACAGGGTGGAACGCCGTTCCTGGGTTATCAGGCCGTCCGGTCGATGGGCCGCGTGATCGGCATCCTTATTAATGGAGCCCTCGCACGCTCGGTTGAAGGCCACGGAACCATCGCTGAAGTGATCCTCAACGAAACGCCCTTCTATGCCGAATCCGGCGGGCAGGTTGGGGACACAGGAACTCTGACGTCTCCGAATGGCGTGGCTCACGTCGAAAATACGTACGCGCCGGTTCGAGGGATTGTCGTCCACAAGATTCGGATGGAATTCGGAAAGCTCGCCGTCGATGACCAGGTGGAGGCCCACGTCGACGAAGAGCGCCGCCGCCGGATTGCAGCCAACCACACCGGTACACACATTCTCCATGCAGTATTGCGCGAGACGCTGGGCACCCATGTAAAGCAGGCCGGCTCCCTGGTGGCTCCGGATCGACTGCGATTCGACTACACCCACTTTGCCCCCCTGACGGATCGGGAAATCGAAGAAATCGAACAGAAAATCAACCAGATTGTCTTCCGGAACCTGGCTGTTGACACAAAAGTCATGGAAATCAACCAGGCGGTTGCCGCCGGCGCCCTGGCCTTCTTTGGGGAAAAGTATCAGCAGCAGGTTCGTGTCGTTTCGATTCCGGAAGTCAGCATGGAGCTTTGCGGCGGCACCCACACGAAAATGACGGGGGACGTCGGGCTGTTCAAGATCGTCGGGGAATCCAGCATTGCCTCCGGAATTCGGCGAATAGAGGCCCTGACGGGGTTTGGGACGTATCTCCGCCTGGAGGAGGACGAGGACCTCATTCAGGAGCTTTCCCAAACACTGAGGGCGCCGCGAACCGAGCTTAGCCGGGCCGTCGGCCGGCTGATCGACCAACAGCGCCAGCTGGAGAACGAGTTGGAGATCCTGAAGCGAAAAGCGGCCAATTCGCAGGTCGGCGGCCTGGCCGAAACGCCGAATAAAGTTAAAGGTATAGCGGTCATATCCCGAAAAGTAGAGGGGGTGGACGACTCCATGCTCCGGGAACTTGCTGAAAATACAGGAGCAAAAATTGGTTCCGGAGTTGTTGTCCTTGGGTTAGCCTCCAATGGCAAAGCTTCGCTGGTGGCCGTGGTTTCCGAGGACCTCCAGAAGCGGCTCCACGCCGGAAAGATCATTAAACGGGTCGCGGAGCTGGTCGGCGGAAGCGGCGGCGGGCGGCCTGATTTTGCTCAGGCGGGCGGAAAAGACGCCGAAAAGCTGGAAGGGGCTTTACAAGCCGTGTACAATATCGTGGCCGAGTTTCTGACTTGAGCCACTGTAACTTGTGGGTGTAATGCAAAAACGTTCTTTGACTGTTCTCGCTGCGGCCGCTCTTCTGATCATGAAGGCTGGTCCGTCTATGGCTGAAAATAAAATCCAGGCGTTTGTTGGCTCCGACGGTAAGATTACTTTTACCAATCTGGTCGACAATGCGCCCGCGCCGATTCCATCGGTGATTCTCGAATCAACGGATCTGCTTGGTAATGAAATGCCGGCGCCGCTGAAAACACTTGTCGACACGATCGCATCAAACCATGGCGTGGATCCAGCGCTTGTACGCGCCGTAATGAAAACCGAATCGAATTTTGATCGCTGGGCGAGATCCCCAAAGGGTGCACAGGGATTGATGCAATTGATTCCGGCTACCGCCCGCAGGTTTGGAGTGCGGGATTCTTTTGATCCCGAACAGAATGTGGAGGGTGGTGTGCGGTATTTGAAATTCCTCCTCCAGAAGTTCAACGGGAATCTGGACCTTTCGCTGGCCGCATACAATGCGGGAGAGAATCTCGTGGAAAAGCTTGGTCGTATCCCTGCAATTCCCGAGACGACGAATTACGTTCGCAAGATTCGTGCAATTTACGCGAAGAAGTCGGCGCCTGGGACTCCGGCTGCGCCTGTCTCGGCTTCGCCTGCGATGATCGCAACGGCGTTTCGGCCCGAAACGGCAGCGCCCGTAATGACGAAGGAAGAGACGCGGCAGGTCTACCGGACCCAAGATGATAACGGTGTCGTGCACTTCTCAAATATCGGACCTCCGAACTGAGCGGCTGCGAATGCAAGCCCGACCCGAAGCGCAAGTGCGATAGGGCGCAGCCATCGAAAAGATGAAGATTCACGCAGTTGTAATCGCTGCGCTTCTATCCGTCGCAACGCTGGCCGCGCAAACGCCGGCACACAATTCCGCCGCCCACAATTCTTCGCTGCTTCAACAAGCCCGGCAAGCATTCGTGTCGGCGGAAGCCCTCGAGGCTCAGCTCAACGAAAAGCCACCGGCTGAACGAACTCGTTCGTTGTATCTGAAGGTCATCAAAGCGTATCAACGTGTGTACCTCATTACGCCGCACACGGGATATGCAGATAACGCATTGATGACGATCGCGCGCCTTTACGAGGAAATCGAGGAGAAGGCGCCCGCGATGCAAACCCTGAGTTTCCTGATTCGGGAATATCCGGGCACGCCTTTCAAGGAAACGGCGGAAAAAGATCTCGCACGGCTTCAGGGCGTTCCGGAGAAGAAGACCGGTGCAGTCGAGAACGTTCGATACTGGGAAACTCAGAATTCGGTCCGCGTCGTCATCGATGTGACCGGCGAGATAGCGTTCAAACAGGGTGAGGCCAGGAGTCCGGACCGTGTTTTCATCGACATTTCACCTGCACGGCTCAATTCCCTGCTGGCGGGCAAGCAGTGGCCCGTGAAGTCGGACCTGCTGGATCAGATCCGGATCGGACAATACGATGCGTCAACCGTCCGCGTTGTCCTGCATGTCGGGACTATTGGCCAAACCACAAGCTTCCTTTTGAAGGATCCGGATCGGCTCGTGGTTGATGTCATGGCAAAGGAAACCGCAGCCGTTTCAGCACAGCCGGTGTTGGCGGCCGTGATCGCGCCGCCGCCGGAGCCGCCGCCGGTCCCCGCGCCTGCTAATGCAACAATCAAGCCGGCGCCGAAGCCGCCGGACACGAAATCACCCGACGCCGAAACGAAGGTCATCACGCCGGCAAAGCCGCCTAACGCCGGACCCCGGTCTCTGATCCGGAGTCTGGGTCTCAAACTTTCGCGCGTTGTTATCGACGCCGGACACGGAGGCCATGATACCGGCAGCATTGGCCCCGGAGGTTATTCCGAAAAGGAACTCGTTCTGGACGTTGCCACGCGGCTCAAACAACTGATCGAGACCGAGCTGGCAGCCGAAGTCGTGATGACCCGAAACGACGACAGTTTCGTTCCGCTCGAAACGCGGACGGTTGTGGCAAACCAGCAACAGTCGGACTTGTTCATATCCATCCATGCGAACTCCAGCGCTGTTCGTTCAGTGCGCGGTGTGGAGACGTTTTTTCTCAATTTCACATCCTCGCGTGAGGCACTCGAAACAGCATCCCGAGAAAACGCCGCTTCAGAACGTTCGATTCATGAGCTTCAGGATCTCGTGAAGAAGATCATGCTTCGCGACAAAGTGGACGAATCGCGCGAACTGGCGCGGCACATTCAGCACGCAATGGCGGCGCGAAAGCGCGCCGGCACGGATCGCGGAGTGAAACAGGCCCCGTTTGTCGTGCTGATCGGCGCGAACATGCCTTCGATCCTCGCAGAAGTCTGCTTCATCAGTAATCCTGAAGAGGAGCGGCTGATCAAAACCCCTCAGTATCGTCAGGCGATTGCCGACTCTCTCTTCGAGGGTGTAAGATCGTATGCGGAATCGCTGAGCGGTACGAAGACCGCAAAGACTCAGGAGAAAAGTCAGGAATAATGACCTGTAGCGGTGGTCTATGACCGCCGAAAAACCGGCGCTCATAGAGCGCCGCTACGGTAAAAACCGACGCCAATAAATATGCTTAGGAAGTGGTTCTGGAGCCTGCTTGGAATCGTAATGATGGCAGCGGCTCTACAGGGCCAGTCGCGGGAATCTGTTCTGAAGGGGGTTGCACAAGACCCCGGTTGGTCCCCTGTCGATAAGCCCATCCAGTACGACGAAAAGAATATCGAACAGCTTGCCGGGAAGCGCGCAGCGTCGATCAAACATTACGGATTGATCGGCGCGACAACGCAGACCTGGCGCGGTTCCGATGCAAACGTGCGCGTAACCCTTTATGAAATGGTGGATGCCAGCGCCGCGTACGGATTCTTTACGGTGGAGCGGAACATGGACCAGCCTGGCTTTGCAATGCTTTCCGTGGGGACCGAGGGATTCCGAGCCGGAAATCGATCGGTTTTCTGGCATGCCAAATACGTCGTCCAGCTCGACGGAAAATCAACGGCTGCGGATCGTCTGGCGCGAATCATTTCCGAGAATATTTTTGGCCGATCGCGGAAGCCTCCAGTCTCCAGTCATCTCCCCCCGGAAAATCTCGTTCAGGGATCGGAACGCTACGTACTCGATGGAACCGGCATTGGACGCGAAGTCGCGCTGGATCCGAAGACCGTGGGATTCGACGACGGTGTCGAGATTGCGACTGCGGATTATCGTGTAGGCGCCAGGACTGCGCACCTGGTACTTCTCCTGTATCCAACACAGCAGATTGCCAAGAAGTACGCAGACCAGTGGGACGTGGATGCTCCAAATGATCGTGCTTTCCGGAAACGTGTCGGTCCTTTGTTTGCGCTGGTGCGAGGAACAAAGGATGAGTCGGTTGCGGCGCCGATTCTCGATGGCGTCAATTATGAATCGATGGTCACCTGGAATGAGCCCCGTCCCGACATTGTTTTGCGGGATGTGATCCTCACCATTTTCAGTTTTATCGGCGTGGCGCTTCTCTTCACCCTTGTGGCAGGATTGAGTTTCGGAGGTTTGCGGGTCTTCATCAAGGCGCGTTTTCCGGACCGCGTTTTTGACCGCTCGGACCAGATGGAAATCATCCAACTCAAACTAGCACAAGGAGTTACCCATAAGGAGCTGCACGAATAGGATCGGGGATTTTTTTCATTTTCAATTAAGAGCAATTGTCTGAACATGTTGAAAACCGAAAAAAATAATTCGTTGACAACCCCTACCCCCCTATTTAAATTAACTGTCATTGGAGCTTCGACCCTCGTTGCTGGACGAGGTTTTCGATCCTTTTTCTCTTTACAACTATTGCTCACCCGATCTGGGTGAGCATTTTTTTGCCGGCGTAGCTCAGTTGGTAGAGCAGCTGATTCGTAATCAGCAGGTCCGCGGTTCAAGTCCGCGCGCCGGCTTTTATAATCAATGGGTTTGTCCTGATCACCGGTATTATCCGAATTTACCGGAAATTTGCGGCCCCGCGAAAAAGACGCACTGTTTCCAGCGTGGTATAGTCCCTTCAATGTTGCGCCATAGTCTTTGCCGTGCTGTATTTGCACTTCTGTCATTCGGTTCGGCAGGATATGCGCAAACGGGAACCATCACCGGAACAGTGACCGATGCGGTCGGGGGCGTTCTGCCCGGCGTGACGATCACACTCACAAACACCGGCACAAATTCACAACGCAGTGTCGAAACAGACGAGCGGGGCGACTACAACGTCCTGTTGCTGCCCGCGGGCACGTATGAGATCCGGGCTGAGCTTCCCGGTTTCAAGACGGCGATCGCCAATAACGTCCGTGTAAGCGTGGATGACCGGCTGCGTGTCAACCTGTCGTTGGCGGTGGGAGATGCTGTCGATCGGATCCTCGTCACCGACGCAACACCGCTCGTGCAATCCGAGAGTTCGTCGGTTGGCAATCTCATAGATAACCAGAAGGTGGTGGAACTCCCCTTGAACGGCAGGCGATTCGAGTCGCTCTCCCAGTTGGTTCCCGGCTCTGCATCGGCGGCGCCTGGCTCGGCGCTCCGGTTCCGCGGCGGCTTCACGGCTGCCGGAGCGAGAGAAACCGCAAACAACAACATTCTGGATGGCGTAGACAACAACGATACCGCCATCAATAGTTTCACCCTCCGTCCGATCGTCGATGCCATCGACGAATTCAAAGTTCTCATCAGTTCATACTCTGCGGAATTCGGACGCGCCGGCGGAGCCCAGATAACGGTCAACACCAAGTCGGGCACGAACCAGTTTCACGGAGCGGCCTGGGAGTTTCTGCGCAACGACAAGCTGGATGCGCGGGATTTTTTTAATACGAAGGATTCCGGACCAAAGCCCCCGTTTCGCCGCAATCAGTTCGGAGCGACCATCGGAGGCCCGGTTATCCACGATTCCACGTTCTTCTTTCTTGCCTTCGAAGGTGTCCGCCGCACACAACAATTCGCGAGCCGACAGCAGGTACCGACCGAAGCGCTCCGGAGAGGTGATTTTTCGGCGTTGACGGTTACCTCGCCGATACGCGATCCGGAGAATCCTTTGACTCCGCCTTTCCCGGGCAACATTATTCCTGCAAACCGTATCCATCCCATCGCCAGGCGCATTCTGGACCGCGGTTCATTTCCGTTACCTACACCGGGGCTGGCCGTGCCGAACAACTTCCTGGCCATGAACCCGTATCCGAATGATGTCAATCAGTACAACGTTCGATTGGACCGCCGCATCACACGATCGAACACGCTCTTCGGCCGATACGGACTCACCAGTGACGCCCTCATGACGCCCTGCTCCGGCGCCGGACAAACCGCGTGCTTGCCGGGATTTGGCCATAACGACGTCACCCGGGCGCAGTCGTTATCGCTTGGCGATACCCAACTCCTTTCGCCGAAGCTGATTCTCGAAGTTCGAGCCGGTTACAATCGGGAACGTCAATCGCGAATCGCTCTGACGTCCGGCCACAACGACATTTCATCGGAGATCGGCATTCCGGCATCGCAGGATCCCAGGGACTTCGGTCATCCGCAGATTGCGATCACGGGATTCGGGACAATCGGAGATCGCGGCTACCAGGATCGTGCCGGGACCACGGTTCAAATGGCCGGCAGCTTGAGCTACATAGCGGGACCGCACGCGGTTCACACCGGCGTCGAACTGCGACGGATCATGTATTACGCGGGATCGAACGCAAGAGAGACACTGCGCTTCAGCGGCATCTGGACCGGCAACGCGTTCGCGGATTTCCTGCTGGGTTTGCCGAGCCAGACCACGCGCGATCCTTTGAACAGTTTCCGCTATCACATTCTTGATTCATATAACTGGTTTGTTGAGGATGATTTCGCTGTCTCCAAGCGGCTCACGCTAAACCTGGGAATGCGCTACGAGTACAACACTCCCGCGGTGGAGAAACAGGATCGTCTGGCACAACTCAATGTCGTGACCTTGAAATACGAACTTGCAGGAAAGGACGGAGCCTCGCGAGCGCTCTACAATCCCGATAAAAACAACTTCGGGCCGCGCTTCGGTTTCGCGTTCCGGCCGGGCGGCACGAGCAAGACCGTGATTCGCGGTGGTTACGGCATTTTCTACGATCTGGTCAGCGTAGGCACCAGTCTGGCGTCCGTTCGTAATGGCCTGCCGTTCCAGCAACCCGAAACTTTTGAAGCAGGCATTTCGCCGAACGCTCTCACGCTTTCCAATCCGTTTCTATCCGCGCGCTTGAACACTATTTTCGATTCGCCGTCGATGGATCCCGGTTTCCGCGATGCCTACATACAACAGTGGAACTTCGGCTTTGAACGGCAACTCCCCGGGAAGACTGTCTTCGAAGCCAGCTACGTTGGGAACAAGGGCACGCGTTTGATAAGAACCGTGGATATCAATCAGGCGTTTCCAGTTCCAGGCGTCAATCAGCCTCCGGTTCAGCCGCGCCGCCCTTTGCCGGGATATGGCGCAGTACCTGTTCTGGAGAGTTCGGGCAGTTCGATCTACCACGGATTGCTGGGCCGTGTGCAGCGCCGGTTTGCAGGCGGTCTATCGTTGCTTTCGTCCTACACGTACAGTCATGCGATCGACGATTCGAGTGGGGGCAATGTCGCGCAGGACGCCAGAAATCTGAAAGCGGACCGCGGCAGCTCTGACTTCGACGCGCGCCACCGGCTCGTTGTCAGCTATGTTTACGAGCTCCCGTTTGGGAATGGAAAGCGCTTTGGAAACGAGTGGTCCTCGACTCTCGATACGATCCTTGGCGGATGGGAGCTCTCCGGTATCGCGGCGTTCGAATCTGGAAGGCCGATCTTTATCCAGCTCAGCCCTTCGAATCAGATCAGCAATACCGGCTCGACGCGGGATCGACCCAATGTTGGGCAGTACATTGAGAACCACTACATCGAAACGGGAATCAAGCCGGTGATCAAAAAATCCACGGACAGGACCGTGTATCTGGACCGAAGAGCGTTCTCGGTACCACCTCGCGGTTCGTTCGGCAATACACCACGGAATTACTTCAATGGTCCCGGAACGAGCAATTTGGATCTGATGGTGGGGAAGAATTTCCGGCAAGAACGGTTCAATGTTCAATTCCGAACTGAACTCTATAACGCGTTGAACCGTCCGTCTTTGAATCAGCCAAACCGGAATCCGGATAGCAGCTCTTTTGGAACGATTACCAGCACTTTGCTGGAGAATCGTCAGGTGCAGGTTGGGCTGAAAGTCACCTATTAAGAACACGAAGACAAAAAAATACAAAGGCACAAAAAAAATTCGGCAACGAAGGTAGATCCCTCGTTGCCGAATTTTCTTTGTGTCTGTTTTTCTAAACTCGTTCGACGCTGGCCGCCTCAGTCTCGAGCGCCTGCAACTTTGCACCGGCCTGCGATGCCCGGCGAGCGGGGAATTCTGCCACGCGTCCGGAATCCGCGACTGGGAAGGCGGATACAGCGCGCTCCTTCGAGAAGGTCAGCTTATCGGCCGAAGCCCCAAGGTCAATCTTGATGACGTCGCCCAGTCCGATCTGGCCGGTCGCGATCAGATTGGATAATGGGTACACGAGATGCCGTTCGATGGCGCGTTTCAAGTGCCGTGCGCCATACTTCAGATCCGTCCCCTCGCGAAGCAGGAATTCTTTCGCGTCGGCGGTGCATCTAAAGATGAATTGCTTGTCCGACTGCGACGACATGATCCTGTTCTGAACGTCGTTCAATTCGATGTCCAGAATCTGACGAAGGTGTTGCTGATTCAAAGTACGGAACACAACGACCTTGTCGATCCTGTTCATGAACTCGGGGGAGAACTTCTTTTTCGCCGTGTCCAGAGCCGTGTAATACATCTTCCGATCGATGTCGGCGAGATTTGTCTCATCCGTCTTCACGCCGGAAGTGAATCCAATTCCGCCCGTCAGCATCTCGCTCATCTCCACAGCGCCGAGATTCGACGTCATGAACACAACACAACGAGATAGATCGACTTTTCGGTTATCACCCAGAGTGAGTGTGGCTTTGTCGAGGATCCCCAGCAGAAGCTGCCAGAGAGCATCGTTCGCCTTTTCGATTTCGTCGAACAGCAGGAAACTGAAACGCGCGCGATCCGTCTGATGCTGATCGATGGCTTCCTGGGTCAGAAGCGGGGGCGTTTCGCGGTGTCCGAGATAACCCGGAGGCGAACCGATCAGTTTGGCAATCTCATGACTATGTTGAAATTCAGCACAATCGATCTTGATGAAAGCTCTAGGGTTTCCAAACAGAATTTCAGCCGACGCTTCGACGACTCTTGTCTTGCCGGATCCCGTGGGACCCAGAAACAACAAGTTGCCAATCGGACGTCCCGGCATAGCCATGCCCGCCAGGTAAATCTGGTACATGTTCACGATCCTACTGACCGCGCGGTCCTGGCCGACGATCTTTCCCTGCAGCCGACGTTCAAAGTCAAGGACTTCAGAACTCCGCATCTCGGGATCTAATAGAACTTCTTCTGAAACGAAAGGTTTGACCATCGCCTTGTACCTCTTTTCCGGTCCTTCCTGGCCTAGCATCACAGCCCTTTTAGCTCAGTCTCTAACCTACTACGTGCAAATCGTCTGCCAATCCAACGTCGGAGTCGATATTACCCACGTTCCCTATCTTTGGACGGCAACCTGACCATTTAGGTGGAATCACGATTCCCCTACGGGTCAGTCACATAAGAGTTATCGACAGTTCTGGCCCAGGGCTTTAAGCAAATAGGTGTATTTTTTATTTAACGGTATGTGCCTGTTGGATCGTGTGGTGGTACAGATCTTCGTACTGGACAACGATCTTGCTGGCGCAAAAATCGTTTCTTGCATGCTCACGGGCAGCCTTACCCATGTTGGAACTTAATTGCGGATCATTGAGAATCGCGAGGCACCCTTCTGCCATCGATGATACATCACCCACCCTATACAAAAAGCCGTCCACCCCGTGACTCACGACCTCGGGAATACCTCCAACCTGGGTTGCAATGACGGGGACCTCACAGGCCATGGCCTCGAGGGCTACCAGTCCAAAAGACTCGAGTTCGCTCGGCAGCAGCAGGATGTCGGAAACGGACAGGAGCCGGTTCATCTCGTTTTGCTTGCCCACAAACAGCACATCTTTGGCGATACCGTGCGTATTCGCGAGCCATTCGGCCTTCGGACGCTCCGGGCCATCGCCTACCATCAGGAGCCGGGCTTTTTGCTTCTTTCGAACCTCAGCGAAGATTGCGATGACGTCCTCAACCCGCTTCACGGGCCGAAAGTTTGAAATATGGATCAGAATGCCTTCGTCGTCGTTCGCGAACTTGCGCCGCAGGCCCTTGTCGGTCGCCCGATCGTAAACGTCGCAATCGACGAAATTGGGAACGACCGTCACCGGCCGCTGAACCTGAAATTCCTCGATCGTCCGGCGCCGAAGATATTCGGACACCGCGGTGACGGCATCACTCTGTTCGATGCCAAAGCGTGTGATGGGCAGATACGAACGATCGTTGCCGACCAGGGTGATATCCGTTCCATGAAGCGTCGTGACGAAGGGTACAACGCGATCCGTCAGCATCTTCTTCGCCAGGTACGCGCTGATGGAGTGGGGGATCGCATAGTGAACATGCAGAATATCCAGGTCATATCGAGTCATCACTTCAGCCATCTTCGTTGCGAGGACCAGATCGTAGGGCGGGTATTCGAACAGCGGGTATGTCAGGACTTCGACTTCGTGGAAAAAGATGCGCTCGTTCATCGTAAGGCGAATCGGGAGCGCATAGCTGATGAAGTGAACGTCGTGGCCGCGCCCGGCAAGTTCCTTGCCGAGTTCAGTAGCAACGACGCCGCTTCCCCCGTAAGTTGGATAGCAAGTGATGCCGATCTTCATAGCTCGATGACCTGATGCTCTTTTGAATCGAGACTGAGTTCCTGTTCCAGGCGCGCTGCGAAATCCAGGCCGTACCGCACCAGAAACGACGTGACGTTGATCACTCGTTCCTGGAGCTTTTTCTCCGGATACAGCGAGTTTGCAACTGCATCGAGGTGTCTTTCCAGCGTCTCGTTGCGCCTGGCTTCAGCATTTACAAACCTGGTACGAAGCGCCTCAACCTGATGCATCACCTTCTGACGCGACGTATCGAGCGCCCCCGCGAGCGTCGGATCGACGGCATTCAAGACCGGCCGAAGTGATTCCAATTGTGCCGTTACCCGGTCTCGAACCTCATCAAATAATTCGACGCCCTGGACACTTGCGACGGCTTTGTGTTTCATGAATTCCCGTCCTCGAAACACATCCACGAATTCCATTTCGTATTTCTTCAAGGCGCGGGAAACCCGGCTCTCCAGAATCGTGGCACTGAGCCGTGGAAATGCGGGCGGGACAGGACGCTGCAAGGTCTCGTACACGGCGCCGGCCTGCGCGAAGTAAGCAATTTCCGCTGGGCCGCCAATGTATGCCGCGGTCGGAAAGATCGCATCCTGAACTGCGGGCCGCAGCAAAACGTTCGGACTCAGCGACTCCGCGCTTTCGACTTCTTCGGGCCGCAATGCCTGTCGAGATTTGCCGCGATAAGCGAACAAGCCCGTGAAATGGCTCTCGACCTTCACCTGCGGATGGTATCCGGCCTCGGAAAGCGCACGGCTTCGAGCCAGCACTGCCGCTCGAATTTCCGCGTTGTGACGGACGGCCTGGACCAGTGTCGGTGCCGCAAGCCGTTTCAACTCCGGATGCAGCGGGTTGGCAAGAATCAGTCCCGTTCCCTTGAACAATCGCGCCATCATTCGGCCGAACGCGTCAGCAGGCGAGACACCTGGTTTGTATGACGATTCCACGAGATCACGCACCGGAGGTTGAAATTCGGAATCGGGCAGGCTCGAAAAACATGCCGAGATTGCAGGACCCACGTCGTCGCCTAACTGCAGCCACCCTACGGGCCTGGATTCCGTGTTCGAGAGGTCGACGGAGATTCTCTGCACTGCGGCATCCCGGTCAAGCACCGCCGTCCATTGAATTTCCTCGAAGTCGTGGTCTTCGGCAGCAACCCAGAACACGGGAACCGCAGGAACTCCTGCCTGGTCCAGTGCCTTGGCGAGCTTGATACTCGTCAGCGCTTTGAGAATGGTGTAGTGGGGACCCGTGAACAGGCCCGGCTGCTGGCCGGCGATCACGGCGACGGCACCGGCGCCAAGTCTGTTCACCGATGCAGGATCGCCACCCCAGTCTCGTTGCTGTTCGGACAGGGCGGCACACAACTTTTCGCGATGAATGGATTCGAGGCGGGGCCTTGCACGCGCGAATGCAACAATCGAGTCGAGCGTGTAATTTTGCGGATAAAAACGCTGGAGGCGGCTCCAGTCGTTGAGGTAGTCGAGGAAGAGCGCCGACGTCGCCGGCAGACTTCCGAACGGAATCCGCATCATGAAAGTTCGGCTAACTCGCTGTTCATCCTTCGGAAGATTTGCCGCAAGTCTTCTCGCTGGGTCTGCCCAACCGGAAGCATTG
>WNFO01000653.1_pt1 | contig 25420 bp, 23 predicted proteins | sample 5400251 | NCBI WGS metagenome assembly WNFO01 (sample SAMN13153354, study PRJNA577476) | soil metagenome | isolation source: 100 cm saprolite under Madrone tree | place: USA:California | collected 2016-06-14
AACAAGCTGCTGCACATGGACCAGGTCACGCGCGTGGCCGTTGAGCGCGCCGAACAGATGGGGATCATCTTCATCGATGAAATCGATAAGGTTGCCGGCCGCGAATCCGGCCACGGCCCGGACGTCTCGCGGGAAGGCGTGCAGCGCGACATTCTGCCCATCATCGAAGGCACCACCGTCAACACACGCTACGGTATGATTCGCACGGATCACATCCTGTTCATCGCGGCCGGTGCTTTTCACGTCACTAAGCCGTCCGATCTAATCCCCGAGCTTCAGGGGCGCCTTCCCATTCGCGTCGAGCTGCATTCGCTCAAGGAAGAAGATTTTATTCGTATTCTGACCGAGCCGAAGAATGCACTCATCAAGCAGTACGTCGCGCTCCTGGAGACCGAAGGTGTCAAGCTCAACATCACCGAAGACGCGGTCGCTGCCGTCGCCCGCTTCGCCACCAGCGTGAACGAGCAGACCGAAAATATCGGCGCCCGCCGCCTCCACACCATCCTCGAAAAAGTTCTGGACGAAATCTCGTTCGAAGCGCCCGACCTCAAGAAAAAGAACGTGAAAGTTGACGCCGCCTACGTCACCAAGCAGCTCGCGGACATCGTCAAGAACCAAGATCTGAGCCGCTACATCCTGTAGCTCCTGAAATTGGAAAATGGAAACTAGAAAAGGGACGGGAATGCGCATGGCGAGTCGTCCTGTGCAAATCTTTGCCGTTTCCTATCTTCCATTTTCCATTCTCCTGCTAATCGCCGGCTGCGGCGCTCCAGGCGATCCCGTTCCGCCTTCCCCCCCAGTTCCCGTTGCGGTCAGGGATCTCACCGTTCACCAGGCCGGGGACGGCGTGCAACTCTCCTTCACGCTCCCGGCGAATTCCATCTCCGGGGAAAAACTGCCGGCGCCGCCAGCGGTCGAGATACTCCGTGGCACCCCTAAATCCGATGGCTTGGCGGACTCCAAGTCTCTCAGGATTGTTTACACGATTCCCGGAGCTCTCGTGGACAGTTATCGCGCCGGTGGCCAGGTGCGCTTTACAGATCCCATCTCGCCCGAGGAAACCAAGTCGCATCCCGGCGGCGCGGTCACCTACATCGTGCGAACGCGCGCGTCGCAGAAACGCGCCTCCGCTGATTCGAACGCTGTTACCCTGCGCCTGTTTCCCGTGCCGGCTCCGATTACTGCGGTTGAGGCTCGAGTCACCGAGTCGGCGGTCGAATTAACGTGGCCGATGCCGGACCGCACCGCCGCCGGGGAGCCAATGCCGGCCATCACCGGCTATCGAATCTACCGCTCAGAAATTCATCCTTCCGCTCCCGCTTCGCCTCCGCAAGATATTCCAGAATCCCAGGCGGCGCAGCTGGCTTCTTCCCAAACCAACAGCTACCGCGACACTTCCATTGTTTTCGACCATACCTACATCTACGTCGTGCGCAGTGTCATACAGGTGGAAGCCAATGAGCTGGAGTCCTCTGACTCTCAGCCGGTGACGGTCACTCCGCGCGACACTTTTCCCCCCGCGGCCCCGCAGGGCCTGGTGGCCGCCTTGCTTCCCGGCTCGGCCCCCGGCACGGTTCTTGTTGACCTTTCCTGGTCCATAAATCTTGAAAGCGATCTGGCCGGATATCGCGTCTATAGAAGTGAGCAGGGAGGCACTAGGGGCCAGCTTCTCACCCCGGATTTGTTGCCCACACCCGCGGTTCGTGATACCTCTGTAGGGCCCGGCCACCGCTATTGGTACACCGTGACCGCCGTAGACCGCGCGGGGAACGAGAGCGCGCCCGACGCGCCGGTCGTTGTCGACGTCACGCCAGCATCGCCGTAACTCGGGGTTAAAGGATTGTTTGTATCTTGGGAGCCCAGCACTCGATGTTGGTTCACCCGCAGCTGCCCGGTTATCGTTGGTTCCACGTCTTCCGCAACGCGGCGGTACGCACCGGTGTTTACGTGGGGGTTTGCCTGACTTTGGTTTTCACCGCGTGGCTCGTTATTGCCAATCATGCCCCACTCCTGGAACGCTTTGCGCTGGAGCGCAATATCGCTGCCGCCGCGCTACTCGGCTTCCTCGCCGCCGTTCCCGTTTTTCGGTTTCTGCGCTTGCCGGGACATCTCCTGGCATCGAGCCTCCTGGCGTGGCTCATTTTCAGCCTTAGCTATCGCGCGCTCTGTCTGATCTTCCGCGGGCTCAGTCTGCGGCTCAGCACGTTCCATGTTTTCATGCTAGGCGCCGTCGTCTATATGATTCTGACCACGCTTTGCTGGATTGTTGCCACGATCTGGAGAGCGCGTGAATCGCATGCTTCTCGTCCCAACCACCATGCGAGTTGACCACCGATGAAAATCTGCCGCTACCTGATGCGCCACGCTTCCTCTTCGGACTCTGCTTCGCCGCGCTATGGACTGATCGAAGGAGAAAACGTCATCGAGATCTCTGCCCCACCCTGGGCCCCCTGGTCGCGTGGCTCGCGTTCTTCGCGCCTCGCCGATGTTCGGCTGCTCGCTCCGGTTGAGCCTTCGAAAATCGTTTGCATCGGCCGCAATTACGCGGCCCACGCCGCGGAGATGGGCAACGAAGTCCCAAAAGAGCCGTTGATGTTTCTCAAGCCACCTTCCTCCATCATCGGCCCGGAAGAAGCGATCGTCTTGACAAAATATTCCCAACGCGTGGAACACGAAGGCGAACTCGCCCTGGTTATTGGCCGCCGCTGCTCGCAGTTGCGCGATACCGACGACGCACTCTCCTGGGTCATGGGTTATAGCTGCCTCAACGATGTCACCGCCCGCGACCTTCAGAAAAGTGATGTTCAATTCACTCGTGCCAAGGGATTCGATACCTTTTGCGCGGTCGGTCCGCACATTGAAACTGCCCTCGACGCGTCAAACGTGCTGGTCGAGACGCACGTCAACGGCACCCGCCGCCAGTCCGGCGTCACCTCGCTGATGACCTATGCGCCTGCGTTTCTTGTCCGTTGGATCTCCCGTATGATGACCTTGATGCCCGGCGACGTCATCGCCACCGGTACACCCGCTGGCGTCGGTCCGCTGGCCGCCGGCGATACGGTGGAGGTCAGTGTTGCGGGTATTGGCGTGTTGCGCAATCCAGTGCACGCTCCCCAAGCGTAGTTTCACGTACACCTCAGGGTTTCGGTAGAATACGCATCAGTGGGGCATCGGCGGATACCGGGAGTCCCCCCGCCACACTGCGGGGAGGCAATTTTTCGTACGCCGTGCGCAATTCCACCCATTTGAGATTCGGGAGTCTATTTCATTGAAGGCCTGGCTTGCCGATTGGAAACTAATGCTGGCCATGGGTGGCGCGGCGATCGCTGCGCTAGCCATGGTCGCTTATGCTTTCCTGCGTCCCGCCGTGAATCCCGAAGAAGAGGAGCGCAGGCGGCGGCTCCATCTGAACCAGATCGGCCGCATTGCCGAAGGGCAGATCGTTGAGCTCGTCGAGCACCCGCCCGAATCGCCAGCGGAGCGCAAGGGTTTGTTCAAAGCAGGCGCGCGCCCGCTTCAAGACATGCGCCCGCGCCATCTCGTTTCCTACAGTTACTTGATTTCCGGCGTCACCTATCAAACGGCGCAGGACATCACCGGCCTGGAAAGCCAGATTCGTCTGGAACGGCTCGTGGCGGGCCAGCCCGCCAGCATCAAGTACGATGCTTCCAATCCCAGCGATTCCATTCTCGTCGCCGACGACTGGTCCGGTCTGCGCTGATCGCTCTTCCGCCGCCTGACGGCCTTATGCGTTCTGCTTTCCCTCCGGTTGCGCTATCCTTCTTCATGCCGCTGCCGGGCGGACCGATTCGAGTCTAATGAAAATGATCCTCGCTTCCGTTCTGACCACCATCCTTATCGTGATGATGACCCTCGGGGCCATGTTTATTCTCGTGCGGGCCACCGAGTACGTGACTTCGCTCGAATCTCCCGTGCAGCGCGCCGCCGCCATGGGCGCGGAACTGCTCCTGGGTGTCGTGCTGCTCATGGGAACCGTGTGGCTCGCCACCCATCTTGCCGTGCGCATTTTTGGACCGAAGGAATCCGCTTCCTAGGGAGGCACCGTTGTCTGAGCCCAAGCCCAGTTTGATTCCTGAAGCCAGACACCGTGACCGCATGGAAGAGCTTCGCCGCATTTCCGAGGAAGCCCAGGCCGGCGGCGGCCCGGAGCGCCGCGAGCGTGAACACCAAGCCGGGAAGCTCACCGCGCGCGAGCGCATTCATCTTCTTCTGGACGAGGGCACCTTCGAGGAGCTCGACAAATTTGTCCGTCATCGCTGCGTCGATTTTGGCATGCAGGAGCAGCGTCCCGCTGGCGACGGCTTTGTTACCGGTTTCGGCCGCATCGATGGCCGTCTGGTTTATGTTTTCGCGCAGGACTTTACTGTTTTCGGCGGTTCGCTCTCTGAAACGAACGCCCAGAAAATCTGCAAGATTATGGACCTGGCCATGCGCTCCGGAGCTCCGGTCATCGGCCTCAACGATTCCGGCGGCGCGCGTATTCAGGAAGGCGTCGCGTCGCTCGCGGGTTACGCCGATATTTTCCTCCGCAACACGCTGGCCAGCGGAGTCATCCCGCAGATCAGCGCCATCATGGGCCCTTGCGCAGGCGGCGCCGTCTACTCGCCGGCCATCACCGATTTCATCTTCATGACGCGCGACACCTCTTACATGTTCGTTACCGGCCCCGACGTCATCAAGACAGTCACGCACGAGGAGGTCACCAAGCAGGAACTTGGTGGCGCTATGACCCACAACGCCACCAGTGGCGTCGCTCACTTCGTCTCGCGGGACGATGCCGATTGCCTGGCCATGATCCGCGAATTGATGAGTTTTCTACCCTCGAACAATCTGGAAGATCCGCCGCGCCGAGCTACCTCAGACCCCCCGGCTCGCCGCGATGACTCGCTCAACACTCTGGTTCCGGCCGACCCGCAGAAGCCTTATGACATGAAAGATGCCATTCACTCGGTTGTTGACGATGGTTATTTCTTCGAAGTCCACGAACATTACGCGAAGAACCTCGTCGTCGGATTTGCAAGCCTCGACGGCCGTCCCATTGGCATCGTCGCCAATCAGCCTGCGTTTCTCGCCGGGGTTCTGGATATCAATGCTTCCGTGAAGGGTGCGCGCTTCGTCCGTTTCTGCGACGCTTTCAACATTCCGCTCGTCACCTTCGAAGACGTTCCCGGTTTTCTCCCAGGCACGCAGCAGGAATTCGGCGGCATCATCAAGCATGGCGCGAAGCTGCTCTTTGCGTTCGCCGAAGCCACCGTTCCGAAAATCACCGTCATCACGCGTAAGGCCTACGGTGGCGCATACTGCGTCATGGCTTCGAAACACATTCGAACGGATGCCAACTTCGCCTGGCCTACCGCGGAAATCGCAGTCATGGGTCCTGAGAGCGCCGTAAACATCGTCCACAAGCGCGATATCGACAAAGTTCCCGAATCGGACCGCGAGAAACTGCGCCAGGAAAAAATCGCCGAGTTCCGCGACCGCTTTGCCAATCCCTTCGTGGCCGCCGAGCGCGGCTACATCGACGCGGTCATCGAGCCCGCCGACACCCGCGCCCGCATCATTACTGCCCTCCGCGCCCTCGAAAACAAGAAGGACACGAACCCCCGCAAGAAACACGGCAACATCCCTCTGTAGTTGTGACTTTGTGTAGGGGCGCAGAATGCTACGCCCGGCAGGCGCGAGGCGTCAGCATGAGGTCGAAATTACTTCAGCAAATATTCATGCAAGAACTCGACCGTCGCATAGAACTGAAAATCCTGGTTCGGCTTTTTTCGGTATCCGTGGCCTTCGTCTTTCGCGATCAGCAGCCATACCGGCGTCCCCTGCTTTTTCAGTGCGTCGGCGATCTGCTGCGATTCGCTCACCGGCACACGCGGATCGTTCTTTCCCGCGATCACCAACATGGGCTTCTTGATTTTGTCGATGTTATTCATGGGGGCGATTTTTTCCAGGAACTCCCGCATCTTCGGGTCGCGCTCGTCGCCGTACTCCACACGCCGCAACTCTCGCCGGTACTCCTCGGTGTGCTCGAGAAACGTCACCAGGTTTGACATTCCCACGATGTCCACCGAGCAGCGAATCCGGTCGCTGTAAAACGTCGAGACAGCCAGCGTCATGTGTCCGCCGTAACTTCCGCCGGTCACGGCGATCCGCTGGCTATCCAGTCCCGGCTGCGTCGCCATCCAGTCAAACAGCGCGTTGACGTCCTTGTAGGTGTCCTCGCGCTTAAATCCATTGTCCAACAGCGAGAACGTCTTCCCGTACCCCGTCGACCCTCGCACGTTCGGATAGATCAGCGAAATCCCCAGTTCGTTCAGAAGGTAATTGGCGCGTCCGAGAAATGTTGGTTGCGACTGCCCCTCGGGGCCGCCATGAATCACTACCAGCACCGGCCGCTTGCCAGTAAACGTCGCCGGTGGCTGGTACAAAAATCCGGAAATCATCTTCCCGTCGAAACTTTTCCACCGAACTAGCTCCGCTTGCGGAAACCTATCCGTCTTCACCGCCATTTCGCTGCTCGTCCATCGTTCCACTTTTCCATTCGTCACATCCAGCGAATACACATCTCCCGGGTCACGCGCATTGTTCAGCGAGAATCCGAGCTCATGCCCATTCTTATGCCAGTGCAGGGAGCCCATAACTCCCGCCGGCAGCTTGGGCAACGGTATTTCCTTTTTCGTGGAGGCGTCCATCACATGCAGTACGCTTACGCCCTCTTCATCGGTCATGAACGCAATCATCTTTCCGTCCTGCGTTACGTCGAACGACTCCACGTCCCACGGAATGTTTGTCGTCAGGTACTGCGGCTGCTTCGTTGCCAGATCAATGTAAGCCAGCCGGTGAAACTCCGAATCCTTGTCCGTGGTGACGTAAATCCCCTTGCCGTCTTTGCTGAACCGTCCTTCGCCATAAGAGACTTTTTCGGTCATATTTCTAGATGTAAGCTCTAATTTCTCGCCCGTCGCCGCGTCCACAAGCCACAAGTACGATTCGTTGATGGAAAGCTCTTCGGTCAACAGAATTTTCTTGTCATCCGGCGACCAATCCTGCGGTTGCCAACCACCGCCGGCGAGCTGGGTCAACAAATGATCCGTCTTAGGATCGCTCGGATTCATCACCCACAAATCCGTATCTTTTCCCGTGCGCCTCGTGGACATGTAGGCGATCTGGTCGCCGCTCGATGACCACGGTCCGGCAAGGTTCCGCGACTTCCCGTCTGTCAGCAATGTCACATCGCCAGCGGCCACGTCGTAACGATAGAGCTGGTACCACTCCCCGCCGCCGATGTCCTTCGCAAAAAGAATGTAGTCACCGCCATGCGGATGAAAGCGCCCGCTCCCGACGGAGTCCGCGAAAAAAGTCAACTGTTGCCGCTCCCCTCCCGGCATTTTCACCAGATGAAGTTGCGGGGTCTCCGCAAATCGCGTGGCGATCAGCATTTCGCGTTTTGTGGGGTGCCAATCCGCCAAATTCGCGCTTCGATACGACCCGTATCGCCCCGCCGTCTCCGCCAGCGACGTCGGCATCTTGGGCACTCCATCAACGATCAAATTGTCGGCGGGGGCGATGACGGAATCCTGCGCGCGCACCGGCGCGAGCACGAAGAATCCCAGTACCAGCAAAAAGTAGAATCGTGTCATCTTAGTTGTCCTCCACATCATGAGTGCAGGATTCTGTGTATACACCATCAGTGCTGCAATCGCGAAGATTTGTTCGAGCCGGCGAAACTCGCTCGGGACCATTCCGGCGAAGTGACTCTTGGATGGAGATCGAACCATCGCTCCCGTCGAATGAAGAGGGACTTTTGTCACTGCCGCGGCCATGATACCCTTTGCCACTAAACTCGGTGGTTAGAGCTTTTTATGCAACTTCGAAAGTATGCCGGCGCTTGCATGCTCTTGCTTCTCGCAGGAGCGGGAACGCGCGCGCAAGATAAGACTGTAGCCGAACGCCTGGGCTATCCGACGGATTCTAAGCTGCTCATCATTCATGCTGACGATCTTTCCGTGGCCCATTCTGTGGACACTGCCAGCTTCGACGCTCTGGACAAGAAGGCCGTCACTTCTGCCAGCATCATGGTGCCCTGCGCCTGGCTCACCGAGGTCGCTTGGTATGCCAAAGACCATCCGGATGCGGACCTGGGCTTGCACCTCACCCTCACCAGCGAGTGGAAAGTCGATCGCTGGGGTCCGGTGGAATCAAAAGACAAAGTCACTAGCCTGCTTGATCCATCCGGCTATCTGTGGCCGGAAACTCTCCTTGCGGTCCGCAATCTGAAGCCCGAGGAAGCCGAGCGAGAACTTCGCGCCCAGGTGGAGCGCGCCGTCGCTGCCGGAATTCGGCCCACACATCTGGACAGCCACATGGGTGTGCTCTTCTCCACGCCGGAACTTTTCGCCGTCTATGTCAAAGTCGCTCATGAATACAAATTGCCTTTTTTGGCCGTGCGACTTCCCAGCGTTCCCGCTCAATTTTTCTCCCTTCTCTCTGAAAAGGACGTCGTTCTGGATTCGGTGGTCATCGCTAGTCCCGCCGTTCGCGCAAACGAATGGCGTGATTTTTATCTCCAGGCGGTGAAGAACTTGAAACCCGGCGTCACCGAAATGATCGTCCACCTCGGTCATGACGATGCCGAACTACAAGCTGTAACTTTGGATCACCCGGACTACGGTTCTGCCTGGCGGCAGCGCGACTATGATCTTGTTACCAGCCCCGAATTCAAGAAGGCCTTGGAAGAAAATCACGTCATCCTCGTCAAGTGGAAGGATTTGAAGAAGCTCGTGAATTAGTTTCGCCGAAGCACACCAGCATTGCAGATTCGTGGCGTCCGCTTACCTCCGTGCTAAACTCGCAGCTCGCTCGATCCTTACTATGTTCAAGAAAATCCTGATCGCCAATCGCGGTGAAATCGCCGTGCGCATCCTGCGCGCCTGCCGCGAGCTTGGCATTCGCTCCGTCGCGGTCTTCAGTGATGTCGACCGCAAGTCGCTCCACGTTCGCCTCGCCGATGAAGCCTACCCTATCGGCCCGGCGCCCTCGCGTGAAAGCTACCTCTCGATTGATAAGCTCATGGACGTGGCGCGGCGCGCCGGTTGCGATGCGCTCCATCCGGGTTACGGATTTCTCGCGGAAAACGCCGCGTTGCCGCGTGCCTGCACGGACACGGGCCTCACCTTCATTGGGCCGCCAGCCGACGCCATGGAATCGCTCGGCTCCAAGACTGCCGCCCGCCAGCTTGCCCACCGCGCGGACGTTCCCGTGGTTCCCGGGACGAACGACCCCGTCGAAAATCCACGCGAAGCGCAGACCCTGGCGCACCGCATGGGCTACCCCGTTCTTCTGAAGGCCGTCGCCGGTGGCGGCGGAAAGGGCATGCGCCTCGTTAACAACGACGCCGAATTCGAATCCGCATTCCGCGATGCCTCTTCCGAAGCCCTGAACGCTTTCGGTGACGACCGTCTTTACTTGGAAAAATATCTCTACCGGCCCCATCACGTCGAAATCCAGATTTTCGCCGACGCTCACGGTCGCGTCGTTTCTCTTGGCGAGCGGGAATGCTCCGTGCAGCGGCGCCATCAAAAAGTGATCGAGGAAGCGCCCTCGTCCGTCATCACTCCCGACCTGCGCAAGAAGATGGGCGACGCCGCGGTGCGACTGGTGCGCGCCGGCGGTTACGTCAACGCAGGCACGGTTGAATTCCTCGTTGATGCCAACCTCAATTTCTATTTCTTGGAAGTGAATACGCGCTTGCAGGTCGAACACCCCGTCACCGAGCAGGTTACCGGCCTCGATCTGGTGAAGCTTCAGATCGCCATCGCCGCGGGGCACCGCCTGCCCTTCGCCTGGGAATCCATCACGCCGCGCGGCCACGCCATGGAAGTGCGCCTCTATGCCGAAGATCCCGATAACAATTTCTTCCCGTCACCAGGAACAATTATTTCTCGCCAGGTTCCCGGCGGTCCGGGCATTCGCCTGGACGACGGCGTCTACGAGGGTTGGACGGTTCCCAACGATTACGATCCGCTTCTCAGCAAGCTCATTGCCTGGGGCAATAGCCGCGAGGAAACCATTGCTCGCCTTCGCCGCGCCCTCCAGGAATACACTGTCATTGGCATCAAGACCAACGCCGGGCTTTTCCGCCGCATCCTTGATGAACCCGATTTTCTCCGCGGCGAGATCCACACCAAGTGGCTGGACGAGTTGCTTTGCCGTCCACGCACCAGCGTGTCGGCGAATCAATCGGGAAGCTCTGCCGCCGATGCCGCGGCCATCGCCGCGGCAATGTGGCAGGCAAACCAGTGGGACAGACATTCTTGTCTGTCCGCTTCTTCCATAGACCAACCCTCTCGCTGGAAGCAGGAAGGCCGTCGTGCGCAATTGGACCGCCTGCCATGAGATATGAAGTCCAACTCACTTCTTCTTCCTGCGGAGAAAAAAAGCGCATCATTGAACTCGAACGCGATACTGCCGGCTGGCGGGTTACCTTGGATGGCCGCCCCATGGCAGTCGATGCCGTCCAGATCGCTCCCAACATCCTTTCCCTTTTGCTTGATGGCCAATCCTTCGAAATCAGCGTGACGCCGGCTGCAGACGGCAAACTGAAGATCCAAACCGGCACGCATGAATTCACCGCCGAAGGCATCGATCCTCGCGCCTGGAGGGGCCGCCGCCACAGCCATGTCGAAGCCGAAGGCCGCCAGCAGATCGTTGCGCCCATGCCCGGCAAAGTCGTGCATCTTCTCGTCAAAGCAGGCGACTACGTTGAAGCCGGCCAGGGCCTTGTGGTTATTGAAGCCATGAAGATGCAGAACGAAATCCGCTCGCCCAAGGGCGGCACGGTGGAACGCGTTCTGGCCAAGGCAGGCCAGCCCGTCAACGCTGGCGAAGTCCTCTGCATCGTCACTTAGCCTGCGATGGGAAACTGGTACACCAACATTTGTGTGAAGGATAGGCAATAATCCCACGTTATTGACGCACTTGATGAACTCGGCCGTCGTGCCTATGTTACGCCCGACACCGGAGGATGGATCATAACGGTACGACCAGGAATGCGAAAAATTTGACCTGGACTTACTCCAGTCCCCCGCATTGACAATTTCAACGCGGCTATCGTGCATCGCCCTTGCCAGCTGCAACGCTGACGATGACATTCTTTGGTTGGGGGTCTACGAAGATGGCAAGCGGCCACTCGGTATTCTTCTGAACGAAAACATTTTGCAGATGCCGGCGAGTTTCCGCCAATTCAGGACGTTCGAGGCGTGCTCTGCCGAATCTTCGAGAAAACTGAAAAAAGGCCGCAGGTTCACAAGATACTCCGCAGACCTCATGGCGTATTAGGGCTGCTCTCCGTTTTTTCCAGAATTCGCCTGGCCTATTTGATCGAGGTGCTTCGCCACGGCGATCTCGCGGAAGCTGTCGGCCTGCCATGGGCCTCTGTTGGTCTTGGTTACGAGTACGTGAATCGCGGTGAAACGCCGCCGGACATGAAACGCGAGACACTTCGGCGAACGTTAAGCGGCTAGCGGAAAATGTTGGTCATGGCGCGGAATTAGTGCCCGATGGACCGTGGCGGAGCGGTGGTCTTTGCCGCGTCCGGCAATTTGCCTGCCGCCTCGATGACCTGCTCGGCCAGGAAGTTCGTCACTCGCGCCCCGTCTCGCGCGATCGCCAGGTAGGCCAGGCGTAGCAACTGTTCCTTACGATTGCGCAGCGTATCGCGAATCGTTTGTTGCACTTGCGGTTCGGCGATACCGCGAAGCCCGGGGGATTCACGGGTAATGAGCTTGAGGATCAGGATGCGCGGGCCGTCTTTCGTCTGAACCTGAATGGGCTGGCTTACTTGCCCGGCCTTCGATCCAACCACAATCTTTTTCAGCGCTGGGTCGGATTGATTCAGCGAGGATTCCGGAACGTAGCCCAGGTCGCCGCCCGTTCCCGCGGTGTTCACGTCTTCGGAATAATCCATCGCCAATTGTGCGAAGTCCGCGCCACTGTTCAGCCGGTCCATCAGCATCTTCACCTTCCGCTGGGCCTCGGCTTCATTGGTCGCGTCGTCGTTCTTACGGTTGCGAATTTGTTGCTCTTTCCTCGGCGTTACCAGGATCTGCGCAATGTGGTACTGCGGCTCCGCCACGTTGAACTGCGCCTTGTTCGCGTTGTAAAAGTCCGTGACGTCCTGGTCGGTGATCGAGATCTTCGCCACCACTTCACGGTTCAGCAATTTCTGGATCGAAAGCTGGCGCCGTAACTCGAGCTTCAAGTCCTCGACGGTCATCGATTGATCCTTCAGCCGCCGCTGAAATTCATCTTCGGTGTACGGGCTCTTCAGCTCGGTGAATTTGTCCTCCACTTCCCCGTCGCTCGCCTCAAGGTTCAGCTTCTTCGCCTTTTCGAGCAGAATCTCGTTGTTAATCAGCTCGTCAAGCACATTCAGCTTCTGCGACAGCGATTCTTCCTGCGAAGGTTCCTGCCCCTCCGGATTTACCCGCGTGCGATAGTACTTGTCGACTTCATCCCGCTTGATCTCTTTCGCGTTTACTACCGCCCACACGTCGGGCGCATGCCGAGCTTCCTTGTTGCAGCCTGCGGCAGCCGCGAACACCATCGCCGCCAGAGGCAGCCATGCGGCGGCGCGCTTCACCCCATTTGACTGCTTCATCCGACGCCCCACGGAACGCAGGTTCAGAACGGTCAAGTTCAAGGTTGAAGATTCAGGCGGCTTTCTTTATCTTGCCGGCGCGGATGCATGCCGTGCAAACACGGACGTGTTTCCTCACGCCCGCCACGACCGCGCGCACGCGCTTCAGGTTCGGATTCCAGCGGCGCCGCCGCGTGTTATTCGCGTGGCTGATCACGTTTCCAAAATGCGGCGCTTTGCCGCAAAACTCACACTTCAATGCCATTTTTCTTCCTGCTTCAATTTTTATTTGGGCTTGGGTTTCCTGCTCGAATGTCGCAAAACCAAGCTCCTCATTCTAGCAGACCACCACTCGCGGGCAAAGTACGCCTTTTCCATCCCCCATGGTTCTCCGAGACCACTTGCACCATCGCTTGGCTCGGCCAACTCCCGCGAAGCCCTGTTCTTTCGTACGGGGTTCGCATGTGCGCTGCGTACCAGTAACTGCCCCAATCGCATTGAAGCTACAGGGTTTGCCAGCAGAAAAGAACGCTGCTGGCCGCCCGTACCATTGTTGACCTCGCTGCTGAAACGTACCTTGCTGCCTAGCGTGCGCCGAAGGCGGCGCGACTCGCTTAACCCATGAACGATTCGCTAGAAGACATCCCCGGGGCCCCTCGGCCCGCTCCACACCTGGAGCGGGCCGCTCATCGCGAATCGGATACTCCGAATCGTTTGCCTGGTTACGTCTCCTTTCTGATTTTGCTCGCCGCTATTTCCACTCTCGCCGGTTATCGTGTCGCCCGCTTTGAAATCGCTGGGCTGAGATGGTTTCACACTGCCCCGCCACTGGCGTCCGCGCTCGTTCAAAGGCCCGCTTTGGTGCCAGCCTCCGATCCTCGCGCTAATAACACTGATGCGGAAGTAATCAGCCACCTGGCGCCCCAACAGCAAGCCGAGCGCCTTCTCGAACTTGCCATCCACCGTCCCGATCAGTCTCTCGGCTTGATCCACAAGAATCTGGATTCCTGGCGCGGCCACCTGCAAGACACCGATCAACTCTTCCATCTTGTGCTTGCGGCTCTTGACTCCAACGATCCTCGCGTGCGCGTCGCCGCCGTGGAAATCGATCTCGTCGCCAACAACCTGAGAAAATCGCCGCAGAGCCTCGGAAAACTTCTCAATCAGATTCACAACGATCCCGACAGTCGCTACCTCGCGCTCTGGAGACTTGGTGCCCTCGGCAATCGCGGCGTCGAGCCCGCCACGGTGTTGGCCACACTCCTTCGCTATTCACACGATTCCAATCAGCAGACGCGCTTCTGGGCTGTCGAAGGATTGGCCATGCTGGGCACCGCGGAATCCATCGGTCCGCTTCTCTCCATTCTGGCCCACGATCCCGCGAGACAAGTTCGTGAACGCGCCGCCTGCAACCTTGCGCGTTCCGGCATGCTGACGGACGAGCAGCGCCTCACCGCCGTTCCGCAGCTCCTGAATCTCCTCGATGACGATTCTCTGGAGCCTGCAACGCAGGATTTGGTCTGCGCCTCTTTGCAAGCCATCACCGGTGCCTCGTTCGGTAAAGACCCCGATGCCTGGCGCGAATGGTGGGCCCATCATGACCGTCCCGAAAGAACACGCCACGTTCCCAAAGGCCTTCTCCTCGCTTAGTGTGAACTAACAGTACTGATCCCTTAGGCCCATCACGCGAAAGTCAAAAACAGCTTGACCCTGCCGCGTCGTATTCGTAAAACTGATCTCCGCCCTCCCTTATCTCCACCTGGTTTCTTCCCAGGTCCAAAAGGAAAACCATGCCGGGTTCGGAGCGTCGTTTTGCACGTCGTTTGATCATGAAGGTCCCACTGAGGTTCCGCCCCGCGCAAGCACCTGCCGATCCTGAACGGGCGGCCGACTCCATGAATATCTGCAACCATGGCGTATATTTCGCTACGGATCAGAGGTTGCCCCAGGGAGTGATGATTCAGGTGCATTTGAAAATGCCCCGGGAGGTGGTGGGGGACGATGTGGCGGAATGGTGCTTCACCGGGCGCGTCGTGCATGTCGAATCACTGGGGGCCACAAACGATAAATTGGGCGTGGGCGTACAGTTTCTCTACTATGAAGTTCCTCGAATTTCACTCTAGCGGTGCGCCTGATAACCCAACGTCGGCTTCGCGCGTCTATTAAGAGGTGGACAAGCCCCGAAACGCTACCGTAGGGAGGCCGCATGAAACGTCGCGATTTCATCCATCGCTCTGCCTGTGCCGCTGGTGCCGCCTGGATCCATCCGGCCGCCTTCGCGCAGCGTCCGCTAGCTCTCCCCGCTCTCCCGCGCAAGTTCAGCGCCACGGACACTGTGACCCTCGGCAAGACCGGCATCCAGACCAGCCGCCTCGCCATGGGTACCGGCACTGTCGGCAGCGGTCATCATTCCCACCAAACTGCCCTCGGCATCAAAGGCCTCTCCGACCTGCTCCTCAATGGCTACGACCACGGCTTGCGCTTCTTCGATTCCGCTGATTCCTACGGCAGTCACCCGCACGTCGCCGAAGCCCTGAAGCACGTCCCGCGCGATAAAGTCACCGTGCTCACGAAAACGTGGGCCCGCGACCCCGTCTCCGCCCGCGCCGATCTCGACCGTTTTCGCCGCGAACTGGGGACTGATCATATCGACATCTGCCTCATGCATTGCCTCACCGAAGACGATTGGATCAACCGCTACAAAGGGGTCATGGATGTTCTCTCCGAAGCCAAAGAAAAAGGCATCATTCGCGCTCATGGCTGCAGCTGCCACAGCATCGAAGCGCTCCGCGCCGCGGCCAAGTCTCCCTGGGTCGAGGTCGATCTCGTCCGTATCAATCCCGTTGGCGCGTATATGGACGCCGATCCCGACACTGTTCTGGCTGTGCTCCTCGAGATGCGCGCTGCCGGCAAAGGCATCGTCGGCATGAAAATCCTCGGCCAGGGAGAGCTGCGCCATCGCCAAGACGAGGCCCTGCGCTTCGCCCTCTCGCTTAATCTCCTCGACGCCTTCACCATCGGCGCTGAATCCCAGTCCGAGCAGGAAGACTTGATTCGCCGCATCGCCGCTGCTTGATCGGCCGAAGTAACCCCCAAACAGGCAATTTAGTCCCTTCCGGTCTTCAGCAAGCCGTGGTAGTGTGTACACACCCGCCCACAGTTTCCGGCCCACATTCTTCGGCTTGGTTTTTAGTAAGCTGCTTGTTTTCTTATGTTTATTCGTAGCATCCCTCCCGGCAGCCCGGATGCATCCTAATGGAGTAAGAAGAGAAATTGCGGACTTTGTCGGCATCACAAAGCTCCGCCATCCAGGAAGAAAGGGAGTGCAGCAATGTTAGGCAGGCGATTCTTCCGAAGGCTCCTCAGACACTCTCTGTGCCTCACCGCTGGCCTGCTGGCCTTCGCGGCCTGCGCCTACACCGACTATCGCCTGTGGCCCTTGGACCTGCCTGCTCCGCGAAAACCCGTTCTCTCTGCGCCCCAAATTCAAAGCGACCGGCTGGTCTTGCCGTTTGCGACCGGCGTAGCCTCCGCCAGAGTCGCCACTTTCCACGACCAGCTCGAAGCCTTTCTCCATTTTGAATATCTGCGCGGCCGCGAGGCCCAGGAGAGCAGTGACACCCCCGGCATCCTGTTGATTGCCGTAGATACTTCCACCGGTCCGTCCTACGAAATCTTCATCGTCAGCGACAACGATCTGCTCACCGCGATCCCGCACCTTACGCAGCTCGAAGGCCGCAACCTGATCGCGGGCTACGATCTGATTTCCTGGACGCAGAAGGACTTCGCTTACTACCAGCAACAAAGCCATATGTTCGACGTTGCGTATGGAGTCCCCACTGAGCAGAAGCTGGAATCCCTCAATTCTTTTCAGCTTCTCCCCGCGCTCGCCAGGTTTCTCGTCTTCAAGTCACAGACCGACAACCGCGTGCTCGCGAGGAGCGATGCCGCCCCCCGCCCCCTGACGCGCGAACAGGCGACCCAGCTCGCCGCCGACATTCTCGACGTCGCCCAGTTCTATTCACTTCCGCTCGACTACTTCCTGGGAGTCGGCGCCATGGAGAACGATTACATGGATGTTGACGGCGATCTCACCCATGTTGTTTGGAAGAAGCGCGCTCAGCGCGACGACATCGTTCTTCGCCGAGGCCGCAAGCGCGTCATGGTCAGTGACTACGCCATCGGCACCTGGCAAATCACGCGTGAAACCCTGCGTGCCGCCCATCAGCTTTACCTGAAAGACCAAAGGGACTATCGTTTGCTGCCCGCACGCCTGCGGCCTCCGCGCGAGCTGAGCCTCAATTCCGTGGATGATGCCGTGCTCACCACCTACGCCGGCTTGCTGCTTCGCGGCCTTCTTGATCATTTCGGCGGCGATCTCGAAAAGGCCACCGGCGCCTACAACGGCGGCGTCAAGACCCCCAATCCCGCCTATGCCGCGGGCGTGAAGACCGTCGCCGAATACGCCCGCAGGGTTCTCGAGCACGCCACTGCTCTGGACGATCCGGCAAGGAATGCCAACAGTCCTGACATTGCTCCGGCATCAACTGCCCCGCAGCAAAAGCAGCCTGGGCGCCTCGACGACTGACTCCTTCCAGGCGCTGTCTTCATTGCCTGGGTGCCACGCCCTTCGCGCCGGCCAAACCGTGCGCGCTGCCGTTTCTCCCGGGCTCTAATCCGAACAGACACCTTTCACCCTCTTGCAGCAAATCCGACCGAAGGTTCGCCGGTCGCGCCCTGCATAATAATCTCCGGCCAAACACCCGTCGTTCGAGACTCTCAACATCGCCGTGCCATAGTGCATATGCATCGTCCTCATCGCATCTGCCAGGGGCTGATTCTGATACTGGTAGATCAACGCGGCGCCTTCTGGGTCGTCAACTTGAATCACTGCTGCACTACTACGGGACATGGACGTGGCCGTAGTGAGGAACACGATGATCTGCGTCCAACTCTGGAAGATATGGATCATCAAATTGTGGCGTTTCGTATGCCCGTCAAAGGAGGTGATGAGGTAACCGCGCCAGCGCCCCGTAAGGTTCGGGATTCTAACCAGCCCCATGTTGTACACAAAACTGTTCCGCCAAAGATACTTGTCGAAGAGGGCGTAGAGCGCGCCGTAGAAAGCCATGCTGGAAGGAGCATCTAACCACCAGGGAATCGAGAGGTGCATGACGGCGAGAAATTTCGACGACATCCACGCTAAAGCAATCGCCATTAGCGCCAGCAAGAGAGGAACGACCTTCCTTTCATTGGAGTCTGTGCTGTAACCGTGCATACTTCACCTGCTCGGCTCGGCAAAGCCGAACCGGCCTGTTGGCCCGCTGAAATGCGCCTTCCACCCCCAAATGCTGCTGGGAAGCGTCGGGTAAAGGAAATGGCCCTAGCGGTAGAGTAGCTTCCTGAAGAGTGGCCCGAAGGTATTCCGAGTATGAAGCAACTGCTAGTGGTAGCGCCCCTTACAACTTCTATCTTACTCCTCCTCGGAGCTGAAATAACAGCCTTTGGCCAGCTATCACCGGTCGTGCACGCAAGAGATCACTTCATTCCTTTCTGCAAACGGATCACGGTTGGTACTTTTCATTGGTGGTCGTGAGACATGGAAGACATGTCGTGGGAAGGCTTGGCGGCGCGGCGCAAGGCGGCCATTTTCGCATCATCGGCAGGAACAAAATAACCGACCGCGATGCCCATGGCACCGTCGCGCAGCAGCTTCCCCGTCGGGTTGTCGTACGTCGCGGAAATTTTCAATACATCGTTCGCCGCAAATTTGTAACCGCCCTGCTGCACAAACAACTTCACCGGCACGGACTCCAGATGTCCTTGAGCGTCTGCCGTCGCATCGAGCGTCGCCACGGTCTCCTTGCGCGTCACATCCTGCAGGACAATCTGCTTTCCGTAGTCGTGCAAGTGTCCGCCCACCCCGAGCAGCGCACCGTCGTATTTCACGGTCACGGTTCCCGTCTTCTCGCTTTTCCCGGCCGGCAGGTCATAGCCGGATTTTCCGCACGAGGTCACGTCCATCCACGCGGGATAAATATTCCTTCGAGAAGTGGCGGCGCTCGCATCTCCAGATGCTTCCTGGAAAGGCATCACCACTTCGAGGTAGGCCTTGTCGTAGGACGTGGCCGTCGGGTTGTACATCATCGTCTCGATCCGAATCTTGTTGCCTTTCATCACGCGGTAGCCGTAACCCGGCACTTCGGCCCAGTCCGTCATCTCGCTGCCCGCACCAAAAATGTGTTCTTCCTTGTTGAGGCAGAGAAAATCGGCGCGATTCTCGTTCCAGAACGCCACGTGATGCAGCACCGTTCCCGGTACGGCGCCGCCGTTGGCATCCACGAGCCTGGGGTGATATGCGAGCAGCCAGCCTTCCATCGGTACTTCCCAAACCAAATCCGGCGGCTGCGGCATTTTCATGTGGTCGGTGTGCGCCGGCAAATTCATCGGACCAACGCGGAGGGTAACGGTATGCGCCGCCGCATCTACCTTCGCATCCAGCGTGACACCTTTGGCGACCGCATGGTGCATGCCTTCCTGCATGAAGCCGTGGTGCTCGTGCTGTATGGGTAGAGCTTTCGCCGCGCCTTCATCCAACCCGGTATGCGCAGACTGGACGTCCTTCGAGGTGTCCACCGGTTTTTCTTGCTTACCCTGAGCCTTAGGGGGAACCGCGGCAATGACGGCCGCCAGCACCAAAGCACTGCAAATCGCAATTGTTTTCTTCATGGGACTTCTCCGCGGGACTTCCCGGCTGGGACCTTCTTTCATCATACTCCGGTGGCAGATAGAGCGGAATCGATCAACGCGTTTATCTGGAGATGCCATTTACGAAGCTGGAACTCACGAGAGCGCGCCAGTGGAACTGGGGCAGCCCCGGCAAAAGCCGGGCAGCCCGGGGTCCTCCAAGTGGCCGCGGAGCCAAGCGTTGACTATTACTTGTTGGGCGATTCACCGGTGACGATGGGCAAATCCATGCGGCGGCTCCAGTCTTCCCATGAGCCATCGTACATTTTGGCGTCGTATCCGAGCATCTTTGCGGCGAAGTAAAGAACGGTAGCGCGCTGGCCGATGTGGCAGTAGCTGACCATCAAGTTGCCCGGCTTCAAGCCCGCGGTGCGGAAAAGATCTTTGAGCCCATCAGCGGATTTGAACTTGTTGTTGTCCTGATCGATGACCTCGAGGTAAGAAAGATTGAACGCGCCGGGAATGTGCCCGCTGCGGGGGCTTCCGTCACTCTGGGATCCGTTGTAGAACTCGTGGGTGCGCGCGTCGATGACGGTGACGGCCGGCTGGTTGAGATGGCTGCTGATCCACGCGGCGTCGGCTACGATTTCCTTGCGCAGAGCGGGCGTGATCGAGCCTTTCGCGGGCTGCTTTGTTTCGGTGGACACCGGATGGTGCGTTGCCTGCCAGGCAACCAGGCCACCATTGAGAATCGAAGTGCGGTCGCCGAGGCCCAAGTAGTCGAGCGTCCAGTAGACACGCGTGGTCGGGGTCACCCAATTCGTTCCGAAATACAAAATGATGTGCGAGCGGTTTGTCACGCCGAGCTTTTCGAAGACGGAGACGAGTTGCTCGACTGGCGGAAGCTCTAGCATCAGGCCCTGCCCGTGCGGCGTGGAAATGCTGGCGTAGTCCAGGAACTGCGCGCCGGGGATGTGGCCGCTCTGGTAATCCTTTTTTTCGCCGATCTGCAAGAGGACTAGAGAAGCATCGTTGAGATGGTCGCCAAGCCAATCGACAGTGACCACCAGGGGTTGACGCTGCGCGTCGGCAGGGTTGTTGGCCGCTTTTTCCTGAGGGATGGCGTTGGTTACCGGGAGGAGCAGGATAAGCAACGGGAAAATCGCTACGTTTTTCATGCGGCGTCCTTGGCGGGCAGAGTGCCCTTATGACGTATTACGCTATAGCGTGATACGCCATAGTGTCAAGCATGGAGATATCATGCGTCGTTCTTCGGAGGTGAACTCCGGCGGCAAAGCAGATAGTATGCGGAATAATGAAAATAGGCGGACGTTCTGCTGTTCATGCCGGCATTCTTTTTTTGATGCTGTCCGAGTCCATCCACGGGCAGAAGCCCGCCGTTGACGATCTGCTGGTACTGAACCACGTGACGGTCGTTGACGTTCGAACGGGGACTCTGCAGTCCGAGCAAACCGTAATCCTCGAGCGCAACCACATCGCTTCGGTGGGCCCCAGCAAGTCGGCGAGATATCCGCGGAACGCACCGAGCGTGAATTGCCGCGGCCTTTTCCTGATTCCCGGTCTCTGGGATATGCACGTGCACCTGGTTTTCGGCGATTGGTTTCCCGGCGCGCAGAATATTTCACTTCCGCTCTTCGTCGTCAACGGCGTTACCGGCGTGCGGGACATGGGCAGCGAGCTGGACACGGTCGAGAGTTGGCGCAACGAAATTGAAGCAGGCCGCCTGAGCGGGCCGCGCATTTACACCCCCGGGCCCATGCTGGATGGACCGAAGCCCCGCTTTCCGAGCTCCGTCGCGATTGCCACCCCCGAAGATGCGCACCGCGCCGTGGCCGACCTGAAGCGCCGCGGAGCAGACTTCATCAAGCTGCAGTCGCTGATTCCGCGCGCTGCGGTGTTCGCGATTACGGAAGAAGCCAAGAAACAGGAGATTGCCTTCGAGGGACACGTGCCGGATGCAGTGCGCGCGAGCGAGATGTCCATGGCGGGGATGAAGAGCTTCGAGCATCTTATCGGGGTTTTTGAAGGGAGTTCGCCGGCCGAAGACGATTTCTTGAAAGGGAACAAGACGGAGGGGAAGTTCCTGGCGACTTACGATGCGGCGCGCGCCGCATCACTGGCGGAACTGCTAGCCAAGAATCACACCTGGCAATGCCCGACGCTGGTGTGGGAACGCGGCGGCAATCTCATCGACGCGGGCGATTTCAGCGACGACACGCGCGTGAAGTACATACCCGCATCGTGGAAAAACAAGACGTGGAAGCGATTCACCGAGGAAATCACGCAAGGGTACGGCGCCGATGACCTGGCGATTCGAAAGAGATTTGTAGAAAAGGAACTCGAGGTCGTGGGGATGTTGCACAAGGCCGGGGTGTCTTTTCTTGCGGGGACGGATACGCCCGCCGGCGTCCATATTTTCCCGGGCTACAGCCTCCACGAGGAACTGCAGCGATTCGCGGCCGCGGGATTCACTCCTCTCGAAGCGCTGCAAACCGCAACGCTCAATCCCGCGCGCTTTTTCGGAATGGAAGACCGGACCGGGACCGTCGAAAAAGGAAGGTTCGCGGACCTCGTTCTGCTTTCCGCTAACCCCCTCGAAGACATTGGCAACACGCAGAAGATTGCCGGTGTCATCGTGAACGGCCGGTATTACCGCCGCGCCGAACTCGACAAGATGCTGGGCGACGTGGAAACCGCGGCGCATCGCCAGCCTTGAACACCGTAACGCGCACCGTAAATGGAAGGCCGACAATGAGCAAGCGCATTCCGGGAAGTGGGCTCTTTTTTGCTGCCGGCGTTGGTAAACTTTTCTCCACATGGGAGCGATCCTGAAATGAAGCTGATTCGAATGGGTGAGCTGGGGCAGGAAAAGCCGGGCGTGCTGCTTGAGGATGGAACACGACTGGATGTTTCGGGATTATGTTCAGACTATGACGAGGCGTTTTTCGCAGGCGACGGAATTACCAAACTGCGGAATTGGATGACCGCGCATGGTGGCTCGGCGCCGCGCGTATCATCGGCGGTACGATGGGGGCCGCCGGTTTGCCGGCCGAGCAAGATTGTGTGCATTGGGCTGAATTTTCGCGACCACGCCGAGGAGAGCGGGATGGAGATTCCCAAGGAGCCAGTGATTTTCTTCAAGGCGACATCGGCACTGGTGGGACCAAATGATTTTCTTGTGATTCCGAAAAACGCGACCAAAGTGGACTGGGAAGTGGAACTGGCGATCGTGATGGAGAAGAAAGTGAAGAACGTCAGCAGAGAGAAGGCACTGGACTACGTCGCGGGTTTTGCACTGCATAATGATTATTCGGAGCGCAGTTTCCAGCTGGAACGAGGAGGGCAATGGGTAAAAGGAAAGAGCGCGGATTCGTTTGCGCCGCTGGGACCGTTCCTCGCCACGAAAGAGGAAATTCGAGATTTCAATCAGCTGGGGATGTGGTTGAAAGTGAATGGAGAGTTCCGGCAGAAGGGCTCCACATCCAAAATGGTTTTCGATGTTCCGGCGCTGGTGGCTTATGTCAGCGAGTTCATGACCCTTCTACCGGGAGACGTGATCAGCACGGGGACGCCACCGGGCGTGGGCTTGGGGATGAAGCCGCCGCAATATCTGAAAGCGGGCGATGTGGTGGAGCTTGGAATCGACGGCCTGGGGGAGTCGCGGCAGCAGGTGGTGGACTACCGATGAAAGTGCTTTCGGGTCGGCAGAAACGGCAAGTCTCAACAGCGAGCTGAAAAGTGTCCTGGCGAAGCGTGGTAGGGTTGCTCGTGAAGAGCGCTTGAAGTGGAGGTTCTGGGCGGCAAACCGGGGCGAACAGGAAGCGGACTTCGGGCATCCTCGTGGGGTGCCAATGACACGTTTGACTTTTTCGGCTGTCACTCAGAGCGCCATGCACATTGACGCACATCAGCACTTCTGGAGGTATGACCGGCGGGAGTATGGCTGGATCGATGATTCCATGGCGGTACTGCGCCGGGATTTTCTTCCCGCCGACCTGAAACCGGAGCTGGATCGCAGCGGGTTTCAGGGATGCATAGCGGTTCAAGCGCGGCAGACGCTGGAAGAAACACGCTGGCTCTTGGAATTGGCGGAGCGCGCGCCTTTCATTTTCGGAGTGGTGGGCTGGGTTGATCTGCGGTCGCCGCGATTGCCGTTCGAATTGAAGTCGTTTGCGGGAAAATCCAAGCTGGTGGGGGTTCGCCACATTGTGCAGAGCGAGCCGGATGAGCGATTCCTGCTTCAGCCGGATTTTCTTTGCGGCATGGCCATGTTGGAAGAATTTGATCTCGCCTACGACATCCTGATTTATCCGCGGCATCTTCCGGTGGCGGCGGAGTTCGTGGCGCGATTTCCGCGGCAGCGTTTTGTTCTGGACCATCTGGCGAAACCGCCCATCAAAAGCGGAGCCGTTGATGTTTGGGCGCGCGGAATCCGGGAGCTTGCCTCGTTCCCGAATCTTTTCTGCAAAGTGTCCGGCTTGGTGACCGAGGCGGACTGGCAGTCCTGGACGCCCGAGGACATGCGGCCCTATCTGGATGTGGCGTTCGGTTGCTTTGGACCGAGTCGGTTGATGATCGGATCGGATTGGCCGGTGTGCTCGGCCGCGGCTCCGTATTCGCGGGTCATGGATGTGGTGACGAATTACCTCAGCAAGTACGCGGCGAAAGAAAGAGATGCCGTGCTGGGGGAAAACGCCGCGACGTTTTGGAGATTGAAACGGCCACAGAATCAAGCGCGCGACTAACCGCACGGTGTGTTCTACAATGCAGGGGAAAAGCGGCGCGGTGGCCGTAAGCGGTTGCGAAAAGGGAAAGACCGGCCTGGGTAAAATGCAAAACAAGGTGCTCAAACTCGATTCCAAAGATAACGTGCTGATCGCCCTGGCCGACCTGCGTCGAGGGGAGCGGCTTTCTTTTGGTCCGCAGTCCTACCTGCTGGAATCGGATGTACCTGCAAAACACAAGTTCGCCATCGAAGATCTTGCCAATGGAGCGGACATCATCATGTATGGCGTGCTCGTCGGGAAAGCGGTTGAGCCCATCCGGCGAGGGGAACTGCTGACCACGCGTAACATCCACCATCAGGCCGCAGCGTTTCAGGAGAAAACGGAAGAATACCGCTGGACGCCGCCGGACGTATCACGATGGAGGCAGCGGGAGTTTCTCGGATATCGCCGATCAGACGGCCAGGTGGGCACGCGCAACTACTGGATCGTCGTTCCGCTGGTGTTCTGTGAAAATCGAAACATCGGGGTGCTCAAACAGGCGTTTGAAGAGGAGCTGGGTTTTGCCGCGCCACAAGTCTATCGGCGGCAAGTGGCGGAGCTGGCGCGGCTCTACGCGGGTGGGCGAACCGAACAGATCAAGACCCACGCGTTGATGGGAGACGCGGCGGGCCCGCAGCGTTCCCGAGTTTTCGAAAACCTGGACGGCGTCCGGTTTCTGCTGCACGAAGGGGGCTGCGGAGGAACCCGGGAAGATTCCAACAATCTTTGTGGACTGATCGCGGGCTACATCCATCATCCGAATGTGGCCGGCGCGACGGTGCTCAGCCTGGGCTGCCAGCATGCGCAGATCGGAATTCTGCGGGAGGAGTTGCGCAAGCGGAACCCGAAGTTCGATAAGCCGCTGGTGATCGTGGAACAGCAGCAAAGCGGTACGGAAGTTGCGATGTTGACGGAAGCCATCCGGAACACGTTCCTGGGTTTGATGGAGGCCAACCGATGCCAGCGGACGCGCGAACCTCTTTGCAGCTTGTGTCTGGGATTGAAATGCGGCGGCTCGGATGGTTTTTCCGGCCTCTCGGCGAACCCAGCGATCGGCCACACCGCGGATATGCTGGCAGCACTCGGCGGGAGAACGATACTTTCTGAATTTCCGGAATTGTGCGGGGTGGAACAGGAACTCATCAATCGGAGCGCACGCAAGGAAGTTGCCGACCGGTTCATGCAACTGATGAAGAGTTACGGGGCGCGGGCGAAAGCCATCGGATCGGGATTTGAAATGAATCCCAGCCCGGGAAACATGCGCGACGGATTATTGACCGATGCGATG